>Ga0210394_10002516_pt1 | contig 24947 bp, 22 predicted proteins | sample IncBWC12MmetaG_FD_160121 | JGI IMG/M metagenome (GOLD analysis project Ga0210394, IMG submission 160121) | Forest soil microbial communities from Barre Woods Harvard Forest LTER site, Petersham, Massachusetts, United States - Inc-BW-C-12-M | ecosystem: Environmental > Terrestrial > Soil >... | reverse complement strand
TGAGCACGCTGATGAGTTGGCGGCGAAGCTGGGTGGAATTGCGATCCCGTTTGAGGAGCGCTGGCAGCACATGGCGGAGGCCGACGTCATCATCAGCTCGACCTCGTGCCCGCACACGATTCTCAGCCGCGAGGAAGCCGAACTCATGATTCGCGGACGCAAGGACAAAGACCAGCCTCTGGTCATCGTGAATATCGCCATGCCCCGCGACATCGACTGTGCTGTGCGCGACGTCAAAGGCATTTTCCTCTATGACCTCGACGACTTGGAAAATGTGGTCGACCACAATGCGGGCGAGCGTGAAGCTGCCGCCGCCGAAGCACAGAAGATTCTGCAAGCCGAGGTGCAAGGCTTCCGCCGCAAGTTAATGGCTGAGCGAGTGGTGCCGGCCATCGTAGCAGTGCGTCTGCGGCTGGACGAGATTTGCCGGCAAGAACTGGGTTCCTTTCGACAAGAGAACGGGCCGTTCTCCCAGGACCAGGACGAAATGTTGAATGCAATGATGTCCCGGATGACTCAGAGAATCGCCGGGTCCCTGGCTCGTGAACTCAAGGAACTTCCAGAAAAAGTGGAGCAGGAACAGATGACCACTGCTTTACAGCGTCTGTTCCACCTGCAAACGCCCGAGACGGCGCTTGCCGGCACCAGATCCTAAAGGAGCAAGAGAAGACTATGGCTGAGAAATGTAACTCATCCTCAATCCGCCGATCGCGGAAATTGGACCGGCACGCAGGCATATATTCTGGCAGTTTTCTGTCTGGTGCTGGGAGTCGCTCTCGGCTACCTGTTTCGCGGTTCCGCTTCGCCGGCTCCACAGACAGCCGCAGCATCTGCTCCTGCCGACGGCAACTCGGCCCAGGAGACGCCGCTGACTCCCGAACAACAGAAGGAAATGTTGGACCAGGCTGTCGCGCCGCTACTCGCGACCCTGAAGACTAACTCTGACGACGTTGATACGATTGTGAAACTGGGAAACCTGTACTACGACGGGCGGCAATATCCGGAGGCAATCAAGTATTACGAACTCGCCGCGAAAAGCCAGCCCAAGAACGCGGACCTGCTCACAGATCTTGGCACAGCGCTCTGGTATACGGGAGACGCCGACGGAGCTATCGCCGAGTTTCAGAAGGCGTTGAAATATCAACCCGATCATCCGGGAACCCTGTTCAACCTGGGCATCGTCCGCTGGCAAGGCAAGAGCGATCCCAAAGGCGCGGTCGAAGCCTGGGAGCAGTTGCTGCAAAAGAATCCCAATTACCCGCAGAAACAGCAGCTCCAGGAATACATCGCGAAGGCCAAGCAACACGCCAAAGGATAAGTTCCGGTTAGGGTGGCCCACCTTTCGGAGCAGCTAAGCTAACAATCCGCGCGCCTAACATTAGGGTGCCCCACCTTTCGCGGTTTTCGAAGGGCGGGTGATGGCGGCTTCTCCGAACCCATCAATCTCGTGGATGTTTACCCATAGCTAACTACTTCCGTTAGCAAGTTAACCGCAGAGTACAGAGTATATAGCGAAAAAACGCGTTTTCCTGTCAGATCTATGAAAACAAAGGCACTGTTTTAGAGATACCCTCGTAAAATATCCCTTCTAAAGGACTTACGGACGGGGATATCCCGGAGCTTCTCTGCTTCGTAAGTCTATGATAACGGGGAGCGAGTTGGGGATACCCTCTAAAATATCCCTTCTAAAGAACTTAGCTGGGATATTCTGGAGCCCGGGCCGGGCCTTGAGGGACGCCTGCGCTGTAATCTCGAAATTGTCAAAGAGCCGAAAGAGCCATCGCTGTTATCAAACAGCTAATGCAGTTGTCATTACGTTAGCCGTTTTGGAATGCTCCGGTCAATGGAAAAATCGTGGCGTCCCCTGGTCTCGAAAACCGCGGGCCTGACGTACCCGGGCTGGTTCAATCGTCATTCAGACAAAAGGCCCCGTCCCTCCAAAAACCGGAGGGACAAGGGCAGGGCACCTCGTGAGTGATGGGAAAGCGAGGTTGGGCCAGCCCCCCGGCGCCCGCCGACGATAGCCCGCGACTCCATGAGCAAGGGCAGAGGCGGCGGACAAGAGTGTGCGCCCTACACGCATCGGTGACGGTGGAAGCATGCACAGATCCTTCGTTGGGAGTCCTGGGCTTTGCCCAGGACTCCGCCGCCTCAGGATGACAGTGCCTTTACTTATCTATCACTGGTCTTCAGCCATGGTGGTTTGGGAGGCTTCTTCGTCTCCGCGGATCAGGCCGAATTTTTTTAGTTTGTAGCGAAGGGCGTCGCGGCTTATGTCGAGGAGTTTGGCGGCGTGGGTTTGGTTGCCGTTGGCTTGGCGCATGGCTAGTTCGACCATGGCGTGTTCCACTTCTTCGAGCGAGGTGCCGCCTTCCGGGATATAAAGGCGCGGGAGGGTGCGGCCGTTGGGCAAGGCCTGTCCGCCGTCGGCGGGTGAAGTTCGTTCGAAGACGGTGCGGCCACCCGATTCGCCTACCGAGAACGGCAGATATACGGGTCGCAGGAAGGGCTCGTCTTCGAGGATCATGCCACGCTCGATGGTGTTCTTCAGTTCGCGAACGTTGCCCGGCCAGTTGTGAGTCAGAATAAGACGGCGAGTCTCGTCGGTGATGCCACGAATCGACTTCTTGAATCGGCGGTTGTAGCGGTCGATGAAGAAGTCCACCAGCGGCATGATGTCTTCTTTGCGGTCGCGCAGCGGCGGGATAAAGATCGCAATAATGGCTAGCCGATAATAAAGGTCCTGGCGAAACTGGCCATCGCGTACCGCCTTTTCCAGATCGCGGTTGGAGGCGGCGATCACGCGCACATCCACCTGCATGTCGCGGATACCTCCTACGCGGCGGATTACCTGGTCTTCGAGCACGCGCAGGAGCTTGGCTTGCAGCAGCGGGGAGAGTTCGCCGATTTCGTCGAGAAACAGCGTGCCGCCGTCGGCGGCCTCGAAGAGGCCTTTCTTCATTTGCTTGGCGTCGGTGAATGCGCCTTTTTCGTGGCCGAAGAGCTCGGCTTCCATCAGCGTCTCCGGGATGGCGGAGCAGTTGATGGCTACGAAGGGTTTCTGCTGGCGCGAGCTTTCGTAGTGGATGGCTTTGGCGATCAAGTCCTTGCCGGTGCCGCTTTCTCCTTGAATCAGGATGGTGGTGGCTTCGCTGGAGGCGACCTTGCGGACGAAGTTCATGAGCTCGGTCATTTTGGGTGAGACGCTGACTACGCTGTCGTAACCGGCTCCGCCGCGTACCTCGCTGCGCAGGGTCTGGACTTCGGTGCGCAGGCTGGTGGCTTCGAGGGCGTTCTTGATGGCGACGTGAAGCTCGTCGAAGCCGATGGGCTTGCCTACGAAGTCGTAGGCGCCGAGTTTGAGAGCGGCTTTGACATCGTCGAGTTGCGGGTCGGCGGTGATCATGATGACGGCGCGAGCGTCGCCGCTTTTCTTGAGCTGATCGAGCACCTCGATGCCGGTGAGGTCGGGCATGCGGACGTCGAGAAGGACCAGATCGGGAGTTTCGTGCTGCGCGAGTTTGAGCGCGGGCTCGCCGGCGTCGGCCTCGATCACGTGGTAGCCCCACTCCTCGCACTTCTGGCGCAGCGACCAGCGGACCAGGCGCTCGTCGTCCACGATCATGATTTTCTCGGCAGGCATGCGTGTTTAATTTACTACGAAATGGAAGGGGATTGCTTTGGGGTGGCGTAGGGTTAAGGCGCGGGATTTGGGGATGGACCTGCGAGGGCAAGATGCCCTCGCGACAGCCGGCAAGATGCCGGCGCTACGAGGATGAAGCAGCGATCTGAGCGGTGGGCATGCTAAATGGCAGCAGTACTGTAAAGATACTTCCCTTGCCCACGACGCTGCTGACTTCGATGCGGCCGTGATGATCTTCGACGATACGGTGGGCGAGAGAGAGGCCGAGACCGGTGCCGTCGCCCTTGGTGGTGTAGAAAGGCCGGAAAATGTTTGGCAGGTTTTGAGGAGAGATGCCCCGGCCGGTGTCGCTGACAACCACGCTGGCGCAAGCGTCTCGCGAGCCAATCTCAACGCGGACCGTGCCCGGCTCCTCCATGGCCTGAACTGCGTTCAGGAGCAGATTCAGAAGCACCTGGTGAATCTGATCGCTGTCGTGCCCGACCTCGGCCAGATCGGGGGCTTTCTGCAATTCGATTTTGATCGGTCTTGAGAGCACCTGCTGGCGAGCCACCATCACGGCGTGTTCTACGGTGGTGTTAAGGTTGCTCAGCCGAACTTCTGGACGGCGAGGGCGCGCGGTCTCGAGCAGGTCAGTCAGGGTGCGGCTGATGCGGGTAATTTCCAGGCGAACATCTTTCACCACGGCGCGTGCTGGACTGGTTGCGGGCAGATCGCGTCCGACGATTTCGATTACGCCTGCGATTCCGGCGAGCGGGTTGCGAATCTCGTGGGCTAGGCCTGTGGCCAATTCGCCGAGCGTCGCCAGGTGTTCGGCGCGGGACATTTGTGTGCGATGCAGGCGCTCAATTTCTGCCCGGCTTTCCCGCAGCTGCTGCATCATGTGATTGAAGTTGCGGCCGAGGTCTCCGATTTCGTCGTTGCGATGGGCGAAGCTGACTGCGACGTCCAGGTTGCCTTCACTCACCTGCTCCATTTTCTCCTGCAATTCGACCATGGGCCGTTGAATCACGTAGGCAAGCACTACGATTAAAACGGCGCAGATGACGACTGCTCCTGCTCCCGCGACGATCAGCACGGCGTGGCGCTCGGGGTCGCGCAAAGATACGGTCGCTAGAATAAAGAGCAGCAGCCCCGCCAGCAGTACGAACCCTACCGGCAAGATTGCCTTGAGCTGCCAATTAACGCGTACTGAACTCAATGGTAAGTCCTCCACCTGTGAGCGGCCCGCGGATGATGCGGGATCGTTGCCACCCGGTCGACCTGGAGGAGGGCGGACCGCCGCAGTCGCCTGGGGTGGCTCAGTTGCACTGGGCGTGGAATGAGTGCGGCTAAGCATAAGCATGCAGTCCTGGTAGCAAGTACGTCACACCGAAGAAAGTGAACATTACGACAGCGAATCCCAAGATAGCGAAGTACGCGGCACGGCGACCACGCCATCCGCGAGTAATACGCATGTGCAAGTAGCCGGCATAGACCAGCCAGGTGATCGCCGCCCAGGTTTCTTTTGGATCCCAGCTCCAATAAGAGCCCCACGTGCGACTAGCCCAGTAAGCGCCGGCGGCGATCATCAGCGTGAGTAACGAAAATGCGATGGCGATGGTCTTGTAGGTGATGCGGTCGAGTTCCTCGGCGCTGGGCAACATGCGCTCGAGGTCTGGCCGCCGCCACAGTAGCAAGAGGTACAGCAGTGAAACAAAGACCCCGCCCACCAAGCCCGAAAGGATGAACGGGCTAGCTGCGAGGCTGGTTGCGAACAAGCCGTCGGCATCGAGTGAACCGTAGCGGCCATCACGCGCCCGGAGCAGGAAGAATACCAGCGCCATCACTTGCAGCAGGATGCTGACAAATACCGCGCGGTTGGCGATGTCGATGAGGCTTTCTTTCCCAGTCTTACGCCAGGCAAGATAGAGAACCAAGGGTGCAGCGACAGCCGCAAGGATGAGCAGCACGAGCCAGCCAAGATCGGGAATCACAACAAACAGGCGCACGCTTTTGGCGAGAAATACTTCTGACTTTCGTTCCGGATCCCAGGCCACTACGCTGAGACCACCCCACTTCTCGAAGCGAGTCAGCACGCCGAGGTAGGTGCCAATGCCGAACAGACTGGTCGCGGCGAGGAAAGTCTCAGTCTTCATCTTGTCCTTGATGAGGAACATCATGGCCAGCGCGAAGAATACCAGCGATGCGCCACGGCTCCGGTATTGGCGATCAGGCCGGCCCACGTCGCCAGCGAGGCGAAACGGACGTAAGAAGGAGTGCCGGTGACTCCGAAGCCGAGGTAAAGCGTTCCCGCGCCGGAATAGAAAATGAGGGCTGCGTAGACCAGGTTGGAATCGTTGAGCAGATTGCCGCTCTTGACCACGTTTAGAAATGCCATGAACAGCAGGAAAGCCACTCCTAATGCCACCATTACGACCAGCGTTGTACCTGTCGCTACTGGTTGCTGTTCGGCTCTTGCGACTCGTGCCATAGACGCATCCTCCGTTGCCGGATTTATTTTCCGGTGAGTGAAGTCACAGGCGTCTCAGCGCCTGCCTTCGATGAAACTTTGAGCTCTGCTTCGATCTTCTCAACCAATTCGCGGAAGCGCTGCTCAACTAAAGGTCTGGCGGAGAGGGAGGGATTCGAACCCCCGATACCCTTCCGGGTATGCCGGTTTTCAAGACCGGTGCCATCAACCACTCGGCCACCTCTCCGGAATTATAGTTTTACAGCCGCGGGTCGTTTTTGCCAGCGAATCAACCGTATCCTTAATATTTATTCACATGCGGCGATGAGAGGCTTTCGAAACTGTGCAATGCTTTTCAAGACTGCGCCGCCACCTCTCACCACGTCACCTCGGTGCTGGTCCTCACAGTTTACATCGCACGACTGGAAACGGTTCAGCGTTAGGGTTATTCTGACATCAACCAGCGGTGTTTCGGCCAATGCTGGCTTGCTTGGCGCGTGAGGTCCTATGAAATTCGCTTTTCAGTCCCTTCTCTTCCGCCTCCTATTTTTGCTCATTGTTTGCCCGCCTTCAGGGTTTGCGTTTGGACAGGCGCAGAGCGGGGCTGACACCTCCAGCGATGACTCAATCCACTCCTGGACGGCCACTACTCAGCAGCAACTACCGAACAATTTAAATCCAACTCGGACTTCTGAAACCCACACCCAGACTGGCGGACGTACCTCTGATAATCAGAGTATCCAGACGATGGGAACTGACGGGCACTATTCGCCCTACCTGGATGTGCAGAAGGAAACCGTAAAAGTTGATGCTAATACCGTGCGGACCATCGAGCGCAGTTTTGGCAGGGACGCCGATGGCCGCAAAACGCTGGTTCAGGTGACCGAAGAAGAGAAGCGCAGTTTGCCCGGAGGTGAGGTCAAGGTCACGCGCTCGACTTCGGATCCCGACGGCAATGGTGCTTTGAAGTTGGTTCAGCGGGAAGTTCAGGACGTTCGGCAAATCAGTCCCACTGTGCAGGAGACAAAGAGCACGCTGCTGACGCCTTCATTGAATGGCGGCTTAACTGCATCGATGCAGACAACAGAGCGCGAAACGAAGACCAGCGACCACAATGTGGAGTTTCGCAAATCTACTTTGTTGCCTGACTCCAATGGCAACTGGCAATTGAATGAAGTCAGAGAAGGAACGATCAAGGACGACGGCAAGAATCGCACAAAAGAAGAGAGCGTGCTGCGGCCGGGGACTGACGGCAACCTATCCGTGGTTGCGCGGACAGTGAGCAGGGAATCCCAGAATGCCGCTGGAGAAAAACGCGCTACGGTGGAAACCTATGCAAGCGATCCCGGATCTGGAATGGACGGCCTGCGGTTGGAGCAGCGGGTGGTAACGGTTCATCGCCAGGGCGACGACGGTATGCAATCTACCGATCAGCAAGTTGAGCAACGAAATCCCGGGCAGCCTAACGATGGCTTGCGGGTTACAGAGCAGGCGATTGACATTGTGCGACCGGGAACAGGAGGCACAACTCGGGAGACCCAGACGGTTCGATCGCTGGACTCGAATGGCGACCTTGGAGTGGTTTCAGTAGACACACGGAGACAAGAGAGCGCCCCAGCGGTTCAGGTTGACATAGCTCCGACTAAGAAGTAGCCAGTAGGTCAAGGCCATTAGTAGCTTTGGTATTCGAGCCAACCCGAGGGCAAGATGCCCTCGCGACAGCCGGCAAGATGCCGGCGCTACTAAAGTTCAAACTACTTCGTGACTACTCCGCAGGCAATGCGATCGCCAGAGTTTCCCGACGGATCAGTCTTCATGTCGTCCTCCTTAGCATGAACGATCAACGCCGTTCCCCCATTGCTGAAGAGTGAATGGCTGTCGCTCCCATCTCCCAGGTTGACGTCGTTGTCAGTGAGTTTCATGGTAGCTTTGCCGTCTCCGCTGACGCTGAGGTTCATCATGTCGCCAGCGTGGTGGCCTTCGGGATTCTCCAAGCCGTGCTTCTTGCCGTCTGGATTAAAGTGTGGACCGGCGGACTTGAAGTCGGGACCATCGCATTTGGCGTTCTGATGGAAGTGAATGCCGTGTTTGCCCGGAGGCAGATCATGAAGCTTTATATCGAGTACCACGCCTTTGGTTCCACTCTCTGACAAGATAATCGTTCCCACGCTCTTGCCTTGGGCATCTTTCATCTCAACCACCGTTTTGGCTGCGCTGGTGAGCGAGCAGAAAGCGATGGTGAACAATACCGCAGCAACGAACAGTCGTGTGTGCTTCATGGCCCGGATTATAGCTAAGCCGAGGCCGGTGTGCCATTTGATCTTGCGCAGAAATGGAGACCCCAGTACAGCGAAATAATTTTTGAAACAAAGAAACGCCAACAACTAAGTTGCGAGTGTCGGCGTTGTATATAAACTACCGTACGAATCAGAACTTATTGTTGTTTGCGACCTTTAACGCACCCTCAACGCACCCTCGAATTCGAACCTTGACCGTTCACCACAGAGACACAGAGAAGTTTGGAAAGTTTCCAATTTCTAATGTTTTCTCGGTGACTCTGTGTCTCTGTGGTGAACAGTCACGTCTGCAAAAAGTTGTTGAGGCCGATGTGGCTCACAAACGTTCAACGATCTTGTGCAGTTCTTTCGCAATCTGCTCGGGATCCTGTTCTGCAAAGCTTATCGGCGTGCCGATCTTCACCTTGATTTGTCCCGGCCGGGCAAACTTCTTCCCCGCTTGCTTCACCTCGAATAATCCGTTTATGCGCATGGGCACAATAGGAATTCGGAGATTGTTCGCCAACAGGCCAATGCCTGCGCGGAACGGAAGCATTTTGCCGTCGGGCGTGTGACGTCCTTCGGGAAAGACCAGCAGGCTATAGCCGCGATCAACAGATTCGCCGGCATAGGCGAAGCTCTCGCGGAATCCGGCTTCGCGCGGTAAGGGAAACAGATTGAGCAACGACACGCCCAAAGCCCACTTCAGCCGGTCATAAACTTTTCCGATAAAACTTCGCCTTGTTGGCGGGGTGCGCAATGTCTCGAGCGCCTCGCCTCCGGTTGCGATTGCCAGCTTATGCCGTAAGCGCGCGGGAAGAGCAGTTAACAAGAAACCTGGATCTATGTCTCCGATGTGATTGCAGATCACCAGCACCGGACCGCGCACTCCTCGTAAATTCTGCCGGCCTTCGACGCGCGGCCAGCCCAAAAGAAATACCGCCGGTCGCAGCAAGACGTAGTGCACCACGAGACGGATCCACGTGACCGGCCAGCGCTGTACCCAGCGCGGATAGTGATACGGCGTTCGCTGGGGAAGCTTGCCGTGCAACATGTGTTCCAGTTCGCCAACCGTATTCACATTGGCGAATCGGGTTTCGCTGAGATCGATCTGATAACGACCCTCGAGTGCGCTCAGCAGGTCCACGCGGTCGAGCGAACTGAGATTTAACTCAGATTCGAGATTCGTCTGCGGCGAAAGTCGTGCCGGCATCCGGCCTGTGATCCGTCCAATCAATTCTGCGAGCGGACTCGATGGCATCGGATTGAAAGGTTCCTGCGACAACTGCTCTCCCACCGCCTGCTGGATCGCGTTCCTGAGCGGCTTCTGCGTGGAGGTGCGGGGAAAATCTTCTTCCGGCCAAACGACCCAGTTGTTCATACGCTGATATTCAGCCAGGGATTCATTGGCACGCTTTACGATAGGCTCAGGATCGGCAGTAGTATCTCGCAGAATGATTGCCGCGCAAGGTTCCGCGTTGCCGTTGCGCGGCAATGCGATCACCACAGCATCTTTCACCTCAGGCTGACGCCGCAGAGCGGCTTCCAGATCGTCGGGATAGACGTTCATTCCTGCCGGAGTGACGATGACATCTTTCTTTCGTCCCTTGAAATAAAGATTCCCCGCGGAATCGAGTTCGCCGACATCGCCCGTACGATACCAGCCGTCATCGGTAGCGACGGGGTGAAGCTCCGTTCCCCTCCAGTAGCCGGCCGCGACTCCGCCGCCGCGCACCAGAATTTCTCCATCTGGTGCGAGTTTAATCTCACGTCCGGCGAGCACCTTTCCAATCGAACCTTTGCCCAGGCGAAAAGGGTGGTTCACGCTGATCAGCGAAGTAGTTTCGGTAAGGCCGTAGCCTTGAATCGCGGCGTATCCGAGACGTCCCCAGAATTCTTCGGTGTCACGGTCAAGAGCTGCGCCGCCGGAGATGAAGGCCCAGAATTTCCATCCGAACAGACGATGGATGCGCCGGAAAATCCACCAGCGGTGCAGGAAGTGTTTGCCCTCAGAAGCTCGAAACTGTTCGCGAAATTGCTCCGCATCGCCATCATCCTCGAGATCACGTTCGATCTTCTCTTTTAGCGATTGCAGTACCCGCGGCACCGCGACCAATACGGAAACACGCTGCCTGCGAATGGTCCCGATTATCTCTGCCGGTTTGAACGTGTCCTGGAATACCACGGTGCCGCCCATCAGTTGCGGCAGGAAGATTCCCAAAAATTGTCCGAAGACATGACTGAGCGGCAACAGATTAAAGAAACGGACTGGATGAACCCATCGTTCGTACTTGAGGTATTTCCGAATCTCGATTTCCAGGGGCGCAATATTTGCGAGGACATTGCCATGCGTGATGACGACGCCCTTGGGTTCGGCCGTCGTGCCTGATGTGAAGACGATTTCCAGCGGGTCCGTGGGTTTAATTTCGGCGGCAGGGTATGCGGTTACCGAATGCGCTGCCAGTGCGTGGGGCAAGTCGTCCAACGTGAGGGTCGGAATTTCCTGCTGCGCATGCGCTCGCGAACACACCATCAACTTCGCGCCGACTTGCTGGTACACGCGTAATGCAAAATCGATGGTGGCAACCTCGTCCATGGGGACGACTACCACCCCGCGCAGCGCGCATCCGAGAAACACTGTTACCCACTCGGCCGAATTCGGGCCCCATAGCAGGATGCGGTCACCCTTCGTAATCGCTCGCGCATCCAGTTCACGGGCAAATTGAAAAGCGGCGCCAGCGACCTGCTGATACGACCAGCGCACGGTCCGGTATCCGCGGCGCTGCACGTAGGCACCCTCCGCCCCTCTTCGCAGGAAAGCGCGGAGATAGTCAGCAATTGAGCGCTCCACGTAACTGATGTTAGCGCCTTATCGCTTGGGCTTGTGAGTGAGAATTAGATGTGCGTGATCAAAATATGAGGTTTGCCGCAATGACCACTACGGTAAGGCTAGACTGCCTCATCTGCTTAACTTCGTACCCCATGGCGACACTTTCAATTACGGGTGAACATCCCAGCAAAACTGTAACCAGAGAGCAGACCCACTAACCCCAGCACGACGGAGGCTCCCAACATATGCTCACGGGCATTTCGCGAAATATCAAACTTCTCGCGAGTAGCGGCAATCTTCTCCTGTACTTCAGACCTCAACTCCATCCCAGTCCTATGAAGCTGATTCCGCTGTTCGAGCGCACGCGATTCCAAATTTTCAACCGGCTGTGTGTTCATACGTGATTTCTCACCTCAGCTTCAATCCAGATTTTATCCCCCTTGAGCACTTCAATAGTTCTTTGCGGCAAGAACGTCTCCGTCTCGAGCTTACGCTTAGCGAAGTAAACAGCGATGCCGCCGAACACAGCCCAAGCGAATCCCACGATCAAAAAGGCAAAGAACCAGCGATAAGGATTGTCCTGAAACGCCACTACCACTAAACTCACCACTGCCAAAGTGAATAACAGGTAGGCCGTTCCCAGTAGCAATGCTCCCAAACCGCCGAGCGGAGCTGCGGCCTTGAGGATTTTCCCCTTCTCCCGAAGCTCGGTTTTCAGCAGTTCGATTCTTGTGTCCAGGAAGTCCAGCAACTCGATTTTCATTTCCGCCAATGTGGCGCCTATACTGCGGACATTATTCACGCCGGTATTCATGATGACTTGGACCTCCAAATTCTTATGGCCATGCCCAGCACAAAAGCCCCCGCGGCAACCCCATATAGGAGTTCCAGGGGATGTTCCTGTTTGATCTGCTGTGCGCGATTCCGAACACGCTTGGCAACGTCCAAGGACTGGTCAAGAGCGTAGGTGCAGGCTTCGCTGGCCCCAACCCTCGCCTGCTCATATGCCGGACGCAGCGATCGCCTAGCCCTCGCAACCGCGTGGCTTACTTGTTCTTCCAAACTTTCGATTCCGCTGGTTGGCTGAAATTGCCTCTCGTGGGGATTAATGGAGGAACCTGCTGTCAGGGGCACCACTTTGGCGGGACCGCGGGGCCGCTCAACAGGTTCCATCTTTTCTACGGGTTGAGCCATATGGTCAGCTCCAAAAAGGCAGGGTTTTGTTCCGTCTACTGTATGTACAGTACACCTCTAGTCTAGAGGGCTCTATCCGGTCGTTCCTGTAAATGACAGCAAGAAAATGCTCACGACTGGCCGCCTGCGCTAGCCTCGTCTCCCCCGAGGCCCATTTGGAAAAGCATTGTAGCGCAAGTTGCTGGGCGGAGGAGGGAGCGGAAAAGCCCAGGGACAAGTAAAGAGAAATGGTAGGCACGAGGAGACTCGAACTCCTGACCTCTACCGTGTCAAGGTAGCGCTCTAACCAACTGAGCTACGCGCCTATAGCGTTCACGCCTCCAGTTGTACCTGGATCACGCGAGATCCAAAATTCGATTCATTATAGCATCGGGGGAACCTGCAGGACGTCTGACTGCGACCCAGTTTCAAGAGCAACCTAACTGTATGTTCCAGCGTCCGGCGGAACGTATACCACCGCTCGTTCGCAGTTTTATAACTAGTTAAAGAACCGCGTTCGAATGACACGACGGTTAACTATGCTTAAGTCGTATAATCTTTTTCAGTGATCACGGTTTCCAAAGAAGATTATCTGAAGGCAATTCTTGCCGCTGAAAGCGAAGGCGAGACTGTCATCTCGGCTACCCTTGCCCACTGGCTTTCGGTGTCGGCGCCCGCGGTCACTATGGCTCTTCGCCGCTTGAAAAAAGACGGACTGGTACGGGTGCAGGGCGACGGGCAAGTCGGCCTGACCGCAGGGGGGCGCAAAATCGCACGTCGGCTTACGCTTCGTCATCACCTCATCGAACGGATGCTGTCTGAAATTTTCGGGATGGAGTGGTATCGGGTGCACGACGAGGCCGAGCGGTTGGAGCATGCCGTTTCACCGGACTTCGAAGCCAGGCTGCTGGCCAAACTGGGACGGGGCGGCGCCTGTCCGCACGGCAATCTGAGCGAACTGGAGAGCCCAGGCAGCCGACGTCGGCGGGGATTAGTGCTGCTTGCCAATGCTGAAGCCCAGAAAGACTACGTGGTCAGTGGAATTTACGAGCGAGATCGGCACCTGCTCGAATTTCTCGAGGGACGCGGTATCCGTCCCGGTGCGCGAGTCCATGTCGCGGGACGGAACTACGATCAAACCTTGACTCTCGCGACCGATGCTGGCACGGTTGCGCTTGGCCGTTCTGCCGCAGAGAAGGTTTGGGTGACCGGCGAATCAGCCCGGCAGGTTTCTCGGCGATCCAAATCATAGCGAGCATTGGTTTTCTCGCATACTTAACCCTAGTTTACTCGCTAATGTATACTCAGGCTAATTGATTTCATCATGACTGTAGGTTCACAACCGCCACAGACCGATGGTATCGCGAGCCCAGTCGAAACCGTTGTAATCACGCACGAGGATGTGGATCGGGCGCATGACCGCGTTCGCGTCTCCGCGGCACGCGCACGGCGCGGCTTTTTCTCCAATGCGCGCTTACTGTGGCTGCTCGTCGGACCCGGAGTTCTGGTGATGCTGGGCGAGAATGACGGCCCCAGCATGCTCGCCTACGCGGCCACCGGAGCCAAATTTGGCGTCGGATTTTTTATTCCGTTCGTTGTGCTCACGTTTTGCATGGCAGTTGTTGTTCAAGAAATGACCGTGCGGCTCGGAGCTGCGACGCATCGGGGACATGCTGAACTAATTTTTGACCGCTTCGGGCCGTTCTGGGGCTGGTTCTCGATGATCGATCTCGCCATCGGGAACTTTCTCACCCTGATTACTGAATTCATCGCCATACGCGCTGGATTGGGTTTCTTCGGCGTGCCCCCCTGGCTGGCGGTTCTGATTGCGCTTGTCATCTTATATGCAGCGCTAATGAGCCATCGCTATTGGACATGGGAACGCATCACGCTAGCCGCAGCGGCATTTAATCTCGTGTTCATTCCAGTAGCGCTTATGACCCATCCGAGTTGGCATGCTGTAGGTCACTCTTTGCTTACCTGGCAGCCGCTGCCTGGCTTTAATAAGGACACGGTGCTTATAGTGTTGGCTGATATCGGGGCGACCGTCACTCCGTGGATGCTTTTCTTCCAACAGAGCGCGACTGTCGATAAGGGCCTCACCACGAAAGACATTCGTTTCGGCCGCATTGATACCGTGCTGGGAGCGGCATTGGCGACTGCGGCGGCTGTGGCTACCATTCTCGCAACAGCGCCATTGTTTGCTCACCAGATGACCGCCGGTAATTTCCAAGCTGGCGAATTTGCCCAGGCTCTGCAGCCGCTGATCGGGCGCTTCGGCGCTTCGCTGTTTGCCCTGGGCATGGTCGAGGCTGGGATTGTTGCTTCTATCACTATTTCAACTTCGTCGGCTTACGCGTTCGGAGAGGTCACTCACAAACCACATAGCCTCAATTTGCCCATGGGACAAGGCAAATCTTTTTACGCGGTGTTGACGCTGTGTGCCGTAGCCGCGGCGGCCATCGTGTTAATTCCAGGGCTGCCGCTGGTCTACGTCGTTCTGCTGGTTAACGTGGTTGCGGTTTTGGCGATGCCGCCGGCACTTGTGTTCCTGTTCATGCTGGTGAACGACAGGGAAATCATGGGCGATCTGGTCAGTCCCGCGTGGGCAAACATACTGTCCGCGAGCGTTGTCCTGGTTCTGACCTTGGCCGGTGTGCTCTTCGGCATCAGTGTGATTGCGCCAAACTTTTTTGCGGTTCTGGGTGGAAAGTAGGTCGGCATGGCAAGGGAGAAAGAAGACAAACGAGTTTTGCTCAAGGTCTCGGATCAGAGTTCGGACAATGGTTGGGTTCTGTCGTCGCTCGAACACGAGCAACTGGTAAGGGCGAAGAAACATCACATTCCGAGGCGCCGCCTGAAAGGTGCAGAACTTGCGGTGCTGTGGGGGCTTCGAATCTACCTTTTGTTTATGATGGCGGTCGTCTTTTATCAGGTTTGGACGGCCTCTCGGTAGGGTCGCGGCTCATCCTGGTCGATAAAATCGCGAAATTGGGGACTTATTCAGAGGACGGTTCAGTGTTATGCCAAAGAATAGAGTATTGCAGTTTGCACTTTGTCTGATCGTTTTTTTAGCGCTCGGTTTGAGCTCGATCAATTCCGCAGGTCAGTCACCGATAGTCAACTCCGAAAGTCAGTCTCCGGCATCAGCTAACCCAACTGGAATCACCAAGCTGAATCACATTATTTTCCTCGCGCAGGAAAATCGTTCGTTTGATCATTACTTTGGCGAAATGCGTCAATATTGGGCAGACAATGGTTATGCTGATCGATCCTTCGACGGCTTGCCGCAGTTCAACCCAGCGTCGGGGATTCCGCCCTTATACGGGCCGCCTCCGACGAACCCGGGTTGTGACCCGGCGGATCCGCCGCCTAAGGATTGCACCATCGACGGCAATAGTCCGAAGGTCGAATCGTTCGAATTGATCACGCAGTGCACGGAAAACACGAGCCCGTCATGGAACGAGTCCCACGTGGATTGGGATTACTACGATCCGATGGGCAAGTCCGCGGCCAAGTTGAATGGTTTCGTTTACACGGGGGCTCACGACGCCAGAGCCGACGGCTTCTACGATTACGACGGAATCCGCGCCATGGGCTATTACGACGGGGGTGACTTCAACTACTACTACTTCATGGCGTCCAACTTTGCCACTTCGGATCGCTGGTTCAATCCGGCGATGGCCCGGACCCATCCTAACCGGGAGTATCTAGTGGCGGCTACTTCGCAAGGAGACGCCTATCCGATCGGAACCGACAGCGGTGACAAGAGTTTGCTGACTGCCACGACCATCTTTCAGGAGCTGCAAACCGCGGGCGTGAGTTGGAAGATCTACGTGAATCCTACGAACACCGGTTGCACTGGGCCGCCCTACAACCCGGCCTGTCTGCTGCAAACCAGTTACATCAAATATTTCCAGTGGGGACAGACGATTCCCACGAAGTACCCGAAAAATATTGGCACGATCGGTGTCACAAACTCCGATTTCGAGAACGACGTGCGGAACGGCACCTTGCCCGCAGTCGCGCAGATTGAGCCTGCAACCGATGCCGGCTTGGATGAGCATCCTTCTTCTTCGGACTCATCCCCAAGCCGAACCCAGAACGGAGCTTTGTATGTCTCCGAGATCATCAATTCTGTGATGAGCAGCTCTTCCTGGAAGGATTCGGCCTTCATCCTCACTTATGACGAATTTGGGGGAATTTACGACCACGTTTCGCCGCAGAAGACAGTGAGCCCGGATGGCATTAAACCCAAAGATCTTCTGCCCGGCGACATTTGCAACAAGGGCCAGACTGGACCGACTTGCGACTTTGTCTATACCGGATATCGGGTTCCGCTCATTGTGGTCTCGCCCTACGCGAAGAAGCACTATGTCTCGCACACGGCGGCCGACACTACGGCGATTCTGAAATTAATTGAGACCCGCTTCAATCTGCCGTCGTTGACCAAGCGGGATGCCGCGCAAATGAATATGACCGAGTTCTTTAATTTCGCGCATCCTGCGTGGATGACTCCGCCAACTCCGCCAGTGCAGAACACGAGCGATCCTTGCTATCTCAACAAAGTGCCATGAAGAGCACCTGTTTTGACAGCTCGAACACGAGGGGACGATTGCGGCAGATACATAAACAGCCCGCCGTGGGAGGGGTCCCGGCGGGCTGGAAGATGAACTGGGCGCTTCTTGAGGTGCCCAGTTCTTGCTTTAAAAGTATCGTGTCTCTTTTCTCGCGAAGAAGGCAATTGCACTGATGGCGAATCTAGGGCGCATTCACACAGTTTGCTTCACGTTCGTGTAAGTAGATTTTACGAAAGTTTAGGCTTGGTGTGAGGGATTCCCAGTCTCTCCGCCATTCTCACTAAATCGGGCAAAGAGTCCGCGCCCATCTTTCGCATGAGCTGCCCGCGGTGGACCTTAACCGTGGTTTCGCTGGTTCCAATCTCGGCGGCGATTTGCTTGTTGGGAAGGCCAGCGACTACCAGCGGCAGCACCTCTCGCTCCCGAGGCGTCAGCCATTCAAGCCGATCCCGCAGTGTGGCAATTTCCTTCTCTTGTTGGCGCCTTTTTGTGTCGCGCTCGATCGCGACGTGAATCGCATCCAGCAAATCTTGCTCATGCCATGGCTTGGTCAGGAACTCGACGGCTCCTGCCTTCATGGCACGGACCGACATAGGGATGTCACCGTGCCCGGTAATAAAGACGATCGGAATGAAAATCTTGGACTCAGCCAGCTTACGCTGGAAATCGAGCCCGCTGATTCCTGGCAATCGGACATCGAGGATCAGGCAACTGGGCACATCCAGCCGTTTCGCTTGCAGAAACTCCTGCGCTGAGCCGAAGAGCTGAACTGTTAAACCGACTGAACGGATCAAGCTGTCGAGCGCTTTGCGGATCGATTCCTCGTCATCGACCACGAACACGATAGATTGCGGTTCAGTCATGCGCCTCTGTCCGCCTTGGGCAGGATGAATTGGAAAATTGCTCCGTGTAAGGAAGCGGGAACAGCCCGTAAGTGACCGCCGTGAGCTTCCACAATGGAACGGCTGATAGATAATCCCATTCCAATCCCCTCGGGCTTGGTGGTAAAGAAGGAATCGAAGATGCGGGATGCTTGCTTGGGATCGAGTCCCCTCCCGGAATCCTGAACCTCGACCAGCACACCCCCGGCGTCTCTCGCGGACTTGATGAGCAGGGTTCTGGGCCGGTCCTTGATCGTAAGCATGGCGTCGATGGCGTTCATGATCAAGTTCAGCATCACCTGCTGCAACTGGACCCGGTCCGCGAGCACGGCGGGAACCTCAGGCGACAGTTCAGTATGTACGGCGACACCGCCTACGGTGAGCTCTTTGTGGGCCAGGGCTAATACCTCTCGGATGACTTCATTCACATCCAGCGGCCGCAGCTCGGGTGGTGCCTTCTTCAGCAGGGCTCGAAGTCTCTCGATCACACCGCTAGCCCGATTGGCTTCATTCATGGCATTGGTCATTGCTTGCCGCGCTTCGTCCAGATTGGGCGGTTGCGCCGCGAGCCAGTGAAGCGAGGCGCTTGCACTCGTGGCCACCGCTGCAAGCGGTTGGTTGATCTCATGCGCGATGGAGGCCGTTAACTCTCCCATGGTCGCGATTCGAGACACACGAGCCAGTTCGGCCTTCGCTTCCTGAAGAGATTGCTCACCCTTTTTCTGATCCGTGATGTCCATTCCAATTCCGATCATGTGGCTCTGCCCGTTACGGACAAGGACGCCGTAGGCATCGATCCAGCACGCAGTTCCATCGGGTCGCACAACTCGATACTGCGCGGCGTATTCTGGCCCGCCCGCCTGCACCTTGCGGATGGCTTCCTCGACCCTGGGCAAGTCGTCGGGGTGAATCCTTGTGACAGCATCTTCGACCCGGCCGGAAAACGTGTCCCGCGTGTATCCCCACTGGCGGTAGGTTTCATCGGACCAAATCACCGTGTTGGCAGTCAGGTCCCAATCCCACAACCCGATCCGCAGCCCGGCTTTTGCTGCCAATTCCAGGCGTTTCTGCCATTCTTGAACAGTCCGCTCCGCCCGGTTCCGCTCGGTGACGTCCTGCAAAATGCAGGCTACCCGGTCGACACCATTGGGACCTTCGATGGGAGAGTACGAGATGAGTAAATCCCTGTCGCCGAGGTGAGGGTAGTTATATGTGAGCGCGTAATTTACGAACTTGCCCTGGAGACACTCATCGAATTTTTCCTTCATAACCGTCTCGAACACGCCCGGGTCCAGTAATTCTGGGACTAAACGCCCCACGAGTTCTTCTCTCTCCATGCCGCGATAGTTCAGGAACGCGCGATTCGCGAGCACGTAGCGGTATTCCCGGTCAACCACACAGATCATCTCTTCCAGGCCTTCGACGGCTTCTTCGTATTCCCGCAGCCTTGCCTCCGAGCGTTTGCGCTCCCTGATGTCGCGCGCGACCACCTCAATAGCCGGAGACCCTTTCCAGGTAATAGGAATCCCCGCCGACTCGACCTCTACGAACGAGCCGTCGAGCGCGACCAGAGCGCACTCCATCGGGGAAGACGCTGTTCCTGTCTGGTAACAATGTTGGATTCGCTGCCTTATGAAGTCCCGGTAGTCGGGATGAACAATCTCCAAGATGCCTTTACCGACGAGTTGCTCTGGCTGCTGCGCGCCCAGCAATCTCATGCCGAAGGGATTGACAAAAACGATTTTGTTTTCGCTATGAACGTACAGCGCGTCGGGGAGTGCCTCCACCAGCTTCCGAAATCTTTCTTCAGTTTCCGCAAGCTCCTCGTTGACGGTTATCAGTTGGCTGGTTCTTTCGAGAACACGGCGCTCCAGTTCTTGGTTGAGCCGCTCGAATTCCACACTCGCCCGCCTGTCCACGGACGATGTCACCATGGCAACCACGAGCACGATCAAGGTCACAATAGCAATTGCATCGTTGCCAACGGCGGAGATGCTCACGGCGTGGGAAAGATCCGGAGGCGGGGCGGGGATGAAACTTGCGGCAGCCATTCCGATGTAATGCATCGCCGAGACGGCGAGTCCCATCACGATGGCGCTGCCGACCCTTCGCGGAACCGTCCATCGGGTCTCCTCTCGTAGATCGAATGCCATCAACAGCGCAATTAGAGAAAACAAAACTGCGAGCAAGAGGGAAGCTGTAACCAGAAGCGGAGAGTACCTGGTGATGGCGGGCAATCTCATTGCGGCCATGGCGATGTAGTGCAGGCCGGCGATGCCGGCGCCCATAATGACACTGCCGTTCAAGGCTTCGCGCCAGCCCATCTTCTCGCGGCTCCCCACATACATCGCGACCGCGGACGCGAAGATGGCCACCAGGAGTGCTGCCAGGATTGTCGGCAAGTGGTACTTGATGGGTACTGGCAATTGGAAGGCCAGCATCCCCGTGAAGTGCATCGCCCAGATGCCGATGCCCATCGCTATTGCGCCACCGCTCAACCAAGCCAGGCGAACCCGGCCGCTGGCGGCGGTTACACGTCCCGTAAGGTCAAGCGCGGCATACGACGCAGCGATGGCTATCAGCGCCGAGCGTGCCACCTCGGCGTGGTCGTAGGAGCCGGTCATCGGCGCGATCGCGGAGACTGTCAGAAGAATCTCCCCGGGCCCGTTTGGAGGCGACTCCAAACTCAAAACATGAAGCTGCAGATCTATGCGCCGGTATTCATGACCTGGCTGAGCGCTCTAACAATGCGAATCTTCGGGTCACGTCAGGCCTTTAGCAGCCAATCAACCAACAAACGGTGACTCTTCGCGTATAACCTAATTTGTCCGCAGTCTTCACATATTCCCGCCGAGACTGTCCCTGAATAGACAGGGCCATCAACTTCGTCCGGGCGGACAAAGTCCATCTTTAGCACACTGCTTACGACTTTCGGATGCTGGCATTTATCCGGAGCCATATTTCCCCCTCGGGCAACCGGTTTGATACCGCATGCTCGTTGTTTACGGCGCCAGTGAAGCCGAGCAATCGAATCAACTGATGGACAAGTAGCAAATAATAATCCGGCTAATCTACACCTAATAACTGGCTTGTCAAGGTTTTCTTGCCATTCAACTCTCTGCTCGAAGGAACCTAGCAGATCGCGAGGCAAAACCGCTCATCCGTTCTGAGCCTTGCGAGCTCTTTAGTGCCTAGAGATTATCGTTGAAATCTAAACCTTCGTAAGGCTTTCTATGCAAATCGAAAAGCCATGTGCACGAACGCAGCATAGATTATCAGCGTTGTCGATGCTACGGTTCGAACTACCGCCGGGAAAGACCTCCCCCGAGGCTCGTCATGAGTAGAAATTCGTGAGGATGATATGAACGACGAAGGCTCAAAATCCAGCCTCGATGACATCATAGGCGACACTCCGCAGCTCAAACAAATGCTTCAGTTGACAATGAAGGCGGCTCGCACCGACGCTCCGCTGCTGATCCTCGGGGAAGCGGGATCGGGAAAGCAGCTGATTGCTCGAGCCGTCCACCGTATAAGCGCCAGGAAACACGAGAGTTTCATCACTGTTAACTGCGTGGCTCTCGGCGAGAGCAGCCTGGGGTCTCACATATTCGGCGAAGCGAATGAAATTGAGAAACCCGCCCAACTTGAACTGGCAAATAAAGGCATAATTTATCTGAAGGAAATCGCACTCATTCCGCACGATGTTCAGACCAAGCTGCTTCGCTTAATGGAACGCCGCGAATTTGAACGAGTGGGCAGTCTGCACACCAATCCAGTCAATGTGCGCCTGATCGCCAGCACCAAATACGATCTTGGCGAGCGAGTCGCTGAAGGAATGTTTCACGAGCATCTCTATGACCAGCTGAATATTTTCCCCATCAGGGTTCCACCGCTGCGCGAACGGCGTGACGATATTCCATTACTGGCAAACTATTTCGTGCAACGGTTCGCTCGCCGCATGAACAAAGCAATCGACTCGATTCCAGATGAGACTATGAGCTTTCTGCTCAACTCTGATTGGCCAGGTAACGTAAGACAGTTGGAGAATCTCATCGAGCGGTCGGTAGTTCTGGCCGAGGATTCGGCTTTACGAATTCCCCCACATTGATGCAGCTACAGTCCCAGGTCAAAAGCAAGTCAAACCCTGAAGTCGCCCGGCATGTCGGCCTTAACCCTCTGAATATTGTCCGACCGAAGTAACTTTTGCGATCCCGCTTTCTGTCACAGCAAACAATCCTGATTCCGTCTATTGGACAGAACTTTGCATCGTCGACGCTTGCCGGGGACTTGCGCGTAGGCACGTGACTGAGGACCGCGTTCTACTCACAAGAGAGCCACTACGCCGACTCCGCCAGGCCTCCACCATCCACGACCAAGGCAGTGCCGGTGACGTACGACGATGCGTCGCTTGCCAGGTAAAGCGCGGCCTGCGCGATTTCTCCCGGTGTGCCGATTCGTCCCAACGGTCGGCGGGCGGCGTCAGTGAGGAAACTTGCTTCCTGCTCTCCCAGTTGCTGCGCTTCATCGCGTAGCATTCCGGTATCAGTATCCCCGGGACAGATGCAGTTCACCCGAATCTTTTGCGGTCCGTGATCGATGGCCATTGCTTTGGTGAGAAGAACCACTGCCCCTTTCGAGGCGCAGTAGGCCACGGCCCGAGCGCCTCCAGCCAGGCCCCAGCCGGATGCGGTATTGATGATGGAGCCGCCGCCTGCCTTAATCATGATGGGAATTACTTGCCGGGACATCAGAAAAATCGACTTCACGTTTACTGCCATTGTGCGATCCCAGTCTTGCTCGCTGAGTTCGAGCGCTGAAGCACGACGGATAATTCCGGCATTGTTGAAGAGCACGTGAATTGCGCCGAATTCACGCAGAGTTCGTTCGACAGCACGCTGGCAATCGGCTGCTCGGGTAACGTCAACGTCTTCGAAAATAGCTCGACCGCCTTGCTGAATGATTTCCGCAGCTACCGCTTCTCCCTCGCGCTGCTTGACATCCGCGATCGCAACCGCTGCCCCTTCACGGGCAAACAACAAAGCTGCGGCGCGTCCGATGCCGCATGCGGCGCCGGTGATGAGAGCGATTTTGCCGGGCAGGGCTACGTGTTTATCAAAAAGAATCATCAGAACGCCGTTCGAGTATACGGATATTTTCCTCCCAGAAGCAGTTACGGCATTGCTGAAGCGATACCTTGATACGAATCGAGAAAAGAGCTTCTAAGACCAATCTACCGGCTGGCCAGTCCCCCTGCCGTCTCGGCACCGTCGATAGTGTAGACGTGGCCCGTGATATAGGCCGCGTCGTCTGATGCCAGAAAGGCAAACAGGGCCGCGACTTCTTCTGGCTTGCCGTGTCGCCGCAGCGGAATCTTGCGATTCACCTCTTCCAACATCGCATCAGTGTATTCGGCGCGCTGCATCGGAGTAAGGACGTATCCTGGCGCTACGGCACATACCCTTATTTTCGGTGCGAGTTCCAAAGCCATGGTGCGTGTTAATTCGATCACTCCAGCCTTGGTCGCGTTGTAATCTGCGTAGTAGGGCTGGCCGACGATGCCGTTAGTCGAAGCCGTTTGCAGAATGACGCCGCCGTCACGCTCCCACATGTGGCGGGCTGCGGTCTGGGCCACGTAGAACACGCCTGTCAAATTTACCGCGATGACCTTGTCCCATTCTTCGGGAGTGATTTTTAGGAAATCGTGGCGAATGCTGATGCCCGCGTTGTTGATCAACACATCGACGCCGCCCATGATGCGAACCGCGTCGTCGAATGCGGTCTGCACTTGCTCGAGATTGGAGACGTCGGCGTCGACCGTCCCAGCTAGATCTGGCAATGTCCTTCGGATATGTTCCCGGCCTTTGGAGTCGCGGTCGAGCACGCAGACTGCGGAACCCTCTTTTAGGAAACGCGCTGCCGTAGCGGCGCCGATTCCGCTGGCGCCACCGGTTATGAGCACACGTTTCCCTTCGAGACCGCGCATCAGTTCTCCTGAATAGGAAAGACTTGAGTGTATTATCTCGGCGGCTAAAGCCTCAACTCATTTGAAGAGTTTACCGTTCCGCTGAAAGGTTGTGGCGGAGTCGGTCGTCCCTCCGGGACTTGAATCGTCTAAATAGGTTTTCCACGAAAGAAGTAGACCAGTTCAATAATAAGAATAATTACGACCAAAAGCTCGAGCACGAAAGCCCGGCTCTGATTGAACTGGTCGACCATGAAGCGATAAAGCTCCTCGGCGGTTTGCACTTTCTGGGTGACTAAATCCTTGTAATCGGGCACGCCGACCTTGGACGCTGCCAGCTTGTAGAGGCGGGCAGAAAACATGTCGCTAAGAAATTTTATGGCGTTGTCGGCGTGTTCGGTGAGTTCGTTTACGTCAAGCAAAACGGTGTGCAGCTTGGTGGCGGCGCGGGCCAGACGCCAGCGCGCCAGCATTCCAGTGCCTTCGTCAAACGAGGCGTATACGCTCTCCAGTTCGCGAGTGAGGAAATCATCGTAATGGCGGAACTCGAGTAGCTGCGAGTTGGCATACTCGAGCAGTTGAATAGCGGTTTCTGCGCCGGTCGCGCTGTCATATAGAAAAGCAGCGTTCCAACTGATTACGGTCAGATCGTTCGGATAATAAGAAATTCGCGACTGCAGAATTTCGTTTTGCTCGCCGTCGGAAAGTTGCGCCGTTTCTCCCCGAACAATTTGGGCGATACGCGGCCCCTGCGATGCGACCAGTTCCGCGGCGGTAGGAGAACCGGCGATCTCGCGCACGTGAAAAATGAAATAGTCCTCGCTAAGCCAATCCGTATAAGGCTTCACCAGTGCCGGAGCGGCGCGCTCCAGCTTCTGGTGCGCGATGCGCGATGCGTGGCCGGCGAAATCAATGTCCCAAACCCAGCGGCTGCCCAGGCGAACTAGCGTGTCCCAGTCACCCGAAAATGGGAGCTCGAGCACTACACTCACTACGCCGTAATCGTAAAATTTGATCTGGCCCTGGAGGCGTTCGCCGCTCTCGAGAACTAACGTATCAATCGGCTCGACTACCGGCGGGCGCTGGTAGCGTATATATCCCGGTGCGGGATGTTTCAGCGTGGGTTGTTCCAGCGTGCGTGCTCCAAAGA
>Ga0210394_10002515_pt1 | contig 24954 bp, 23 predicted proteins | sample IncBWC12MmetaG_FD_160121 | JGI IMG/M metagenome (GOLD analysis project Ga0210394, IMG submission 160121) | Forest soil microbial communities from Barre Woods Harvard Forest LTER site, Petersham, Massachusetts, United States - Inc-BW-C-12-M | ecosystem: Environmental > Terrestrial > Soil >... | reverse complement strand
CGACGGATCGATCGGCGAGCCGAAAATCCCTGGAAAGATCACGACGCCGCCTTCGCCGGCATTGACGCGATGCGCGTAGGCCCATTCGACCTGCTCGTCGGCGGCCGGATCGATGTCCTCTTCCACCACGATGACGTGCTTGTAGCGATATTGCGCGGCGGCATTGCCCCACAGCGCCGCGGCGATCTGCTTCGGCTGGCCCTGGTAGTGCTTCTTGATCTGGATGCGGATATTGACGCCGTTGGTGATCGGCGGCGCATAGACGTCGAGGATGCCGGGAATGCCGGCGCCGTTCAAAATATTCCAGGCGATGGCGGCGCGCTGCACCGACGACATCACGCTGTTCTCGCTGTAGGAGCCGGGGAGCGTCCCTTCCAGCGAGCCGCAGAAGATCGGGTCGCGCCGGTGGGTGATGCAGGTCACCTTCATGGTCGGCCGCGGCGTCGGCAGGTCGGAGACGTAGCCGGTATATTCGCCGAACGGCCCTTCCATCTCGTAGCTCGCCGGGTCGTCGCTGATCGTGCCTTCGATGACGATCTCGGCGCTGGCCGGCACTTCGAGGTCGACGGTCTCGCAGCGCACCAGCTGCGCCGGCTCGCCGCGATAGCCGCCCATCACGTCGTATTCGCACACCCCCGACGGCAGCGGCGAGCCAGAGAGAAACGACATGATCGGGTCCCAGCCGATCACACAGGCCACCGGCATCGGTTTGCCGCGCGCCGCCCATTTGACGAAATGCGCGCCCCAATGCTGGCCGCCTTTGACCAAAAGGAACGGCGCGGTGTCCTTGTGGCCGATCATGCCGCGATACATGCCGACATTCATCACGCCGGTGTCGGGATCCTTGGTGACGATCGAGGAGAAGGTGTGGATGTAGCGGCCGCCTTCGAGATAGTGCCATTTCGGCACCGGGAATTCGGTCTGGTCGATATCCTTGCCGCGAACGATCACGTCTTTCACCGGCCCGCTGTCGACGAGCACCGGCGCGATGGTCTCGCGATTTTTCTTCATCACGTATTGCACGAGGTCGCGATTGGTGGCGTCGTGCGGGAATCCCAGCGCAAGGGCCAAGCGCGATCTAGCGCCAAGCCCGCTGGCGAACAGTTTGGTGCAGCGGCCGTTGCCGTAGCCCTTGATGTTCTCGAACAGCACCGCCGGGCCTTTTTTCTCGAGCACCCGGCGCGTCACCGCGCCGATCTCGCGGTCCCAATCCACTTCGGCCTTGATGCGGCGGAGCTCGCCATGCTGCTCGAGCTGCGCCATCCATTGCCGCATATCCAAAAAGCCCATTCCGCGCTCACTTTCGCATCTGCCGCCGCGGCACTTCGCCAAGCTTGATAACGGCATTAATTCCCGCAATTCTCAACCTGGCAATGGGCCAGTCATCAGCCGGACGCCGGGAGCGACCATGACCGAGATATTCGATCTGCACGGCAAGGTCGCGTTGGTGACCGGTGCCTCCAGCGGGCTCGGCGTGCGTTTTGCCGAATGCCTGGCCGAGAACGGCGCCGCGGTGGTGCTGGTGGCGCGCCGCGCCGACCGGCTCGCGGGCCTCAAAGCGCGGATTGAAAAATCCGGTGGCCGCGCGCTTGCCGTCGAGGCCGACGTGCGCGACCGCGCGGCGATGGCGGCGGCTTTCGATGCCGCCGAGAAGAAATTCGGCACCGTCACCATCCTGGTCAACAATGCCGGGGTGGCCCACGCCGGCCGCGCCGTCGACATGCCGGAAGAGGAATGGCGGCGCATCCTCTCGACCAATCTCGACGCGGTGTTCTATTGCGCCCAGGAAGCGGCGCGGCGGATGCTCGCGGCCGGTTCAGGCGGCGCCATCGTCAATATCGCGTCCGTGCTCGGCTTCGGCGTCGCCAAGGGCGTCATCGCCTATGCGACTGCCAAGGCCGGCGTGATCCAGATGACAAAAGCGCTGGCGCTCGAGTTGGCGTTCAAAGGCATCCGCGTCAACGCCATCGCGCCCGGCTGGATCGTCACCGAGCTCAATCGCGATTATCTGATGAGCGAGAAGGGCCAGGCGCTCAAGCGCGACATTCCGATCGGCCGCTTCGGCGAAGAACGCGACCTCGACGGCCCGCTGCTGTTGCTCGTCTCCGACGCCGGCCGCTTCGTCACCGGCACCACCATCGTCGCCGACGGCGGCCAGGTGGTGGCGCTACGCGGTTGATCCTGGGCGGCAACTCAGATCGAAATCTGCCGGCCGATTTCGACGACCTGCTGGCTCGGCAAGCGGAAATAGTCGGTGACGTGCGCCGAGTTCCTGCCCATGGCGGCGAATAGCGCTTCCTGCCAGCGCGGCAGCGCCGCGCCGCGGCGGCGGTGCACAATGTGTTCGTGACCGACATAATAGGTCACGTCGTCGAGCAGGATGTGGCAGCCCTGCTGCTGCGCCTCTTTCAGCAACACCGGAATATCCGGCCGTTGCATGAAGCCGAAATGCGCGGTGACGCGCCAGAAATTTTCGCCCTCCTGCTCGACCGACATGCGCTCCGGCCAATTCACCCGCGGCCGCGACTCGGTCAGAACCCGCAGCACCAGCACGCGCTCATGCAGCGCGCGATTGTGGCGCAGATGCCAGATCATCACCGGCGGAACGCCGCTCCCGGTTCGGGTGAGAAAGACCGCCGTGCCCGGCACCCGCGGCACGCCGCGCGCTTTCAGGTCGGCGAGGAATTTCGACACCGGTACCGGCGCCTGCTCGATCTGGTGCATGACCGCTGCCGAGCCGCGATGCCAGATCAGCATCAGCCCGTAGACGACGGCGGCAAGCAACAGCGGCACATAGCCGCCGTCCGCGATCTTCACCGAGTTCGCCGCGAAAAATCCGGTATCGACGACAACGAACAGGCCGGCCACCGCGAGGCTGGTGGCGAGACGCCACCGCCACATCTCGCGCATGGCGATGAACAAAAGAAAAGACGTCATCAGCATGGTGAGCGACACCGCAATGCCGTAGGCCGCGGCGAGGTTATCTGATTTATTAAACAGCACGGTGAGCGTGATGGTGACGGCCATCAGCAGCCAATTGACGACGCCGACATAGATTTGGCCGTAACCGCGTTCCGAAGTCTGCGTGATATGCAGGCGCGGCAGCCAGCCGAGCTGGATCGCCTGCCGGGTCATGGAAAAAGCGCCGGTGATGATCGACTGGCTGGCGATGATCGTGGCCACCGTGGCCACGCACACCAGCGGAATGAGCAGCTGCTCCGGGCACAGGCGGTAGAAGATGTTGTTTTCGATCGACTCGCCGCGCAGCGCGATCGCGCACTGGCCGGCGTAATTGAGCACCAGGCAGGGAAATACGATCCACGACCAGGCGATGCGGATCGGCCCTTTGCCGAAATGGCCCATATCGGCGTAGAGCGCTTCGGCGCCGGTGACGCAGAGGAAGATGCCGCCCAGCACCAGGAAGCCCGCGAAGCCGTTGGTGGCGATGAGGCGTGCGCCGTAATACGGATTGATCGCCTGCAGCACGGCAGGGTGCTGGGCGATGCCCCACAAGCCGAGTGCGCCGATGGTCGCGAACCACAACAGCATGATCGGCCCGAAGGCGGCGCCGATGCGCGAGGTCCCGAGCGGCTGGACCGCGAACAGCGCCAGCAGGATGACGACGGCGGCCGGCACCACATAATGATGTACCGCAGGCGCCGCGATATCGAGGCCTTCGAGCGCCGACAGCACGGAAATCGCCGGCGTGATCGCGCCGTCGCCATAGATCAGCGCGGCGCCGAGAAGGCCGAGCGCGACGATCAGCGGACGCCGTCGCTGCTTGATGCCAAAGAGCGACATCAAGGCGAGGATGCCGCCCTCGCCGTCGTTATCGATCGACATCGCGACCGTGACGTATTTGATCGAGGTGATCAGGAACAGGGTCCAGATCACCAGCGACAGGATGCCGAGAACGCGCTCGGGCGTGGCGTCGCCGTGCAGATAGTCGAAGGCGGTTTTCAGCGTGTAGAGCGGGCTGGTGCCGATATCGCCGAACACGATGCCGAGCGCCGCGACCCCCATCGCCGCGACGGCGGCCGGGCGCGGCTTGGCAAGCGCGGCATTGCCGAGATCATCGGGCAGGGCCGACGTCATGATGGACGTTGGCGATCCGCAATCGCTCCAAGCGCACGCATCCGATTGCCCTCGCCTCAATATCGCTGACCAGCATGGTTTAGCGTGCGTGACGCCGTTATGACAGAGCCAATTGCTTTGACAGGCATCAGGTAACAGACATCAGGCATCAGGCATCAAGATGAGCCGATGTTTCTTGATCCCTGATCCCTGCCGTCTGATTCCTGATTACAGCGGCCGGTGCATGCGGCCGAACAGCCAGCCCAAACCGAGCGCGATGGCCACGGCCGTATAGGGCTGCGTCTCGACGGTATTGCGCAGCGCTTTCTCGAAGGAGCCGGCGGTTTTCCGCGCCGCGGTTTTGGTGGCGTCGGCGACGCTGGAGGCGCTATCGCGCGCCTGGCCATAAATGTCCTCGGCGGCGTCCTGCACCTCGCCGGCAACATTGGCGGCCTGTTTCTTGGCATCGCCGAAAGCGCGATTGAAATCGGAATTTTGGGTGCGGGTCTCGGGCATGGGGGTGCTCCCTCGGGGAAAAAGATGTCACGCGACAACGCCGCAGCCGCCCAAAGGTTCGGCAACCGGAACGTTTGCGGCGTCGCCGGGTTGTTTCGGCAACCCAGGGCCCTGACATGGACGAACCGAAGCGACAACAGCCTGAAATCCCGCCGCCGCCGGTGACCGAGCCACAGCGCAGCTTGCCGGAAATCCCGCCAGGCATTGATCCACCGGAAAAGAGCAGCCCCACCACGGGAGAGAATTGATGTTTGCGCATCGTGCATCGGAATTTGATCCCCGCGTTGCCGCCATTGCGGGTCATCTGCGCGCCATCGAGAAGGAATTGGGCGTGCTGGGCAAAAGCGCCGGCCGGCGCGCGTCGTCGAGCGCTTCGGCAGCGGGCAATCAGATCCTCGAAACGGTCTGGCCGATCCTCAACGAGATCGGCGATTCGTTCCGCCGCGGCCAGCGCGTGGCGGTCGACGAGGCCGCGAGTTTCGGCAACGAAGCTCTCACTCGCGGCGCCAAGTTGGGCGGCGATGCGCTTAGCCAGATCGCCGATCAGGCCAGGCGCCGTCCGCTGGTCACGCTGGCGGTCGCCATCGGCATCGGCGTTTTGATCGGGGCGGTTGCGCGCCGGAATTAGCCGGCCACACTTCTGCATCTGCCGTCATTGAGATCGGGCGATCCCGCCTGCTACTTTGCCATCACGCAGGTCTTCCTGCCGGTCGGCAAAGGTGGCGGTCATGGGTTTTGAGCAGATCGCCATCCTTCTTGCCGGCGCACTGGCCGGCGGCATCGTCAACGGGCTCACCGGCTTCGGCACCGCCATCACCGCGCTCGGCATCTGGCTCTATGCGATACCGCCGACGGCGGCGGCATCGCTAGCGATCATCTGTTCGGTGGTGTCGCAACTGCAGACGCTGCACCTGATCTGGCGCGCCATCCAGTGGCGGCGTGTTCTGATTTTTGTCATCCCGGGCGTGCTCGGCGTCCCGCTCGGGACTTGGCTATTGCCGCACATCGATCCGCGCCTGTTCAAGCTCGGCCTTGGCTTCGTCCTGATCGCCTATCCGGCCTATGTGCTGGCGCGCAGACGGCCGATCGCAAGCCCGTGGGGCGGGACAATCGCCGACGGCGTGGTGGGATTCGGCGGTGGCGTGCTCGGCGGGCTGACCGGCTTGTCCGGTGTGCTGCCGGTGGTCTGGACCGACGTGCGCGGCTGGAGCAAAGAGCGGCGCCGCAGCGTACTGCAGGTCTTCAATATGGCGATCCTGTCGTTCGCCTTGGTCTCCCATGCCGCTTCGGGCTTGTTGACGCGGCAAGTGGCGGTCCAAGCGGCGATCGTGCTGCCGGCGACGATCGCCGGCGCGTGGACGGGCGCCTTCGCTTACCGGCGGCTCGCCGACCGCGGCTATCAGCGCGTGGTCATGGTGCTGCTGCTGATTTCGGGCGTTGCGCTGCTGTGGACGAGCCGGTGACGGGTCGCGATTTTTGTCAGCAACGGGTGCCACACGGCGGAAGGCGCGGTGGCGGCGCGATCGCCGGCGCTGTAATCTGGGCCGCCCCGAAATTCGTTGCGTTGCCGAGAATCTGCGAGGCGTCGAGTGCGCCGTTGTCGGACGGCATCCACGGCACCTGCGGGCAGTTCGTGCCTTGCACCGAACCGAGGCCGCAATGGCCGATATTCGCTCCAGTGAAGCCGGGGACGCCGCCGTCCTCTCCGAGCGTGCTCGTCGTATGCGCCTGATGGTAGGCGACCTCGGCGGTGGGGATGCGCCCGAGATCCTGTATCACCGTGTTCCAGCCCTGGATCAGCGCCCCGAAGTCAGACCGCGTGAGAAGGAATGTGCCAGTGCCGTTGACGATCTTGATGATGCCAGCGACGTTGATGACCTTGGTGCCGCCCGGGCCCTGAATGACGGTCACGGTACCGCCGCGGATGCCGATATTGGCCGCCGACGTCGTGATCGTCGCCTCGCCTTGGTGGCTCAATTGGCCGCCGACGAAGCGCAGCGCGCCCGTGGTCAGCGACACCAGCATGTGGCCGCTGTTGGCGTTCGGATCGTAAACATATTCGTCGATGACGATGTCGGTGTTCGGCGCGATGCTCATCGACGACTTGTCGGTGAACAACAGCTGCACGGTTCCCGCCGGCGTGGTGTGAACCTTCTCCTTGTGCACGATGTGGGCGCCGACGACGAGCGGCGCGGTCGTGCCGCCCGGCGGCGTCGATTCCGACAGCGGATTGACCGCCGTCGCGGTGCCGACCTGTTGTGCGAAGGCCGGAGCGGCGGCGAGTAGCGCGCTGACGAGCGCAACTGTGAAACGGCGCGATGATCGCATTGCTTGCCTTTAGAAGATTGCCTTTAGAATCGCATGGTCGGTCCGGCGGTGACGCTGAAGTCATGCATCGAGAACGCCGACACGTTGGACACGTCAGCGCGGTATTGCGCGAGCATGCCGAGATAAACCAGTTTCCAGATCGGCACTTCGAGGCCGAGCCCCAAGCGCCATTCAAGAATGTTCGGTGTGGTGTTCGGATCGATGGTCGGATCGGGCGCGTTATATTGCCACCAGCTCACGCCGGCCGTCGGCGTCAAGGTCCAGGTCCGGCCGTCGCCCAGCGGCGAGAAATTCCACGGCAGCCAGATGTCGCCCGCATAGGCGTTGTAGCCGAACGGGTTGAAGTTGGCGTCGGCGTGCGCGTAGGTGACGCGCGACTGAAAGCCCAAGCTCGCATAAACCGGCCCGGACGCCTGTAGCCCGACGGTCGACAAGGTGCCGCTCATGCCGCTGGCCAGCGGATAGAGCGTCAGGTTGCGAAAGCTCTGCTGCACGATTTCGGTGTAAGGATCGAGTACGACGTCGCCGAGTTTGATGCGCGCGGTCAGGCCCCCGCCGAGGCCGCCGTAATACGCGGCGTCCGCCAGTGTCGCGCCGGTGGCGACAAAATAGGGCTTGATCGACAAGCCAGTGACAGTGTCTGAAATGATGCCGAAGCGCGGCCCGGCGCGCAGCTCCATGACGCCGATATCGAATTGATGCAGCTTGAATTGCTGCGCGTCATAGCCGACCGCCGAGGCTTCGAACGTATTGCCGTTCTGTTGCTCGAAATCGTGGACGTAGTTCAGGCCGAAGGCGCCGAACCAGTTCCCATCGGGCCGCGCCGCAAAGGTGTTGTTAAACAGCTTGCCCGAGGCCAACGCCGTTCCCGCCGCCGGGCCCAAGGCGGCGTTGGTCTGGTAGCGGAAACCGGATTGAACATAGCCGCTGAACTGGTCGGGCTGCAGCTTCTTGTCGATGTCGGCTATGAGGTCTTCGCTCCGCCGCCGCAACGCCGGCGTCAGATCCTTCATCGTCAGCGCCGAAGCGAAATAGCTGCGCGCCATTTCGTAGGAGCCGAGCCGGTAATACAGCACGCCGAGCTCGAAGCGCACGCTGGCGAGACTTGGGTTGTAGAACAAGAGCTGCTCGTAGGTGCTGATGGCGGATTCGATATCGCTCGACGGCGCCAGCGTGGCGTATTGCAATGCGTTGTTGAAATTCGCCGGCTGCGCCAGGATGCCCTGGAACAGCGGATTCAAAAGCTCCGACGTGGTCTGCTATTTAGCTGGCAGGCTGGAGACAACAAGCAACAGCGCCGGCGCCAATGCACCCGCAACTTTATTCCACGATGCGCGCCAAATGCTGTCTTTCAAGTTGCTACCTGCTCGACGATTTCGCCTGCCGGTTTAGGCAGCTTCGCTTTGCTGGTATTATCGTCCGCCCGTTGCCCGCGTGCCCATCGCAACTTAGCGCCGCTGCCGGGGTAAGTCGAGTTTCCTGAAATTGCCGGAACTTACTGCGGCACGAAATTCGCGGCTTTGAGCAGTTTTGCACTGCGATCGAGATCGGCGTGGAGGTATTGCGTGAATTCCTCGGGGGTTTTCGCCGCCGGCTCGATGCCGAGCGCGTCGAGGCGCCCGTCCGCGGCCAGCGCCTTGACCGCCTCGTTGACCCAGCCGTTGAGCGTATTAACCAAACCGGCCGCCATGCCGGGGGGTCCCCACGTCGCCCACCAGGCGCCGAAATCGAGCTCCGGCAGTCCGAGCTCCGCCATGGTCGGAATTTCCGGAGCGAGCGCGCTGCGCTTCCGCCCGGTCACGGCGACCGCGCGGACGGTGCCGCCGCGCACCAGCGGCAACAGCGAAAGCATCGCCTCGATCATCATCGGCACGTGGCCGCCGGCGACGTCGTTGGCGGCCGGCGCCGTGCCGCGGTAGGCGACGACCGGCACACTCAGGCCAATCTTTTGCAAGCCGGTATATTGATTGAACGCGACCTCGGCGAGATGTCCCGGCGCGCCGAGCTGCGCCGTCGCGAACGACCAGTCGTCGGGCTTGGCCTTGGCGGCGGCAACGATGTCGGCGACGGTTTTTTCCGGCCGGCCGTTGGCGATGATGTGGATGAGGGGCGCCTCGCCGGCCAGCGCGATCGGCGTGAAACCGGTCAGCGGATCGTACGGCACGTCGCGCATCACCAGGCGCGCCACATTGTGCGTCGAGGCGTGGAACAGCACCGTATAGCCATCGGGCGCCGCGCGCTGCACGTCGAGGCCGCCGACCGTGCTGTTGCCGCCGGTGCGGTTCTCGACGACGAAGTCCGCCTTGCGCTGCGACGAAATCTTGGCCGCGATCAGGCGGGCGAAAGTGTCGACGCCGCCGCCCGGCGCCACCGGAACGATGATGCGGATCGGGCGCTCGGGAAAATTCGATTGCCCGCGCGCGAAGCGCGGGGCGAGCGCGGCGCCCGCACCCGCCAGCAACGAAGCGATCGCGAACCGGCGGTTCATCACTTGCATGCGAAGGAGCGGCATTGCGCCGTTATACCATTGCCGCGGACTTCAATGTAGCTATAGCCGGCATTCGCAACAGCATAAAGGGCTCGCCATGGCCGCGGAGAATGCGATCCCCACAATCGACGTGTCGCCGCTGCGCGGCGGCGACGCAGCCGCCAAGCGCGCGGTGGCGCGGCAGATCGATGCCGCCTGCACGGACACCGGCTTCTTCCTGGTTGCCGGCCACGGCATCGCCCAGGAAGCGATCGAAGCGACGCGGCAATGCGCGATCGACTTTTTCGCGCGGCCGGTCGAAGAGAAAATGAAGGTGCAGCGGCCGCCGGCGAAGATCAGCCGCGGCTACAACTGGCTCGGCGACCGCTCGGTCGCCTATTCGATGGGTCAAGTGGCGCCGCCGGACATCCAGGAGGCTTTTGCCTTCGGTCCGGAACGGGTCGCCGATCTCGCCTCGCGCGTCGACAAGACCGCCGCGCAAATGTATGCGCCGAATATTTGGCCGGAACGGCCGCGCGATTTCAAACGCGTCATGCTGGCCTACTACGACGCCATGCAGGGGCTGGCATCGCAGGTGCTGCGCGCCATGGCGATGGCGCTCGATATCGACGAAAACGATTTCGCCGGAAAATTCGACCGCCAGGCCAGCGTCACCCGCCTCATCCGCTATCCGGCGGTGACGCAGCAGCCGCTCGCGGGGCAACTGCGCGCCGGCGCGCATACCGACTACGGCGCCATGACCTTGGTGCGCGGCGACGATGTGCCGGGCGGCTTGCAGGTCAAGCATCGCCGCGGCGACTGGATCGACGTGCACATTCCGCGCGACGCCTTCTGCTGCAATATCGGCGACCTGTTGATGCGCTGGTCGAACGACCGCTGGGTGTCGACCTTGCATCGCGTCGCCGTGCCGCCGCCGGATGCCAAGCCCACCGATCGCATCTCGCTGGTGTTCTTCCAGTATCCCAATCCGGATGCGGTGATCCGCTGCTTCGAGAGCTGCACAGGCGCAGCGGAAAAATATCCGCCGATCACGGTGGCCGAGCATTATCTCGGCAAGCTCATGAAGGCCGGCCACTCGCGGCTCGATGCCGACGCCAAGGTGGCGCTATCCGGCGGCGCGCCGCGCGAAACGCAGGCGGCGCATTGATCGCAGCGCATTTGTTCGTGAATTGTGCTTGCGGCCGGCGCCGTCAGCCGCCGCTATCGTCCATAAGAGCGGTGTGAAAGTATTGGTCGATTCCGAAGACGACCATGATGACTGCTACATAGAGCAGGCAGCTACCGAACAGGAGCCTGCCGATATCCTTGCGGCCTGCGATCATTCCCAGGAAAACGAACCATGCGCTCATCAGAAGGCTCAACCAATTGAAAGCGGTGAACAGCGGTATCTCGGCGCGCTGCAGCTCGGAAATAAATCCGTCCCAAAAACCCGCCATGTAAATGAATTCCATGTACAGGTAGGCGGGTATCAGGAACGCGAGCAGCGCCGCCCCAAATGGGTACAGCCGGCCCATGTCACCGTCCGGATCGCTCGCGCACGAGATTGATGATCGCGGAGAAGTCCAAGCTGCTGTCCTTGTCCTGCGCGAAGCGCTGGTAGATTTGCGCCGCGTGCGCCCCGATGGCGGTTTCGGCTTGCACCGAATCCGCCGCCGCCTTGGCGAGCTTGAGATCCTTGAGCATCAAGGCCGCGGTGAAGCCCGCTTTATAAGCGTTATTGGCCGGGCTCGCCGGCACCGGCCCGGGCACCGGGCAATAACTGGTCAGCGACCAGCACTGGCCGGACGAGGCCGCGACCACATCGAACATCGCCTGGTGCGACAGGCCGAGTTTTTCGCCGAGCACAAACGCCTCGCTGACCGCGATCATCGAGGCGCCCAGAATCATGTTGTTGCAGATTTTCGCCACCTGGCCGTTGCCGGCCTCGCCGCAATGCACGATGCGCTTGCCCATATGCTCGAGCACCGGCTTGCCGCGCGCGAAGGCATGGGTCGAGCCGCCGACCATGAAGGTCAGCGTCGCCGCCTTGGCGCCGCCGACGCCGCCGGACACCGGGGCGTCGAGGGTGGCGACGCCATTCGCGGCGGCGATCCCGTGCGCCTTGCGGGCGCTGGTCACGTCGATGGTCGAGCAATCGATGAACAGCGTGCCCTGGCGGGCATGCGGTGCGATGTCGTTCCACACGGATAGGACATGTTCGCCTGCCGGCAGCATGGTGACGACGACGTCGGCGTTCTCGACGGCACTCCTGGCATTGGCGACGATCTGGACGCCGTCTTTTGCCGAGGTTTCGCGCGACGCCGGAACGACGTCGAAGCCGGAAATATGATGACCCGACTTCACCAGATTGGCCGCCATCGGCGCGCCCATATTGCCCAAGCCGATAAATCCGATGGTCGCCATGTGTGTTTCCTTTTTAGGGCGTGAACTCATGAAGCGCCGAGCGGATAGCTTACGAGAGTCCGCGTTGCCCCGAAAGCGACCAACAGCCGTCTTCGGCCGCATATAGCGATGGGCAGAAGCGTCACCCATGTTGCGCTTCACTTGTTTGGCTTAGCTGTCCTTTAAGGCCGGGACCCCGGTCCCAGAATCCGGGCCACGCGACTACCTCATCCTGGCACGCGCCTGGGACTTGAGCATCATGACATTAGTTTTTTTGTCAGCAGAATGGACGTGATCGAAGCATCGAGGGAGCCCCCAGATGTCGCGTCACGACTTACAAACCGGCTATCAAACTACGGCCGAGACGTCCTACACCTTCGAGAACTCGGGAACACAGGTAGCAACGCGCTTTTCAGCCCTGGCCGACATCTTCGACCCCGGAACGATCCGGCACCTTACGGAAATCGGCGTCGGCAGCGGTTGGCATTGCCTGGAAATCGGGGCTGGAGGAGGAAGCATCGCAACGTGGCTCTGCGACCGAGTCGGTGGCAAAGGGCAGGTGCTTGCGACCGACATCGACACTCGATTCCTCGAAGCGCTGAACCGATCGAATCTGGAAGTCAGTCGGCACGACATCGCATCCGATCCGCTCCCGCAGGCGAAATTCGATCTCGTGCATTTTCGCCTGGTTCTCGGCCACCTGCCAAATCGAGACGAGGTTCTTGCCCGGCTCGTGACCGCGCTCCGACCCGGCGGCTGGATTCTGGCGGAGGAATTTGATTCATGGTCGCTTCGCCCCGACCGTTCGATTAACGAGGCAGAAACGTCCCTCAAAGCCTTCGCGGCCATGCAGGACGTGCTGAGGCGACACAGCTTCGACGGTTACTACGGCCGCCGGTTGGTTGCTCGTCTGCGCGCTCATGATCTAGCTGAGATTTCGGCCGAAGGCCGCGTGTTCATGTATGAAGGTGGAACGAGTGGCGCGGATTTGACGCGTGCCGCCATTTCCCAGACGCGCGACGAAATGATCGGTGCCGGAGCAATCTCTGCGACCGAGATCGAGCGTGACCTGCTGCAATTGAACGGATCGGACTTCATGATGCCCTCGCCGATCATGTGGGCCGTTCGAGGACGTCGCCCCGCGAGCAGGCAGGAACGGTAGGGAGGAGACCATGCAACTGCACCGCCGCCGATTTCTGCGCCTGCTCGCTGTCGTGCCCGGCCTGCCGGCCGTTGTGCGGAGCGCGAGAGCGCAAACATATCCGTCTCGGCCGGTGCGGATCATTGTTGGTTTTGCGGCTGGCGGCACGCCCGACATCGTGGCGCGCGTCGTGGGCCAATGGCTATCGGAGCGGCTCGGTCAACAAGTCGTCGTCGAGAATCGCACCGGCGCCGGTGGAAATATCGCCGTCGAAACCGTCGTGAACGCGCCGGGCGACGGCTACACGCTTCTTCTGGTGCCGACCGCGGCAGCGATCAACGCCACTCTCTACGACAATTTGAACTTCAATTTCATCCGCGACATCGCCCCCGTCGCCGGGGTCACGCGCATACCGAATATCATGCTGGTCAATCCTTCACTTCCTGTCCACTCGGTTGCCGAGTTCATTACCTATGCCAAGGCCAATCCGGGCCGGGTCAACATGGCGTCGGCGGGCGTTGGCAGCGGGCCGCACTTGGCCGGCGAGCTATTCAAGGTGATGGCTGGCGTCGACATGGTGCATGTGCCGTACCGCGGCGGTCCGCCGGCGTTCAAGGACCTGATCGCAGGACAGGTGCAGGTCCTGTTCATCAACGGGTCGGTGAACGAAGATATTCGGGCCGGCCGATTGCGCGCCTTGGCAGTGACGTCGGCGACGCGGTCGGCGGAGTTTCCTGGTGTCCCGACAGTGAGCGAATTCCTGCCCGGCTACGAGGCGAGCACCTGGTTCGGCATCGGCGCTCCCAAGAACACACCTGTCGAGGTGATCGACAGGCTCAACAAAGAGATCAATGCCGGCCTGGCCGATCCGAAGGTCCAGGCGCGATTTGCCGATATGGGCGGCACAAGGCTTGCGGGCTCGCCGGAGAGTTTCCGCCAGCTCATCGCGGATGAAACGGATAAATGGGCCAAGATTATCAGGTTTGCAGGCATCAAGCTCGACGAGTAATGGATGATAGCTGCTGCTGATGGGCAACAACTCGACTCCCGAGGCCTCGCTTTCACGAACATCGAGAATTAGGATCGGCTCGCAGGGGTCTGGTCCGCATGTCCCAGTCTCGACAGAAAATTCGATTCTGCACGAGCGCCGATGGCACGCGCATCGCCTATGCGACCTGCGGCTCGGGTCCGCCGCTGGTGTGGGTGCAATTTTGGACTCACCACCTAGAATACGACTGGGATAGCCCGGTCTGGGCTCCCTGGCTGTCCCTGCTGGCGAGGCATCACACACTGGTCCGTTACGACTGGCGGGGCTGTGGCCTTTCCGATCGCGAACGCGTGCAGTTTTCTTTCGACAAATACGCCGAGGACTTGAATGCCGTTATTGCGGCTGCAGGCCTCGACCGCTTCGTACTGCTCGGCATGAGTGGAGGCGGCAGTGCGGTCGCCATGACTTACGTGGTGCACCATCCGGGACGGGTCACCCATCTTGTCCTTTGTGGCGGCAATACCCGCGGCCCGCTGGGAGACAACCCAACCGCCGAGCAAGAGGCAGAGGCACACGCACGGCTCAAAGTCTTCGAGTTCGGCTGGCCAAACGAAAATCCAGGTTACGGTCAGTTCTTCGCCTCGATGCACATCCCGGATGCAACGACAGAGCAATGCCGTTCGTACAATGACCTTTTGCGACGCACGACGTCTCCAGCCAACGCCGTCAGCCTGATAAGCACCTTCAACCGCCTCAACGTGCAAGACATCGTGCCCAAGGTGGCGTGCCCCACGCTGGTCCTGCATTCGCGCGGCGACGCCATCATTCCATTCGATCAGGGTCGCGAGGTCGCGGCGCTCATCCCGGGGGTGCGCTTCGTGCCGCTGGAGAGTCGCAATCGTATTGTTTTGGATACGGAACCAGCGTGGCAACAACTTGTTGGCGCACTCAGTGAGTTCCTGCCGGTGGACTCGGCCGACCGCGGGTCTTTGCCTCTTCTTGGCGATCTCACAGCGCGCGAACGAGACATCCTGGAAGTCGTTGCTGAAGGCCTCGACAATCACGAAATCGCCGCACGCCTGGACATCAGCGAAAAGACCGTGCGTAATCATGTGTCCACGATCTTCAGCAAGCTCCAGTTAAGGAGTCGCGCCCAGGCCGTGGCTCTCGCACGCGACGCTGGGTATGGGCGACGGGCAAGATGAATAACCGAAAACGTTCGCCCTGGATCATTAACGACTGGATTGAGCAAGGAGAAGGACCAGTCCTGTCCGTTATGCTCCGAGTAGTACGACCTGCCGCGATGGGCCCTTTGCGCGTTAAGGGGTCCACGCCCTATTTATCGAATTTCAATTCCAGCGCGCCGACCGGGCGGAAGTGCCGCTCGACGATCTCGGGCGTGACGCCTTCGAGCGTATCCGGGCGCCACGCCGGATTGCGGTCCTTGTCGATGATGGCGGCGCGGATGCCCTCGATGAAATCATGGCCGGCGACGCAGGCGAGCGAGACACGGTAGTCCTGCGCAAAACTCTGCTCGATCCTGTCGAATGATCGCGCCGAGCGTACGTTGCGCAATGTGATCTTGAGCGAAGTCGGCGACACTTTGCGCATGGTTTCGAGCGCCGCGCGCGCCTCGTCCTCGTCGGATTGCGCCAACCGTTCGAAAATCTCTTCGACGGTATCCGCGCCATAGCAGGAATCGATCCAAGACCGCGCCGCGGCAAGGCGGCCAGCCGCGGGCGGTGTTGAGAATCTGTCGAGCCGCGCTTTTACGTCGTGCATGCCGCGAGAATCCGCCAGTGCCGCCGGAATCTCATCCAGCCGCGCCGCCGGAATGTGCAGGTCGGCGAGGCGGCAATAGATGGCGTCCGCCGCGGCGGCGCGCGTGCCGGTCAACGCCAGATAGGTTCCGGTAAATCCCGGCGCGCGCGCCAAGAGGAAGCAGGCGCCGACGTCGGGAAAATAACCGATGGCGACTTCCGGCATGGCGACCGACGAGCGCTCGGTGACGATGCGGTGCGACGCGTGCGCCGCAAGACCGACGCCGCCGCCCATGACGACGCCGTCCATCAGCGCGATCACCGGTTTTGGATAGCGCGCGATCAGGACATTGAGGCGATATTCGGTGGCCCAGAATGTTTCCGGTAGGCTTTTGTCGCCCGACTTCGCCGCGTCGTAGAGCGCGCGGATATCGCCGCCGGCGGCAAAAGCGCGCCCCCCGGCGCCGTCGAGCAGGATCGCACCGACGGCCGGATCGTCGGTCCAACTGCGCAGCAGCGCCGTCATGGTGGCAACCATGTCGAGCGTAATGGCGTTGAGCGCCTGCTGCCGGTTGAGCGTGATGCGGCGCAGCGCGCCGTGGGCGCGGACGACGACATCGCCGTCCTGAAGAACAGTCTCGTTCATCGGCCGACGAGGCTGCGCGCCACGATCAGGCGCATGATCTCGTTGGTGCCTTCGAGGATCTGGTGCACGCGCAGATCGCGCACGATCTTCTCGACGCCGAATTCGGCGAGATAGCCGTAGCCGCCGTGCAGTTGCAGCGCCTGGTTGGCGACGTCAAAGCAGGCATCGGTGACGAAGCGCTTGGCCATGGCGATGCGCGCGGTGGCATTGGCATCGTTGCGGTCGAACGCGGCGGCAGCCTGCCACAGCAGCGCGCGCGAGGCTTCGAGCGCGGTCGCCATGTCGGCCAAGCGGAATTGCAGCGCCTGGAATTCGTCGAGCCGTTTGCCGAAGGCCTTGCGCTCCTTCATGTAGGCGAGCGCCATTTCCATCGCCTTCTGCGCGCCGCCGAGCGAGCACGCCGCGATATTGAGCCGGCCGCCGTCGAGCCCGGCCATGGCGATCTTGAAGCCAACACCTTCCGCGCCGAGCCGGTTGGCGACCGGCACGCGCACATCTTGGAATGTGACCGCGCGCGTCGGCTGCGCGTTCCAGCCCATCTTGCGCTCGCTGGCGCCGAACGAAATGCCCGGCGTGTCGCCGGGCACGATCAAGGTCGAAATGCCGGACGCGCCGTCGCCGCCGGTGCGCGCCATCACCGCGTAGAGGTCGCCTGAACCGGCGCCGGAGATGAATTGTTTCTGGCCGTTGATCACATAATGGTCGCCGTCGCGCACCGCGCGCGTCGCCAGCGCCGCCGCGTCGGAGCCGACGCCCGGCTCGGTCAGGCAATAGCTGCCGAGAAGCTCCATGGTGCAGAGCCGCGGCAGCCACTGCTTGCGCTGTGCCTCCGAGCCGTGCGCATCGATCATCCAGGCGACGAGGTTATGGATCGATATGTAGGCGGCGACCGTCGGGCAGCCGGTCGCCAGCGCCTCGAAGATCAAGGTCGCCGTGAGCCGCGACAGCCCGGAGCCGCCGACGTCTTCGGCGATATAGACGCCGCCCATGCCGAGCGCCGCGGCCTTGCGCATCTCCGCGACGGGAAAATGCCGCGCCTCGTCCCAGGCCACCGCGTTCGGCGCGAACACTTCGTCGGCAAAACCGCGCGCCATGTCGCGCACGGCGATCTGGTCCTCGTCGAGCGAGAATTGCGGTGACGTGCGGGGGGATGGGTCAAGCATAAATCAGCCGTCGGTCGCGGTCGCGAGCTTTTGCTCAACGTGCTGCTCGGCACGCGATTGCCACAGATCGTGCGCGGCCATGCCGATTGCCATGGCGATGACGAAGACGAACACTCCGGGCGACAGCGTCGCCAGGTCCGCAATCGCCGGCCCAGGACACAAGCCCACCAAGCCCCAACCGATGCCGAACAGTGCCGCGCCGGTCAGGAGCGGCCGGTCGATGTCGGTCGCAGTCGGCCAAAGGCTTTTCGGCGCGAAGATCGGTGTGCGCGGCCGGAGCAGCGCAAAGCCGATGCCGGTGACGACAAGGCCCGCCGCCATGACCACGATCAGGCTCGGGTCCCAGGTGCCGCTCGGAATGCCGAACACGTCGAGAAAGCCAAGGACCTTGGTCGTCTGCACCATGTGCGAGATCACGAGGCCCGAGCCGAAGATGAAGCCGCAGAGAAGGCTTGCCAGTGCCGGCATGGTCAACCTCCGATGACGTGATGGGTCAAGGCGACGACGATGATCGCCGCCACCATGAACACCAGCGTCGCCACGATCGAGCGCGGCGACAGCCGCGCGATGCCGCAGATGCCGTGGCCGGAGGTACAGCCATTGCCGAGCCGGGTACCGAAGCCGACCAGGAGGCCGGCCACCGCGATCGCGATCATGCTGCCCGGCATCTGCGGCATCGGCACCGCGTGGCCGACCAGCGCCGCGGCAAGCGGCGCTGCGATCAGGCCGGCGATGAAGGCGAGCCGCCACAGCCGATCGTCGGTGCGCGGGTTGAACAGGCCGCCGGCAATGCCGCTGATACCGGCAATGCGGCCGGTGAACAGCATCAACAGCACCGCGGCAAGCCCGATCAGCGCGCCGCCGATGGCCGCCGAGACCGGAGTGAAATTGGCCATGATTTGCCTCGTGGCGAAGGACGGGGCGCGGGCGCCATGTTTGTCGCGACCGCGCGATAGGCTAAAGATTATGCCGTCCCCCTCTGCACCGCAACGAGAGGCGCCAGCATGGACTTTACCCTTTCGCCCGAGATCGAGGATTTGCGCGTCCGCACCCGCGCCTTCGTCGACGAGCACGTGCTGCCGCTCGAGGCCGATCACCACAATTTCTCCGATCACGAAAACATCCCGCACGAGCGGCTCGCGCCGGTGCGCGAAAAAGCAAAGAAGGCTGGGCTGTGGGCGCCGCAGTCGCCGAAGGAATTTGGCGGCATGGACCTGCCGATGGTCGCCTGGGCGGTGATGTACGAGGAGGCGGCGCGCTCGCTGTTCGGGCCGCTGGCGCTCAACTGCATGGCGCCCGACGACGGCAACATGAATGTGCTGAAAAAGCTCGGCACGCCGGCGCAGAAGGAAAAATGGCTCAAGCCCATCGTCGAGGGCAAGGTGCGCTCATCCTTCGCCATGACCGAGCCGGCACCCGGCGGCGGCTCCGATCCGAGCATGATGAAGACCTACGCCGAGAAGCACGGCAACACCTGGAAAATTTACGGTCGCAAGTGGTTCATCACCGGCGCCGACGGCGCCGCGCATTTCATCCCGGCGGCGCGCACCTCAGACGACAAGAGGAAGGGCATCACCACGTTCCTGTTTCACAAGGACCAGCTCGGCTGGCGCATTCTGCGCCGCATCGAGATCATGGGGCCGGAGGAGCACGGCGGCCATTGCGAGCTCGAATTCGACGGCCTCGAAGTGCACGACGACGACGTGTTCGGCGGCATCGGCAATGGCCTCAAGGTGGTGCAGGTGCGGCTCGGCCCGGCGCGGCTCACCCACTGCATGCGCTGGCTCGGCTGGTCGAAGCGCTGCGTCGAGATCGCGCAAGAGTACGTCAATCGCCGCGAAGGATTCGGCGTGAAACTTGCCGACCGCGAGAGCGTGCAGATGAAGCTCGGCGAGGTCGGCCACAACATTCACATCGGCCGGCTCCTCACCATGCACGCGGCGTGGAAGCTCGATCAGGGAGATTTTGCGCGCAAGGAAGTGTCGATGGCGAAATTGCATTGCGCCAACACGCTGCACCAGTCGGCCGACGTCGCCATCCAGCTCAACGGCGCGCGCGGCTATTCCAAGGACACCATCGCCGAATGGGTCTACCGCGCCGCCCGCGCCGCCCGCCTGGTCGACGGCGCCGACGAGGTGCACAAGATGGTGCTGGCGAAGTTCATGCGCGAAGAAGGCCGCGATTTCTGGATGTGGAGCGCGGGGAACAGGGTGTAGGTGGTCATCGTCGACCTACGACGCGCATTCATAAATGCGCCGCCGCTGTCCGCTTTCGGAGTAAAAGCGGACATCGCGCCGAATTCTCGCCATGTCGAACCGCGCTGATCGCGCGCTTCCTCGTCGCCTAGGAAGTTTCGGCCGCCCGGCGGTTCAGCCTAGGGCGCCTCGCCTTCCTTGGTCATGCAGGCCACGTAGCGGTCGGAAGCAAACGGGGTCCGATCGGTGCACCTCATGAGAGCCGCTTTCCTGTGTTCACTCAGTGCGGGGCCATGGCCTGTCAAAGGTGGCGGCGGATTCACGTCCGGTTGCGCCAAGGCTTGCGATGCGAATGCCGCAGAAAGCCCAACACCGAAAGCAACCACAAGTCGGTTTGCAATAAGCATAGTTTCGCTCCTGATTTTTTCTTCCAATAGCAATCGCCCACGAGTTAGGCCCTAAGCGAGCTATCGCCTTGACGGGCAATGTGCCGATCAACTCCGGATGCCGCCCGGTTTGCGCTACACAAGCTGCGCTTCGCGTCGAGGCACGGTTCCCCCGCGATACCTTTGCATTGGGCACTTGGACGACAGCCGCGCAACATAATTTCACGAACCTTCGTTCCATCCGCAATTGCGGATCAGCCATGAGAATCGCGCAGTCCTGCTGACCCAGTCCTGCCCACCCAGTGGACAGTCAGGTGAAGAAACATGTCGACTATGGAAATGAATGCCCGCTTTTAGGGGCAAACTAGATTCGCTTGCGCGCCGCTCGCCGCTTCTTCCGGCGCTTGGCAGCCCGCTTGCGCCGGCAGTGATCGCAGCGGCAGCCGCCCTCCTCCAAAAAATAGTCCAGATATTCCTTGCCGTAGTCGTAGGTGATTTCCTCGCCCGGCTCGATGCGGCGCAGCGCGACGATGACGATGCCGCCGTTGCGGCCGACCGGTTCCGCGTTCGGCTTGCAGGAATGATTGATGTAGCGCGCCACGTTCCAGCGCGGCGAGCCGTCGATGGTGACGCGTTTGTTCACTTGGAACATGAAGCGTGAGCCGCGCGCCTCGAGACGGTCGGCTTCCTCGGGCGTCATGCGCCGGCCGCGATAGGTCGCGATAGTGGCCCTGCGCTTGATCGGCTTGGACGCGAACAGGCCGAGTCCGGTCAACGATCGGCCGACGCGAAAGGAACGTGAGGACATCGCCTGCGCTTTAGCGGCAAAATTTCAAAATGTCATTCGCGTTCGCCGGATATTCACAAAATCTCGGGCGGTAGCTGCCCATTCATCGCCGCAACAGATCCGCGATCACTGCCTGCGCCGCGTTGTGTCCGGGCGCGCCGGTCACGCCGCCGCCGGGATGGGCGCCCGAGCCGCACAAATAAAGTCCGACCAGCGGCATGCGGTAGTCCGCATAGCCGCGCATCGGGCGCAGCGAAAACAGCTGATCGAGCGTCAGCGCGCCGTGGAAAATATCGCCGTTCGGCAGGCCGAACACGCGCTCCAGGTCGAACGGCGCAAGACTCTGCCGGCCGATCACGCTGGCCTTGAAGCCGGGCGCATAGGTCTCGACCGTATCGATCATCAGGTCGGCGACGGTTTCGCGGCGCTGGTCCCACGACGAGCCGTCAGAAAATTGCGGCGCGACGTGCTGACAGAACAGGCTCGCCACATGCGCCCCGGGCGGCGCCAGCGTGTCGTCGAGGCTCGACGGAATCACCATCTCGATGATCGGCGCCCGGCTCCAGCCGTAGCGGACGCAGTCGCGATAGGCCTGGTCCATGTAGGCTAGGTTCGGCGCCATGATGATGCCCGCGGTGTGATGGTCGCCGGCGCCAGGGAGCGCGGAAAAATCCGGCAGTTTTGCCAGCGCCAGGCTCATGCGGAAGGTGCCGGAGCCGGCCTTCCATTTTTTCATGCGCGCCGCCGTCGCGCCGGGCACCGCGTCCGGCGGCACCAAATTTTGGAACAGGTGTTGCGGATTGACGTTGGCGATGACCGCGCGGGCGCGGATCGCCGTGCCGTCTGCCAGTACGACGCCGGTGGCGCGATCGCGCTCAACGATGATGTCGCGCACCGCCGCGCCCACGTCGATGCGCACGCCGTGGGCGCCGGCGGCGCTCGCCATCGCCTGCGTGATCGCGCCCATGCCGCCGATGGCGTGGCCCCAGGCGCCTTGCTTGCCGTTCACCTCGCCGAACACGTGATGCAGCAGCACATAGGCGGAGCCCGGCGTGTAAGGGCTCGCCAGATTGCCGACGACCGCATCGAAGCCGAGCACGGCCTTGATCGGATCGGTCTCGAACCAGCCGTCGAGCACCTCGCCGGCCGATTTGCGCAGGAGGCCGAACGCCGCCGTGACGGCATCGTCCCGCCACAGCCTTTTGCCGATGGCGGCGAGCTTGCCGAGCTGGCGCGCGCTATCGCCAAAATTCCGCAATGCCAGATTGGGCGGCGCCGCGAGCACGAGGCTGCGCAGCACATTGGCGACCCGGCCGATCTCGGCCTGATAGGCGCCGTAACGCGCGGCGTCCTTGGCGCTGAATTTTGCGATCTCATTTTCGCCGCGGCCCTCGCCGGTGAGCAGGTAGCGGCCGTCGGGCAGCGGCAAAAAATTCTGCGCGCGGCGCTCGACGATGCGCAAGCCGTGCGCGTGCAGCTTGAGATCGCCGATGATTTTCGGCTGCAGCAGGCTCACCGCATAGGCCGCGGTCGAGTTGCGGAAGCCGGGCCAAAATTCCTCCGTCACCGCCGCGCCGCCGACGACGCCGCGGCGCTCCACGACGCGCACGCGCAAGCCTGCCATGCCGAGATAGGCCGCGCAGGTCAGCCCATTGTGGCCGGCGCCGATGACGATGGCATCAAGATCGGACATGAAATTCGGACATTGGCATTCATACGGGGCCGAATCTCCGGCCGATCCGAGAAGATCGCGAAACCGTGAAAACGGAACCCTGCCGGACCATGCCACAATACACGAGCCGTACTACAAGCTCCGATGGGAGCTAGAAAAGTAGGAGGGCCCTATGGTTGCGTTGACAATCAATGGCGAGAGCAAGACGGTCGATGCGCCGGCCGATATGCCGCTGCTTTGGGTGCTCCGCGATCTCTTAGGGATGACCGGCACGAAATTCGGCTGCGGAATCGCGCAATGCGGCGCCTGCACGGTGCACCTCGACGGCAAAGCCGTCCGCTCTTGCTTATTGCCGATCGGTGCGATCGGCAACCGCGCCATCACCACGATCGAAGGCGTCGGCGCAACGCCGACCGGGGCCAAGGTGCAGAAGGCGTGGCTCGATCTGGAAGTGATTCAGTGCGGCTATTGCCAGTCCGGTCAAATCATGTCGGCGGCGGCGCTGCTCGAAAGTACGCCGCACCCCGACGATGCCGATATCGATGCGGCGATGGCGGGCAATATCTGCCGCTGCGGCACCTATGCGCGTATCCGCGAGGCGATCAAGCGCGCCGCGGACGGGCAGGCATAGGAGGCCATCATGAATTTGCCCATGCTTCGCAATGTCGGCCCGCTTGCCTCGCGTCGCGCGCTGATGACGGGCGCTGTGGCCGGCGGCTTCGTGCTCGCATTCCGCCTGCCGCTCAAAGCCGCCAACGAGCCCGAGCAGCCGCCCGACAATCCGGCCGGCCAGTTCGCACCGAACGCCTTCATCCGTATCGACCATGCCGGCAAGACCACGCTGGTGATGCCGCAAGTGGAGATGGGCCAGGGCGTCTATACCGCCATCCCCATGATCCTCGCCGACGAGCTCGATGCCGATTTCGCCGCGGTGACGCTGGAGCATGCGCCGTCCAGCGACAAGCTCTATGGCAATCCCATGTTCGGCATTCAGGCCACCGGCAATTCCAATTCCATCCGCTCGTTCTGGAAACCACTGCGGGTGGCCGGCGCTTCGGCGCGGGCGATGCTGGTGACGGCCGCCGCCGGCCAATGGCAGGTCGATCCGGCGAGCTGCTCGGCGTCGAACGGCAAGGTCACGCACGGCGCGAGCGGGCGTGTTGCGGCCTACGGCGATCTGGTCGATGCGGCGAGCAACGTTCCGGTGCCGCAGAACCCGCCGCTCAAAGATCCAAAGGACTTCGCGTTGATCGGCAAGCCGCTCAAGCGGCTCGATACGCCGAACAAGACCGACGGCAAGGTCGTCTATGGCATCGACGCGCTGTTGCCCGGGATGAAGTTCGCGATGCTGATGCAGTGTCCGGTGTTCGGCGGCAAGGTCGCCCACGTCGACGACAGCGCGGCGAAGGCCGTGCCCGGCGTTCGACAGATCGTCGTGCTCGACGATTTGGTCGCGGTTGTCGGCGACCACACCTGGGCGGCCAAGAAGGGCCTCGAAGCGCTGGACGTGACATGGGATGAAGGGCCGAATGCCAAGATCAGTTCGGCCGATATCTGGGACGACTTGCGCGCCGCGAGCAAAAAGGATGGCGCCGTCGCCAAATCGGTCGGCGACGTCGCCAAGGGTCTGACGCAAGGCGACCGGGTCGACGGCGAATACGAGCTGCCGTTCCTGGCGCACGCGCCCATGGAGCCGGTGAACTGCACGGTGCATGTCACGGCAGATGCCTGCGAAATATGGACCGGCACCCAAGCCATGACGCGTTGTCAGTCCTACGCGGCACAAGCGGCGGGTCTGCCGCCCGACAAGGTGACCATGCACAATCATCTGCTCGGCGGCGGTTTCGGCCGCCGGCTCGAAGCCGACATGGTCGTGGCTGCCGTGCGCATCGGCAAAAAGGTCGACGGTCCGGTGAAAGTCATCTGGAGCCGCGAAGAGGATATGCAGCACGACGTCTACCGTCCGGTCTATCGCGACACGATTTCGGCTGCGTTGGCTAACGGCAGGATCGTCGCCTGGAAATATCGCGTCACCGGTTCGTCGGTGATGGCGCGTTGGTTTCCGCCGGGGTTCCAGAACGGCATCGATGTCGACGCCGTCGATAGCGCCGTTGATATTCCCTACGATATTCCGAACCTGCAGGTGCAATACGTGCGTGCCGAGCCGCCGGCCGTGACCACCGGCTTTTGGCGCGGCGTCGGGCCGAACAACAACGTGTTTGCCACCGAGTGCTTCATGGACGAACTCGCTCGCAAAGCGGGCAAGGACCCGGTCGATTTCCGCCGCGGCATGCTCGACAAAAATCCGCGTCTGAAAGCCGCCCTCGATCTGGTCGCCGAGAAATCCGGTTGGGGCCAGCCGTTGCCGGCGCGCACCGGTCGCGGCGTCAGTGTCCAGCCGTCGTTCGCCAGTTTCATCGCGACCGTC
>Ga0210394_10002514_pt1 | contig 24954 bp, 29 predicted proteins | sample IncBWC12MmetaG_FD_160121 | JGI IMG/M metagenome (GOLD analysis project Ga0210394, IMG submission 160121) | Forest soil microbial communities from Barre Woods Harvard Forest LTER site, Petersham, Massachusetts, United States - Inc-BW-C-12-M | ecosystem: Environmental > Terrestrial > Soil >... | reverse complement strand
GACTCCGCGACCAATCCCAGCAGAACCCGTGTGAACCCCTCCTTCGCCGTCGGCGCGGATGCCAGCGACTCGCGCAGCGACGAGTTCGTGCGCTCGCGGTAAAACGCCATCGCCTTGAGGTATAGCGCCCGCTTGTCGCCGAACGTGTCATACAGGCTCTGCCTGGCGATGCCCATTTCGCGCATCAGGGCTTCGAGCGACGCGTTTTCGTAGCCCTGACGCCAGAAGACATCCACCGCCGCGGCCAGCGCGCGTGTTTCGTCGAATTCCTTGGAGCGAGCCATCTCTTCACTGCATAGTGTATCGGGCTGCTTGACTTCGGTGGATTCTAGACTGTACAGTCTAGAATATGAAAATAAGATTAGCCGGAGCGCTGCTGCTTTGCACCGCCATTGCGGCAAGCGCCTGGGCCGCCGAACCGGTCGCCGCCCACGATGCCGAGGTGCAGGGCGTCAAGGTGCACTACCTGACATCCGGGCACGGTGCGCCCCTTCTCCTGCTGCACGGCTACGCAGAAACCTCGCTGATGTGGAGGCCCCTGATGCCATCCCTCGCGGAGCGATTCACTGTCATCGCTCCGGACCTGCCAGGGATAGGCGACTCTGCCATACCCGCGGACGGGCTGGATATGAAAGCGGCGGCCGTCCGCTTCCACGCCCTGATGTCTTCGCTCGGTTTTCAGAAAGCCGAGGTGGTGGGGCACGACATCGGCCTGATGGTCGCTTACGCCTACGCGGCGATGTACCCCGCCGAAACCTCAAAGCTGGTGGTCATGGATGCCTTTCTTCCCGGCGTCGCCGGGTGGGAAGCCGTCTACAACAATCCGGGCATCTGGCATTTCCGCTTCAACGGGCCGACGCCGGAAGCGCTCGTGCGCGGACGAGAGCGTATTTACTTCGACTACTTCTGGAACGACTTCGCTGCCGAGAAGACCCGTTCGATCCCCGAAGCTGACAGAAAAGCTTACGCGGCCGCCTATGCGCGGCCGGGACGGATGAAAGCAGGCTGGGCATATTTCGTTTCCTTCAATCAGGCGGCGAAGGATTTTGCGCAGCTTGCGCGCACGCCGCTGACCATGCCGGTTCTGGCGATCGGTGGTGAGAAGTCGCTGGGCGAGGTTCTCGGCGCGCAGATGAAGTCGGTGGCGCGAGATGTGACGGTGATCGTGCTCAAGAACACGGGCCACTGGATTCTGGAGGAGAACACCAAGGAGACGACCGACGCGCTGACGAAGTTCCTCTGAACCGAGCGCGGATTGATCGGAGAAAAACAAGATCCATGATCCTGAATGCCTTCACCGCTTTTCATGTCGTCCTGAGTCTGGTCGGAATCGGCTCAGGCGTCGTCGCGATCTACGCGTTGCTGAAAGCGAAAACGCCCGGTCGATGGACGCAGGCCTTCCTGGCGACGACAGCGGCAACAAGCATTACGGGTTTCTTGTTCCCATTTCACGGCGTCACGCCTGCCCGGGTCCTCGGCGTCCTCTCTCTGGTCGCGCTGATAATCGCGAGCCTTTCGATCTATCGCCACCATCTCCAGGGGACCTGGCGCCGGACCTATGCGATCACCGCCGTGATCGCGTTGTATTTCAATGCTTTCGTGCTGGTCGTCCAGCTCTTTCGCGGGGTTCCTGCGCTTAAGGCCATGGCCCGACCCAGTCGGAGCCGCCTTTCCAGATAGCGCAGCTCGCCGTGCTGCTGCTGTTCGCGGCGATTGGAATTCGCGCGGCGACCCGTAAAGCCGCAACGTAGGCTTGTCCCGTGATTCATCAATCCGAAGGGAGCCTACAAGTCTTGCCTGGTGCATTCGCACCTCGTTCGTGTACCAAGAGTCCGTCGAGCCTCTCATGAACAGACTGGCGACGATCATGGGAGACGGCCGCGAGGTCCGGAACAATGCCGCACTCGCCACCGGGCTTCTCGCCCTGAAGTGCGGCGGGATGATTCATCCGTTCGTGGTGCTGCGATGAAGCTCGATCGGAGACGATTCCTTGGCTCTTCAGTGGGTGTGGCCGCGACAGTTGGGATAACGGCCGAATGGCCGAAGCACTCTGTGTCGTATCGGAGACCCTGTTCGGCAGTTGCGGTGCTGAATGCGGACGAGTACTCAGAGAAGGTCGAGGCGCTGCTTCTGGATGGAATTTGCAGGTCCCTATCATCAACGTTTCCGCTTGGACCCGCCTAATTCGGGAAGACGAGCGCCGGTTTAATTGGAACCTCGTGCGAGCACTGGCAAAAGCGTTTGGCAAGGCCATTCCGCGCAAGTTACCAGAGAGAAAGCCAGTAACACTCGATTCGAAAAACGCGAATCGCGAGGACGACCTCTTCGGGAGTACCGGATCGTAGGGAGGTAGCACCGATTATTGGAGCCGGTTTTCGTGCACGTACACCATGCTGTGTTCCATTCCGTCCAAGATTCCGCCCCGCCTCTCGCTCCCTTTTGTACCGGCACGAGCGCCAAAGGCAAGGCGTATGGCTCTTGCACGAACCGGGCCCTTGGCGCGTTGTGCTATATTGTGCCTGGAACGAGCTTTGGAGAGCGAAATGGACAGCATGAACGGACAGCATGGGAGTGGCGGAACCCGCGATTCTCAGGCTGCTGTGCTGTCTGTTTTGCTGTCCATTTTGGCATCCAAACGGGTAGTATTGGATAGACAGCATGGACGGAATAGACTGGCCGTCGGTCTAGGAAGTCTAACGGATTCAGCTAAATAGCTGATTTGACAGAACGCGGGAGTAATTCAGTGGTAGAATGCCAGCTTCCCAAGCTGGACGTCGCCGGTTCGAACCCGGTCTCCCGCTCCATCTTTTCATAGACTTACAAGTTTCCACTGATTCCTCGTTACTGCGTTTACTTCATTAAGGCCCGTCCGTTCACGTTGACGGGCGTTCTTCCTTGAGACTCGACGCAACATGGCGTCGAGTTGGTTCACCGCGGCTCGCTTCTGCTCCATGTCCGAACTGGTGTACACTTCCATGCTGACCCCCAGCCCGTGGCCCCTCTGGTCTGAGGCAACCTTGGGATCGACGCCCGCCTTTTTCGACAGGCTGGCATTGGTTTTTCGCAATACCTGAAACGTCGCCCAATTCAACCCGATCTTTTCCAGCTTCGTAAACATGCTCCGCCGCCACAAGTTGTCCAGTGACAGCGGTGTGACTATCTTCTCGGACGGGAAGACGAAGCCTTCTGGCGACGAATCCAGCGCCAGCCCGACCCACTCCCTCAGCAGCTCGATCGTGCCGTCGGAGATCGCGCCCTCGCGGGTCTTGCCGTTCTTCGGCGTATTCAGCACCCGTTTGTAAACACGCTCCTCCACCCGGATCGTCTCGCCAGCGACGGACTTCCACCGCAGCGCCAGGATTTCTCCCGGACGCATGCCCTCGAAGATCGCGAGCCTCGCGATCAACTTCTCCCGAAGGTCGAAGACCTCCAGGTACTTGTTCACCTCCTCTTCTGTCAACGGCCGCATCGCTCGGCTTGGCTGACATTTCCTTGGAACCTTCAGCTCCGCAGCCGGGTTGCCTTGAGTCAAAGCATCCGACAACGCGAGCTTGAAGATACCGTTTAGGAACCACCGCAGGTGCGACACCAGGCTGGACGAGAAATCCAGCGCCTTCCGGTCGAGAAAGTCTTGCAACTCTTCCCGCCGGATCGAATGAAGCAGATCGTTGCCGAACTCCGGAATTAAATGAGACTTGACGATCTGCTCCGAGGTGCCCGCGGTCGATTCCTTCCAACTGCGACGGCAGAACGGCAGGTACACCTCGTTGATAAACAGCTTCAAAGATGTACACCGGCCTGGCGATCTGACTGACGCCACTGTTGATGTCCCGAAGGATGGCGGACATAGCCAATTCCGCCTCGGCCTTCGGCATCTGCGAGCAACGCCCCAACACCCTGCTCCGTGGGGAGCCGTTCTCCCGCCAGCAAGCAACCCACACACGACGGCGCCCGTGCATCCGGGCTTGTAGGCCGCCTTTCTGATAACGCTTTCGACGCATTCTGTTGCCTCTTTCCTGCGTCAAAGGCATTGGTTCTTGGCACGACTCAGACATTACCATTAACGGGCGGAGGATCTCCGGCCGCCTTCTCTAGCCACTCGTCTGCCCATTCGCGCCTGATCAAGATGCGCCGGCCGACACGCGCAAACGGTAACTTAGGCACGCCCTCGACCTTCCCGTTGATCGCGTTCGACAAATGCGCCTTCGAGATCTTCAGGTAGTCAGCCGCTAGCCCCAGCGTCATCACCGTCGAGCTTTCGTTCATCTTGACCATCGTGATTCGGCTAACTATTGCCTTGCCTTTCTGGCCAAACAGAGGGATGTATCGTCATGCGCCAAGCAGGCGCAGAAAAGGATTTGAGAACCGATATGACCAACGAAAAGACCACCAAAGCCGCCGCCGTTGCGGAACAGGGCGCACACGTCGCGCCGGAGAAGGCCACCGCGAAGAAGGTTGCCAGCCAGAAAAAGGACGCGCCCAAGGGCCAGAAAACCGCTAAGGGTGCCAAACCCAAAAAGACGGCCAAACCCGCGCGCAAAGCCGCCGCCCCACGTGCCGAGAGCAAGGGCGCGCAGATCCTGGCGCTGATCCGGCGACCGAAGGGGGCGACCCTCGCTGAACTCGCCAAAGTGACCGGCTGGCAGAATCACTCGATCCGGGGCTTTCTCTCCGGCACCGTGGGCAAGAAGATGGGTCTCGCCGTCGAATCCACCAAGCGCGAGGACGGTGGGCGCGTTTATTCGATCAAGAAATAGCATCACCCTCCGACTTCCACGCCCGCCCGGCCCCTGCCGCGGCGGGCGTTTTCTCTTTCAAGCGCCGTCTTCCGACGCAGTCAATCGCAACTCCTCCCTCACGATGGCGACATTTCCGGGACGATCCTCCTGTTTTTGCGGTCTATGCGCCATTGGCGCATACTTAGAGAAGTGGAATGCGTCCCCATGACGGTGGTCGAGGTTAGTCGTGCAAGCAAAACGAAAGCACGCCCGGTTGGGTCCTCGATCATCGAGGCCCTTCAGAATGCTGTGGCTTATGCCAAGGGCGAAACCAGCAAGGGACGCGCCCACCGGATACTCGTGCCGCCGCAAGTGAACGTGAGGCGAGTTCGCCGCAAGCTCGGCCTGTCGCAGAACGATTTCGCCGAGCAGTTCGGAATCAGCCCCGCGACCCTGCGAAATTGGGAGCAGGGCCGCCGCCAGCCCGACGGGCCTGCACGCGTGCTGCTCACAATCATCGATCGCGAGCCCGCGGCAGTCCAACGCGTTCTGGCATCGCGGTAGGGCTGGCTGCTTTCATCATTCAAAAGCTCCCGCTGGTGTCGGCGACGGTCTCCACTTCACAACGAGGTGGTCAAGAGGCCGCGGGTCTCGTAGATGCTCCTTTGCCGCGGCTTGTTCACGATGGCGCGCGCCAGTGCGTTTACGGTCGCCGCGATTCCATCGATGCGCGACGAACTTTTCGATCGCTCCGGTTTGGTAAACATCAAGTTATCGTTGTTCTCCTTCGTCGCCAGGCAGCTCGCGTTCCAGCGCAGGACCGGATGCCCACCATGATGAAATTTCCCGCCAGCGACGAGTTCCAGCAACTTCTTGGATGGCTCTGATAGCGTCGCGATACCCTGCCGGATCTCGACGCAGGCGTATCCTTCCTGAATCATGGGGACCGAGATCTGGCGCGAGTTCCAGGGGTCGAAGCCGATTTCCCTCAAATCGAACATCTGGTCGGCCCATTCGAGCCGGGCGGTGATCTCGCGATAGTCGATAACGTCACCCGGTGAAAGCTCGATGAATCCCTTATCGGCCCACCGCTGGTACGGCATGCCGTCGCGCCGTTCGCGCTGGCGCACGGCCTGTTCCGGCATCCAGAAGAACGCGAGCACATCAAAGGCGCCGTCATCTGCGGGAAACACCAGCGAGACGGCGGAGAGATCGGTGGTCATCGAAAGGTCGACGCCAGCCCAGCAGCGCCGCTTCTGAAAGCGCGCCATGAGTGTGGGAGACAACGGTCGCACCTTCTCGCCGGGCGGTCTTGCGAGCAATCCCTCGGCGTGCCAGCCGCCAGCGGACGCATCCCACTTCACCATGTCGATCGCGCGGGATTCTTTCTGGTCCCACATGTTCAGGTAATAACGCTTGAACGAAGTGAGATCGCCTTCGGCCTCATGGGAGACGTACTTTTCGCGAATTTTTTCGATATCCAGAAATCCGCCGTTCTGTTTGAGCGATGGATTGGCCTTGATCCACGTCGTCGGATCAGCGGGATCATCTTCCTTGGCTGCGCCGTAAATGCGGCCGTAGAACTTCTCATCGGATACGATGCCTTCTTCGATCTTGCGAGATTTTTCGTGCAGCCGCCATGCCAGCGGAGATTCGTTCTGCACCCCTGCTGTGGTGATCGCGATTGTAAGGGTTTGCCTGCGGGTGATGCCGCCGTTCGAGAGCACGTCCCAGTTGTCGAGCTGCTTCCGCGTTTTCCACCGATGGATCTCGTCCGCGATAACGACGGCGGGATTCACGCCGTCCCCGAAGTCTCCATCGGCGGCGACGGCGGCGTAAAACGACTCCGGGTCGGAGCGTTTGATAATGCGATGCGTACCACGGAGGACGCGGAGCCGTTTCGAGAGGACGGGCGATTGGTCGACCATTTTGCAAGCCGCGCGAAAGACGTTCAGCGCCTGGCGCGTCGCGGCCGCGGCACCGTAAACCTGGCACCCGGGTGTACTGGTGGTCAGCAACACGAACAGAGCCAAGCTTGCCGCCATCTCCGACTTCCCGGCTTTCTTTGGGACCTCTAAGTACGCCATTTCGATCACGCGGTTCCCGGCTTCGTCCAACTCGCCAAAGATGGCGCTGAGCGCTTCCTCCTGCCACGGCACGAGCAGGAACGGTTTTCCGAACCACTCATCCGCCGTGTGTTTGAGAATGTGCTCAAAGAAGTTGCACGCGGCGTCGGCTTGCGATTGGGAGAACGGCACGCTATTCCGATCCGTCCTGGTCAGCTTCCGGATTGGCGTCCTGGGTTCGTCGTCGTTCGAGCTTCACCTGCTCGAAAGTCTTTTGCGCACCGTCGAGGATCGCGGCGCGGCCCGTGAAGTTCTGCCACCGGGTCACGATCACGTCTACGAAGCGCGGCTCGATCTCGATCGAATAGCAGTTCCGCCCGAGCGTTTCGCTGGCCATCAGCGTCGTGCCCGAGCCGCCGAACGGTTCGTAAACCGCGCCGTCATGATTCTTGATGGGCCGCTCCATTAACGCGATCGGCTTTTGCGTCGGATGATCGAACTTCTGCTCCTTCGAACCGCTCGATATCTGCTTCGGGCTCGCCGCCTCCCAAATCGTCGTCTGGTCCTTGGTTCCGATCCACTTGGCCGTTTGCCCTTTCCGCACTGCATACCAGCACGGCTCGTGTTTCCAGTGATACGCCTGGCGCGAGATCGCTGCGACAGTCTTTTCCCAGATGATCTGCTGACGCAGTTCAAAACCGATCGACTTGAGCCCCTGCGCCACTTCAATCGTGTGCGACGTCGCGTGCCATACATAGGCTATCGCCAGGCTGGGAACCAGCGCGAACGCTGGTGACCAATCCGCGATGGTGTCTCCGGAAATCGTCGTGGTCGTGTGGCCCTCGATCCTCTGCTTCATGTAGCTCGCCTCGGCGGGCCCGCGCCGGTTCAGCCCCGCTCGATCGCGCCACTCCATATCGAGCTCGACGCCGTAAGGCGGATCAGTGATCAGTAGCGTGGGCCTGCCGCCATCCAGCACGCGCACGACGGCATCCGCGTCGAGGCAGCTCCCACACAACAGGCGATGCGGACCCATCGACCACAGATCGCCCGGCTGGGACAAGCCGAGGAGCGTATGCGAGGCTTTCGCAAATCGCCTTGTGCTCAGCAATATAGTGTTCACGCTCCACACGGCGCTGGTGGTCTCTGATCGCCACTTCGACTGGATCGGACCCGGCTGGTAAGGGCGGACCCACGGCGGCATTAACATACAGATCAACGGTGTCTTGCACATCCGGCGGCGCTTTGATGGCGTCACTGGCTTCAGCAGGTTCATCCATGTGGACATTTTATGCCGAAAACGATTCCGCCGGTCGGCATCACGGAGCTCTTTGCAAGGCTAAATACACGCATCGGATCCCCGATTCTCGTCGGTTGAGTTACGATCTGCACGCACACCCGTGCGGATAGTAACTGAAACAACCTAAAGGTTGAGTGCCGAAGATCAATGGGTCAATGCGGGCGGTACGCCTCCAGGATCAGGGAGCGGCCTTACCGATGGGCGCTATTACTATTATATCAGCAACTTAGATCGCAAAGAATCCAAATAGAGGCATTGTGTCTGGGGCGCAGAACTTGGAAATCGGCCTGGAAAGCGCGAGTTCGCTTCCAAGAAGTCGATTAGATATCGTAGCCGCTCGACTTCCCGAAGAGCGGAGTAAACGCGCGAGTATCAGTGCAGTCCCTCATTCTTTAGCGCGCACGAATCGTCGCGCGACCAAAATTCATCGGTCATGTGACCCGATGTCAGACGATAGATTACCGAGAGTTGCGATTTCTGGTGGTTCATGGAAAATGGATTTGAGGTATCTTGGATCGCCATTCCGCATACGGTTTAGGCCGAGCCATGATGTGCTCATTGCCGCATCGTTAGTTGCGGCCAAAATCGTCACGGAGCCACACCCCTTTCGGTCGAGGCGATAGCATACGTTTCCCCGGCCTCATTCACCAGGGCAGCCACAATGACTGAGACCTGTACGTTTCTACCATCTTTTGCGATCCTTTGCTGGCGCAGTGGTTCCAAGGCGCCGGCCTGGCACTGTTGGCGGAGGGCCGCCAACGCTTGTTCGTGCTCGATTTCCGGCATCAAGCCGCGAATATTCATCGCCAACGCCTCGGCCTCGCTCCAACCGTACAGCTTTTCCGCCCCTGGGTTCCAGGCCAGAATGCGACCCGTCAGGTCCTGCACCAGGATGGCATCGCGCGCGTCGCGTACCACCACGGCCAATCGCCGCATGGCTTCTGAATCCTGCAATGCCGCCTGGGCCTTTTTCATGATTGTTATCTCCGTAAACGTGATGACCGCGCCCTCAATCACGTTTTCTAGAGTTCGATAGGGTCGAACGCGAAGGAGGTACCATTCACCGGAATTGGTCTGGACTTCCCGTTCTTTCGGAACCAAGCTTTCCAACACTTCCTTGATGTCCGCTGCCAAGTGATCATAGGACACGAGATTGGACCGAATTTGGTCCACCGGCCGCCCCACATCGGTTTCGATCAGGTTGATCAACGTCGAGACAGCGGGCGTGAAGCGAAGAATCCGAAAAAGATGGTCCACAAAGATCGTGCCGATGCCGGTTCCACCCAGGAGGTTCTTCATGTCATTGTTGGAGCGTGTTAAGTCGACCACTTTGGCTTGTAGTTCGTTGTTGACTGTGGCCAGTTCCTCATTCACCGATTGCAATTCTTCTCGGGAGGTCTCCAGTTCCTCGTTAGTGGACTGCATTTCCTCATTCACCGACTGCATTTCCTCGTGCGCTGAGCGAAGCTCTTCGTTGGAGGTTTCCAGTTCTTCGTTCGTCGTCTGCAGGTGTTCCTCCTTTGCGCGCAACTCCTGCTTGAGCCGTACGATGTATTCGTCGAGATCTGAACTGAGGGCTGCCGCACCGTCGACGGTGTCCACGGCGGTTTCCACGAACAGCTTCGGTTCTAAGTCCAATACTTCCTCGATAAGCACAAGAAACAAGCCACGTGGCGTGGTTCCTTTCGAGTCACCGGACGCGGGAAGGACCGTCAAATTGAAGGTAGTAACATTGCCATCGTTTTTAACCCGCAAACCTGTGTGGCGGGAGGGTGATCCTTGCGCCATCGTCCGATGCAAAATGATGGTTAAATCGCCACGCAAACCTTCGCGAGCCATCCTGAAGATATTCATGCTGGCTTCGCCTGCAGTGGGTTCCAGATAGCGGCCGGTGCGGCCCAAAAGGTAGAGGATATCGCCGCGTTCGTTCACCAGCGCACCAACCGGGGAGTAGTGCTCGAGAAGAGTCCGCATGACGATTTCATGTAGCGGTGTCCGACCGTCGATCTGCACGTCACGCCCGGAGTCCCGTACGATTTCGCTTCCCGGAAGAGGTGGGAATAATCTCGCGACGCTGAAGCGGCGGGCACCGAAATTATCTACGCTCCGTCGATAGATCCTGGCCTTGCGATCGATAGGCGCAAAGAGATTCACAAAATCACCGACACTTTCCGAAGACCCCAGTATCAGCACCCCGCCCGGGTTCAATGCATAGTGGAACAAAGGCATAAGCTTTTTTTGCAGCTCCCCGCCCATATAGATGAGGAGGTTGCGGCAGCTAATCAGATCGAGTTTCGAAAACGGCGGATTTTTGATAAGGTCATGCCCGGAAAAAATGAGCATGTCGCGGATGATCTTGCGGACGCGGTAGACACTCCCATCCGGATGCTCCTGGTCGAAATAGTGGGCCAGCCGTTCTGCCGAGACATCCGCGACTATGCTGGACGGGTAAATGCCGGCGCGGGCATGGTCGATGGCCTCGCGGTCGATATCGGTGGCGAAGATCTGAACCCTGAAATTTTCTTTCAGCTCTTCCATGCCTTCCCGAAGCAAAATGGCGAGGGAATAGGCTTCCTCGCCGGTGGAACACCCGGGGACCCAGACACGAATCGGCGTGCCTGCATCCTTATCGGCGAAAAGTTGCGGGATGACCAGTTTCTCCAGTTCCGCAAAAATCTCAGAATCGCGGAAAAAGCTGGTGACGCCGATCAGGAGTTCGTGAAAGAGCGCGTCCGCTTCCCCCTGGGTGATCTGCAAATAGCGCAGATAATCGTTGAATTCATCGATCTGGTGAATGGCCATCCGCCGCTCAATACGACGTAGCATCGTGCTGCGTTTGTACTGGGAAAAGTCATGGCCGGTCTGTGAACGGAGCACGAGAAAGATCTTTTCCAGCCCGTCAGGGGCCTCCGGAACTTGCGAAAAAACCGGAGAAAGGGAAGTACCAAACACCCGGGTGACGTAGGCGATGAGTTTCGCGGGCATCTCGTTGGGAGGCAGCACAAAATCCACCATGCCAGTCGCGAGAGCGCTGCGGGGCATACCGTCGTGCTCCGTAGATTCGGGAGTCTGTACCATCACCATGCCACCTTCTCCCTTTACGGCTCTCACGCCAAGGGCGCCGTCACTGCCACTGCCGGAAAGCACTATGCAGATGGCGCGGTCGCGTTGGTCTTGGGCTAGGGAGCGGAAGAAAAAATCGATCGGGAGCCGGATGCCCCGGGCTAACGTAGGTTCAAGCAGCTGCAACGCACCATTCACAAGTGCCATATCGCGATTTGGGGGAATGATGTAGGCACAGTTAGGTTTAATCACCATTCCGTCCTCTACTTCAAAGACCTGCATTTTCGTGTAGCGCTGAATCAGCTCGGAAAGGATGCTCTTGTGATCCCGGGCCAGATGCTGCACCAGAACGAACGCCATCCCAGGATCGGCCACAGGCATGGTGGCAAAAAAACTTTCAAACGCCGAGAGTCCGCCAGCGGAAGCACCGATACCGACGATCGGAAAGTCCGCGCCATGTTGCTCCGGTTCGTAAGATGGCTCGACCTGCGTTGGATCGACTTTTTCGTCGGACGTTTTAGCGGTGCGTTTTATTTCGGCCATGATCCCGTTTCCCCTGCTTTTGACTCTTTAACCCGATGATCGAGCATCGAAAAACTGCGCCCGGAACTGGTTGCGCCTTCCTAGAATACTTCAGCCCGCGGCCAATTGAAGAACCGTCTCGCTGCAACTTCTGGGCCGAACTTTGGGCCGAACCACAGCACCCCCGGCGTAGGTGATAGAATGGCGACTGATTGCAGCCCTTCACCCACATAGGAAGGCGTACGCCGATCAGCGTGTTTTATGGGACTTAATGACGCTCAGACGGGTTTACAGGTTCCCTTAGAGTCAGTCATCAGTACTCAGGAACTGAATCTTCGCCCTCCGCGGCCGCCGAATTCTGAGGCGCTCAATAGTGCATTGATAACATTGGCTCAGACGCTGGCGCGCTCTCCTCAGCACATCTTGAAAGAACTGGTTGAAACAGCGCTAGATCTGTGCCGCGCGCAATCTGCAGGGATCAGCTTACTCGAGGAAGAGAATGGCCGGAAAATCTTCCGCTGGCACGCCGTGGCGGGCCAGTTAGCACCTCACCTTTTTGGCACGACACCTCGCGAATTCAGTCCGTGTGGAACCGTATTGGATACAGACGCGATTCAATTGATGTCCGATCTCGACCGCCACTTCACGTATTTCGCTGAGGTCGAGCCCCGGATCGTGGAGGCACTGCTCATTCCTTTTCACGTGCATGGCGAAGCGGTGGGCACAATTTGGATTGTCGCTCATGACCATACGCGGAAGTTCGACGCTGAAGATGCGAGAGTGATGAGCGCGCTGGGAGAGTTCGCGGCGGCCACCTATCAAGCGTTGTTCGGGACGCTCGCGTTGAAGAGTATTATCGCCACGATTCGAGACCCTCTTTTGGTCCTTGATGGCGCCCTTCGGGTCCGTACAGCTAGCCGGTCCTTCTACCAGATCTTTCAAGCAACACCGAATCAGACGGAAGGAAGCTTTCTCTACGAGCTTGGAAACGGGGAGTGGGATATCCCGGCGCTACGCACGCTCTTGCAAGACATCTTGCCCAGGGAAAGCGGTTTCGAGAACTTTGAGGTTACCAAGGAGTTTCCTTCTCTGGGGCAGAGGACGATGTTGCTGAATGCCCGCAAACTCAGGCGTGAGGAGAATCCAACCGGGCTAATCCTGCTGCAGATTGAGGATATTACAGATCGCAAACGTAGTGACACAGAGCTACTTCAGAACGCGTTGCGGGAGCGTGATCAGCTGGAGCATATCGAAGACGATTTCGCCGAGCCCAAGCACAACTTCGAGGGGATCATCGGAACCGCCGCCGCCATGAAGAGGGTCATGGGGCAGGTGGAAGTGGTTGCTCCCACTGATGCCACCGCGTTGATTCTTGGAGAGACCGGCACGGGAAAGGAATTGGTCGCACGCGCCATCCACAGGTTGAGCCTTCGCAGGAACCTACCTTTCGTTACTTTAAACTGTGCAGCGATTCCGACCGGGCTTTTGGAGAGCGAGCTGTTCGGTTACGAGCGAGGAGCTTTTACCGGTGCTCTGTCGCAAAAGATCGGTCGGTTTGAAATGGCACATGGGGGGACGCTGTTTCTGGATGAGGTGGGCGATATTCCGTTGGATCTGCAGCCCAAGTTGCTGCGCGCTCTGCAGGAGAAGTCCTTCGAGAGACTGGGAGGCACCAAAACCATCCCCATCGACGTCCGGCTGGTGGCTGCAACCAACCGAAATCTCACCCAGATGATGCTTGATAAACTCTTCCGCAGCGATCTATATTACCGATTGAAGGTTTTCCCCATACTCACGCCCCCGTTGCGCGATCATCCCGAAGATATTCCGCTCCTGGCCCGCTACTTCACTACGAAGTATGCCGCAAAAATGGATCGGACGATTGACACGATCCCACTCGCCATAATGAAGGCCCTGGTGAGTTGGTCCTGGCCCGGTAATGTACGCGAGTTGGAAAACTTCATCGAGCGTTCTGTGATACTCTCGCGAGGTTCCAGTCTCCGCGCGCCCATTGCGGAACTGCGGCCCGACGCCCAGGAACACGATTCCTCGCTCCAAGACATGGAGCGGGCGCATATCCTGCGGGTATTCCGGGAAACCGGCGGCGTAATCAGCGTTACGGCCAATCGTCTTGGCATGCCACGGACTACCCTGAATGCCAGGATGAAAAAGCTGGGCATTACCCGCAGTGAGCTGTGACGAAAGTGATCCAACGCCGCGGGGATGATCGCGGCGAACAACCGGAGGCAGAAGCCGAAGGTCGCGCAGGAGTCCGAACCGGAGCGATTGTCAATGGAAGCCAAGATCGCAAAAGAATTTCCCGTCGTTTGTGTGGGCGGGTCGGCCGGTGGCCTAGACGCTTATATCCGTTTACTACAACATCTGCCGGCCAATATGGGTGTCGCGGTTGTCATCGTGAATCACCTAAGAACCGTAGCCACGCTGCTCCACGAGATCCTCCCGCGTTATACCGAGATGCCAGTGGAACTGATCACGGAAAACTTACTCATCCGGCCTAATCGTGTTTTCATCATCCCTGCGCAACGCGATCTGCATGTTCTGGATGGAGAGTTCCGTTTAAAACCGATATCGAAGCCCAGGGGATGGCCCGACGTGATCACAGTCTTTTTGCGCTCCCTCACCGCGCACTGGGGTGGCAAACTGATCGCTGTCATTGTCTCTGGTTATGATGGCGACGGGGCCGCAGCGCTGTGCGGCATTAAAGAAGTCGGGGGTATCACGATAGCGCAGAAACTCGACACAGCCGGGCAGCCGGACATGCCGGGAAGCGCAATCGCGAGCGGGTGCATAGATTTTGTTCTGTCGCCTGAGGGTATCGCGCAGGAAATTGTACGAATTGCTCAGGCCGTATCACGGACGCAGGGAGGAGAGCACTGAGGCGCGTGGCTGCTACGGCCGCTCAGGGCGGACACTTGATACAGAGTATTCGCTGTAGGCCCGCCGGTCGATATCAAGATTTCGACCTGAATCGGAATTAAGCGCGGAGAATGCCATTGCTGCTGTCGCCATTTTCCCCTCGGCCGATTTCTTTTGCGCGTGGGTTGCAGAGTCATCGCAACCGGGGCAGACAGGCACGCCGTTTACGTGCAATTGGGTTTCTACTTTGCATCGTGAACACTCTGCCATAACGTCTCCTTTAAGAAAATCGACTGCGAGCGGATGGCGTGTTATAGCGCATTCCGGGTTCCAAACCTCAATCCTCGGTTCCTACGAGAAAAACCTAGGATGGTGGTATTCGGTGCGCTCGCCAATGACCACCGCTGGTCGCTTTTTTTAGCTTAAGCAGGCCGAAACAGGTGTAGGCGTTGCTTTCGAGCTCTCAGTCAGAATAACCATATTTGGTCACATGCCGATTAGATTTTGGTCACCTCGTCGTGCGGTTGCAAACCGACAGCAGGTTCTGCTGCGCGCTACCCAAGACAAGAAGTGACTGTGTTTGGACTTAAACCTGCCTATGCCGAAAGTAGGAGCTTTTTACATGACACCAAGACCCAATTCATTCCCCGACGCCGCGTCTGAGGCCCCCAGATCCATCGGAGAAACACTCTCGGATGCCGCTTCTCAGCTGAAGAACAAAGGCAGCGACCTTGGCCAAACTGCAACGCAGAAGCTAAATGAGACACGGAGTGCGGCGGCAAGCGGGTTGGAGAGCGCGGCCTCAGCTCTTCACCAAGGAGGCGAGAAAGTTACAGGTCTCGCACATACGACGGCCGACAAACTCAATTCTACGGCGGATTACCTCAGGAAGAATGACGTTAAGCGCATGATGGCTGATGTCCAGCAGTTAGTAGTAAACAATCCCGGCCCATCACTCATTGCGGCAGTCGTGATCGGGTTCTTTATGGGACGCGCACTCCGAAGTGACGATTAACCAGAAGGACCTCTTTAATGCCGACTGATAGTATTGAACGTTCATTTTCCAGCGTTCTGCGTGATATCGTCCAAAACGTACAGGAGATCGTCCGCTCAGAAATACGACTGGCAAGCACGGAGATTCGGGAAGAGGTTATCAAGAAAAAGATCGCAGGACTCCTGCTTCTTATGGGAGTCCTAAGCGGTATCTTTGCGGTCCTATTCACGTTGCTTGGTCTCGTATTTGCCCTAAGCAGAGTCGTACCGGATTGGGCGGCCGCAATTATCGTCGCAGCATCAATGGGCGTGGGCGCATTCGCAATGACCTCCGCGGGCCGAAAGCGGCTCCGGGAAGTTCATTCAGCGCCTGTAGTTAACTAACGAGGGAAAGAGGAACTATTGTGGCCGAGACAGCAGATCAGATAGAAAACCACATCGGGAAGACCCGAGATGAGTTAGGCGCAAACCTGCACGAATTGGAGCATAAGATACAGGAGATGGCGGACTGGCGCCACCATTTTCGGAATCATCCGATTGCACTGGTGGGCGCGGCTTTTGGCGGCGGGGTGCTTCTCGCGGCACTAATTGGCGGAAGGCGACGCAACAGAATTCCGAATGCCCGATCGGTAGCCGACGGGCGGGGATCCAAAACGAGTGACGGCGGCACTTTGCAAAACATAAAAGAAGCCGTCCTTGGTGTGGCAACGGAGAGGGCTGTGGATTTCGCTGATGAATTCTTGCCCGGTGTTGCGGCTCAGTTTCGTAAGGCGACAGCACGCTAGACAGCGGTAGGTAACTAACAGGATCAAACGAAGCCAATCCTGGGAGGGAGCCGAGGCGGCGTGTCGCCCTTTTTAAAAAGGTGCGCCAGCGGCCATTGATGTTCGTCGTTTACGCATAATTTACCATGCTTGTGAGCCCTCCCCGGTGTTTGGAAAACACATGTTTGTCGAACGGTAAGCGCCTGGCAGGCAAGGGTTGTGTTAGCATCGTTACCGCTTTCGGCCGTTGGGAGAGTTTCCGAACACTCGCGGCAAGCGTCGATTACGGTGGACATGGGCATTCCCAGCGGTTCCGCAGCGCCTCGCCAGATCCTCCCCTTGTTCCGCAGGCTGAGGACTTCATCCCGCCGGAAAACGCGCCTGGGCGTCCTTACACTTCTCCCGTGTCCGACCATCGGTGGTCGCATGACGGTGAATGTTTGGTCATTCGACGAATCGGGGTTGTCCCTCTAAGAGTGGATTATGGGCGGCCTGAGAAACTCTCCGTTGCTTGACGAGATCCTTGGAACACTCTGCAAACTGCGACTGCATCAGAAGAAAGTGTGATCCTCCCGGGCTTCCCAGTGTAAGGTCCTTAGGGGTGAGGAAATTCTCCTTTTCACGGAGCACTGACGCGTGCGTATCCCAGCGGTTTCCGCTTGGGCACTCAAATGCAGTCTGAAGGCGGACCTAAGAGGTCATTCGACCTCAAATCTAGCCCAGGAGTCAAAGACTAATATGCTGCACAACGACGTGATCGAGAATCTGCTAGCGCAGTCACCGAACCGGCGGAGCTTTTTTAGAAAGCTCGGCATCGCTAGCGCTGTGGCCGGCGCCGTAACAGGAACCCGCGGACTGGCACAGACACAGCCCACAATTGGAGACGCCGACATTTTGAATTTCGCTCTGAATCTCGAGTATCTCGAAGCGGAGTTCTACACAGTCGCGACCACTGGTACTACGCTCTCGTCCAACGGTTTCAGTGGAGCAGGAAGCGGCGTCGGCGGTCCCACCACGGGAGGGAAGCAGGTCACTCTCTCCGACCCTATCGTCCAAGCGGTGGCAAAGGAATTGGCGAATGACGAGCAGGCTCACGTGAAGCTGCTGCAAGGTGCGATCACCGGCCTGGGAGGCCAGCCGGTTGCCAAGCCCGCAATTAATCTGGGAGCTCTTGGAATCGGATTCGGTTCCCAGAGCGAGTTCCTCACGGTAGCTCGCGTGTTCGAGGACATTGGAGTCACAGCCTATAACGGAGCCGCTCCGCTGATTCAGAACAAAGCAATCCTCGGGTACGCGGCAAGGATTCTTGCGACAGAGGCGGAACACGTCGGTAACATTCGGCTCTTAGTGGCACAGAATGCGATCCCGACGACTGCGCTCGATGGCGTGGACCATCTTCCGCCTCCAACCGGCACGCTGTACTTCTCGACCAACAGCAGCGCATTGACCGAGGTTCGTACACCCGGCCAGGTCCTCTTCCTGGCGTATGGCGGCAAAGCGAATATGACATCCGGCGGATTCTTTCCCAATGGCGTCAACGGACTCCTGAATACCTCAAGCGGAGCGGAAACGACCGCCGGGGCAATACTTAGCGCTAGTCCCAACCCGATCCCAGTGTCTTTGGCAAGCGGCGCAACCACCGGAGCTACGACAATCACATATAACGCTCCGGGCGTGTCCAGCGTTCAACTTCACCTCAACAGTCCAAGCGGTCCTATCGTTCAGAACGGAAGCGGCAGTGGAACTTATAACACTGGCAATTTGCCGGGAGGCACTGTTTTCTACCTCCAAGACTCGTCGCAGGGGAATTCGCAGTCGGCGGCAAACACGCTCGCGATCCTGACCATTACTTTGGCGCCGATGTAAGCCGGTCTGCTCCATCGCGCGGGGGCCACAATGCATCAGCCAATGCACATGGCCCCCGTCTGGCCCCAGAAAATCGAATGAAACCTAAAGCTAACAACGTAAGGCGCAAGACGGACCCATGCGGGTGCTCGGATCCAGAACAAAATGAGGCCATCTTCATGGTCCAGCGAATTGCGATCATCCTTCGGCAGACAGCCTTGGGTCCGACCAAGCGACCTCCTGCCGTGCCGCGCAGAGGGCCGGATTGTCAACGCCAATGGCTTCTGCGGAGCCGGGCAGTGGACACGCTGGCGACGCTCATGATCAGCCTCAGACCGATGTAAACGCGTTGATCGACTGGCCAGTTCGAGTTTCTCTTGCCCCGGCGCGGCACGCTCAGCGCCGGGGTCTTTTTCTGCATCAGCGATATCAGCGCCTCCCTCTTTTAGGAGCTCTCGTCCAGCATTGTTCCTGAAGGGCCCCCACACTTCGCACGTGTGCGGTTTAGCGGCTGGAATGATCAGAGTAGCTCCGCTCAGATGAATGAGGTCGCGCGGAGGAAACAATGGGAGGGCTGGTGTGACGAACGTTTCGTCGCATCATAATTTCCGATCTGCGCGGAAGTCGCCGAACGGCTAATCCCCCTTGCACTCCGGGAGAAATATTCATTTCAACAATTCGCAGATTGGGCATTCGCTTGCAAGAGCAAACGTATGCATTTCACAAAAATCACTCCAAAAATACTCGTCGCATTCACTCTTATTGTGGGCACCTCGCTTGTAACGGGCTCGCTTCATGCCCAGTCTGCGGATGCGAAAACGAAACCAGACAACTCCGCGGTCAACAAACGCGATCAGAACCCAGGTGAGGCAACAGCGGATCAACAAAAGATGAACGCCACGGACCGCGGCATCACCGCCAAAATTCGAAAATCCGTGATGGCCGATAAATCGCTATCAACCTATGCGCACAACGTCAAGATCATCAGTCAGGACGGTACGGTCACCTTGAAGGGGCCGGTACGTTCGGACGATGAGGTGAAATCGATAGTCGCTAAGGCGAAGGAGGTCACAGGCAGCGGCGACAAAGTTATCAACCAGTTATCGGTTCAACCGGATTCTAAATAGACTCCCGATAGAGAAAGAAGGAAACAAAATGACAGGAAAGAAAACAGCAGTATTCGGCATCTACAAGAGCCGCGTTCAGGCGGAACAAAGTGTCGATCGCCTTTTGGCGTCCGGCTTCGCGAGCGATGACATTTCGGTGTTGCTCCCGGATAGCCAGAGCTCAAAGGAATTTGCCCACAAAAAAGACACCAAGGCTCCCGAGGGAACCACGACTGGCGTCACTGCCGGCGGGGTGGTTGGTGGAACGCTGGGTTTGCTCGCCGGAATAGGCGCCCTGGCAATTCCTGGAGTGGGGCCGTTCATCGCGGCAGGACCAATTATGGGCGCACTCGCCGGACTTGGAGTCGGTGGAGCGGTTGGCGGCTTGATCGGCGCGCTCGTGGGGATGGGTATCCCGGAGTACGAGGCGAAACGCTATGAAGGGCGGATCAAGGACGGTGGTGTCCTGCTTTCCGTTCACTGCGATACTTCCGATGAAATCAAGCGCGCCAAGGATCTGTTGGAAAAGACAGGTGCTGAGGATATTTCTTCAACTGGAGAGTCCAGCGCGGACTATCCGGCGACCAACAAGGCCCGCGCGCGCGTATAGGATCTCTTCTGCGGGAGGGGCGGCGGAGGTACGCCTCTCCTCTGCACTACGTTAATAGAACGAACAACCAAGAAAGAGTGTGATATGGCTGATATGAAGACGGTGAAGGATCTGCTTGAAGATGAGATCAAGGATTTGTATTCGGCTGAAAAACAGCTAACGAAGGCAATCCCTAAGATGGCAAAGGGCTCCAATGACCCGAGCCTTCAGGCGGCATTCGAAGGACACCTGAAGGAAACCGAGGCACAAGTGGTGCGGCTGGAAGAAGTCGCGAAACTTCTCGACATGACACCGACCGGCAAAAAATGTGTCGGTATGGAAGGCTGCATACACGAAGGCGCCGAGGCTCTGGAAGAAAAGGGAGACGAGACAATTCTGGATCTCGGAATCATTGGCGCGGGAAGCCGCGTGGAGCACTATGAGATGGCAGGCTATATGACCGCAATCAGCCTCGCGCAACGGCTAAAGGCGACTCAAGTGGTTACGCTCCTGGGACAGTCCCTGGCCGAAGAACAAGGCGCCGAACAAAAACTGCGGACGATCGCTTCGGCTCTCATGAAGAAAGCTGTTCCTGACTCGCGGGCAGTTGGTCGCTGAGCGCCTTTGTGGATTTGCGGGGCAGACAACTCTGCCCCGCTCTCGCTGTAATGCTTATCGAAAATAACACTCGCAAAGTGGTGCCTGAGAGATCTGCAGAGGGAGTTCAAATGGAAAATACCTCAGCCTTAGATAGACGGATGGAGATCGGAAGCGACGAACATTCGTCCGGCGTATCCTGGGGGGCTGTCATCGGCGGTGCATTTGTCGCCGCTTCGATTTCGCTGATCATGCTCGCCCTTGGGGCTGGGTTCGGATTGGCGGCTGTCTCTCCTTGGTCCGACAGGGGTGCCTCCTCGTCCGCTCTCGGCGACGCCGCCATATGTTGGCTTATTGCGATTCAGTTGGTTTCTTGCTCTCTCGGAGGATATCTCGCGGGTCGGCTTCGTACGAAATGGATGGCAGTGCACACGGATGAAGTATTTTTTCGCGACACTGCGAATGGATTTCTTGTTTGGGCCGTGGGACTCGTCATCACTGTGACCTTCCTTGTGTCTGCTGCCTCCACCATGGTGGGGGGATCCGGACAACGAAACGAATCCAAGGACGAGATCGCGGCAACGAAGGGCGCAGTTGTTGGGAATGCCTACTTCGTAGACGTCCTCTTTCGTTCGGATGCGCATTCACAGGTCGATGGATCCGTACAGGCCGAGGCCGGCCGCATTCTCGCGCTTACCCTTCTCCAGAAAGACTCCCGCCCAGCGGATGTCGCGTATCTATCGAAACTCGTCGCCGCCAAAACCGGACTCAGCCTCCCGGACGCGGAGGCCAGGGTATCGCAAGTCCTGTCCGACGCCCGTCAAGCGGAGGATACCGCGCGGCAGGCCACTTCCCGATTATTGCTATGGATATTTCTCGCTCTTATGATCGGTGCATTCAGTGCCAGCTACGCCGCGACAATAGGCGGAAAGCAACGCGATCACGTAAAGGTTATCTAGTCGCTGGAATCCAAGGAGATCAATCATGCGTTCTGTTCTGCTTTACTTTATCGGCGTTCCAATTCCGCTGATCCTGTTGCTCGCGCTGTTTACACATCATTGCTAGTTGAAATTTGAAGCGCCCAGCCTGCGAGGAAACCATGTCGAGTGCAGCCAATGCCAAAATGACGCGGAAGAAATTCATCGAAGCGCTCAACGAGGATTTGTCGCGCGAGTATCAGGCTATCATCAGCTACGTGAATTATTCGCAAGTGCTTAAGGGCGCGGCGTACATGAACGTTGCAGATGAACTGGCGGTCCATGCCAAGGAAGAACTCGATCATGCCCTGCAGATCGCGAAGCACGTCGATTACCTCGGGGGTATGCCGTCGGTGACGCCGAAACCAGTAAAGACATCGGAGAAGGCAGAAGACATGCTGAGGTTCGACCTCGAAAACGAACGCGTGACGATCGCCAATTACCGGCGTCGCGTCAAGCAGGCCGACGAATTGAACGAGTTTGCAATTGCCGAAAGCCTCCGTGGCATCCTTATGCAGGAGCAGGATCACCTAATCTCGCTAGCAACCGCACTTGGAATCGACCCACCCGACGCAGGGATTGCCGATTAAGGCAATTTGCTCGCCGTAGCGCCGAGAAGACGATGATATCTGGCTTCGTCGCAATTTCAGTCTCCAGCCAACCCTGGCATGCCCTCCCTGTGATGACACTTAGCCTTGTTGCGGATTCACACTTCGAGCAGCGTTCCTCCCACCCTCCTCGCGCACAGCTAGAATGAGAAGGTCGCGACTCGAAGTTCAGAACAGTCTCTTGGTCTGGACGGCGGGGAAATGGGGTGGCGTTTTTGATCGGAGAGGCGCGGAGCGTTATGCAACCAGCCACTTTGCCTAGCAGGGTTTTTCCTGCCGACGACAATGACGCCGATGCGCTGATCGTGGAGGAACGCTTGGACGCGCTCGATCGGCTATGAGCTCGTTCGTGCCAACGACGGCGAGCGTGTTCGGTGTCACGCTTCAATGAGTTGGGGCACTCACGCGCTGCTGCGCCTCTCCCCTGCCAATCTTCCGCGCGCGAACGAAATCCATCTCGATAATGCGGTGCTTGCGTTCGCGATGGGCATTTCTCTATTGTCGGCGATGGTGTTCGGGGTTCTCCCGGCGGTGCAGGCTTCGCGAGTCGAATTTTCGTCGCGCGGCGTGTTGCGCTGAGGCTCGAACCGGCTGCGCAATTCGCTTGTCGTTGCCGAAATCGCGCTGTCGTTCGTGCTCTCCACCGGGGCCGGGCTGTTCTTCCGCAGTTTTCTGGCGCTCAACGCAGTCGACATGGGATTCCGGCAGGACAACGTCCTGGTGATGGGGCACCGAGGTTGATGCAAAGCCAGCTCGATAGAGGATAACTCGCGATCAACTGCTGCAGCGTTTAGTAACTGGTTCCTGTCGCGAAATCCCCTCCGCACCAGGAACGGGTCAGCCGCGCGGGCTGATATAGTCCTGGGGTTACTCCTGGTGTGAAGTCTGCGGATCGTTAACGCACATTATCGTCGCGCCCCGCGAGCATGCTTTGCAGTCGTTCAAGGCGGTCGGGACGCACGAGCAGACATAGTTCCGGATTGATCGGCATAGGGGCGGCGGTCACCCGCCGACCCCTGCCACACCACCGTGCGTACGGGTCCGTACACGGCGGTTCGAGAAGGTTACGCCAACACTTCCTCAAGACAATGACGGAAGTCCGAGCGATTTGAAATACGCATTAGAAAGCCCCACAGACAGGGCCTTGGCCTTCGCGAGGTACCAAGGGCCAAACCCGCTACCAGCGGTGTTGCTTGCCAGCCGCGGACGCACCCCGAGTGCTAACAAAGCCGCCCGGCGACGGCGCGGTGTTTTCCACTGCCGCCACAAAGCCGCCCTGAGTCTCAATCGGACCCAGCGGGTCAAGCCAATCAGCACCTCCGGCGTTTCACAGAATCCGAAATAGCTTCGCCAGCCCCGCATATACGGGGCCAGTTCCTCCATCGTCGTCTCCATGCTGACGCCCTTTGCCCGTCGCGTGATCTCTCGGATTCGTCGCTTAAACCGATCCGAGGCCTTCGGCGCAATGACACGCTTGACCTCCGGACCAGTCGTGAAGCTGAACCCGAGAAACTTCCGTTCCTGCGGTCGCGCTACCGCACTCTTCGCCTCATTCACCTTAAGCTTGAGCTTTTGCGTGATGAATTGCGTGATGCGCTCCATCACCCGTTGCCCTGCCCGCTCGCTGCGAACGTAGATATTACAGTCGTCCGCGTATCGAACGAAGCGATGACCCCGGCGCTCCAACTCCCGGTCGAGCTCGTCGAGCACGAGATTACTCAGCAGTGGCGAAAGTGGACCTCCTTGCGGAGTCCCTTCCACGCTCGGGCTGACCAACCCGTTCTCCATCACCCCGGCATTCAAGAACGCCCGGATGAGTTTCCGCAGCCGCTTGTCCTCAACCCGTTTAGCGACCTGACCCATCAGTTTGTCGTGATTGACTCGATCGAAGAATTTCTCCAAATCAAAATCAACGCACCAGCCGTGGCCGTCGGCGATATACTGCTGCGCCTGTGCCACCGCTTGATGAGCCGACCGGCCCGGCCGGAACCCGTAGCTGCAATCGGAAAACGTCCGGTCCCACTGCCGTTGCAGAACCTGCATCACCGCCTGCTGGATGAATCGATCCAGCACCGTTGGGATGCCAAGCTTTCGCACCCCTCCGTCCGGCTTGGGGATCTCCACCCGCCTCACCGGTTTCGGTTCGTAAGTTCCGTTCAGCAGTTGTTCCCGGATGGCTGGCCAGTGCTGTTTCAAGTAGTCGGTGATGCCGCCGACAGTCATCCCATCGACGCCCGCACTCCCCTGATTCGCCTTCACCCGCCGCAATGCTTCTTTCAGGTTTTCTCGCTCACATACTTCCTCCATCAATCGATTCGTGCTAGCTGGGTTTTCGGTTCCATTCATCGCCCCGGACGATTCAGTCTCTTCCCTCCCCGCCGTTCGGGCTTCACCCGTCCGCGCAGAAGAGAAGTCCAGTTCGAGCTGGATATTCTGCTGCTGGTCGTCCTTGAGACTCATGACCTACTGGCCTCTCCTGCTCGTTCGGGCCTTCGGCCATCGTTTCCGGCTCGGCCTATCCATTGCTCCGCCTTTCGGCATTCGGAGTGCCTCACTAGCCTTGCCGACGTCATGACCCACTATGCCCTCTGCTGACTTCTGCCCCGCGGTCAGGCCGCCTTTCGACAACCTCAGTCGCCGAAACGACACGGAGCAGATCTCCTGGGGTAAGCTCAACCGTCTTCCGTGCACAGCCGCCGGATCTACGCTTCGCATCTTTGATGGATACGGACTTCGCGGTAAGTTGCCCGCTCGTCCGACGCTAACGCCTTGTATCCGGTTCTTGTCCATCGACTCGCACCTTTGATCCATGCTTCTTTCAGACCCCACCTCGCGGCGGTAGCCCTTGCATTTTCACTAGCCCTTCACCTCCATCAGGTTGGGCGGAGGACTTTCACCTCTAAACTGCTGAGCATGCCCAGCACACAAC
>Ga0210394_10002512_pt1 | contig 24958 bp, 21 predicted proteins | sample IncBWC12MmetaG_FD_160121 | JGI IMG/M metagenome (GOLD analysis project Ga0210394, IMG submission 160121) | Forest soil microbial communities from Barre Woods Harvard Forest LTER site, Petersham, Massachusetts, United States - Inc-BW-C-12-M | ecosystem: Environmental > Terrestrial > Soil >... | reverse complement strand
CCACCGAAGCCAGCATCGTGGAAGATTACGTCTCGCTGGGCAGCGGCGTTTCCTTTTCCAACGTCGTGACGGAATTGGTCGCGGGCGAAGATGCCGTCATTTCGCATTACATGATCGAACGGGAGGATCGGCAGGTGTTTAACGTGTCGACGCTGCGCAGCCAGCAGGCGCGCAGCTCAAACGTGAGTTCGCATTCGGTCCTTCTCGGCGGCGGACTCGTTCGCAACAACATCCATCCGGTGTTGGCCGGCGAAGGTGGCGAGTGCCTGATCAATGGACTCTTTATCGGCAATGGCCACCAGCACATGGATAATTACATGTTGGTCGAACATGCCAGCCCGCATTGCGGGAGCCGCCAGTTCTACAACGGCATTCTCGACGGCCATTCTCACGGCGTCTTTCACGGCCGCATCATCGTTCACAAAGACGCGCAAAAGACCGACGCGAAACAAACCAATCGCAATTTGCTGCTCTCCGATGACGCGCAAATTGACACCAAGCCGCAGCTGGAAATTTACGCCGACGACGTGAAGTGCACCCACGGCGCCACCATTGGCCAAGTTGAGGAGAATGCGCTTTTTTACATGCGCTCTCGCGGTATTGAGGAAACTGAAGCTCGTAGCTTGCTGCTGCTCGCTTTTGCCAATGAGTGCCTGGATCGCATGAAGTCCGCACCGGTCCGTGATTACTTGCGCGACCTGGTTCAGGGTTGGCTGCCCGGGACCACTGCTTCGACCAACGGTAAGAGCGCGCCCGCCGGTGAAGTCGCCAGACGTTGGGAGGAAGTGGGATGACCCCTGCCGCAAACACCGCTCTTCGGCCGCAGGCGGCCGTGCAGCCAGATTTCGGTGTGAATAAAGTTCGTGCCGATTTTCCGATCCTGGCGCGAAAAATTCACGGCAAGCCGCTCGTCTATCTCGATAACGCCGCGACGACACAAAAGCCGCAGGCCGTCGTCGATTCCTTGATCTACTACTACACCGCGCAAAATTCCAATATTCATCGCGGCGTGCACACTCTGTCCGAAGAGGCTACGGCAAGTTACGAGGAATCGCGCGCGACGGTGCAGCGGTTTCTGAACGCCGCCGATCCTCGGGAAATTATTTTCGTCCGCGGAGCCACCGAAGGCATCAACCTCGTGGCCCAGACGTGGGGACGCGCCAACATCCGCAGCGGAGACGAGATCGTCATCTCCGCCATGGAGCATCACTCCAATATCGTCCCGTGGCAGATTCTTTGCGAGCAGCAGGGTGCGAATCTGCGGGTGGCTCCAGTCAACGATGCGGGCGAGCTTTTGTTGGACGAATTTGAAAAGCTGCTCGGACCGAAGACGAAACTGGTCGCCATGTCGCACGTCTCGAACGCCTTGGGCACGGTGAATCCCGTGCGCAAAATCGTTGAGGCCGCTCGCCGTGTGAATGCGCGCGTGCTGCTCGATGGAGCCCAGGCTGTTCCCCACATGCCCGTCGATGTGCGCGCCATCGATTGCGATTTCTACGCCTTCTCCGGCCACAAAATCTACGCGCCCACAGGCATCGGCATTTTGTACGGCAAGGCCGAACTGCTCGAAGCCATGCCGCCCTATCAAGGCGGCGGGGACATGATCAGCTCGGTCACATTCGAAAAGACTTTATACAATCGTCTGCCCTACAAATTCGAAGCGGGCACTCCGCACGTCTCCGGCGCCATCGGGTTGGGCGCTGCGCTGGATTACGTCAACTCCGTCGGGCTCGACCGCATTGCTCGGCACGAAAAGCAAGTTCTCGCCTATGGCACCAGGCGTTTGCTGGAGATTCCCGGCCTGCGTCTTGTGGGCACAGCGAAAGAAAAGGAAGGCATCCTTTCTTTCGTGCTCGAAGGCATTCATCCCCACGATGTGGGCACGATTCTGGACCAGGAAGGCATCGCCATTCGTACGGGTCACCACTGCGCGCAGCCCCTGATGGAACGCTTTGGCGTGCCGGCCACGGCACGCGCGTCTCTCGCCCTCTACAACACCGTCGAGGAGATGGACGCGCTCGTGCGTGGCATTGAAAAAGTCAGAGAGGTTTTTGCCTGATGGCTGAACTAGGCGATTTATATCAAGACATCATCCTGGAGCACAGCAAGCGTCCACGGAATTACCGAACGCTCGAAGCCGCCAATCGCAAAGCGGAAGGGTTCAATCCGCTCTGCGGCGATCATTTCACGGTTTACCTTGAGATTGGAGACGGCCAGATTCGCGATATCTCCTTCCAAGGCTCCGGTTGCGCCATTTCCAAAGCGTCTGCGTCTATGATGACGCAAGCAGTGAAAGGCAAGCGCACCGAGGAAGCCGAAGAGTTGTTCCAGAAATTTCATCATGTAGTGACGGGCAAAAACGGTACCGAATCGCACGATGACCTCGGGAAGCTCGAGGCGTTCGCAGGAGTTTCGGAGTATCCCGTCCGCGTGAAGTGCGCGACCCTCGCGTGGCACGCTTTGCGCGCGGCGCTGCAAGGCGAGGCGCACGCCGTTTCGACCGAGTAAAATCCATGCAAAGCAACGTGATTGAACTAACTCGCGACTGTGAGGCCACCGAAGTGCCCTACGGCGGCGTGCAGATCCTTCCCGCAGGAACAAAAGTAAGAGTCATGCAGTCGCTGGGCGGCACCTACACAGTCTCCACCGAACGTGGCTCCATGATGCGTATCGAGGCCAAGAATGCCGATGCGCTGGGGTTCACCCCGCAACCAACCGAAGTGCAGGAGGCGCCCGCCCAATTCAGCGAAAAACTGGTCTGGGATCGGCTGAAAACCGTTTTCGATCCGGAAATTCCGGTCAACATCGTGGATCTTGGGCTCGTCTACTCCTGCCAGATCGCACCAGCGGAAGCCGGCGGCCACAAAATCGAAATCAAAATGGCCATGACCGCGCCTGGCTGCGGCATGGGAGACGTGCTCCGCGCTGATATCGAGAGCAAGCTCTTGCAGTTGCCCGAAGTAAGAGAAGTCCACGCCCAGATCGTCTTCGATCCGCCCTGGACTCCCAACCGCATGTCCGACGCCGCTAAGTTGCAACTGGGACTCGATCTAGATGCGGGTTCCTCGCTTCCCGTGTACGACCGCTGAAGGTTCGTGAGCCCCGGGAATTCGCCACAAACGCCCTAAGAATATCTCCGTAACCCGCTAAGCATTGGTCCCAGTTAACGACCGATGACCTCTGCTAGACCCCCAACTGAAAAATCAAGATAATGGAGCCCGACGCGCCGCCCCATGAAAAAGCAGCCTGCCACCGGTGCCCTAGCTCTCCTCGCGCTGCTAGCGCTCTTCGCTACTACCGTGGCTCTGGCGCAGCAACAAACGCCCGCGCCCGCCGCGGCAGCTAATCCTTCGGCAGCGGATCTTCCTCCCTGGAACGCGCCACCCACACCGCGGCAGATTCAGGCGCTTGTGACCCGCGCCATCGAGAATCAGCACCGCAACGATCTCGCTCTGGCGCAATTCGAGCGGAAAGAACGCATTGTCAGTCGGCGCGGCAAGGCTGCCGTTGCAAGCGACTGGACCACGGAAGTTATTCCCGCAGGCGATCATCGCATTCGCGTCGAATTGGAACGCGATGGCAAACCTACCGACCCCGCCAGTCTCGAAGAGCGGTGGCGGCAGGCTGCCCAGTCGCTCGCAAAAGACGCCGAAACTGACGTTCCGAACTCGAAGGAAGAAGATGACGAGAATCAGGACCATCGCGTGCACGCCCGATATGAAGACCGAAATAAAGACCGATACGAAATGGTTGACGCCGTGGCCCACGCCTTCCGCTTTCATTGGATAGGCCGCACGGACCAGGACGGCCGGGGCATCCTCGAATTCTCTTTCGAGCCCGATCCTTCCTTCAAGTCTTCAAAACTTTTTGCGATTGTCTACGCCCACATGGTGGGAACGGTTTGGGTGGACGAAGCGAATAGCGAGGTCGTCCGTATCGATGCCCGGCTTAGAGACGACATTTCCATTGCAGCGGGTTTGATTGTCAAAATTGATCGCGGTGCGCAGGCCAGTCTGCGGCAGCAGGAGGTAGCAACCGGAATCTGGGAACCCGTGCAGTATTCGTACGATTACCAGGGCCGCAAGCTTCTATTCGGCGCGTTGAGCGGGTATGCACGGATGGACGCCAGCGAGTACCGTCACGTCGGTTCGCTGGACGAAGCCATCGCCATTCTTCGCCGCGAACACCCGAACGCTATCGCGAGCAGCCATTAGTCGATTCTCAAGGATGACTCGATTCTCAAGGAGCACACAAATATGAACCGGCTTGTCCGATTCCTGTTGTATTCCTCGTTGCTGCTTGCGATTGTCGCAGTCTTTTCGCGGGCACAAGCGCCAAGTGCAACGCCAACCTCAACAGACGTCATGCGGTTCGATCCTGCGCTGAATGCGATTCTTTCCCCAGATGCCAAGCTCGAGATGCTTCCTGCCGAAGGCTTTCAAGGCGGCGAAGGGCCTGTCTGGGTTTCGGAAGGCAAGCCGGGATATCTTCTCTTTAGTGACGTTCCCGCAAATCGCATCTATAAATGGGCGCCCGACTGTGCGAAATCTCCCTGCGCGCCAACAGGAAAGCTGACCGTATTCCTCGAGCATTCTGGCTATAAGGACGCGTCCAAAGTCGGAGCAACGGATTCCAGCGGAGCGCCGCTTCGTGGCAGCAATGGTCTCACGCTTGATCGCCAACATCGGCTGCTCATCGACGCCAATGGCGATCGCGCCGTCGAACGTGTCGAGAAAAACGGTGACCGCACCATTTTGGCTGATCGTTACGAAGGGAAGCGCCTTGGTTGCCCCAATGACATCGTCGGCAAATCCGATGGAGCCGTCTACTTCACCGATGGTCCCTCAGGATGTCTCGGCGGAGAGAATAGCCCGCAAAAGGAATTGCCCTTCCACGCTTTCTACTTCGTAAAATCCGGCAAGGTGACCCTGCTGGACAAAGAACCTGGCGGCGCCCCACCCAATGGGATCGCCCTTTCTCCAGACGAAAAAACCCTGTACGTAACCAACGCCCCGATGTTCAAGCAGATTTTTGCCTATGACGTCCAGCCCGACGACACCGTGAAGAATGGCCGCCTGTTTCTGGATCTGGCCGGCGAAAAAGGTTTGGGCGGCCCGGATGGCGTCCGTGTCGATCGCCAGGGCAATGTTTACACCGCAGCCACAGGCGGCTTATGGATTGTTTCGCCTGCGGGAAAACGTCTGGGTAAAGTCCCCGCTCCCGAAGGAATCCGGTTCGCCAATCTTGCGTTCGGCGATCCCGACGCCAAGACGTTGTATCTCGTCAGTGCCAAGAATCTCTGGCGCGTCAGGGTAAATATTCCCGGCCTCAGGCCCTAGCGTCTTAACCGAGCGTGATTTTGCTCAGCGGTTTCTAAAGTAGGAATGCCACATATTGCAGTTGACCGTAGCGCTCCACCAGTAGTGCGATAGGATCGCCCGGTTGCAACTTTGTCAAGGCGTCACGTAATCCGGCCAAATTAGTAATGGGCGTACCGTTGAACGCATGGATGACGTCGCCGCTTTGAAGCGGAACCTCTTGCTGCGCTCCCAGAGTTTTGGCTGCCACGATAACCCCCGTAGGAATGCGAAGATCCGGCAACGACTGGGCTAGATTCAGATCGAGCTCGATTGCCAGGATACCCAGGCGCCTGACGAGGTTTTTCTCCGGGTCGACCAAGTCCGTCAGGTTGTCCGTTTTGTGGGGCCGCTCCATGAGCGGGACCTGTAACTGCACTTGGTCAGAGCCCCGCAGGACCTGCAGATTCACACGCTCGCCAGCTCCGTGCATGTAGAGGCTGTTAGTGAATAGAGGCAGGCTTGCTGTCGGTGTGCCGTCCACGTTTATGATGATGTCCTGAATCTTTAATCCTGCGATCTCCGCGGGGCTGCCGGGCACGACGTCGGATACAATCACCCCGAAATCCCTCTTCAGATGTAAGCCCTCGGCCAACTCTGGCGTGATCGTTTGAACGATCACCCCGATTTCGGGTTGGTGAATATGGCCGTACTTCAGGAGTTGCGGATAAGCAAATGCCACCACTCCGGCGGGTATGGCAAAGCCCAAGCCCTGATTGCCGCCCGAGGTAGAAAAAATAAAGGTGTTGATTCCCACGAGATTGCCGTCTGCATTCACCAGCGGGCCACCGCTGTTGCCCGGATTGATGGGCGTGTCTGTTTGGACGTAGACGAGCGGACTATCGGGATCGGGCTGGCGCGCCACCGCGCTCACCACGCCCATTGTCACTGTATTCCGCAGTCCTTCTGGACTTCCGAAAGCAAACACCATTTCGCCCTGGGCCGGCAGGCCAGGCTTGCCGAGCGATAGCGCTGGCAAGCCGTGCGCTTCGATCTTGATTACAGCGAGATCGATCTCTCGCGTCACTCCGACCATGCGAGCTTGGTAGCTTTTTCCTTGGGGTTCAGAATTCGTATCGACCTTCCCGGTTGTTCCGGGTTGAGGTGGCACGAACACTTCGATTTTTTCCGCGCCATTCAAAACATGAGCATTCGTAACGATATATCCCTCGGCATCGACGATTACTCCCGAGCCGATGGCTCGCTGCCTCCCGATGACCACGCTCGTCTGGCCCCGATCGCTCTGCTCCGTCGAGCCGTAGCCGGTAACAATGATTTGTACGACAGCCGGAGACACGCGCTGAACCAATGCTTCGATCGAAGCATTCAGTTGACGCAAAGTATCGGCTGCCGGCGCCTTTTGCGGGGTTTGCGCCGCCACGCTGCCAGACGAAAAGATTGAGGCAATGCCTAGAAACAACATGCCTGCATTTCGTTTTGTGAATCGCTTCTTGCCGTCTCTACATATGGCGTTCATGAGTTCACCCATTCCGTACGTTGCCATAAGGTCCGAAGCTAAACCCACTCGCCCGCGCGCATCACAGGCAGCGATTCTCCTTCTGCGCTGATCCCATCCACGTCGATGTGATTCGATCCGATCATCCAGTCGACGTGAATCAGACTCTCGTTTGCGCCGCGCGACGCCAGTTGTTCCGGCGTAAGGCTGTCGCCATTTTTCAAGCAGGTGCTGTAGGCCTGCCCCAAAGCGATATGGCAGGCGGCGTTTTCGTCAAAAAGCGTGTTCATGAAGAGCAATCCGCTTGACGCAATCGGCGAAGAGTGCGGCACCAGAGATACTTCACCGAGCCGCCGCGCTCCTTCGTCTGTCTCGATCATCCGCTGCAGGACTTGCTCGCCGCGCGCGGCATGCGCCTCCACAATCCGGCCGGCTTCAAACCGCACGGATATGTCTTCGATCATGGTTCCCTGATGAGACAGCGGCTTGGTGCTGGTCACTCGTCCTTCCACTCGATCTTTATGCGGCGTCGTGAAAACCTCTTCGGTTGGCATATTGGGAATGCAATACCGTCCATTTCTGGCCGTTGTGCCGCCGCCCAGCCAAAGGTGATCGTCCGCCAGACCGACGCGCAAGTCTGTGCCGGGTCCGCGAAAATGCAGCGCTGAATAGCGCTTCTCATTCAACCGTTCCGCCCGAGCATGCAGGTCCGCGTCGTGCTTTTTCCACGCCGCCACCGGATCCGGCTGGTCGGCGCGCGATGCGGCAAAGATCGCTTCCCAGAGTCGGGCCAGCCCTTCGTCTCGCGACAGATTGGGAAATACTGCCGCAGCCCACGCGGGAGTGGCGCACGCCACGATCGTCCAGTTGATCTCGTGGCGGGCAATCAACTCCAGCGCTGGCCGGTATGCCTTGGAAGTCGCGCGATTCATCCGGCTCACCTTTTCCGGATCCTGCTGCGAGAGTAAAGAAGGATCGTTGCCGGTGATCGCCAGCCGTGCCGATCCCTTCCGGAAAGCCTGTGCCATGCCTTCGTAAAGCCATGACGGGGCTGCGTCGAAGCTGGCGTCCGAGGCATAGTTAAAACGCAGCAGCGTCAGTTCTTCGTCGGTCAACAAAGTGCTGACCAGTGACGCGCCAGCTTTGTAGGCATGCGCAGTAATAAGCCGCGCCAGCAGAACTGCATCGAGCGTGGCGGTCATCACCAACTCTTGCCCCGGCGCGATCCCCAGTCCGACTCTAACGGCGACTTCGGCCAGGCGATCGAGATTTCGGTCAAATTCAGGTGTGTCGATTAAACGATTCTTTGCAAACGCAGCGCTCTCGGCCATGACTCATTATCGCGCCGAGCCCAGCGCAGTGACAATGCAGGATCAATCGGGATTCTCGTCGTGTGGAAGGCGCGGATGGCTGGGGCAAACGCCGCAGACGGGCGGGAACTACTCTCGTCGCTGAATTTGACGGAGCGATTTCGGAACTTATTCAGGCTTTGGCGTAATGAAACTTCTTCTCTCGCTTATGCTGCACAACGGAAATGCGCACCGCTTCGCGTTTTTCCCGCGCACGAGTGCGAAGGGCTTCCTGCAGTAATGCACGAAGCCGGCAGCGCGCCTTGAAAAGCTGAGATTTGGAATTCCCGACCGAACATCCCAGAATCTTCGCGATCTCCTGGTGTTCATATCCTTGAACGTCGTGGAGGATGAAAACCTGTTTGTATCCATCTGGCAGTTGATCGATAGCTTTGCGCAAATTCACGTGATCCAACATGCCGTTGAGCCGGAGGTCCGGTACGCCGAATTCGATGGGAGGAGCGGAACTTTCGTCCGGATCGAGCGCCGCGTCGAGCGATGTTTCCAAATGCCGCTTCTTGCGAAAGCTCATGAGAACAACATTGACGGTCAGCCGATGAAGCCACGTTGAAAAGCGCGAATCTCCCCGGAAGGTATGCACTTTGCGGAAAAGCTGCAGGAAGGCTTCCTGGGTTAGATCTTCCGCTTCGGCCGGATTGCCGGCCATCCGAAGACACAAACTGTACACTCGACGGCTGTGCAATCTATAGAGGCACTCGAAGGCATGAGCGTTACCGTCACGAGCCATGATGATCGCCTCAGCTTCGCGCATCTCGCCATCGCTTTGTCCCGGTCCACTGAAGGCATGTGCCATAACGTAATAACTTGAGCAGGGCTTATGCCAAACCGTACCCGGGCAGAGCGATGCGCTTTAAGTCACTGTAAGTTAGTGACTTAGCCTAACGGTGAGGTGCTGAAAGTATGCAGAACCAGCGGTGATGTCCGGTGGATTTTGCGCACGTGCGGTGGTTTTCAACCACCTGCTAGAGCAAGTCCCAACTCCCAATTTTCAAACTTGGGAGTTGGGACTTTTCGTAATGATCAGTTGGCGAGTGGATCTGGCCGCATCTGGAACTTCACGAGCTTGGCCGTGGTTCCTTTGCCGCCCTCCATGTGGAATGGCGCCCGTGTGGAGATCGGAGTGTAGAGGCCCTTCCCTTTCCAGCCGCCGTTCGGATTATCGATGCGTCCGTCCAGGCCCTTCGCGTAGTAGCCCATCGGGTAAGGCACACGCAGCGTTATGAACTTGCCGTTGTCCAGCACCAGCAATCCCTCTGAGAGATTGCCGGTCGCAACCGGCGTATCCTTGCCCGCGCCCAGCGTGTCAAAAACATCGACGAAGTTGTAATACGCCGAATCGGCGCTGCCGTTTTCTACCGCTCCCTTGTAGTTCGGACCCGGGAATGGATAGAGCGTCCAGCCTTCGGGGCAGTGCTGCCCAGTCGCGGTTGGGCCGTTGAGCGGGCCCTTGCACTTGCTGCGGTCAAAGCTCGCGTAATGTCCGCTCGAGAGCACCGTCCAGACCACGCCCTTGCTGTCGACATCCAAGCCCCGAGGCGCGTAGCCTTGCACGGAAGCCTTGGGATTATTCCACGGCACTTCATAGTATTCGGACAATGCTGTCTCGGGTGGATGCGATCCGGGAACGAAGCGAACAATCGCGCCCGGGAATCCCATGGCAGTTCCCCACACCGAACCGTCCGGCGCGGGGGTAACACCATAGAACGTCACGTTGATGCGCTTGTCTTTGTTCGGATCCGCGGGTTGACCCGGTTCGGTATAGTCGTCGCGCTTTCCGTTTCCGTTGTAGTCCAGGACGAACGCGCTCCAGCCTTGGGCCTTCTTTTCGTCGTGCGTCTTGTCCCATATCTTCGTATCGAACCAGCCCTCGATGCCCGCAGGCCCGAACGACGACCACAGCACATCGTTGCTATCGAAATTCACGTGGCCCCACGTGTAGCAGGTGTCGATCGTCGTCAACTCTTTGGTCTTCGGATCGTAAAGCTCCAGGCCGCGCTGACCCTCTTTGATAGGCATCAACTTCGCCGATGGAAGGTCCGATCCCGCCTGGCAAAATGCCGGCGTCTGAGGCTTACGGACGCGGGCTGCGGCCCACACACGGCCTTGCTTATCCATCGCAAAGCTGTGAACCGTCGTCTTGCTGTTCCAGATCGTTTCGTCGCCCCAGAATGGCGAAGGCGCCATTGGCGGCATATCCCCGGAACTCGGCGTCTGCGGGTCGCGAACCTTCAGCTTGATCATGCTGGTCGAGGTGTGCATTGGATCGACGACGGTAAGATAATCGCCGCTCTCTTCAAGCGCCCCATAAATGGGTCCGTTGGCGTTCACGGTGGGATTACGCTTGTCGGTGGAGATGTCGTCGTGGAGATAAACCTTAGGATCTGCCCAGTCCCACATCGTGACCACAACGTTGCGCTCCTTGCCCTGAGGACGCGACGGAGCGGCATCCGGCAACTCTCCCTTGGCAATCCGGTCGCTCCAGTCCGCGTACATAGCGGCAGCGCGATTAGAGCCGACCTGGTTGAAGCGCGAAGCCATCTGTGGCCCGGCCTGGCCGGACTCAATGCGCCGCACCCACGCGGCCTTGGAATCCTTCGCGTGATGCATGATGCTGTCGGGAATTTCGCGCGTGGCCTTGTCGCCCATCTGATGGCAGCCCGTGCACCCATCCGTGTTCACAATCTCGCGAATCCATTGCCCCTGGCTCTTGATGCTGGAAGAAATGCCGTTCCCGCTTGGCCCTGTGCCGGGGAAGTCGCTCTTGGGAGGGATTTGCAGCAAAGAGAACCAGTAGAGCGCGGGATAATAATCGATGGCAGCTTTCTTATCCGGAGCCGGCACCGCCTTGAGGTTCATGGTCATGCCCGGTGTGCCTTTGGATTTCGGCGAATCGACCAGACCATAGCCGCGAACCCATACGTCGTAATTTGCCTTGGGAAGATCCGGCACGAGATAGCGCCCCTGATCGTCCGTGACGACGATCTTCACCAATTTCGTGGGCAGTTCGGTGGTCTCCGCGATCACCCAGACACCTGCCTCAGGTCCCTTGGGGCTCGTCACGACGCCGCCGATATCGGCACTGCCGACGTGCAGAGTTCCGCCCTTCGTCTGGGCTGCGCGCACTCCGCCCAGCGTAGCGGCCAGTATCACGCCAACTACGATCACCATTCCCGAATACAAAAATCGAGAGAAAGATCTCTTGCTCATGACCTCAGACCTCCTCGCATTGTCGAACCACGCCCGTATTTGTGAATGCCGGAGCCGAATTCAGGGGATACGTCGACCAGCAATACGCGTCGAACTGGCACTTGGCCATATTCGCCTCTTGCTGCTGATCAGTTATACGCGCCCCGGCCCATCAAAATCAATGACGGTGATGGGGCATCGGCGATGGGGCAAAGATATTCGGCAATGAGTCAGGCATGGCGTTCACTATATAATCCAGCAGAGCGGCGGCTGCGGCGCTGCTTCGGTGCGAGGCAAAAATGATGAAGCACGCAATCTCTTTGAGCTTGGTTCTGGCGCTTTGTTTCGTTTCGCTCTACGCCAGGCCCCAAGCTAATAATCCAATCCCTCGATACACCGGACAGAGTTTGATCCGGCCTGAAAACTACCGGGAATGGATCTTTCTTTCTTCGGGGTTGGGAATGAACTACACCCCTTCCGCCGGCGGACGCGAGATGTTCACGAATGTATTCGTTCCGCAGTGGAGCTACCGTCAATTCCTGGCCACCGGAACGTGGCCGGACAAATCCATCTTTGTTGTCGAAGAGCGACAATCGGAATCCAACGGCTCCATTAACAAGACGGGCCATTTCCAAACTGAATTCGTGGGTATTGGCGTGGAAGTGAAAGATGAGAGTCGATTCCCCGAAAAGTGGGCGTACTTCAATTTTGGCGCAGACACAAAAACTGCTGCGGCAAATCCGAAAGCCGCGTGCTGGCAATGCCACGAAGATCACGCCGCGGTCGAACACACGTTCGTGCAGTTTTATCCCACGTTGAAGGAAGTGGCGAAAAAGTTCGGCACCTATCGCGCCGCCGCGGAAAACGCCGCACCCTAGCCGATTCCCTCCCGAACGCGCGGCGGCTTTAGACAGCACTGGGTTGCTGCTCTGGAGTTTGGGTCGGCACGGGCGAGTAGCGCACGGATGAGAGGTCCGAGCGAAATCAATTACCAATCTTGATTTCGGATTTGAATTCGTGATAATTGCGGAAGTTAATGATGTTGTGTCTGCAATCGTTGATGCCCCGTTGACAACCCAAGCTCTCGGCGCGGACCGGAAGCAGAACCGACATCCCGCCAATCCACACGTAGGAATAATCGACTGCGGATTCGACCGTATCCATGGGGAAATCCGACGGCAGGCGGGCCTGCATCTCGATGCGCAGGACGCGGGCGGTTTTCGGATCGATCCATACGGAGCCTGCGTAAGCCGTAATCAGAGACTGAGAGCCGGACTGCACGGTCCAGTGTGAATTTTCACTTTCCACCGTAAAGTCGTAAACCTGGGCACTGACGCCCGAAATGGAAGATACACTGCCGGACCGGAACCGCGCGCGCGTATCGGGGTGAAAAATCTCCAGCAGTGTGGACGCAAATTCTCCGGTGGACCGGGACCCGCCGATTTCCTGCAGGCTCCTGTCCGTGGGGCGGTCATTGATCTTCACGTTACGATAACTTTCCTTCGCGTTCTCGTAAATGATGTCAGCCGAAACCACGTCCAGGGAGATCTCCGGCTCGCGGCCTCGCTGGCTATACCGCGACATGATCTCCTGGCAAATGAAGTTGGGAAGCTTCTCTGAAAACTCGAACGCCGCCTGTCTGGCCCTTTCGATCAAAGCTTCGGAGGGGTTCAGCGAACGCGTAGGTACGGAAGCCGCAGCGGGCGGCGCATCCGGCGGCGGGTCAGGACAGGGAGGCAGAGTCGGCTGTTTGCCTCGTTTCAAAATGGGACGACCGTTGGAGCAAGGAGGCGTACTCTGCGGTTGCGATTGTGCTGAGGGCGGAGGCGCGGAGGGCGCCGATTGTGCCGGCTGCGACTGCGGCGAGGATGCAGTTTGCGCGTGCAGGGAGATTGGAGCACTCAGAAAAAGCGCGAGGAGCACCAGGCAGGTAAATCTCCGACCCGAGTAAAAACTACGCATGATCACTCCCATGATAACTCCTATGATGCAGGAGTCCCGTCTTGCGTTCCCTTGCTCCATACACCCAGTCGCCTCGCTTGGGACGTGACTGGGACGATAAGCCGGCAAAACTGCGTACCGACATCTTCCATCTGTTCATGCGACGCGAACCCGGCCCGCCTGCGGGCCCTACGCAGTTCCCTCGAAATCGGGACGAGTCAGGGCAAGCAGCCGCTACAAAGACCCGCACGGACGCCGCAAGGGCGGCGACGCCAGTGAGGCGGATGTGGTGTATATTCGGGCGCAGCTTCGGCCGTCCAAACGGAAAATCCAGACGTAGGGAGAAATCCTGAGGAGTTTGGTTCGCGCTTACGCTGGCAGCGAGGTCGCGATTCTGCCGCCGGCGGCATTCGCGCAGCACGAGGCTACGAGTTTGAGGAGGATGAAATGAAGAAAATTCTAACCATTTCAATGAGCATCGTTGGATTGGCTTTGTGGGTACCCGTGCAATCGCACGCTCAGGGGTCCTCTGCGCCAGCCAAGCAAGCAACGAGAGACATCAAGATCATCTCGAGCTCCGGCGCACGCGCTCTAGTGGACGCCTGTTCGGCCTGGGCGCAACAGAACAAGCAAACCGTGGCGATAGCGATTCTGGATTGGGGCGGGAACCTGGTTGAATCGCACGCCATGGAGGGCGCGCCGATGAACGCGATCGACACGGCGCTGCTAAAAGCCAAGTCGGCGTTGCGCTGGCGGCGCGCCACATCGGAGACAAACAAAATGGTACGCAGCGGCGAAAATCTGGCGCCGACGTTCATGCGCGACTTCCCACAACCCGGCGCGCTTCCCATCACGGTCGACGGCCAGGTGGTAGGGGCGATGGGCGTCTCCGGCGCCGACGGAGAGAAATGCGCACAGGCAGCAATTGACGCGGTGTTCAAGGGCCCGGCGACGTCTTCCACTTCACGATAGCGCGGCGGTGTTTACGTACTGCGGTCATGTACTGCGGTCACGTACTGCCGCCAGCGCCGCCGCGACGCACTCGCACTTCTGCCAGCGAGCGACCGAAATTGCCGGACTAACCGGTGGTGTCTGTCAATAACGGTAGCGCTCGTAATTATTTTGTTCTAAATCCAGGGAAGCGTACGATGCTTAAGGCAGCACTCTAGATCGAAAACGTAGTTATTCAGTGCGAATGGATACTCCTGTTAAAGTGTCACGGATCGAAAGGGCCGAGCAACTCGCGCATCGGAGATCCTCAGGCTTCAACGCAGTGGCCGATGAAGCTGGCGCAACGCCGGAAACGCGGATCGAGCTGGCGGTAGTTATCCCCACGTATAACGAGCGCGGGAACGTCCGGCCCATGTTAGGCGCTCTCGCGGAGGCCCTCACAGACATCGAATGGGAAGTAATTTTCGTTGACGATCACTCCGCGGATGGCACAGCCGACCTAGTGCGAGAGGTGGCGCAAACAAATCGGCGCGTTCGGGTGCTCGAACGGATTGGACGCCGAGGCCTTGCCTCTGCCTGCATTGAGGGAATGCTGGCGACAGCGGCGCCTTACGTCGCCATTCTCGACGCGGATCTGCAACACGACGAAAAGCTTCTGCCAAGAATGCTGGAACGCATCAAGGCTGAAAAACTCGACATCGTCATCGCCAGCCGCGCGCTGCGCGACGGAAATGCAGGCGAATTCCCGAAGCATCGGATTCGGCTGAGCCTGCTGGGCACGCGGATCAGCCGATTCGTTTGCCGGTATGAAGTAACGGACGCAATGAGCGGCTTCTTTTTGGTCGATGCGGCGTTTTTCAGGCGCGTGGCGCCGCGTTTGAGTGGCACAGGATTCAAAATCCTGGTCGATTTGCTCGCCACGAGCCGAGAACCTATCCGGATCGGCGAGGAGCCATACGAATTTCGCAAACGGCATTGGGGCGAAAGCAAGCTCGACACGCGGGTGGAAGCGGAATATTTGTACCTGCTTCTCGATAAAACACTAGGTAGAGTTCTGCCGACAAGATTTGCGCTTTTCGCGCTGGTCGGGTCAATAGGCCTGATTTTTCACCTCGGGATTCTTACCCTGCTTTATCACCGGACCAAAATTGGGTTTGTCGAAGCCCAAGGGGTAGCGACATTTTTCGCGATGACCTTGAACTTTCTCCTGAATAACGTGCTGACCTTTCGCGACAAGAGGCTCAGAGGCTGGCACGTCTTGACTGGCTTGCTGACTTTCTATGCGGCCTGTGCGGCGGGAGCGTTGATCAATCTGAGCGTTGCCGATTCCCTCTTTCGGTCGCATGTGGTGTGGTGGTTTGCTGCGATTTGCGGGGTTGCGGTCAGTTCGGTGTGGAATTACGGAGTGAATACAGTTTTTACGTGGCGACGAGAGAAAGAACAAAGCTAGGCGTATCCCGGCCTACCGATTCCGACCTACCGACCGATATCGATTCCCCGTTGGCGCTCGATTGCATCCTGAAAACCGCAAGCTGTCATCCGCCTAGCCCGGCAATCGGGGCGGGCGATACTTCAAATCGTCGGCTGCTGGTTCGTGCCGGATCTTCCACCCGGCGCGATTGCAGCCAAACGACCAGGAGCCCGGCGGCCAGAAGGCACGTAGCCCAGCAATCGACACCTGCGGCCTGAAAGAAGCGCTGCATCTGCGATCCCGGAGTCAGAGGCTCGAGCGCCTCGAGCAGCACCGCAGCCCATAGAAGAATTCTTGGCCATCTCGGGAGCGCTTCCCGGCGTGCCAGAAGCGCACCCGCCGTCATCGCGGGCCACAGCAAGACGACCATCTCGGGGCGGTAAGCGAAAGGCTGCAGAAGCGGCAGCGCGCAGAACGATAGCGCGTCCGTCAGCGAGTCAAGACGAGCAGGCGCCGCCCGGGCCAACAACAGCAAACCGCCATAGCCGACCACGGTCAGCAGCATCCAGATGACCCGCACGATGCGAGGGTCCATCGCGACGAAATTGACGTGCGGATAATTCGGATCGGGCCAGTTTGAAAAATCCATCGCCGTCAGGTATCGCTGCAATACTCCGCCGAGCGACTGGCTTGGGAACCACGCTTGCTGGCCAAGGCTACCGGTTCCCCACTCCTGCGCAGTCCATTGCCGCAGCAGCGCAATATTGCCTCGCCAGCCAAAATGGAGCGCCGGCAAAAGCGTCAGGCCGATGACGAACGCGCCGGTCAAAAATGCCACGCGCATATGTCGTCGCGCCGCTATATAGGGCAGAAAAAACAGCGGCCAAACTTTCAGACTCACGGCGAGCGCCAACAGAAAAGCCGACAAAACCGGGCGTTGCCGCAGGCTCCAAAGGGCCGCCGCCACAAGAACAAAAATTAGGAATTGAGCGTTTCCGAACCGGAACTCCTGCACAATGAATCCGCCACAAACGCATACCGGAATGAGCCACCACCATCCGCTTCGCGGAAACTCGGTTTGGACCGCCAACGCCTTCACCACGAAAAACAGCGCGGCGCATTTCAATGCTACCCAAAGAATCAGGGCCGCCTTCAGAGGCAGCAGCGCGATGGGGAGAAACGCGAGAAGAAATAAGGGCGGATAGCGAAAGATTTGCGGCCAACCAATACCGCTCTGCGGGCCATACAGCGCGCCGTGGCCGTCCACCAGCACTCGCGCCGCGTGGTAATAAACCAGGAAATCCACCGAATGCGCCGTGGGCTTGGAAAAAAGTACGACCAGAGCCAGGGCAACCACGAGTAAGAGCAATCCAAAGTTTCTGCTCAAGCGCAAATGCATTTCCTAAGCTGGTCGGATACGCGCTCGACCAGGTTGAAATTACCTGACCAGCGTGTGACCTTCAGAGTGTACCGTGCTTTCGCTTAGGCTCGCGGCCACAATCTTCGCGCGTCGGTCGCTATGTGTCGTTATCTATCCTCTTTGCATTGGGGCTGATAGGACGCTTCGACTTGGCCAAAAAGCGTGTCCGCCAGGGCTTCACGTTTTGGACATTTCCCAGCGTAGTGATTCACACGATGGGTCGCCTCCGGCGTATCCTTTACTTAGATACTTAGATTGCCCTGAAGTATTTGCCTTGAAAGACCGGACCGAAACTGAGGAAAAGGCGGAACCATGTCGCTAAAAATCATGGTCGTGGACGACGAACCAAAGACCACGCAACTCATGAGGTCTCTGGCTACCCCCTTAGGTCATATTGTTGTGCCGTTTGGGGACTATCGGGAAGCTGGGAAGAGGGGGGAGGCGCAGCGGTTTGACGTAGCCTTTGTGGGCATGCGATCGCCACAAGTCGGCGGGCTCGAGTTGGCCCACCGAATCCGGCAGTCCCATCCCAACCGCGAGACGACCATCGTAATTCTCAGTGACTCGGACGATCTCGCGAGCTTGCGGCAGGCTTTCGGCAAAGGTGCCGACTACGTCCTCCGAAAGCCGGTTCTCGCGGACCGCCTGCGCCGGATGCTCACTGCCATGGACCTGCCCGATTGGAAGGCTAAGAGGCATGCCGCCCGATTGCCCCTTTTTACCGAAGTGAGCTGCATGTGGAACGGGAAACAGTTTCCCTTGCGAAGTATGAATCTCAGCGAGAGCGGTATGCTGCTTCAACCAGCGATTGATGCCGAAGTAGGGCAGGAAGTCGCCTTAGCGTTCAAGATTGCCGAGATTCGCGCCTCGCTCGAAGCGAAGGCGCGGGTCATCCGTAAAGAAGGAACCGAGCGCATTGGCGTGGAATTCGTCGGGCTGGAATTGCAGGATCGAAATGCGATTCAAGTGTATGTCACGGGACACCTGGAGAGACTCACCCGAGGAGAATCTCCGAAGTTCGGACCGCGCCGGATGTTTCAATCCTAAGACCGAAATTTCAGATACATTCTATCCTCATGGGATGACGAAGCGCGCCGGCGCCCGGCAGCTAAAGACGCCGGGCGTGAAACGCTTCCCTCGCTTTTGCGTCAATCGTTCAGCAGTGAAGGGAGGGGCCGTGAAGTATGCAGCGGTTCTCTTAATGCTCGTGCTAATGGCTTTGCCTAGCCGGGGCCAAACCGCGACGGAGGAGGCCAGAGAATCGCTGCCGCCCCGCCGTCTGTCCGATATGACAAAGAGCGAGTTGGCGGCGTGCCTAAAAAGAGAGCCGGGGCGATTCTCGATCATGTCCATAGCAGACAACGAAGAAGCGTATAGGTATGCGGAGGATTGGCGCGAAGTATTCACCTCCGCCGGCTGGCAGATCGACCGTAAGGATATTCCCATTCAAACATTCAGAATCGTTGGTGGCATGTGGCATGGAATGCGAGTGCGTGTACACGATGCCTCGCCAGCCGAAGGGCAGACAGCACTGCTAGCAACCGGCTCTCCGGAAGAAAATTTTGCGCAATGCGTCAACGGACGGCGCGATATTCCAACCGGCGGTCGCATCATCAAGTACAAAGACAGGCCAACGGGTTCCGTCTCTATACAAGTGAGCGATCAGCCATAGCCATCTCTTGCCTCTTCCCGCGTACATCTGTATAGGGGGTCCCGTTTGACCCCGAAGCCTCCCGGAGGAACATACAGGTGTACAATGGCCCTCAGTTTTCCGAGTCAAAAACGAGATTCAAGCTGAAGCCAAGGGAGGCTTGTCATGTCTAGGGCGAAGCTTCTTTCCGGGATTCTGGCGGCAACGGCCATACTGGGTCTAACACTTGTTGGCTTGGTGATGGCGGAAACGCCCGCCCCCTCTGCGCATTTAGCGCTTACGGGCAAGGTGACGTCGCAGGCGGAAGGCGCGATGGAGGGCGTGATCGTTGGCGCAAAGAAAGAGGGCTCCACGGTCACCACTTGGGTGGTGAGTAACTCCCAGGGCCAATACAGTTTCCCGCGTGACAGGATGGAACCGGGCAAATACGCGATTAACATTCGGGCAGTAGGCTATGAGCTGCCGAGAACTTCCGTAGACGTAACGGCCGAGCCCACGCAGCAGGATTTGCAGCTAAATAAGGTAACCAGCAATTCGAAACTCGTCATGCAGCTTTCGAACGGTGAGTTACTCAACAGCGTGCCGGGAACCTGGGACGACAAGATGGCCCTCGGGAATTGCGTCAATTGCCACACACTGCAGCGCGTGCTGTTTTCCCGCTATAACCCGGAGGAGATGGCGCCGATCGTTCAGCGGATGGCCATGCATACGAACAATTCTTCGCCGTTACATCCCTGGATGCGTCCTCCCAGGCCCGCAAGCCCGCCGACAGCACGACAGATCGCCGCCGCCAAATATTTCAGCACGCTTAACCTGAGTTCGCAGGACACCTTTGAATTTCCGTTGAAAACGATGCCGCGGCCCAAAGGCAAGGGCACCGAGGTAATTTATACGACGTACGACCTGCCGCGGGCGGATGCAGCGCCGCACGACGCCGCGCTCGACGCGCAAGGGACCGTCTGGTATTCCGATTTTGATTCGCAGTTTCTTGGCAAGGTCGATCCGAAGACCGGCAAAGTGGTGGAGTACCCGGTGCCGCTAGCCCGGACCGGGCCGGTGGCCCAAGGCGGTCTGCAGATCGCTTTCGATAAGGAAGGGCGCGTTTACTTCGGCAATATGTCGCAACTACAGATCGTCCGGTTCGATCCCAAGACAGAAAAAATGGAGACGTTTAAGCCTCCCATCCCGGACGCGAATATTGGAGACGGGCATCTCACGATGATCGACCCCTCCTTCCAGCAAGTGGACGGCAAGATATGGGTCAACGTGGCCGATGGCACTGATGAGTCGGGTGGCACCTGGCACGTCGACTTGGCGACCAACACGTGGACTCACGTCACGTATCCGCCGGGCAGTCCCTCCGCTCGCGCCTACGACGTCGTTGCAGATTCAAAGAACAATATGTATGGCATGAGCTTTACCAACGACAAGATTTGGATGACGGATGGCAAGACGCTGAAAACCGTGTGGTATGACCTGCCGACGAAAGGCACGGGCTGCCGGCGGGGCCACATCGACTCGCAAGATCGACTGTGGTGCGGCGGATTTAACGGCAATGAGCTGGTGATGTTCGACCCGAAGACGCAGAAGATCACCGAGTGGAAGGCTCCGACGCAGTGGACGCGTCCGTATGACGCGGAGTTCGACGATAAAGCTTATGACTGGGGCGCGGGAATGGATAACGATATTGCTCTGCGCTTGAATACCCAGACCGGCGAATTCACCGAGTACCTGCTGCCCCATGAAACGAACGTTCGTCACGTGGAAGTGCAGAAATCAGGAGCTCTCTCCAGCATGTGGCTGGGGGACCAACACGGCGGCACCATCGTTCACATCGAGCCGCTGGCGCCCTAAGCGAAGAGCGCTCGAAGCTTCTTGGATTCGGCCTTCGTGCTAGTTGGATGAATTGTCGTTGTCGTCAGAATGCCGTTTGAGGACCGGGCGGTTCGGGTCGGAATCCTCGCGGTTCTGCTGCATGCGTGGCGACGTGGGAACGTCGTATACGTATCGGATGGTGATCGGCGAACGGCCGTTATCGATATGCAGAGTTTCATATAGCTGCCGGCCGTCGCGGGACAGATCGAAAGTGCGGCTCATCTTCCCGCCCAGCGGACCCTTTTCATCCGAAACGAGCATGCCACCTTCCCAATGTGCCGCTACTTCCTGATGGTTCTCGTTCGAGGATTTCGGAAGCTGGCGCCCGTCTGTGTAGAGAATTAGTTTCCTGGATTGATCGTCCGTGACGTCGATTTCCGGATTCTTCAAATCAACCATCAGCGACCCCGCCGGGTAAATGAGCGACCGGATTCTTGGATTATCTTCGATGTCTTTCCCGTCGTATCTCGGCCCGCCATTGGGATTTCCACCACCGCCGCCCGGATAGCCTCCCCAAGGACCCCTGGGATAACCGCCACCACCTGGATAGCCACCGCCGGGATAACCTCCGCCAGGGTAGCCTCCACCCGGACTACCTCCTCCCGGATAATTATTACCAGCGCCTTCCGCTACTTGAACCCTTTGCCGCCCGTCGTCGCTCTGGTCGCGATTCAGTTTCCATGTTCCGGCGAGAGTCGTTCGGGGCGGCACGGCCGGCTCCTGAGGCTTGGCTGCCGGAGTCGCCTGGGGCTCTGCCGTCTGCCCCTGCGACTTTGATTGTCCACGCGGCAACGGTCCGGGCGCCGCCTGCGCCATGGCGCGCCCAGGAAGGAATAGCGAGATCGCACCCAGAAATCCGAAAATTACGTAAATTGACGTGTTTGTAATTTTCATTTTGCTTTGCTCCATCGTTGCTCGCTCAAGCCGGGACGCCCGTTTTCAAGCGGGATTGTTCTCGTCCAACCATACACCGTATGGATGTCGATGCAAGATGCAGCTTAATGAGTTGCGCGCATATTCGTAAATACAAGTGCTACATCCGCGGAAAAAAGCTAAATCGTTCGCAAATACAACAGTTACGTTCGTAAATACAGCAATTAAAGGAGATGAATTGGCAGGTTTATTTCAGCTGCGTTATTCCACGACCGTTACCCGATAACACATTAGATGTTCACTGCGCCGGCACGGCTGTCAATCCAGGGGCTCGCCGCATCTGCAAGTTCCCAGGCTCCCTGATAAAGAGAGCTGCGAGAAAGAGCACTACGGTACTGGCCGCACCCATCAATAGCGGCATGCCCAGACCGAACTGTTGCGCGATTGCCCCTCCGGCGGCGGGCGCAATTGTCGCGCCGATGATCTCTCCGACGAGGGTGGCAAGGCCGATGGCGGTGGCTGAGAACTGTGGCGGGACGCTTTCCGCCGGCACTAGCACCATGATCAGCGCCGCAATGGCCTGGCCTCCCTGCGTCAGGAACAAAATCGCGGCCAATAACCACAAGTGCGCATAGAAAAAAGGCAGATACAGAGCAATAGGCAGCAGCGTCGACAGGAAAGCCAGGAATAAAAGCGTAGGCTTGCGTCCCCATCGATCGGACAAGCCCGGAAAAATGAGGCCGATGAAGAAACTGCCAAGTCCGGCGGCGCCAAGCAGGAAGCCCGCCGTCGTTCCCGGTTGGTGCATGACTTCTGTTATGTAAAGCGGAGCAAATACATTTTGCAGAAACAGCCAGGAGATAAACCCGCTGGCGCCAATGCAGCACAGCCAAACGTTACGAAAGCGCAGAATCGAAAAATAGCCTCGAATGGTCACGCGGCTGTGCCGCTGGGCCTCTTCTTCCGTTCGCTTTGGCTCGCGAACGAATTTCCAGATCAGAATCGCCATGAGGATTCCCGGCAAGCCGGTCACGAAAAATCCCCATCGCCAGCCCCAACGGGAGGCAACCTGAGTCGTCAGAATCGGAGCGGCGCAAAGCCCCACCAGGGCGCCGGCGCTGACGACGAACCCCACATTCCGTCCGCGGCGGCTCGGTGGAGAAGACTCTTCCGTAATCGCGTTGATCACGGCCCAGCAGGGGCCTTCGGCAACACCCATCAGGGCCCGGATCAGCAACAACTGCTCGAAACTATGAGCAATCCCCGATACCCACGACAAAGCTGAAAATAAAATCACACCTGGGATCAATACGATGCGCCGCCCGAAACGATCGGACAATGCGCCAAAGAACAAGCCCGACACCGCCCACGTGACCGAAACAACGGAGGCCAGAAAGCCGATTTGCTCGCTCGTCAGATGAAATTCAGGAGCAAAATACGGCGCCAGATAAAGTTGCGACATGCGATCAAGAAAAACGGTGCCCCAGGTAAAAAACAGGATCAGGACGAGCTGGTTTTCGTAGCGTCTTGAATGTTCCATAGGGATGGCGCTGTGAGCAGGCGCTATGTATCGCTGATCTATTTCACCTGTCAAGCGCCGACATATCTGCCAGCGCAGCGGAAGCATTCTCTTTCACAGTCAACTGGATGAGGCGGTCGGCTCGCTCCTGTTGTTCGAGCCCGAGACATGTCGCGATAATTTCTTCGAATCGCTTACCCGATATAGGCAAACCAGGGATGACTTCGCGAATCCGGCGCGCCTCTTCGTTGAAGTCCCAAATGAATTCGCGCCCCGTGGCCTGCTTCGTGTGACTCTTGCCGTCTTTGGTGAAGATTGTAATCCGCGGCGCGAAGAGAGGCATATCGTGCGAGGGAATAATCGTCACGCGTTTCATGAGGTCAAGAACCTCCGGCGGATCGACACCAGTGGGCAGCAGCGGGAAGCCGCGTTTCACAACACCGCACGCGCTGTAGTAGCGCGTGCTCCCCGACTTTGCCTCGCCGATGTCTTCCCTTCGCGTCGGAAACGCGGGGCTGGGATACTGCGTCTCGAGCCAATTGACCACGGCTTCCACGCGATCGACGTCTTCGTACCGGATGTTGTGCTCCTCGCAAAGCTTCGCCGTGACGTCGATATGCGCGATGTTGTAACCGGAAATCGAATAGATGCGGTAGAGCGTCTCCAGAAATATCCATTCTTTGCCGAGATTGGCCGCGATTTTGGCCATGCTGGTTTGCGTGTCGCCGACAAAACTATAAGTGAGCTGCCCTCTGTTATTGCCGGCATAGGCGTGATAGAAGCCCGCTCTGCCTTCGAGCGCAGTTTCGCCTCCCGGATGTCCCTGCTTCGCCAGAAGAACCGCCAGCATGGCGTTTCGCGCTGCGGCGCCCTCGCGCAGTGCGGCGCTCTCCAAGTTCCCTCCGGCAAGGTTCGCACACAGCCCGATCGTGTCTGTAATCTGGTTTTCGGTGAAGTGCATGATTTTGGCGGCTGCTACCGCGGCGCCAAAAATGCCAAACACAGGGCCGGCGTGAAAGCCTCGCGACATCACCGTGGGAATGAAATCCGCCGCCATTCGCTCCATCACTTCGTAACCAGCGGCGAGAGCTGTGACGAACTCTTTTCCGGACGCGCCTTGGATCTCCGCGGCCACTAATGCGCTCGGCACGATGCTCGTGCCCGGATGCGTGAGCATGCGGAAGGTGTCATATTTTCCGCCGGCGAGCATCATCTCCGAATTTGCAAATGCCGCGCCGCCCTTGGTCACCTTGGCGCCGTTCACCATCATCGTGGCGCCGCCGCGCACGCCCGCTTCTTCTTCGAGCATCAATCGCACAGCTTCCTGTCCCGCCGGCAATTGAGAGCCGAGCAGCGCGGAGGTAACAGCTTGGAGCGTCACGCCCTTGGCTCGATCTACGACCGCCGGCGGCAGATCTTCATACCGGAGCGCAAAAACCCAGCGCGCCAACTGCCGGCTAAGCGATGGCGTTGTAATCGCGGCTTCTCTGCCATCCGGCGGAATCACGCGCGGAGCGTTTTGCGCCTCCTCAGCCAATGAGGAAAAGGGCGCTAAGGCGGCGATACTCGCCACGCCGCCGGCCGCCAAACCGGATTTGCGCAGGAAGCTTCGGCGATCCAGGTGTAGTTTCATTTTTTCAGCAACCATCTTTATTGAACCTCCAGACCGCGCCAATATACACCCAGCGAAGAGCTGTCGCAGGTTAGGGCCGAGGACGAAGGACACAATGCATCAGCCAATCACAGATTGGGAGCATCCAACGATAGCTGGAAATCCACAGCTCAATTTAAGGAGATCACATGGCCGAACCCAAATCCGTTGCCAGCGAAAACGGAATTTCCCGCGAGGGCCTGGCACAACTTCTGAACGAGGATCTTTCCCGCGAATATCAAGCCATCATCGCCTACGTCGTCTATTCGCAAGTCTTGAAGGGCGCGGAATTCATGA
>Ga0210394_10002511_pt1 | contig 24961 bp, 58 predicted proteins | sample IncBWC12MmetaG_FD_160121 | JGI IMG/M metagenome (GOLD analysis project Ga0210394, IMG submission 160121) | Forest soil microbial communities from Barre Woods Harvard Forest LTER site, Petersham, Massachusetts, United States - Inc-BW-C-12-M | ecosystem: Environmental > Terrestrial > Soil >... | reverse complement strand
AAGAGCTAAAGCCGAAGAGGTAAAACACCGATGTCAAGAGCGATGTCATACCTCGCCTGTCCTACTGCAATCCACGAAGAGATCAAAAGCAGCCCGCACCGTGTACGCACGGAGACTGTAGCGGCGGGTGTGCAGAGCGCGCCGGGGATGACGGTCTACTTGCGGAACTGCAACGTGTGTCTGTCGACGCTCGGGGTCGAGATCGACGTGGACGTCGAGGCGCAGGCGCGCGAGACGGACTAGCGGCGCTTGCGGCGCTTCTTCCGACGCGCCCCATCCATCTTCGTCGTGACGCCGATCCACGAGCGCTGGTGCTTGACGATCGTCGCGATGGCGCCGTTTGGACGCTTGTGCTTCTTCAGCGTCTTACCGTCATCGTACGTACCGTCGGCGTTCTGACAGACGCGCCCAATCGGGTTCTTCCACTGCGAGCCCTTGCGCAGCAGGTTCACCGTCGCGCACAACGTGCTTCCAGAGCGATCGTTGTACCGCATCGGCTTGTCGACCACGATGCGATGCCGGCCGTGATAGCTGTCCCAGGCCATGTTAGTATCCCCTCGGCTTCGCGGCCGTGTTCGCGCGGCGCTCAGCGGCCGTCGCCGTGTGCTTGCCTTCGCGATGCCAGTTGAGGCACGGGTTGCACGCGACCATCGGACGGTCCTTCACGGCCTTCTTCGCTCGCCCTGTAGGCTTCCAGAAGCCTTGCTTCATCAGGTCGCACAGACGCGCGTCTGGCGAGCACGGATCATTCGGGGAGCCGAGACGGATGCGACGACGGGCCATCACGCCCCGATCTTGAAGTAGTAGACGGAGCTGATCACGCCGATGCAAAAGCCGCCGAGCAACAAACCGATGCCGCCGATGATCTTCATCATCCCTGCTTTTGGTACTTCTTCGGCAGGTAGCTGTCGTAGTTGCCGTACTTCGCCTCGGCCATGAACTCGTCGTTCAGCTCCTTCGCGACTTGCTTGCGATCGGCCATCGAGAACATCTGATGCCACGTACCGCCGCCGGCAACATCGCGCACATACTTCTTCGCGCCTCTCTCTACGAGATGCATCCATGCTTTCTCAGCAAGCGCTGGATTGAAGTTTCCGCGAGCCATCCGAGTGACAAGCTGCTTCTGGATCCCCGTCGTCTGACTGCGGTACAGCTCGCCGTCGTTGTCGATGAACAGCTTCAGCTCGGACGTCTCGGCGTGCCCGCGGATCTGCCGCGTCGTCCGTCGGCCGCCGAGTCCTCGCCTACGACCGCCTCCAAACCCGTCGAGCCCGCGCGTGCCCTTCGCCCCCCACACGCCGACGGACACCGCGGCCACGGCGAGGCCGAAGCCGAGGATGAGGGGGACGTTGGACGCCGAGCCAGGCATGACTAGCGCCTCCGGCGATAGCCGTTGAGCCCGCGCGTGCCCTTGGCTCCCCAGACGCCGACGGTGACGGCGGCGATGGCGAGGCCGAAGCCGAGAATGAGTGTTGGGTTGATGGACTTCATCGTCTGGATCTCCTCTTTCGTCGTCGAGCGCTGCCGAGCTGCCCACTGTGCGTCACGCGTTTTCGCAGATGGCTCTTCATGATGCCACAGTCGGCGAAATGCAGCAGCCACGTCCCTGATGGCTTCGCACCACGGTGAAAGATGCCGGGATCACCGGGGTAGTTCGAGCGCACCGTCGCGAGGCCGCCGCCATCTTTCGTGCAGCGCAGGTTCACGAGGTGGCAGATGTTGCCCCGCCGTGCACCGCACTCACGATTGAACGACGCGAGGTTCTTGTAGCGCTTGACCTTGCCGCCGACGCGTTTGGTGACGGGGAGGTGACGGTAGGACATCAGCGACACGCCCTCTGCACGTACTTGTGGAACATGCGTGCCGTCGAGCCCGGCGCGTTCTTCGACTTGCGGTACCGCACGCGCTTGGCCTCATCCAGCAGTGCCGAGACCTGCGAGCTGCGCAGCACGAAGAAATCCGAATCGCCGCCACGAGGAACGCCCGCGCGGTCGAGGATCTCACACGCGTGCGCTCGCGACAGCCGTGCCACGGGCTATTCGCCTTTGATACAGCGCCAGTACGCACGCATGCACGGGCCGGCTTTCTTCCGGCCGCCTCCGCCGCGCATGCAGTCGCCGAGCCCTGTCTTGCAGTGCTTGGGGGCGTTCTTGGCCTTGGCCGCGACGCCGGAGGCCTTGCGCCGTTTGCGCTTCTTACCCTCACCGAAGACGAAATGCCGAAGCTTACGGTTTCTGACTCGCATGCAGACGATGGTACGTGTCAACCCGTGAGGCTGTCAAATTCACGGGAAGCGCGACGGGCCCAGCACATCTCCCGCTTCGAACCGCATCTCGTGTGTCATCGCCGTCTCCTGCGCCCAGCCCACGAGTCTCCCGAGGCGCGATATGTCTTCGCTGCCGAAGCTCTCCGGCACATCGAGTGTCCACCGGCCGAGTTCATTCTTGCGCAGCGTGAACGGCCCGTACGTCAGCACGACGGGCGTCTTGTCGGGCGGTGGCGGCTCGGCGCCGGGCTGGCGGTAGGGTCTCATGTGTCGGTCTCGTCATCGATTTCGTCGTCAACCTCAATGTTGCCGACACTGTGAACCGTCGGTAGGCCGTTCTCATCAAACGACACCATGGGGTCGGTCGGACGTTTTTCGAACATGCGTGCCGCACGTATCTCGTCGAGATCTCTGAACGTGGCCTGACGCGCACGCTGCGCTATGCGATTGACCCGCCAGGCGCCCCAATCTCCGACAGGCTCTTGGCGTCGCGTGTGGAGGTACGCCCGCACGTCTTCGAGGTACTCGACCTCGCCCAAGAGCTGATTGTGCCGCGCCTTCCACAGCCCTTCGTCGACTGGCAGACACCGCCCCGGATTGATGCTCTCTTTCTGAACGCGCTCCCACGTCAGATAACGGATCTTGTCGCTGGGCACGTGGAAGCAGCCGTAGCCAGTCGCTGCAGTACGGAGCATCTTCGCGACGCGCTCTTCAAGAGCCATCTCCAAGATATCTGTCCCTGCGCTGTCGTCGCCGGTGCACGCCGCCTCACACATGGCTTCGAGTTCGTGAAACTCGGCCTGCATGACCAGCGTGCGAATCTGCTCGACGTCGACGGTTCCGCCGGGCGACGTCACGGTGGGCCCACCCAGAGCGTCTTCGGACGAGAACATGTCCGCGCCGAAGCCGCCCTGCTCGGCGAGCAGATCACGCGCCTCCGTGACAACATCTCCGCTCTCGCCCTCACCGTCGACGACAGCGAGTGGTGACGTCGTCGCAGAAGCTGCCGGTGCAGCCTTGGCCCACTGCACAGCGGCTTCGAGCTGCACCAGATCAACCGGGCCGTCCGTCTGCACGGTCCAGCCGCGCTCGGTGCGCACCATCGTCACGTCGCCGAGCGTGATCGATGCACTGGTGCCTTCCACCATGTAGCTGTGCGAGCTGTCGCGAATGGCGCTGCGGATGCGCATGAGCTACTCCCCCGGCACGGCTTTGAGCGGCGATGAAGGAATACCGCCCTCGGCCTGCAGCACGGCTGTCAGATAGGCAATGAGATCGTCTGACTGCACACCTGCTTCACTCAGACGCCCGACGACGATCCCGAGCATGAAGCGCAGGTCGTGTGTTTTTGGGCCGCCGAGCTTCGCCTCCCACGCAGTCTCGAAGCGGTTGTTAGCCTCGATCTCCGCATCCGTGAGCGTGATACTGGCCATGAGTTACTCCTCGCCTCGCCCTGCGTTCTCCTCGTCGAGCTTCGCCTCGATTGTCTTCACGACCTCCTCGTGGTACGCGTCGGTCACTTCGGGAAGCAGGCGCGCGACGAGCACGTCGATCTGCTCTGCCATGAACAGCTCGACAGCCATCGGCATCGGGTCGATCGCGATGAGGGCGCCGCGCTGCTCGATCAAGTAGATCCCGAGCTTCTCCGCCGATGTACCGGCCTCGGCTTGCTTGCGCAGCTGCACGACGCCGGGCCCGAGGATGTCGCCGAAGAAAACGTTGTCGCTGAACTTGTCCATCAGGTCGCCGAGGACGTCCGGGTCCATCGCGCGGATCTGCTCGACCGTGAACTTGCCGTCCGGTCCCTTGCCTTGCGGCAGCTTCGATGACGGCGTCTTTGACGATCCCGCCTTCGTTCGCCCGCCCTTCTTGTGCTTCTTTCCCTTCCCGGTGGCGGGTTCGACTGCAGGCGCGGCTTGCGCTGCCTGCGGCTGAACCTGGCCCTGCACCGGCGCTCCCGCCACCGCACCGGCGACGGCGCCTGCAGCAGGCTGTGCCGCTGCCGGCGGTCGCACAACCTCGCGCACGACGACCTTCGGCTGATTCGCGCGAGCCGCGATGGCCTCGCCGATCGGACCGACCTTGTTCATGATGGACTCGATCGCCGTCACCCACGGCGGGTTGCCGCCCTGGCTCGCAACGTCGAGGAGCTGACCGTAGACCTCGCGCTGCATGTTCGACGATTCCTTCATCGTCTCGATCATCGTCTTCGCCATGTCGGCGCCGTCGCCGCGCGAAGACCGCATCATCTCCATGATCTGGATCGGGCTCATGATGGTCGAACGGAGCTGCTCGACGAGAGCCTGCACCTGACGCTCGGCCGACGTGTTCGCCGTCGATGTGCTCGACTGGATCGCCTTGACGGCTTCCATCGCGCTCGCGTTGCTCGACTGCATGGCCTGCATGACCATCGTGAGCATCGGGTCGCTCTTGTTCGCCGTGAGCGCCTGTAGCATGCGATCCGTGTCTTCCTTGTTGCGCCGGATCTCCTCGCGCGTCTGTGCATCTCGACGTTCGGAATCGCGCTCGCGCTTCTCGTCGTCGAGCCGCCGCTGCAGCATCTCGTTCTGCTGCTTGATCGCAGCCAGTGCGGGGTCATCCCCTTGCGGCTTCGTCGCGAGCTTCTCGATGAGCTTCTCGAAGCGCGAGTTCGAGTCGGCGATCATCTGCCGGACTTCGGCATCACGTCGAGCTTGCTCGGTGCGCATGTCGTCTTCGCGGCGGCGCTGGCGCTCCTCAGCGAGCTGCTGTTCGAGTTGCTTGAGGCGCCCGGTGTCCTCGGACTGGATCGGGTAGCCGCCCCATCCGCCCATCTGCGGCTGGCCCCACGGCGTATTCGGTGCTGGTGGTGTGAACGTCGCCGCAGTTTGCGCCATCGGCGGATTCGGCATCGGATCGCCCTGCTTCCAGCTCACGATCGTGCGCCAAGGTGTCGTGAGCGTGCCCATCGCCTCGTTGTAGAAGAAGTTGTGCCCGAGGTGGATCACGCCTTCGCCTAGCGCCTGCGGTGCTCCCGAAAAACCGCCTGGGGTGACGCCATTCGGACCCGCCATAAAAGACTCCTGCTGAGGTGTTTCAGAACCGAGCTTCACGAGCCACGTGTCTTCTCCGGTACCGCCTTCGTCAGCAGCCGTGAAGGCGTAGAAGCCACTTCCGTGTGTCAAGGGCAGCTGCGCCTGAAGCGCAAGCAGATTGTCCTTCGACATCTTCTGCGTCGCAACGACAACTTGTCCGACAGTGCCGCGCGCCTGCAGATGCTTTGTCACAGTCACTACGTAGCCGGTGAACGTATTCAGCTTGGAATAGTCCGGCTGACTCTTAGGAAGTGGTGTGATCGAAGACACTGCCATCGTGCGGACCATGCTAAACACACGCGCTGTATGGTCAAGACAATTCTGCTAGAGTGTTAGTGATGGCTGATGAAGTAACCGACACAGGGTGGCGCTCGATCATCCCCAAAGCCGAGGTCGTCGACACGAAGACCGGCAAGGATCTAGGCGCCTACGGCGAGATCGAAGCTGTAACAGGCCTAGAATCGCGGCCGTGCTGCATGTGCAAAAGCTTCGACGCCGTCGATCCGAACCGGCTCATCCGGCACATCCTGTCGAAGGGTCTTCGTCCGCGTGCGGATGGCAAGTTCGAATCGCCGATCAAGGACGACTTCAAGGGTCAAGCGCGCGCGAACATGACGCTCGATCCGAAAGGCTCTGGGATGTGCACACGTGACGTCATCATCGTCGAGGGCTTGGCCACATGCGAAAATTGGAGTCCGACACGCACGATGGCAGAGTTTCAAGCGCGGATGAGGCCACGATGAAGAAGTGCTCGTATGTCTTCTGCGGCTTCTGCTACAAGCCCGTCAACCAGTGCACCTGTCGATGACCCTCGATGTCTCTCAGCTGCTCCTCTTCGGACTGCTCTGCGCGAGCATTCACTGGCTGGTGGCCCGAAGCGAAATCGCGCGTCCGCTCTGGTCACGTGCGCGAGGCGTGCTCGGTAAGCTGCTCGCGTGCGCGGGTTGCAGCGGATTTTGGCTCGGCGGCATCGTCGCCGGCACAGGTTGGGCGATCCCGGCACAGCTCTACGACGACACGCTCCGTGATGCTTGGTCGATCCACGCCGCCATGGGCGCCCTCCTCGGCGTCGTCGTCACGCCGGTGTTCGAGGGCATTTTGCTTTGGGGATTGGAGCGCAGTTCGATTTTGCCGGACGTCACCGAGGAACAAGACAGCGATCTCACATCGGTGCGCTCTCACACCGACAGGATCGACACGCCTGTCGACAACCCGCGGAGGCGCGCATGAGCTTGTGGGATCGCGTACGTGTGTGGACGTGGCTCGGGCTCGCCGCGCTCTGGAGCCGTATCGGTGCGCGCGCCTACCTGCGGCAACGGGCGGCCGTCACTCGCGCCGCACGCATCATGAAGATTCCTGACCCGCCAGCGCCGCCCGCACCGTAAGCGCATCGACGGCGGGGCCGCTGTGACCCCGAGCCCACGTGACACCTTCGTCAGCGGGATTGATATTGATTGCGAACGTTAGGCCGGGTCGAGACGACCACCAGAACACTCCTCGCCGCTTAATGTCGCGTCTTCGCAGACGCGCGAGGAAAACCGTGGAGCCTTGTACAACTGCGATCGGCGTGTTCGGCTTCGGCATGCCGACAAGCAGCGCGCTCCACTTCGCCATCACTTACCCTCGAACGTAGCGACGACGTGAAGAGATCACCGCGACAGGATCGCCGGCTTTCACGTGAGCGCCGCCAAAACACGAAGAGCGTTCGCTTCAGGCGTCGTCCAGCCCCAGGCCCATCTGACGTTGCGATCGTCGAGCCGCACCGTGCCGACAACGCCAGACAACAACGGCTCGTTGGTCGAAGACGACGGCTCTTCTCTCGTCGAGTAAAGCATCATCCGCCTGCCGAGCTGCTGGCCGTTTCGCCGACCTCTACGCACCGTCACCTTCGCACACTTCGGACCTTGAAACACGATGACGGTGATCGAGTCACCTGGTGGTGGCTTCTTTTTCCAGTGCGAGATTTTCTCGTGATCGCTCACGTCAGCGCTTTCTCTACGACGAACGCGTTTGCTGCCGGCGTGTCCCAGCCTCTGGCCCACGTGACACCTTCGTCGCGGCGTCGCACGTCACCGCTTACGCGCATCGGTGTGCGACCGTGCTCCATACCGCGCCACTTGATCCTCCTGCCGCCGGAGGCGCTTACCACGCGCGCTGTCACAAGCGCAGCGAAATACCAAACTGTAATGCGCTCACCGTTTTGTGGACGTTTCGGCAGCAACCCGATCGGATTCTTCACGCGCTTCATGTGAGAGCCACGACGACTTCGAGCGCGTTTTTGTTCTCCGGTCGCGCCCAGGTCACACCTTCGTCAGAGAAAAAACGCTCGCCGTGACCGTCGTCGATCGACACCCAAGAGAAGTAAGGGGCGGACAGCCCACGGCGTCGAGGTGGCACTATGCGCGCTTCGACGACTTCTCGAATTAACTCTCTAACCAGCGCACGTCGACGCACAATGAACACCGTCTCGTTTTCAAGCGGAGCGCTCACGATGCTGACACTCTAGCACTCGATGCCGGCGGCCCGCAATTCCTCTTCGATCTGCGCCGTGCGCGCTCGGAGCATTTCGAGTAGGCCGAGGGCGATTGGGATAGGTAGGTCACGATGCTCACAGGTGAGCTTGCCCCGGCCGCCGTACGTCCGGGCGCGTAGCTCCAACAGCCAAGGCCCCTTGTCGAACGTGCCGTCCGGCTTGAGCCCGAGACGTGCCGGTGTGCGGTCGAATCCGCAGCCGGGACATGGCACCTGGAAGTGCTCGGCCATAAGACTAGTCTACCGTGCCTTCGGCGGAGGGCCAACCGGCGGCTCGGGCTTGTGCTTCCCCCGCGCCGGGGCCTCGAAAGCGAGCAGCAGTCCTACCACAAGGCTTATCGCCAGTTCAAGCCTGATGTCGAGCTGACGGTGGAAATGGCGCTCGATGGCGCTCCCGAGCGCAGCGGCGCCGAATGAGCCGACGAAGAACGAGCCGGAGTTGAACTTAGCGCGCGAGAGCTTCACGACAGTAGAGCAACTCTAACACGAAGTGCGTTCGCAGCGGGAGTGTCCCAACCTTTGGCCCACGTGACGCCCTCGGTGTCGCCGTACAGGAAGTTGAGCCACACCGAGCCGATGCCTTCGACGTCAGCCGCGTACGCATTGTAGCGGCTGTGCGCATCGGTGAACACGGAAACGGTGCCGCGCCTGACTTCGCCATCGCCGTTCACGTAGACGGCGACGACACGATCTCCGCGCTTCAGGTTAGGCATAGTGTGTATGCGACTTCGAGTGCGTTCGCGCGCGCAGATGACCAACCGTACGTCCACAAGACACCCTCATCGCATTTCTTGAAAATCTGGCCCATGGTGTCGCCGATCGCGAGCACTACGACACGACGCTCGCCGTTCCAGATCGTCGTGCGTACGAGGTGTCCGCGCACTAGCTTGCCCCGGCCGGGATGACGAAAGAGCACTGCGCGTCTGCGCTTCATGTTCGCATCAGCCACGCGCCCAGACGACGCCTCGATTCTCCTCTGTCGGGTAGACGCCGCCTGAAGCATACTGTCTACCCTCCCAATCGGCGATCAGGTGCCCGTACCACAATCTTCCATCCTCCGTCACGTATGTGATCGGCGCGTTGTAGTTGTCGAGTAGCGGCCAGCTCACGTGAACGCCGCCACGATGTGAAGCACTTTTGCAGCCTTCGTCTGCCAACCGCGCGCCCACTTGACACCTTCGAGTTCGGGAAGAAGACAAACATTCGCTCGCGAGGCGTGGTCGAACACATACCAACCTAGTCTGCGAAAGACGCCTTCGTCGTCTTTCACGGCGAACTGTTGTCCTACACTACCGCGTGTGTCGATGTACGTCACACGACGAACAGCCGCGTGCGACGTCTCCGTCAGAAAATCACCCTTAGATTCACGCTTCACAGCAGCGCCACCAGAACGCTGAGCGCGTTCGCTGCTTTTGTGTTCCAGCCGCGAGCCCACCAGACGTTTTCTTCCTCGTTCCAGATGCGTACCGTCGCGCGGACGCCTACCGGTCGCACGTGCCATCCTGTAGTGAACGATCGCACGACTACTGCGCGCACGAGCGCATCACCCGGCTCGAACCCATGACAGGACATCTTCGCTAGCGCGAAGCTCACACGGTCGCCGGGCTTCAGGCCGCCGCGAGCGTTCGCGCGACGTGCGCGATTCGAAACGGCTCCGGGGCTCTCCGTACCGCGTGCAGGATCTTGAACATCCTGTCGGCGGGGGGAACCGTCAAGCCTGTCTCGTACGCCTGAAGCGTCTGCCACGGCAGTCCGACGTGCACGGCGAACTCGGTCAGGGTCATGCCCATCGACTTCCGCGTTCGCCGGATCTCGGCGCCGAGCGTCTTGGTGGGATCGTCTGCCACGTTGGCTTGACAGTAGTGGCTGCTTAGTCATGTGTCAAGATCTAGTAAGTGCATGCGCGACGATGAGCGCATTCTGCGCCTTGGGGTCCGCGACGTGTCCGCGCATCCACGTCAAACCCTCTTCCTCGATCCACATTGACTGGACACCCCACAAAGGAACTTTGCAGCGAACCGTGTGAGCGTTCACAGCAGTGACACGCGCGAAGTAGCACCCGGCGCTCCCGCCAGAGAGCACGATCGTTATCTTGTCGCCGCGCTTCGGCCAGCTCACAGCGGCTCCACAAGCGCGGCCAACACTTCGAGCGCGCGAGCCGCCGGAGTGTTGTGTCCGCGCGCCCAGAACGTGCCTTCATCATCGAGGAAGAGTCGGTACGCACCCGTCAGCTGCGAGCGTCGAGGAGGTCTCACGTAGGCGAAGCCGTCACGATCCACGCGCGTGCGTCGAGGAGGTCTCGCGTAGGCGAAGCCGTCACGATCCACGCGCGTGCGACAGCGGACGATGTCGAGCGTCTTGCCGTTGGATATCGCGAGCGTCACGGTCGACCACACTGGAAGCTTCGCGCGGGTCACGTGTTCACCAGCGCGCATCTGACACGAAACGCTGATGCTTCCTCTTCGCGCCACGACGGTACCCACGTCACTCCACGATCCTCGAAGCGAAGTAGATGGTCGTCTTTGAAGGAGAGAGGATGGAACATATCTGAACGCCACCACAGTGAGCCGCCGCGCACACGCTTTATCTTCACCTCGACGACTTCCGTATGATCGAGGACCCCGATCGCAGCTTCAGACACAATAGCCTGCACCAAGACTGTGTCGCCCCTCTTCACGACAGCTCCAGCACGATCGAAAGAGCGTTAGCTTCTGGCGAGTCGAGTCGCATCCCGCGGCACCACGTGACACCTTCATTCTCTTCTAGGATGTGCCCTTCGTTCGGTCCGCGTTGCACAGGTCCGTCGTCTGCTGCTACCACGTATACTGTTTTACCGTTCTCGGTGTACATGGCGATGATCCATGCGCGCATGAGCGTGCCGCTTTCGTCTCGCACGATCACCGGTACCGGAGCGCAATCGATCGCGGGCTTCATCGTAGCGCCACCATTACAGTGAGTGCGTTCGCGGCAGGACCGTCCCACTCGCGACACCACCAAACACCCTCGTCAGCTAGATCTATCGCTGCGATCACTGTGCGAAGCCGCTCGTCGTACACATTCCACCCACCGTCACGCGCAATGCTCTTGTAGCGCGCGATGCCACGAAGTAATCGTCCGGCGCGCCACACCAACACGCGATCACCTGTCTGTAGATTGGCGATCACGACAACCCTACCGCTACCGACAGCGCACGCGCTTGTGGCGAATCGAAGTCGTGACCGTGACACCAAACCGTTCCTTCGTGTTCGTCATCCATCCCGTGCACGCGAAGCGCGACGCTACCAGAGAACGCGGCGAGAAACGGGATGGTCGGCGCCCAGCTCGGGAAGTGGTTGCGCATGACGCACGGCACAAGCTGGTTCGGGCCGGCGAGCCCTCCGGGATGTCGCACGAGCACCTTGTCGCCTTCGGCCAGCACAGTGCTGACACTCTAGCATTGGCTCGTTCGAAGAGGAAGATCTGACTAAAACCGCTCTTACCGCCCGTGATCCGCTTTTAAGGCTTAAATTTACAGTTCATGCCGGGTTGCCAGGTATCGAAAAAACCTGGCAAGCCGATTACTGAACGATATCATAAACTTTGCCGGGTTGCCGGGATGCCAGGTTTGTACTGTTATATATAAGAGAGATCATCTCTCCTATACCCCTATTTACTTCTCGCGCTTTAATTTACTCTATAATCCTGGCAACCTGGCAGAGAGATAAGAATAATAGAAAGAAAACAATAGGATCCAAGCTGCCGGGTTACTAAAACTGAACCTGGCACTGCCGGGTTGTACCCGGCAGACTCTTTGGGCAAAAGCCAGGCAGATAGCGGTGGATCGGGCATTGATCAACACCGTACACTCGCTTCTGGTGGGTCAGATTCGAGTCAGAATTTCTCGTCTGGTTGAATGCGGACGGCCAGGTCTATCGTCGAAGAAGGTGGTCTCATGGATGCCGACGACACCGCTTCGCGGCCTTTGGGAGGCCTCGTCGATCCCCTCGCCGGCTGTGGCGTCTTTCGTATGGGGTAGTGGTTGAGGTGATGAAAGAAGGCGATCCACTCATCGTCTGGTCTCAGCTCACACAGGGCCTGCGCCGTGCGCGCTATCTGCGAAACGACGCGAATGGGGATCTCGTGTTCCAGTACGCCGACGACTCGGTACACGGCTTCGATTCCACGCTCTACACGCGCCGGTACAAAAACGAGGGCATCTTGTGGATGCGCGGTGACGATCTAGACTCGCCGGCCGCGCACGCGCTCGAAGTAGCATTTCACCCCGTGTATCGATGATGACATACGGCGCGCCGAGTGGACTACGAGAAGACGAGTCGATCTTGGTTCTTGTCGATGATCGTGAGGGTGTGTGGAGGGAACAGCCGTACACAGTGAGGTGCATCGCGCGGCTGCAGACGTCTGGTGCATGGCGCGCTGTTGCGACAAATAATTGGTGGCGTCTCGACGCATCCAAAGAAGGTGTCAACTGGGCTCGCGGCTGGGAGACGCCTGCTGCAAACGCACTTCGCGTCAGGGCTGCACTACTGTGATCAACGTCGGTGACAAGATCCTCGTGCTCATAAAAGGTCCGCACGGCATCGGGATCGTGCAGGCCGTCGTGGAGCACGTCTACACGAGCGGTGGACTCTCTGCGGGTTGCGGCGAGCATGGATGTTTCGGCTTCCGCGACGACGACGAAAACATCTACTGGTGTCGTGGTGACGATCTCAACAGCCCCGCAGCGAATGCGTTGATTGTGGCAGGGACGCTTCGGTGAACGTTGGCGACATCATCACGTCGATGGCGGGTCCGCTCCCCGTGCGTGCTCACGTGACGAGGATAGGCATCGCGCGCGATTTAGGTCTCGGGCAAGTCGGCACGCTCTCGCCCAACGCACCTGCTTTCGGCTGGCGCACCGACGACGGCCTGGTGGGCTGGGATCGTTTTTCCACTGAAGGCTACGCGTGGACACACGGGACCGATGAGGCACGTGTCAACGCGCTCGTGGTCGCGTGGACAGTAGGCCAGCTGTGAGGCTCACACTAGGTGCCAAGATCCTCGTCGCGCGGCCGGGCTACTACCCGGTGCTCATCCGGGCGACAGTCGCTAAGCTGCATCGCTACGGCGTCACGTGCTGGCGCAGCTACGACAAGACCGCCGACCAGATGTTCATTCGAAGAAATGAGGAAGGCCGCACGTGGTGTCGCGGGCACGATCGTCATTCTCCTGCCGCTCACGCGCTGGAGGTTGTCGCTTCACTTTCTTATGTTGACACCCTAGCAGACTGATGCTACTCGTGTAGCGGCATGGTCGAGCCAGGCGTTTACCGGCACTACAAAGATAACCTTTATCGCGTCCTCTTCACCGCGACGTGGGCCGACTACGAGCGCCCGGAGCCGGACGACGATGTTCTCATCTACTGGGATGGCGCGAAGCTCGGTGCTGCTTGCAATCACAGGAAACCGTCGTGGCCTATCATGACGGTCAGGTGGTCAGGCAATCCGTGTGAGCCGCCAGACGAGGCCTGCGTCAGTGCCGGGGATGCCGTCGTCATCTATGTGGGGCTCTACGGGATGGGCCGGCTGTCGGCACGGACTGAGATCGAGTTCACGCAGAAGCTAGATCTCGGCATCGAGCGCTTCAGGCCGGTGGGACCGTGACCGACCTGCGCTTCATCTCGATGTTCAAAGTCGCGCTCGAAGAGCCCGGCTGTGTGCGCGTCGTCCAGCCCAACCGTTACGAGCGCGTCTCACACATCGCCTACGACGAGCACGGTCAGCGTTGGGGGCTCATCGTGAAGGTCGAGCGAGACAAGGCGCCTGTCGTGCTCGGCTGGAAGGCGATGGCACCTGTGGCGATCCTCGAAGGTGTGTGGGAGCCGACGACGGTGCCGAAGGAGACGTTGTGAAGTGCGAGACGTGCCATCGCGCGATCGAATCGCAGTTCGAGCGCGGTACACACCACGTCTCGGGCGTCATGGGTGTCGTGCTCGGTGTGTGGATGATAGGCTGGCCAGAACACGCACCGCGCGGTTGGTTTGAAGCTCTCGGGCCGACGTGCGTTCTTTTGTGGGGCATTTGCCAACTGCGGCTCGCGACACTCGGTCAGCGGGGCAAGGAGTAGAGGATATGGCCAGAAAAGTAACGAAGTTGTTCTTGAACGACATGAACAAGAAGCTCGACGAAGTCAAGACGTTGTTCAATGCGGCCATTGACGCGCGCATCGACGCACGAATGGAGCCCATCTACAAGGCGCTCGGTATTTCGATGCCGAAACCGAAGAAGCCGAAGTGAAGACAGCCGTCTCACCTGTGCGCATCTACCCCGAGACTCGTGAGCGTCTCGACCGGCTCATCGAGCGCATCTCCATTCTCGGGTGGCACTCGCTCGGCTCAAACCGTGACGTCGTGCCAGGCATCGCGAGTGTGATCGACGAAGGGCTTGCGCTGCTCGAAGCGAAAGTGAAAGCTGTGAAGCGATGAACCCCAAAGACATCCCGCCGAAGGTCTTCGTGTTGTCGTTCCTCGACTCCGCGGCCAAGGTTGGCATCGAAGCCGTCGTCATCTACACCGTTTCGAAGAACGGCAAGCCCAAGACAGCAGCCTCCTCCAACCGTGGGCCCGAGGCCATCGCACGTGCCGCGAACACACTCAAGTTCGACAGCGGCTCGATCGAGCGGAGCGCTATGGCGATGCACGCGTTTCGTCTGCCGGTGCCGGACGACGCCGATGAGGACATGAAGGCGGCGCTGTCGCTCTGCTACATCTGCCATCTCGCTGAGCCGTGGGAGAAGCTCGACGAGACTGACAGACACGGCCATCGGGTGATGGCGAAGGTCGCGATGGACGCCGCGGTGACGGCCGTGGCGACTGAGCCGGCGGTGATCGTGTGAGGGTCATCATCGGCTTGAAGCGCTGGGTGGTCATCTCGACGGTCGCTGTGACGGCGTCGGCATGGTTCGGTGGGTGGTATGCGAAGCACGGGCCGCCGCTGACGTGTGAGGAGGCGCCTCCGGCTCTGAAAGCGTGTGTGTCTCAGGCGAGGATCGTCTGTGGTGCGACAGGCTTTCTTTGGTCCTGCGATCCTCCACAGCGTCTTTCGGTGAAGCTGATGGCGGGCAGCAACTGCGTCCTGTACCGATGCGCTTGCCCAGATGACCTGGTGACGCCGTGAAGCAGCTCGACGAGTTGATCGCGTACGTCGAAGGCTTATCCACGACAGAGTTCTCGTTGCTGCTCGGCATGATGGTCGCGCGGATGCTCGAACAGTACGGTGTTGATGAAGCGAGGTCGAATCTACTGGCGCTGGTGAGCGAGCTAGCACCCTACGCGCCGCCGATCCGTGCTGACACCTCAACCGTTAAGCAGTAGAATCTCATCATGGCCAACCCGCCCAACACCCCGGTCCTTCAGCAGTTCCTCCAGCAGATCGGCCCGATCGCACAGCGGCTCGGCATCTCGACTCTCGTCATCGCGGCACGTGATCCGCAGACGAGTGAGCTGGGGCTGTTCGGCTCGACGGAGTCGATGGCGGCCGTGCGCGACTACACCGAGGCGAAGTTCAACGAAAAACTCGGAATCGTCGCCGAGACAGCGTGGAACGACGTCTAGTGAGCCTCGAACGCGGACGCTACTACGCCATCCTTGGCGCGCTCGTCACACGCGAGCGCAAGCGAAAGAAGCTCACGCAGGCCGACCTGGCGAAGCGCCTCGACACCAGTCAGTCCACAGTGGCGCGCATCGAGTCAGGCAAGCTCAGCGTCGAGGTCACACTGTTCCAGTCGATTGCACAGGTGCTGTTCGGGCGCAGCCACGCTACGCTAGAAGGACGCATCCGTCAGATCGCTGACCATTATCAACGCGCCCAGGATGCTGTCGTCCCGCAGCGAATCGCCTCACGTGACGGCGAGAGGGCGCTCATCGACTACGTGGTTGAGGTCGCGGCGTAGCACGCCTGCTCGAACGCATCCGAGCAAGCGCTGAACACCTTCCGCAGTGTGTACGGCGTCATCGTGACGATGTAATGTTGGACAGCGGCCGGTGTCGCTCCGCGGCGGCGCATGTCGGCGACGATGACGCGCACACCGCCAAGATTGTCGACGAGCGAGTTCGAGTTGTTGTTCCTGTGTGGCTTCGTGTGAGGCGAGCCCGCGCGCACTCGACCACGCGTCGGCGATAGCGCCGTGCTCAGATGCGGCCCTTGTGAACCTCTCGGACGAATCGCGTTGCGTCCGAATGTGTACCCTCGCGACAGCCAGAGATCGAGACCGTGCTTCGCCGGGTGCCGCGTCATCTCCTCGACGTACAGCTCGGCTATCTCCTGGGACGTGCTCACGGTGACTACTGATTATTCGCCTCGGGCATAAGCAGTCAATATTTTATGTCAAGATCTTGCGCCTAAAAATACTTGTGCCACGAGCACGAAAAATTATTGACGTCTGACGTCGGCTAGGGCAATGTCGCCGGTCGCTGCTTCTGTTTCCCTCACCTGGAGGAACGTGCCCCCTCTTGGACACCGCCGGCTTCGTCAAGTTCTTGTACGGCCGCGTGCCGGTAGATCATCCAGGCGAAATCACTATCTGGGATTCGAAGACGAGGCAGTCGTCACACGTAGCATTCTCCGACACTGGCGCGGTCGTCGCCGCCGCCGCGCAGCGAGTGATTCAAGGCGTCGACTGCTACTACGGCGTTGGGCTCACCCGGCCTAGTCTAGGCTCCGGCCTCCGCGGCACGAAGTTCGATGTCACGGTGTTGCCGGCCTTCTTCCTTGACGTCGACATCGCTGGGGACGGGCACGCGTCCAAGGCGCTTCCGTCGGAAGATGAAGCATACGCAATTCTCGAAGTGTGTCCGTTGGAACCGACGCTAGTCGTGCATTCCGGCGGCGGTCTGCACGCGTATTGGGTATTTGAAGAGGCTTGGATCGTAGCTCCAGGTGAGACAGACAAGCTCAATAACCTGTCCAAGATGTTCCAGAAGACTCTGATCGACGCAGCTAAGAAGAAAGGTTTTCACGTAGATCAGACAGGTAACATAGATAGGGTTTTACGGTTACCAGGAACGTTGAATTTCAAGACAGGTACTGCGCGATCGGTAGAAGTGGTTTTAGAAGGCGTGTGTTACGACAAGCGCATGGTGCAAGCTACAGCGGCGCGACCTACTTTAGTACAGACGACGTCTACGCAAACTTCTAGCGCATTCTTAGACGACGTACGTAAGAGACTGCGTAATCTCAAGAGCCATGAGAATCGCAAGCTAATGTTGGAGGTTCTAGCCGGCAGATCTTTCGCTCAACCTGGCGGACGTGATGCAAGTTTGCAAAAAGTAGCGTCAGTAATCGCGTTTATTCTAGAGAGTCCAGATAAAGCAGATCCTAAGCAGCTCGCCGAGCTACTACGTCCATCTCTTGACGTCATGCAGGCGGAGGCTGATGATCCGGCTAATCCGGCGCTGACCGTCGAGAACGCAGTGGAGAAGTTGAGCCGGGCGCTCTTCGATGCTACTGCTAAGCGCGTAGAGAAAAAGGCTCGCGAGGCCGCGGAGCGAGCCGAGCTGCTGAAAGCTTTCTCAGATAAAAAGCTCTCTTCGCCTCCGGCGTCTGGACAAGATTCGGGGCACGCCGAGTCAGGTTCTGATGCCGGGGGCGCGGAGGTTATTCAGTACAGCGACGATGACATCATTCGGTTCTCCGCTTCGCAGAGCGCGACGATTGAAGAGTTCAAGCGTAGATGGATCATTCAATATTTCGATTCGTTCTACGTGTTCGTCGGCGGGCACTATAAGTATCCTGTGCCCCGTACGGCGTTGCTAACCAAGCTGCGTGACGATCTTGCCCCCGCTGAGACATCAGGCATCAGGCTCTGGACGACGAAGTCCGACGGCGGAATCCGCAAGATGAACATTCAGGAGATCATGGATACCTACGGCGTCGTCGCCAGGCAGGCCAGAGGGTCAATCACACTGCTGGAATCGTTCTACGACTCAGAGACTGAGATTTACTGGGAAGCGCTGTGTCCGCCAAGGGCCATCGAGCCCGCGTTCGATCAGAGCGTAGACATCTGGTTGCGATTGCTGGGCGGTCCTGAAGCCGAGGCATTGCTTGATTGGATCGCGACCGCTACGCAGCTCGAAGATCAGACCTGCGCGCTCTACCTGAGCGGCAAGGCTGGCGCTGGAAAGACATTGCTCGCGCACGGTCTAGCGCGAATCTGGACTGAAGGCGGTCCCACGGAGCTGGCCGACGCCGTCGGATCAAATTTCAACGCTGGTATTGGACGCTGCCCGTTGATTTTCGGCGACGAGGATATGACGTGCACGACGGCGGATCTGCGTCGGTTGATAGGCTCCAGCGCGCATACACTCAAGCGCAAGTATTTGCCGAACATGGAGCTGACCGGATCGCTTCGCGTGATATTGGCTGACAATAGTGGACGTATGCTCGAACAGAATGAAGATCTCGGTCAAGACGACATCGAGGCAGTAGCGACCAAGTTTTTGCATGTTCGTGTCGGCGAAAAGCCGGTTAATTACCTCAAGTCTCTCGGAGGCAAGTCAGGAACGGCCGATTGGGTGTCTGGCGACAGGATCGCTGCACACGCGTTGTGGTTGCGTGCAAATAGGATGGTTCAGTCCGGAGGTCGTTTATTGGTTGGTGGTCATCAAGGCGAGATGTCGCGTATTTTAGCGAGCCGTTCGAAGTCTTCCGGGTTGATTTGTGAATGGATCATGGGTTTTCTTGAGGCTCCGATCGTCAACATCTTTCAGCAGAAGACAGCTATCGTAGGCGGCGGCAAAGTGCTCATAAACGTCGACGCTATTTCGCATCATTGGGGCCAGTACATCATGAGCGAGTACAAGGCGATGACGAAGACTCGCATCGGCATCGTGCTTTCGAACTTATCCAAAGGCGTTATGCGAGCGAATAACCGTCGCTACCACGAGATCGACATGGACCTCGTGTTCGAGTGGGCGCGCAGCATCAAGATAGGCAATGAAGAAGTAATCAATGCGCGTATTGAGACCCCGTCTACGGTAGCTATGACGGCCGAGGCTGTGGAATGAAATCAGATATGTGGACGACTAAGGACGGACGGCAGATACCTGTCGTAGACATGGATGATCGGCATGTGTTGAGCACTATCAGGTTGTTGAAGAGGCGAAGTGTTATTTTAGGTTTGGCTATTCACGAAGACGCCATGTCTAAACGTTTCAACGCTACAAATATGAAAGAGACAGAGAGGTGGATAGGTATTTTTGTATCCGAGGCGAGACGTCGTAAGTTGGATGGTTGGACAGCGTTCGGTATTAAGGCTACGGAGACGCTTGATTCTGAGTAGGTGTATGGCGTTGATTAAAACAATAGTCGTAGACGGAGAAGAAATAGACATAGAGTCTATGAGTAACGAGTCGCTGCTGTTGGCGATACAGGCTAACTCCGCCGATGAAGTATCAGCGTCTCTATATCAAGGTTTAGATTTCAAAGCGACGCGCGTACTGTCTGAGACAGAGGCTTACAGAAAGCTTCGTGTAAAACTGTTGAACGGCAAGCGCAAGGCGTTGGTGTTGGAAGCGAAACGTAGAAAGCTGGAGGTTGAGTAGTGCTGACACATGTTTCAGCTTCTCAGATCAAAGATTTCAGAGCTTGTAACAGGCTTTGGTTTTACACACGTATTCTCAAGCAGCGGGCTCCGCAGACGGAGGCGCAGTCGCGCGGTACGACAGTGCACGGCGCGCTCGAAGCGCATCTCAAGGCCGGCAAGATCGAGCCTGATATTCTCGAACGCGCCAAAGGTCTCGGTATCACCGAAAAAGATCTGGCCGATTACGTCGCTTCGATGGAACCGTTCGTCGGCAAGCCCGGTGAAGGTTTGACGGAGCATCGTGACTCGATGGCGACCTACGAAGGCGGACCTGAGTTCGTCCTCGTCGTCGATCACGCTCGCGAGATCACCGTTGAAGGGCACGGTACGATCCCACAGATTGATGACTTGAAAACGACGTCGGACTTCCGGTACTGCAAGACCCCCGACGAGCTATCCAAAGATGTCCAGATGATCTCGTATGCGAAGTGGGCGCTCTGGCGCCTCTTCGAGCAGCGCAGTCTTCCTCCGCCGACCTTTGTGTCGCTCCGCCATGTTTATGTGCGCACGCGCGGCAAGCGCGTCGCTACAGCCAGAGATGTTCTCGTGACACCGGCCGATGTCGAGACTAGGTGGGCGGCGATACTCGATGACGTTCGTGACATGGAGTCGCTGGCTGCGATCGGTTCTGAGGTAAATCCACAAGATGTCCCCGCTACGACCACGGATCATTGTTCGGCGTACGGGGGGTGCTTCTTCAGAGTGCAGTGCTTCGGAGCGGTCTACGATACGAATAGACCGTTTCTAGGGTTGTTCAACAAAGAGACAAAGGAGAGTGTCATGGCCGATGGAAATGTTTTGACGCCGAATTTTCCCGCGAACGGTGTTCCGACCGCGGGCGGTCGTACTAGTTTGAAAGATCGTGTGGCGGCGCGGAAGGCGGCTGCGTCTGGTAGTGCGCCTGTGGCGCCATCGGTGCCGCCGGCATCGGCACCGGCATTAGCGTCAGTGCCTTCGACGGCGCCGGCACCGGCGGCGCTCTGTGGCGACGTTCACGCCATGTTTCCCGCGTATCCGTGCAATCTCGTTCCGCACGAGGGAGATCACGAGAGCAAGGGTCCTACCGGTGGCGCGATCTGGTGGAGGGACGCAGAGACTTTCGGGATTGGTCAGTCGAAGAACTGGAAGGCGCTCGCGGCGGCGACGCCTGTCGCGGTAGCGGCGCCGCTGACGGCCGCGTCGGTTTTGGCGGCGTTTTCTCCGTCGAGTATCGCGCAGGTCTTGCCGCCGGACGCGGCGCCGCGGACGTCGACACCGGAAGAAGTGGCTGCCGCGAATGCACCGGCGAGGAGAAAGCGCGCGACGAAGGCTGAGATGGAAGCTCGTGCCTCAACCGGTGCGGTTGTCGGAGCGCCTGGCGTCCCTACGGAACAGCCAGCGGTGGGTACGACGGCTCCGGCATCGGTTGCGGCAGCGACTGCGGTAGCGCCTGTTGTTGCGGTCGCGTGTCCGCTGGAGATTCTCTATATCGACTCATTTCCTGTCAAAAACGGTGGCGCGATGCCGACAATGGCCGAGGGGCTGCTCGCTGAACTGGCTGTCGCAGCGGCGCAGGCTGCCGGAGTTCCGGACTGGCGTCTCGTCGAGTTCGGCAAGGGCAAGGGCGCGATGGCGATCGTGTTGCGCGAGCGTCTCGCGCAGGTGCCGCGTGAGCTGGTCGTTTCGACGTCGACTCCCGGCAGCGACGTCATCATCGAGGTTCTCTCGCCGCACGCGAAGCGCATCGTGCGCGCGCTGAGGGGCTGACGTGGGCCAGGTCAGTTACTACGAGTGTGACAAGTGCGGACAGAAGCTCGATAAAGAACGGGAGAGTAGCGGCGCGATATCGATCAGCGCGGGTTCCACGGTAGCGTCGCTGTGTACTAACTGCCAGATGACGACTACTGTCTTCGATTCTAAATTGCTGGCAAGAAAGCTGGTGGAAGGACAGAGAGCCGGTTGGAAAGGTAAACAGACGTGACCCGTCACAAGCTCAAGTGCTGGCTAGAGTCCTTCGCCGACATTGTCGCGGGGCGGAAGCGCTGCGAGGTCAGGCGCTGCGACGATCGTAAGTTCTCTCTCGGTGACGAGCTTGAGCTGCAGGAGTACGACAACGAGAACGAGAAGTTCACGGGGAAGTCAACGCTAGTGCTCGTCACACACATCATCAGGCGCGCGGGTCCGACGATCCTCTGCGGCGTGTCCGCTCAACAGATAGACGTCATCCCGATCGCGGTCATGTCGATCGTTCCGATACCGTGGAAGGACGAGTGATGGAAGGGATTGATATCAGACGAGCGTCGTGGCGTGACGGCGACGATGAAGCTATCCACAAGTGCGCGAGCGACGAGCTGAGCGTCGGCGGCGTCTTTGGTAACTTCCCGAGCGTCGTGGAGATCAACGATTCACTCCGCGACGATCAACTGTGGCTGGTCGCCACCTATCACGGCTCCGTCATCGGGTTCATCCACGCAGCCGGCGATGCCGATCGTGGCGTCTCAGCCAACACGGCCTGCATCGTCTATGCATGCGTGATTGAGCCACATCAGAACACCGGTGTTGGCTCTGCGCTGCTGGACGCCGCCATCACTGAACTACGTGGAGGCGGTATAGACTACGTCTACGCGTGGGCGCATCCGACGAGCGGTGCCGTCGAGTTCATGGAGAAGCAAGGTTTCACGCGTGGGAAGACCTGCGTGTGGATGGATCGAAAGTTGTAGATGTCAGCTATCTCAGACGCGTTCGCGAAAGCGCCTCCGTCTAGGCCTGGTGTGCAGCGCACTCCCGAGCTGGCGCGTATCCTAGCGTTGCCGAGGCGTAAGCTCGACCTCGACGCCGGGACCGTCGACGGTCAGCCGATTCTTGACTTGAACAGCCTCTACGTTACGAACTCTGGCAAGTGCGAGCGCTATCCCAAGTGTCCCATCTGCCTCACCGGGAAGGCCGGTCTCTGGCCGACGCAGTCGGCGGCGTTGGTCGAGGCTGAGAAAGCGTGGGGGCTCTTCGGGGCGATGGGGGTGGGCAGCGGTAAGTCGGTCGTGTCTCTACTTCTGCCCGACGTCTTCGATGCTAAGCGCGCAGCCCTACTCGTTCCGTCGTCGCTCAAGAACCAGCTCAAGACGAGAGACTTCTTCGACTACGGCCGGCACTTCAAGCTGCCTCTCGACCGCATCACCGTCGTCTCGTACGACGAGCTATCGATCGCTACCGGAGCGTTCGTGCTCGATCGCATCGAGCCCGACCTCATCATCGCCGACGAGGTTCACCACATCGCGCGCACGAACGCAGCACGCACGCGCCGCTTCATCCGCTATCTACAGTCGCACCCCGGCACGCGCTTCTGCGGCATGTCCGGCACGATCACTAAGCGCTCTCTGCGGGACATGAGCCATCTTTGCGAGATCGCGCTACGGCACAATTCTCCACTACCGTACCGTTGGTCAGACCTTCAAGAGTGGGCCGATGCGCTGGATCCGATTAGAGACCCGATCCCGATCGGCGCTTTGAAAGTCTTCATAGATTCCAGAGACCCGCGGCTCAAGATGGGTCAGGATGAGCAGCGCCAGGCCGCGCGCGAGGGCTTCCGGCGCAGGCTCGTCGAGACCACGGGCGTTGTCGCGACGTCCGAGTCTTGGGAAGGTGCGAGTCTCGTCATCACGGCTCTGCGGCCGGAAGTACCGAAGCCCGTGAAGCAAGTTATCGACTACCTCTTCAAGACCTGGGAAATCGGCGGTGAAGAGATAGAGGAGAAGATGCGCTTGACCGAGGTCGCGCGGCAGCTCGCCGTCGGCTTCTACTATCGGTGGGTCTGGCCTAACGATGTTGTTGATCGCGAGTGGCTCGATGCACGGGCCGCGTGGCACAGGGCCGTGAGACAGATTCTGCAGCGCAGCCGTGCGGGGATGGACTCGCCGCTGCTCGTCGCGCGCGCCGTCGAGCGGGGTATCATCGATGACGTCCCCGTGACTGAAGCGTGGGAGGCTTGGAAGCGCGTGAAAGATCGTCCGGCGCCTCCTGTCGAGCCGGTCTGGATCGACGACTTCGCGATCCGAGCCGCGCTCGACTGGGCGAAGGCACAGACGGAGCCGGCGATCATCTGGTACTCGCACAACGCTGTCGGTGACGCGCTAGCTGATGGTGGCTACACGGTCTACGGCAGTGGTATGGATGCTGGCGAGGCCGATCCAGAGCGCGAGAAGATCATCGTCTGCTCGATTAGGGCGCAGGGTACTGGCAAGAACCTGCAGCGTTACGCACGTGCGTTGGTCGTCGAGCCGCCCGCCTCCGGCGCCGTCACTGAGCAGTTGCTAGGGCGCTTGCACAGACCTGGGCAGCTCGCCGACGAAGTCAACTTCGAAGTCTTCATGCATACACCAGAGCTAGAAGAGGCTCCACTACGTGCCGTGGCCGACGCGCTTTATGTACAGCAAACGCAGGGGCAGCGGCAAAAACTTCTTGTTGCTCGGCGCGTGAATTGGTAGGCTCTCCGACGGTCGATCGGCTCCGTGCCGGGCCGATCAAATGTAAGAGAACGCAACAACAACAGAAAAGAGAATGCAATGGGAGTATTTGACGGCATCGAGAGCGCGGAACACTTCGCGGGCGGTAAGTACGTCCGCCCCGGCCTGTACTTGGCCGAGATCGTCAAGGTCAAGCAGTCCAACACACGAAAGAAGCGACCCTTCTACGTGGTTGAGATGAAGGTGTTGGAATCATCCAACGAGAAAGAGCATCCGGTAGGTACTCCGTTCTCATGGATGGTCATGCTCGACCAGGACGCGGCGCTCGGCAACATCAAGCACTTCGTCTCGGTCGCGAGCGAGACGCCGATCAAGGAAGTTCAGGTGGCTGACGCCGAGGACTCGTGCAGCGAGGAGAACCCACTCGGGGGCGTCAAGATCCGGCTCACCGCGGTCAACATCAAGACGCGCGCGGACGCTGACTTCACCAAGGTCACCTTCATGCCGGCGGACATGTCGGCTGCTGACGCGGCTGCCGCGCACGCGAAGGATTCTGAGGCGTCGACTCCGGCGGCTGCTGCGCCCGCGGGCGCGTAGAAGATAAACCGCCCACCGGCACGGTAACGTGTGCGCCGGAGTACCGGCACGAGCGCCGCTGTTAAAAGCGTAGGGTCGGGTGGGCACCATTCAGCTCGAAGCAATTCGAGAGATCCCAGAAGCTCCTCAAGGGTCTGAAAAACTAGGAGTCGGCAGCGTTGGCCCCGTTACCTTCTGACGACGTCGTGCAGGTGTGCACGGAGCCGGGTACGAAACCCCGGCGTACTTAGCCGGAGGCGCGCGTGCCGCTGTTTTTCTTCGATTGCGAAAGTCATCTTATAAAACCCGGCTGTATAGCTCCGCGGCTCGTGTGTATCTCTACCGCGTCAGAGTCCGGCAAGACAGGTTTGTTCGATCGTGCTTCGGGTTTGCAGCTCATACAGCGTGTACTTGAAGACAAAAGCGTAACCGTCTGCGGGCATCAGATCTTCTATGAC
>Ga0210394_10002510_pt1 | contig 24963 bp, 26 predicted proteins | sample IncBWC12MmetaG_FD_160121 | JGI IMG/M metagenome (GOLD analysis project Ga0210394, IMG submission 160121) | Forest soil microbial communities from Barre Woods Harvard Forest LTER site, Petersham, Massachusetts, United States - Inc-BW-C-12-M | ecosystem: Environmental > Terrestrial > Soil >... | reverse complement strand
AGTGTGGATGCGGTTGCGGAGAAATTCGAAGGACCGTCTATCGTTTGCTGACCTAGCGCAGTCGTCTTCCACGCATTCACGTTATCGAAATAACAGGTGTGCCCGGTGTTATCCGAGTTGAAAAGAATGAACTGTGCGTACACAGCGTTCGCAGGTGCCACACCCGATGCGGTTTCGAATACCCAGCTTGTGGACGTGCTTCCCGTGGTCAGAATCGACCCTTCGAAGGTTCCGCCCGCGTTGTAGAAGTTCAAACCAACCTGAGCAGGTGCAGTGCCGTCAGACTTGACGTAGCCGCTTACATAGAACGCATCGCCGGGCTGGCAAGCGAACTTCGCAGTACCGTTCAACTCCCCTTGAATGCCGCCGCCTTGTGAAGTGAGAGCGAGGCTCTGGTTTCCGCTTTGCTGGCCGACGGTTAGATAAGCGAGTGTTCCGGCAAGGAGTGGACCCCAGCCGGGTGGCGGGAGAATCGAATTGCTGGCCTCGAATGCGTTATTTTGGATGTTGAGAGATGCCGCAGCCTCCAATCCGACGCCCTTGATGTAGGTGGTTCCGTCCACCAGATCGTCCAACGTCGAAGGCCCGGTCAAAATCCAATACGTGGTGCTGCTCGGAGACGGTGTCTGGTTCGTATTTGCCTGCACCGCCTGATAAAGATTTCCTTGGTACGCGACGGTCATGTTCTGCGTGTACGCAGTCGATGAAGACCATGTGCCTTGGAAAGCCCCGTTTGAGCCAAGCAGGGTCCAGAATGAACTTGTTAAACTTGGGGTGTTATTGGTTCCGGCGGTGATTGAGACCCACAACGAACCTTGATAGGTGACAGTCTGACCAATCGTGTACGCGGTGCCGCTGTTCCACGCGCCCGCGAAGCTGTTGACGTTGCCCGCAGTGATTAACTGCCAATCGGCAGGATTTGCGGACGGTTGCTTGTTGATGTTCGCAACGGTACAGATGTAGTAGCCGCCACCGCCAGCAACGTCGATAACTTGATCTCCCGGCACATAATTTACGATTGCTGACCAGTTGCCAAGAAACTCGCTGGCTCCCACGGATTGCCAGAAGGTCGGGCTGATATCCGGCTCGTTGTTAAGGTTTGCCGATTGAAGGCTGGTATAGATGATGCCGCCGAAATCTACCTGTGCTCCAGCCGAATAGGAAGTCGTCGGGTCCCACGCGCCTTGGAAGGCCGTCTGCTGCAATGCGGCGATTGCGGCTGCGTTTTGATTGACCTGCGTCTGCACGGGCTTAATTAACGTCTTCGCGATGCCAGAGCTTCCCGCGTTCGCTTGCGCACCGCTACCCGGAGACGCCGGCATCAACGGAAATACGGGAACGCCGGACCCACGCTTGTATTGAGTCGCAACCAAGTTCGAGTCGTGCTGCAACACGGGCGAGATCGAACCTGTTAGGTAGGGATTCGTGTTGGTTTCCGGGCCGACTCCCGCAGGTTGCGCGGGTTCAACCGTCTGGTACTTCTCTGCCTCTTCTTCCGTTATTAAGTTTTGGTTGCTCATTATCTCTCAATCACCAATCGTCCGTTCAAAGTGAAGTTGTAAAGCACGTCATTCGTGCTCGTGGTGCCGAAGTCCACCTTTAGCTGCATGTGGCGTGCGCGTGCCAAGCTGCCGTTGCTTGCGAAGAAGTAACGTAGCGGGCTGTAGCTGGTTGGCGTGATCGTCGCGCCGTAGATTGACGGGGGGTCGAATACAGGAGGGCCGACCATCGTTGAGAAATTGCCGCTGATTTCGTTTAGGAGATAACCGATTGTGGCGGTTGCGTTCGTCACCGAGGCGCTAAAGTCGCCTTCGAAGAACGCAAGCAATGCCAATTGCCCCGGCTTGCCTAGAATCAAGCTACCCACAGTAAAGTAAGCGTCGAACGCAGTTCCGTTGTCTGTGTACGTGGTCAAGTCGCGATATAGAATCTTGCCGCCGCCCGTTGGTCCAACCAACAGCTTGCGAACGCCCGGTGTAGTCTCGACGGATTGAACCATCGTGCAGCCGTTTGTGATTGCAGCATACGGTGACCAAGTCGGTTCTCCGCTCAATCCACCGACAGTGCGAGGATTCATGCGGTAATAACCTGTAGCGCCATCCGCCAAAAAGATGGCAGTGTCAGTCTTAGCCTGATGGGCTGCCAGATAAGCGGTGGATGTATTCCACGTCGTATCCGAAACTCCCGAGACCGGAAGGTTTGCCAATTGGTCTGCAATCGGGAATCCGATTTCTGAAAGACTTAAACTGGGGCTGATCGTGTGTAGCTGCTGATCGGAACCGAAGAAGATAATTTCTCCGGCCATCACATCCAGCGAGTTGAAAGAATTCAAGCCGATGCCCGGAACCAAATTCGTTGAATAGAAGCTGCCCGTACTCGGGCCGCCTAGAATGATTTCGGTGCTGTCTTGGGTCAGCGTCACTAACCCTTGGCTGGTGCGAACCAAGCGCGACACTGGCGCAAGGAACGGCAACTCATCCGCAGGGTTGAAGCATTCGTTCGGGTTCCCGACTTGTGTATCAGGACCGCCTGAGAAGAACACCTCGGTGCCCACTGCGCCCCAAATGCGCTGGAAGTTGAAAACGTGTGGTACGAATCCCGCTTCCGGCGGGTTATTCACGTCATCAATCGGCGCAGGAATCAGTTCGTCCAAGCCCGGAAAATTCGCAGTCGGTGTGTCCGGCAAATAATCTTGAAACGACCACGGTTGAGCGATTCCACCGATAGGCTTAGGCGCTGGGATTTCGGTAAGTTCAAAAAGTTCCCCACTGCCGCCGCCGTCTGCATCACGCCAGATCACGATGGTGTCCACTTGTAAATCTGTAGAACCTAGACCGCTAATCGTGTTGACTGCCCCTGTGTCCGCGCCTGTGATGGTGAAGACTGGAGATGCAGTCGAAACAGCGCCAGTTAGGGAGCCAGATGGCGCAGGTAGAGCGCTTGCTAGTCCCGGTGGGATTGGTAGCGCGTTCGTGGTGGGGTCGATGGTCGAGTAGAAGTCGTCTAGCGCACGTGATTTGAAGCTGACCGCGTATACGTGGCCCTTGGTCCACGACAACGAGTTCGCTGAGAACGCCTCCAAGTTGAACCAGATGGCTCCGGTCTTGGCAGACGCAGATGCGGTTTCGTTGATTTGGGAAGTAGCCACGCAGACCAACGTGCCCGTCGTTGACGCCGTAACAGTGATAAGGACGTTGTTTCCGGCGTTTGAAAAACCAGAGATCAAGTATTGTTTGCCAACGAGCGCGTTTGAACCACCGCCCGTGATCGTGCCGTTGTAGGTAGCGTTGCCGCCCGATACCGCAACCGAAGTCAAGGTCAAGGACGCTGGATTGTCCACGGTGTAGCTGCCGATTGCTGCCCATGTCGGCGCACTTCCACCGCCCAATCCTGAGTCCACGATGAACTCAACATCGTTGTTGCTGTCTATAACGCTTGCGCCGCCGTAAGGCTGGCTAGAACTTGGTGGAGCAAATCCGGGTACGGGTAGGAACCATTTCTGTGACGCGGTCCACGTGGTTGAAGTTCCTACGCAGGTCCACACAGCAGTTCCATCCGAAGTTGTCTGGCCGTATCCCGCAGCCCATGTCGGCTGGGTTCCGCTAGATGTTCCTGTGGTGGTGCAAACTTGAAAGTTTCCGTTCGAGTCTACGATTGCAGAGAAGGTTGTGCCGTTCGTAGTCCACGCCGCGTAGTTATGGTTCGATGCCCAAGTCTTCGGCCCAAGGCATAGCCATACCAGATCACCATCGTAAGTCTGAGTTCCCGCGACAGTTGCCCACGGTGGAGCGGTTGCGGAAGAGGCAGATGTCCCACCGCTGCTGGTTTGCCAGTAAACCGTCTGGTTTGTTGGCAGCCCGTTCACCAATGAAACTGATTCAACCACCGACCCCGTCGAATCATCATTAGGAGTGCCGCCCGGAACCTTCGGATACGCGTGCGACTTCTGCCAAAGTTGTGGTGTCTTCAACGAGCCGATATAAAACCACTTTACGGTTCCGTCGTGAGTCGCTTGCCCAACGCCGGGGATGAACTTTGGATAGCTGCTGCCCGAAGTTCCTTGAGCGTTGCTCGGGTTGACTTGGACGTAGCACGCAGCGGTGTTCGGGTCATAGATGATGCAGGGATTTGTGGCGGTTCCACCAATCGAACTGTTGTTGTAGACGGTTTGAGCGGTCCACGCGACAATCGGCCCAAAATTTGTCCAAGTGATTGAGTTGTCGGACGTGGTTCCTCCGGGTGTGTTGTTCCACGCAGGAGCGCCGCTTCCGGTGCTGCCAAACTGGGTTGTGTTCGTGCCGCTGGCGTTTACCGAGATGAGTTGGTGAAGGTTGGTGCCGTCCGAGATCAATCCCAGCGTTGACCAATACACGTTTGCGGTCCAAGGCGTTGAAGCCGAGCCTGATGGCACGACGGTTACAGACGGTTGCGCAGTCGGCGCAGCGATTCCCCAATTCCAAACTGTGCCGTTGGTATTGCCGGGGACGTACTTCCAAGTCGATACACCGTCGCCCGCATACAATACGCCTGCGATACCAACAAATCCTGTCTGGCTTGCTCCCGGTTGCTTCGCAAACAGCAAGGTCTTCACGCCACCATTTTGCGTGTCGTAATACGCTGCTCCCGCAGAGATCGCGGTTGCCGCGTGCGTCTCCGCAATACCTTGAGAGTTGGAAAGAGTTAGCGTGGTGGATGAAGACGCGGTGCAAGTGAAGGTGCCGTTGTTCGGTGTGTTCGTGAATCCGGCAATTTGGAATACTAATCCGGCGAAGCCGTTCGTGGCCGCCGCAGCCCCGAAGGTTCCGGTGTAGACGGTAGAACCCGCTGATGCGTTCGCAACCGATGTGATCGCGAGACTTCCGGTTGTTCCCGTGTCGATGATTACCTGAATTCCACCACCGACAAGCTGAAAGCTGTAAGCGCGAAGCGGCGTCGTTGGGTAAACAGCATCGGAGAACTTCGAGAGTCCGTAACGGCGTCCCAGTGACAGAGTCGGGCGCAGTTCGACATTGCGTCCGCCGAGCAACGCGTCCTGCTTCGCTGTGTAGTACTTCTCCGTAAGAATGTCCGCAGCGGAATGGAGCGCATCACGATTCGTGAACAACCCGGAGAACAACTTCGAGCTAAAGATCGGGTCGTACTTCGGTTGCTTCTGGGGTGGTGCTTGTTCGAGTAAAGACATGGATTCCTGCGGGCGGATAAATCCGTCCGAATTTGCCCGGGCCAGCAGGGTCCGGGTATCTGTAAATTTGAATTTTCAGTGATTAAATGCCGCCCAAGCCGCCTTTCAAGAAGTCACCCGCGCCTTCTCCAAAGGATTCGCCCGGCCCGAGGTTCGAGAGACCGCCCGTTAAAAAACCCCCCGCTATGGATGAAATGCCACCCGCGATTGCGGCTTGTTCTGCGTTCGTCTGATCAGTGATCGTCTTAGCTTGGCCGAATGCGTTCGAGTTAGCGCCGATGGCTTGAGAGCCGAACGCCGATGGGTCGTAGGCGTTAGCTACTCCCTGTTGAGCGCCTAACGCACGCCAGTAATTTGCCGAACCTTGATCGTAGTTGGCCTTCGTGATGCCCAGCTGATTGGTTGCGAGGGTGTTTGCGGCGGCACTATCCACACCCGCGTTAATCTGCTTGGTGATGCCGCTGGTTAAGCCAGACGTGTTGTTCTGTCCCGCAGAGAAGTTACCCGCAGCGGCACGAGCGTTTCTTGCGGCTGCCCCGGCAGAATTTATGGCCGAGGTGTTCAACGTGGCCAACTCGCTTGATGACATTCCTTGTTGGGAAGGACCAGCGGCCACGATAGGCGAGAGACTTTGGTTCAAACTTTGAAGGACACTTGACTGCTGTCCAAAGCGCTGGCCGAAATCTGCTTGCATCAAACTTGAAAGGGACTGCGACTGCGCCGCGAGTGACTTCTCGCTTCCACTAGGACCACACATATGTATGAATACTCCTGCCAGCCTGAATGGGCTGGTGATGACTTCTAAATTTGTTTTGGAATTTACGCTGCTTGCTGACAGAGCATGCACGAGTCTTTCTTAATGCCGCGACGAACGTGCCACACTTTGTGAACTGCTGCACGAGCGCCCTTTGCGCGACTCTCGTAAGTCGAGGGATTACCGTAGAGTTCGAAACTTCTGCGGCCAGCTTTCTGCAACGCGCCGGGAATAGCCGCTGTCGATTTTCCGCCCTTCTTGCCGATGCTCGACAGTTGGCCGGGAATGGTAGCTGTCGCGTTACCACCCAAAACCGTAATCTCACGAAGTTGACCTGTTTCTACGGCGAGGCGGCCATTCACCGGACCCCACGTTTTGCCGAGCGTTGATGCGTGTCCGGTGCGAATGTTTGTCATCCCCGCTTTTCTACTGCGGCTCGACTTCTGTTCCGTCGTCATGTTTACGTTGGCTATACGTCCGCCGTGTGCCTTCATCTCTCGCGGCTGACTCTTTGCCCCTAACGAACTCAGATTTCTGTAGTCGTCCGAAGCCGGAAGTGTAAGGTTCATCCCGCCTTGTACGTACCACGTATGGTTACGAAAAATTGCAATCGTCTCTTCCTCGTTCGCTTCCATGTAGTCTGCTACTTCGATCTCTTGAAAATCCGGTTGGGGGAGTTCCACGTTGGGGAACATCTTTTTGAATCGACGCCCGAAGCCTTCCTTACCCTTGCGGTGCTGCTTATCACGGGCAGCAAGATTCACTGTCTGCCCGGTGTAAATCCACTTGCCAGCATCCGATGGATGTGGGTAGCGGTAGATTGTGATTTTCATCTCCCTTCTCCATAAAAAGTCGAAGGCCGGGAGTGTTATGGACACCCATCCGGCCTTCTGTTGAGCAGGAGCTACCCGCTCAATTTCGTTCAAACTTTGTTATTGGTTTTACAGACCGAGGACTTTATCGATGGCGTGAATCACGCCTGAACTGATACCAGCGGCGACCAGCCCGTATTTGATGCGGTTCCAATTCTTCGCGACTTGTTCGTTGTGAAGAGTATTCTCGACGGTTGTTTGGCCCTTCTTGAATTCCGACTGCGCTTCTGCTTTTGCCGCCAACGGGTCGTCAACAACACGCTCACCCAGCTTGCTTTTCATGTGTGAGCGAAGTTCCAAGTGCGGCTGTAGTTCTTGGTCCAGAGGAATCGTGTCGGGGATTTCCGAGTGAATCTTTTCCCCAATTGCGCGGTAAACCTTGGCGCGCGCCGCATTCTGAACTTCGGTCGGCGTTGACGGATTCTTCTCGATAGCATCCCAGTCGATCTTTTGACCAAGTTGGCGTCTGTATTCCAACACCTCGTTCGGGTCTGTAGAATTCAGCGCCTTATCGGCATCCTTCATCACTCCGTCAACGTCCTTCGCGAGCTTCTCTACGTCCGATGCTGGGAGATTCTTCTTCAAGCCTTCGATGTCGTCCAACAGCTTCCCTTCCCCCAATCCACTATCAGTCAGCGTGCTGGTGGTGAACTGCGGTGCGTCCGCAACGATATCGTTCATCTTTGAAGCGGTCTCGTTGATCGCCTTCGTAACAGGGTGAACGGCCTTCATCAAAGAATTCTTCGCGCTTCCGCCTACGGGGATGGTGTCACCCGCGTGCTTCTGCAATGTATCCAACGCCTCTTGCGATAGGTCCTTACCGCCAAGTTGCTTACCAACAGTCGGGCCATCCAGCGGCGATTCCACTACTACCGGAGTGCCATGTTGTGGCGCTGGCGTGGGTTCGCGCTTGGTCAACCATTCCGGTGTGATTGCTTCCGCAGTCTTCGAGACCTTGCCCGGAATCTTCCCAGCAACGTCACCGACAACTTCCGCAGTCTTCCCGGCGACCTTGCCAGTGCCGCGCACGATTTCCGGCGCATTTTCCAAAGCTAGTCCGGCTGCGATGTCAGTCGCTGCGCCAGAAATGTCGCCGGATTCAGCACGCTCCGCAGTTGAGTTGATCGCTGGGCCAGCCAATGGGACCTTCGACAAAGCTCTGTCTGCAAGTCCACTCAAGTACACATTGCCGCCCTTCCAGAATTCATGATTGTTGATAAGGTCTTTCGCGACACCAACCTCGTCGTTACCCTTCTTTAGAAGAGTAGCCGCAGGCGCATCGAGGACTCGGTGTAGCGCCAACGTAGCCTTGGGCGGATTCGCGGCGATGGCTTCTGAAATCTTCGGCTGTCCTTGCGCCAACGCAGGCGTGTTCGCGAACTTCGAATTCTCCTCTCTAATCTTGTTTAGGATTTCTGCTTTCTCTTGATCGGTAGCCGGGTCGTTGAATGCGTGGTACAGCCCTGTCAACGCGTCTACAGTGTTGCGCTTCAATCCCGCAACGACGCCCGTTGGCTGCACTGGCTGTGGTGGGCCTTGAAGGCCCGCAGGAACCGGGACGATCTTTCCCGATGCGCTGTCGTAACGGTGGGTAACTGCGCCGATGTCGCCCGCAGTCTTCGGCTGGGCTGGTGCGCCAGTGGTGGCTTGAAACATCTCGGCTTCCGAAGCCGGGTTTGGTTGCGTTGTTGCGGGTGCGATAGCCTTTCCGCCAAGGTCTGAGAAGTCAATTCCGGTAGATGCCGGGGCGATTGGCTTGCCGCCAAGGTCTGAGAAGTCTAGCGGTGTCTGTGGTGTATTTCCCATTACTGAATCACCTGTAGGTTAGGGTCACGCTGGCGAGCAGTGCCCAACTGGTTTGCCGGGATGTTGTGGAAACCGCCCTGCGAATCTTGAATATTCACAGTGCCCGCTGCTGCTGGTGGCAACTTCGGCTGCTTCGGTGCGGCGTTCGCGTTCTGCTGGTTCGGGTTGTACTGTCCCGCATCCACTTGGTCTAGCTTGCGGCGTGAATCGCTCACAGCCTTGCGTTGGTCCGCAACCGTGGCTGCGCCGTCTAACGCATCTTGTGCGTCTTCTAGAATTCCCTTCTTGGTCTGGGTCTTCGCCTCCACCGCCCCAACCAATGCGTAAACCTGTTGACGCTGTTCCGGGGTGATGCTCTTACCGTTGGACATCTTTTGAAGAATGCCCTTCATATCTTCGACGGTTGAGCGCCCGTGGGTGAACTGGTTGATTTCCGCTTGAGTGATACGAACACCGCCGCCAGCGACCAACGCCTTTAGCAAGGCAGGTGCGACCACTGAATCTCCCGCTGCGGTGCCTTGATCTAGCGAGCTACGCAAAGTTGAGAATGCACCCAGCGATGTCTCCAACGGCTTGCGGATTGTGTCGAATTCCTTGTTCTCGGTCTTGTACGAATCACCCAACCCCTTCTGCTGCGTTTCCTTTTGAGCGGTGATATCTGCACGGCGGTTCTGCAAGTCTTCCTGCGCTCTCTCGTGACGTTCTTTTTCCGCATCCTTGCGTGCTTGGTCCTGTTCCTTCGCGTATTTCTGACGATCAGCATCTGTAAACCCGAGATTGACAGCCTTATCTAGGTTCTGACCGATGCCTTGCAATTTCTGAATCTGGTCTTGAGCCGCACTTGCGGCTTGTTGGTCGCCCTTCGCTTGCGCAGCCTTTAACTGTTGCTGCGCCACCGAGAGGTGATCGTTAACGTTCTTCTGCGCCGCATACAGTCCATCGAGTGCGGTTGGAGCCATCGCCACCGCGTGCTGTACCTCTGGGTCCTGCAAGGTCGATGACAACTGCTCTTTCACTTCGCTCTGCATTGCAGTCAAGCGGTCTTTGTTAAAGATAGCGAGAGTGGTGCCGTAACGTTGCGCTTGTAGGTCGAGCTTGTTGGCTACTGTCGCAGGCATGACAGTTCCCGCAGGGATGTTGCCTGCGCCCGCGTCGGCCCACTTCTTCGACAGTTCTGGCGACACCGTAAACTGCTTCGACACATCGCCGGGAGCGATGTTAACGATGCTCCACACGGGCGACTCGACAGGACTTCCATCCTTATCAAGCTGCTGCTTGCCTTCCGCGTCGTAAACAGGTTCGTATCCGGTAATACGCCCCGTGTGGGTCGCTAGATAGTTCGGGTCCTTCGTCACCATCGAATTCAGTTGATCTTGGCTGATATTTCCTTGAACGTCGAAACCGCCATCGCGCAGATGACTGATAAAAGCTGAGCCGGAAGCCGCCGACTGATCGCGGATATCTTTTTCTTGTTTCTGAATATTCAGTGCGTGGGAGCGCAGATTAGCATTGGCGACGGCGATATTTACATCGTCCATTTTCTTTCTATCCGCTGCGGCGTCCTGCGCTCGTTGATCGGCGGACTGCTCTCGTTCTCGTTGGGTACGAGCGGCCATCGTGTTCGTGATACCGCTCAACCACCCTTGTCCTGAGCGCAGATTATCCGTGGCGTGGCTGGCATCCCCAAGGCTCGTACCGACGTTGCCGACTGCGGCGGCCAATTTATCGGCAAATGAGCCGCGCTGTGTAGGATTCTGGGGCTGCGCGGCCTTGTCCTTGGAGATCAAGTGGCTGATGAAAGCGCTCGCCATCGCGTCCACAGGATGGATGTCTGGCGCATCGTCCGGCATCTGCGCAGCACTTGTTTGCGCTTGGTTCGGCGGCAGCGGCATGTTCGTCCCCGGCATGACCGGGCCGTTGTTCGCTGGCGCGAACTGGTCGGCGTTTTGTTGGTTCAAAGCGTCTTGTACAGACACTGGTAGCTGAATTGGATTGCCCATATTTCCCCTGAAAGTTTTTACTCACAAACTAGATTGGTTCCGTCAAAGTAGACGGATAAAAAGTTGCCCGGTTTTAAGATGTAGCTGGTCGAGCCTGCAACGGTAGCGCCGTTCGAAAGTTGAACGGTTGCGGCCACGCCGCCAGTTGCGACCAGTAGCAATGATTGCCCGGTGACTAATGTGGTCACGTCGATTACGGCTTGTAAGCCGCCGATGATGTTGATAGCCGCGATGCTATCTGCGCTGACGGTGCCACTGCGACGGACGGTTGTGGTCGGCAGGTTGTTCAGTCTGGTTGTGGGGCTTTGGTTGATAGCGCCCGCGAAAGTTTTACCGACGTACTGTTTGTTACTCATGTTGATTCCTTCGGTGGTTTGTTATGGATGCAGTACTCGCAATCTGCGTGTGACTTCTCGTAGCGCAACAGCGCGATATGTCGAAGCCATCCGATGCGAGCGTTTTCACGGCCTTGAATCGGGCCGCCAATTTTTCCGCCGCGAGTACCGACCACGGACAACTCGCGAGGTGTCATTGCGTGTACACCGACGCCGAGATCGCGTGATGTCGAACCGCCTAGGGAGCAGATTTCCGGCGAAGCACCCTCGTTCAACAAGCCAACTTCGCGGGCGGCTGCCGCTTGCTTCGCTGGGTCCACAAATTTTCTAGCGTATCGCGCTCTCTCGGCACGGCGTAGGCGTTCTTCCTGTGAGATGTTCAACGGCATTAGCTCACCGCTCCCGCCATCGCTTCGAACTTCTTCAAAGCGTCCAGACGTAGGTTCTCCCCGCCGCGTGCTGCACGCATTACACTCATAAGAGCTTCCACAGCGTCAGCGTCTTCTTTCGGCATGCTTTGGCCGGGAAAGCTGCGCTTGGTCTCGTCGATGACGATCTTGGCAATTCGTGCAATCGATGTCAGGACAAGATCGGAGTCTTCCTGCGTGAAAGCTGATTCGAGCGCCTCTGCGCGGATGACCGTCTCACGAACGCTGTCTACGAAGTTGCTAAAGTCGCTCATCTTTATCTCCTGCGCTTAGAAAGCCCGCTGCGACGGCCTCGTTTATCTTCTTCATGGTTTCCGGTTGGTGAACACATGCGCGTACCAAGTCGCGGATTTGTTCTGCATCGTCCAAGCGAATTGGCAGAACCACAAACAACTCATTTAACTCTTCGAGTTCGTGTAGCGCCGTCTCGATCTGCTTCACTCGCTCTGCGTCCGGCGTTCTAACACCGTTCACGATCTTCGAGAGTTCCGGTTGTGAAAGACCGCGTCCGGTCAACGAGATGTAGTCGGAGAAGAACTCCTGTCCGGCATTCAGCGATTCCAAACGACGGGCAACGCTCGCAGCGAAGGTCACGCGTTCAAATGTGATCGCTGCGGTTGCCATAAAAATTATTCCTCGACCACCAAATAAAAAGGCCCCGAACGGTTGTGGGGCCGAACGGGGCCGGATGGTTTCGATGTAGCCCGTTACAGCGGGCACAGGGTGTTCCTGCACCTATAGGATGATGTCCACAAAACTCCCGAACAAGAGGCGAATATAAGGCGAACGGCTTACAGGAGCGAATATACGGCGAATGGAACTCAACGTCCGTGCCGTCCTAAGTCGTTGATTCTACATAGGTTACAGAATAGTGTAAAATACTACTTGACAAATCGCAAAAAGTATGCTATATTAGATAATAGGAAGAAGTGTAGGTACACACCATCTATCGGGCTGGGAGTCCATCCCCTCCGCAATCGACAACATCCCTCAAAACCCAGTCCTGACTCACCCACATCGGTTCCCGATACCTAAAACCGGGAAGAACTTCGGATACGGCTTACAGGCCCCCGGAGTTATTGGTTTCGATATGCCAGTTTCTGTTGCGCCTGCGCACGCAGGCGATTCCCTATCTACATCTACACCAACTTCATCTGCGCCTCGCCTCCGTGGTCGCCCGCGTAAGCACTTCGCTTCCGAGGGCCGAACCGCCGCGTCTGCGCGTAAGGCCGCGTATCGTGCGCGTCAGCGAGTGAAGAAAGACCGCAACGAGAAGCGTGCGCTGCGCCGCTTGATAGCACGCATGCAGGCTGTCGATGCCCTCAAGCCAACAGCAAAGCATTTGAAGCTGACCAACAAGATTCTCTCGGCGCTAGGTTATGGCATGACGAGCGGCGAATTCCTCACCGACGCACCGAGTGGCGCGGGGCAACTGGTGTCTGGTGGTTATGACGGCGAGAAGCTTTCTTTTATCGAAGAGAAGAACGGCGGCGAGGTTATCCAACTCGCTGATGGTCGTTTTGCCCAGCTCCATAACGGGCGAGAAGCCGAGCCGAAAGGATGGGGCAGCGGCAAACACGAAGAAACAAAGATCAAGGCGAAGCAGATCGACCCGGCCTTCGATACTCGATTCATCGACGCGCAGAAGTTTCCGTTGAAGTGGGAGATCAGCCCGGAACAAGAAGAACTTCTCCCCACCACTGTGGTGAAGACTAAGCCCGGTTGCCACGAATGCGGTGCCCCGGCTGTGGCCATACACACAGAAGACCAGCGTAAGAAGCTAGCTGATGCCCGCTTTCTATGTGACCAGCACGCGGTGGCGGCGTGAATTTCGTGGACACAATCCTATTAATGACAGCGCAGGGGCCTGGTGAAGGCTTCTGCGTTTTTCATTTTGGGCACATTTTACACGAAGGAACATTGCATCACATGAGCAACGCAACATTGAGCGCTGAAAATCGAATCCGTGAGCGTATGAAACTGCTCGGGCTTTCCGCCGCATTCGTGGCGGCCTTGTCCGGCGTGGACGCTACCCGACTGAGCCTCGCCTTCCGTGGTATCCGCGATCTTTCAAACGATGACGCGGGAACGCTGCTGGCGTTGACGCACAACCTGATTGAACTATCGGAGGCCGTAAAGCCGCTGGCACTACCAAATGACGTGCCCGGTATGAAGCGTGTGATGAAGGCGTTGGAAGATTCCAGCGCAGAAACGATACGAGCGAAGGTCTCGACGCTCTTCGAATAAAAGATCTTTTTCTTACCAATGAGCAGTTCGCAGTGAGCCAGTTCGTTCGGGACCTTTAATCCCCTAAAGCGACGGTACTTTCATTTGGGGATGGTTCGATATGGAGAAATTTACAGTAGACGCACGCGGCAACGTGGTGTCCTCAGAGGTTGGCGTGATGAATTTGAACGTCACGCACAGAAACGATGTCCTGTTATTGACGGGCGCGTATGAAAAGAGCGGCTTCGGAATGACCGAGCACGAAAAGCACGTAGCCGTTTTGCTTCGAGAGCAAGGCTGTTTATAAGTTTCAAGTGTCTCCCACACCTGTGAGGCGCTTGATGAAGTGGGGCTACTTTAATCGGTAGCCCTTTGAATTCGGCTGAGGTGTAGACCCGGCGAGAAGCCAGAAAGGCGGTGCGTCGAGCGGACGGTAAACGCAAGGATAAATTTACATGACACTTAAAATTCACGGACGAATCGAGTATTGGAACCCGCAGCGCGGCTTCGGCTTCATCTCAGATTCAAAGAAGGATGTTTCGCGATTCTTCCACGCATCAAACGTGGTCGATGGCAATCCACAAGTCGGTGCGGCCTGCTTTTATGATGCGGGCGAGACCAAGAAAGGCAAGGTTGCGCTGAATGTCGAAGTAAAGGCGGGTGTGTAATGAACACCGTAGACAACCGCGAACTTGCGAAGACTTTTGTTCTTAGCGGCGACATCGAACTCGCGAAGAACCTTCTGATCGCATCGGGCAACATGACCGGGCAGGAAGCTGATGATTTTGTCGGGAACCTTCTGTCTCCCGCGCCTGTTTCGATTGCTCCATCTCGCTTCCAGTCCATTGCGCGTGCTGCGATCTTGCGCGGAGAGACCCGCGTTCTACCGATCAAGGTCGGCGGTAAGAACCCAGCCATTGAGTGGGTGAATGGCGGCGATACCCGCATCAACAGTTTCTCCACCGAAGAGTGGGCTGCAATTGCTCCCCAGTGGGTCAACGATCTTGCAGTTCGATTCCCTGACCTGAACGCGTGCGTGGTAGCGAAGCCGGACGAATTTATCTTCATCGACTGCGACACGACCCGCGAATTCATTGCCGGGTACGAGGCGTTCGCTGGTGAGAAGTTTCCAGTGACTTACACGACTTCTGCTCGCGACAACCGTACCCAGATGCACTTCCGTCAGACGGACGCGAGCCGCGCCTTGGGTAACATCCCACAGTTCGCAGTGAACGGCATCGATCTTTCGGTGCGCGGGAAGAACGAGTATGTGCTGGCAGAAGGTTCTCTACACCCGACTGGTGCCGTGTACCAGCGTGTTGTTGACGCGGGTATCGTGCCGATGCCAGACAAGCTGGTTGAATTTATCCGCCAGTTGAAGAGTGTCGCGCTGACTGGCAAGGCTGCACCTTCTCAGACTTCCAGCGCTCCATCGGACGTTGAGTGGGTCGGCGCAGAGCAAACGCTGGCTGCAATCCCGCGCAATTCGAATGGCAAGATGACGCACGGGAGTTATCACGGCGCGTTGCTAACTTTGGCAGGCTACTGGCGTGCGAAGGGATTGGATGCAGACGCGATTGAAGAGAAGCTGACCGAGTACGCGAACCTGAACTTCGAGCCGCCGATCGATTTCCAAAAAGTATCCGCGATGGCCAAGAGTGTTTGCGCATCGTTCCCAGCGGGAGAGGACAAGTCGTTGGTGTTGACTGGTTCGACTGCACGCGGTGCGGCTGCCCCAACTGCGACCACCACGTCCACTTCCGGCATGAAGATCAAGCGCATGAGCGATTACCGCAGCAAAAAGCTGTACTGGTTATGGCAGAATCGCGTGCCGTTTGGGACACTTAGCACAATCGCTGGCGACCCGGACGAAGGCAAGTCGCTCATCACGTTGTATATCGCTGCCCGCGTTTCGCGTGGGGAGAAGTTGTACGACAACCCTTTGGAGACGGAGCCAGCCGAAGTTCTGATCTTGAGCGCAGAAGATGACCCGGAGACGACGCTGCGTCCACGACTAGAAGCAGCGGGAGCGGACCTTGACAAGATTCACCTACTGGAATCTGTCCTGCTTCGTGATGGCACGGGTAAAACCATTAACGAACGTATTGCCCAACTCGACGAAGACGTGAAAGAGATCGGGGAGTACCTAGACCAGAACCCGGCGATTAAGCTGATCGTGATCGACCCGATTTCCAGCTTCTTGGGTAATGCGAACATGAACCGAGAGCAGGAAGTACGCCGCGCACTCCAACCCCTTGCTAACCGTGCGAAGCAAACCGGACTAGCAGTGGTGATGGTTGCGCACTTCAATAAGAACTCGGAGACGCGCTCCGCGATGGACCGCGTTGGTGGAGCGAAGGCAATCGTCGGTATGGGTCGCGCAGCATGGACTTGTATCCGCGAGCCTGAGAAGGAACAGCAGCCGGGTGAGCCTATGCCCGTGCATGGTGATCGTCGTTTGTTCTTGAAGTTGAAGGGGAACCTAGCTCCATCCAAAATTGGTGGACTGGTTTACGCGATCAAGGCTAAGGATGTGGCGGTGGAAGATAAGGACGGAAAGATTGTCCAAGTCGAGCAGCCGTATATCGTGTGGTTGGAGACAACTCAGGACACCGCGCAAGATGTCGTGATCGGTGACAAGGACGGCCAACCGAAGAAGTCCAAGAGCAAGGCCGCAGAGATAATGCTCCACGAGTATTTGGAGAAGGCTGGTGGTTGGGCTGAGTCCGATAAAATCAAGGGTGCACTTCCGTTCGAAGGCGGCACACTCCAAAGAGCACGCGCCAGCTTGAAGCTGTGGGTAGCGTGGACCACGGGAGCGGATAACCGCCCGGTCTCGGTATGGGGTTTGCCGGGAGTCAAGAAGCCAAAGGCACATACCGTTCAGGTGGAGGCGGAAGTGGTGGGTACCGGGCGCAAACGTCGCGGGAAGATCAACCTTGCCGCGCCGGACCCGGTGGCTAGACCAGAAGAGGTGCCAGCCGTTGGGGTGGTGCCGATGTCGGAAGCCGCTTTGCCGATTGAACCGTGGTAGGGCTTGAAGGGCTGGGGGCTATGCTCGCGTAAGCCGGAGGGATAGCCGTGAGGGAGGCGCTAAGGGTTTGGCACTTTACCAAACAGGCTTTGGAGGGCACTTTACCAAAAGTTCTGCCACAGGTTGGTAAAGTGGAAAAAGTGGTAAAGTGGCATGCCCTTACAGGGGGTTTTTTTGGTTAAGTTATAGATTCTAAAGACTATACCATTTACCCCTTTGGTAAGATGCCACTTTACCAAATCCACTTTACCATTTGCCCCCCACAGGGGATTTGGTAAAGTGCCACGCAGTAAGGCTCGGTAATCGGAAGGTCCCAGCTAGGCAGTTCCCGGTGCAAACCCCCTCAAGATCGCAAAACGCGTAAAAGTGACAACTTTGCCCAAACTGCTAGGGAATTCCTAGAAGTCGAAAAATTGGCCAAAAACCCGGTCTCGCGACCCGTACAGTGTAATAATTACATTGTTATCAATACTTTACGGGCAATCCAACGCCCCGTCAGGCCATCGTCCCGCCTAGAAGTGCCTCTAATCGAGCAGAGAAGGCTCAGGACCTTCGATAATAGACTGGTACTGGTATCACACAGTAAATTCAAAAGAGGGGTCTTAAAACGCCCCGAAGAAGTAGAGGCGGTAGACCCCGAAGTTTGCGAAAACCACCAAATATAGTTTCAAGCTTTTACGCGGGTCCCGTCTCCGACCACCCGCGTTTAAAGCCCTCAACCTTTACCCGGCCCAGCCGGATAGCCCCTTACCGGGCGAGGAGTACACAGCATGAAAGACCCCCTAGACGGTGACCGCACCGCCGATCTCTATCCCGACCCGATCATCCCCGGCGAAGCTGGCGCAACCGTGGAATCCGAAGATGAGAAGCGCCGCCGTATCGCCCGCGAAAAGAAGCAGAAGCAGCGTGCCGCTGCGAAGCAGAAAAAGCAGGCCCTTAACACCGAGTCGGAGCAGGAGTGGTTCCAGCAGAACCGCGCCAGATTGAAGCCGGACGAACTCACCGCGACGCAGGAGAAGGACGCCTACGTTCGCGATCTTCTCTTCTCCATGAAGACCCTGAAAGGTCAAGACGAGGAACTTGTCCAGATCGTGGTGGAGTTTGTGGAAGAACGCGGTGTCGCTCACCTTGGCCGTATCACCAAGGCCGGACCCGAAACAATCCCCGCCGACTGGCCGAGCCGTCCGTACTGGCAGCAGCCGGAGTTGTTGGCCGCGTTGGAGGGTGAAGGCTGGCAGACGGCGCAGTATGTTCGCCTCGGCCTCTTGGCCGCGCTTCCAGATTTCCGTGTGGAGCAATTCCTAACACAGAAGGTCGGATGGTCGTGGGAGCGAGCAATCAGCTTGCTCGGGCAGCGCGTTAGTTCCCGCGACATCGTGAGCTACCCATGAGCCTCCGTTGCAGCATCTGTGGTCAAACGTGGGATTCACTCCCACAGAACGCAATCAGTATCAGCACTCCACGAGGAGGCTCTTTCCGCCTCTACAAGATTGGTCGTGAAGTTCACAACCTAGCTTCGGTGAAGGCCGAACGTAAGAAAGCGGTAACGAAACCGCAGGAGAAAATATGACAACGCAGTATGAAAAAGATCTTGCCGCAACCACGGCATCGGAACAACGCGAGAAGAACCTCGTGCTCTTCCGTAAGTGGTTAGTGGAAAAACACCCCGAGATCAAGTTGAGCATCGCGGTGGAGAAGTTGTTTGGCGAGTACATGGACTTCGAAGAGGAGTCCTTCACCGACAAAGATTTCGACTTCGCCTTAGGAAATCTGGAATCGATGATCTACGGACGCGAGCACGTCCCGACCCCGGAAGAAACCAAGGCCGCACTAGTAGCGAAGATCGTGGAACTCACCAGCGCAAAAGACGGCATGACGTACAAGTTGGCGGTAAGCGGCGGACGTGAAGTGAAGTGGTCCGTTCATCTGCTACCTACCTTCTCCATCGAACAGTTGGTCGAACTTTTGGATGAGTGGCTTCGCAAGAAGACGTTGGAAGCGAAACCGCACAGCGAAGTCCAGCAGATCGCGGCGTCTAACCGTCCGAACTACGGGTACCCGCAACTACCGAAGCAGATCGTGAGACCGGGCACGGTACGCGCCGTGCCATTGGATGCCGCATACCTACGCGGTTTGGATACATACGAGTTGAAGAAGAACATCCGCCTTTACGGGCTGGAACAAGTGAATTCCCGCTTGGCGGGAGAGGAGCAGTAACATGCAGAACAACGAACAAATCATTTCTATTTGGACCGACTGGAAGAACTTCGACGCGCCGAAGAACTTGATCGATACGGAGCAGACTTCTCAACTTCTAGCCGACTACATCGCCCAGAACTTCCAAGGCGTTGTGTCTCGCACGGCTTTGAACGCAGCGGTTACCGCGCTCGCCTCGAAGGTGGTCAAGCAGGAACCAACCAAGGCAGAACGTGACGCAAAGCAAGCCGCGAAGCAGTACCTCGACACCGTCAAGAACAAGCCGGGGCGTTCTGACCGAGATGTGCAAGAGGTGCAGCGCCGTAACGCGGAAGATGCGACGAGCGTAAAGAAAGCTGCGGAAGCGAAGGAACTTGCAACGATCAAGGCAGAGATCGCCCGCGAAATCTCAAGCTACGTCAAGGGGCACCCATCAGGCCACACCGACTACTCGCGCACCGAAGATGGACAGACCAAGCTACGTGCGGTAGCGGCGAACTACAATCAGCTAACGAGCATCAACGCCGTGAAGACCGTGCTGGAAAGCGTCCGCGCCGCGAAGCAGCGTTTGTCGTAATCAACCACATCAACAACAACTATCAGGGTCGAGGGCTAACACCTCTCGGCCTTTTTCATTTGGAGATACACATGCTACACAGAATTAAAGCGTTAGTCCGCTCGTTTGCTCGCTTGTTCCAGCAACAGCCTGCACCCCAGCCGCAACCGCAGGAGTTCACGCACCACACCTACGTTGGTACGCACACTCTTGGAGATGTTCAGTATCCGCTGTACCGCGCCACCGATAAATCAAGCCAATTATGTGTTCTAGCAGGTACGACATTCGTGCCTGTATCGGCGTTCAAGCGATGACCATAAAATTTACGCCGACCACCACGGAAGATATTCCCCAACTGCAAGAGTGGATTGCAGCGGACCCGTGGCACCAAGGCCAGACCCCTGAATTCTGGCTTACAGGTGCTCCCAACAGCCTGCTCGCGTTCTGCTTGCAAGATGATCGCGGCCCAGTGCTCTACGCCCGCGTAGATCAAGGCGACCCGGCAACTCTGCACACCCAGTTCGCCCCAGTGGAAGTTGTCTCGAAGGGTCGATTGGTGCGCGGGATGCTAAAGGCGATGCCCGTGCTCTTCAATCATGTGAAGACCAAGGCCAGCGCAATCGTCTTCGAAAGTGTCAGTCCGACGCTGATCGTTTTTATGTTAAGAGCCGGATTCGTTCGAGTGGAAGACACCGACGATTACAATTTGGAGTTTGCGCCAAGCGCAGAGGAAAGCGAGGATGCTATCGAAGTCGAATAAAGGTGCGCTGGCGGAAACCCGCGTTGCAATGCTGTTAGCTTCATCAGGCATCTGGTCCGTGTTTCCAAACTTCTTGCCGAACGGTGCGGTCGATCTCATTCTCATGCACAACCATCGCGGCCACTTGCTCAAGTGCCAAGTAAAGTCTGCTCACGATGCGGGCGGTGCAGCTACGGCGGGGAATCCCAAACATCTACGTCAAGGCCGCAACGATGTTCTAGCTATCGTTACGCCGGACAACATTCTATTTAAGGTGAAGAATCGCAGAATCCAGCGCTTGTTCCCCGGCTCGATTCTGGCAAGAACGCCAAAGAAGCGCCACAAGGGTAGCCACGGAAGAGCCACGGACTAACTCTCGCAGGAACATAGATAACTGCGGGGAACTATGTCACCACTTCGATTTGGACCAATGTCCCAGCATACGGTTCGCAAGAATGAAGGTCGGTCATTTTGCGTATATTAACGATATAGAGCCAATTCAGGTATTGATATGTACACGCGAGACCGGGGTTGTCTGTGAAGTTTCCGCCTAATTTTGGCCCGTACTGACGCATCCTATCTTTGTTCGCAAACCACAGTTTCGTGCCCGCAGTTCTTACTTCTTCGCCGTCAAGAGCGGCCTCGGTTTTCGGAATGGATTCCAAGTATCTTTCTAACTCGTTCAACGTCAGTGGCTCTATCCATTTATGTAGCGGGTCGTTATTGGGTCGCGCAACAGCGCACAAGTTTCCATCGTGGGTTTCCACGCGCACTCCACCTATGAGAACGATATTCTTCTCCCGCGCCTCTTTCATCCACGTCTCCGCAATCGTTTTGAGTTTGGCCTTCTGCGATTCCGACATTTTCTCGCGTTCCATGTTGGTCCTCTCGCCTACTTCGTTAGCATCGCCGCCATCGCTTGCTCCCCAATGTTAGCATCGTTCTCACGTAGATAAGGATATACGCTGGCGGTGTCAGTGTGGCAAAGATAAACCAGCGAGGAACTAAGCGCCTGCGAATACAGCGGCAATCGCTTCGTCGGCAAACTGGCCGTCATTCTCTTGCACGTAGGTGTATGCAGCAGCCGGGTCAGAGTGGCAAAGAAAGCCAGTGACCGCGCCGATGCGTTGTGTTTTCTCATAGACGCGCATCGCAGCGGAATGACGGATGGTATGGCAGTGGACCATATCTTCGTGGAGGCCAGCGGTCTTCGCAAATTTCTTAATCAACACATGGAGATATTGACGGCTCAACGCGCCGAAGAGTTTGTTGGTGCCACGCACCGTCGCAAGTTCTACCAGTTCGCGCATATCAAGAGCAGGATTCGGAGAGACTAGCACGCGGAACGTGCGCGTCTTGCCGCGCTTCGCTTGTGGGATGCGGACCTTGTAGCCGCCTGTGATCGGGTCGGGGATAACGTCAATCCCTTTCAAGCTGAGCGCTTGCGATACTCGGGTTCCCGTGGAATACATCACGAGTAACGCGAGATGCGCCTCACGATTGCCGTATTCGTGGCTGGCTTTCAACAGCGTATTAATCTCAGGCTTCTGTAGGTATTCCATGTTTCGTGCCTCCGACTATGAAACCATTGTATACTCAATCGCTTAGGTTGTCAAGTAAATAGTATGACAGAACCTGAAAATGTGCGGTTTCGGTGGAAACAAAGGAGTTAGCACAATATCCTAAGTGCTTAGGAATCAACGCGCTATGCACAGTGTAAAATGTGCTCGGCTTGCGTTGCTAGCCGCTTTGGTATACAAATAGATCATGGATGCATCACAGGCAGCCCGATTCCTCGGCAGGCTAGGCGGCTCCGTCTCGTCGAAGGCTAAGACCAAGGCCGTGCGCGCAAATGGTAAGCTGGGCGGCAGGCCGCGAACCTATCCTGTCTGCACGAACTACGAAGATCGATCACACAGGTTCAGCAAGAAGACCGGACGATGTGCGTGCGGATATCAAAGGCCCAAATGACAAACTCAACCCAGAAGAAAGTCTGCCGACATTGTGGTCATGGCATCACAATCCCCGGCGCTGTACCGCTCGCAGTTACGATCAGTTCCAAGAAGATGCATCCGTGCAATCATCCGGGCTGCAAGTGCAAAGATTACAAACGCAAGCCTTAACCCTCTCGAATCCGCTCAGACCTGAATCCCTGAATGTCATTTCCGTGTTGCCCTGCTTGACGATTCCTGATGTCGGCTTTTATTCTGCTGAGTAGGGTCCCCTTTTGACCACCCCCGCCACCCGGCATCCCGAGGGTCGCCCCGGCACCCTCTTTCCGTGCGGTTCCAACGTGCCTAGCAAAGTTTCACTCCAACAAAATTGGGACACCCCCGGCACCCGGCAGGGTACCCTCCAACCCACCCGGTCGTTCTGTAGGTACCCGCCGCAGCATCCCTAGTCCCAGATAACCAGGCCGATTTCTTCTGCGAGAACCTTCTCGATCACATCCAGGTCAGCGTGGAGACTTGAGTACGGCATACCATTTGGGGACATCGGCAAGTGAAGGTGATGGACATTGTCGTGGTAATAGAGATGAACCACTGCGTTGCCAATCTTTCCAATCTTGAAGATCGGAGTCAGTGCATGTCGTGGAGGAGGCTCGCCATAACTTCGTCTTGGAAGCGGGCAATGGACCATGAAAGAATTGCTGCTCATGTTGTAAAAGTCCATGAATGTCAGAACCTTTCCATAATCCGCTGCGAGAGGTAGCTCAGCAGCAGCCGAACCCTTGGCGTACCAAACCTCTACGAAAATTCCGTGCAATACCAATGCTTCGACAATTGGCCGGAAGTCGAGATCGCCCGCGATCAATATGGCCTTCTCCATGTTCTTGCTCAACCCGTGTTGGAGCATATCCACCGCGAGTTGCACGTCCACTTCCTTCTGACGGCGGCGCTTTTTCTCGCCCTTGATGGTGCCCGGACGAAAGTGAAATCCGCTGATGGCTGAAATTTCATCAAAGAACTTCTGTTGGGTTTCCGCTTCTTGCGGCTTCATTCCGTCATCGAGGCAATCGTAGAAGAACGCTCGTTGAGCAAGGTTCTCGTAACGAATCCTCGCGGGGTCAAGATCGCCGTCCGCATCAAAAACACGTCGGATTGCAGCGATGTAGGCACGGCGAAGGTACTCTCCGTCAATGAATAGATACGTTTGGTCGGCAGTGTGCGGCATAATTTTTGATTGTCACAGACTCTAACAATAAAAACCACTACTCCGCACGCACCTCGTAGTCTTGACCTGTAAACGTACCGTGTTAGTATCCGCGCATGGCGCTCGCACCACCGACTCCAATCAGCATCGAAGAAGTTGAAAGCCTTAGCAAGGCGCAACTGCGTTTGCGCGTAAATGAGTGGTTCGCGTATTTGGCGGAATGCGGTAACGAGCAAAGAGCAGGTGTTGTAGCCCAGACAGAATTCTATATGCGTGAATTGGAGCGTCGGGAGAACGTGGAAGTCGCTGCGCGCGATTACAACATGGCCGAGGAAGATAGACGCACAAACGCCATAGTTGCCGCCCGAGACCTATCGCTGGCAGAGCGGTCCCACAAGATGGAGAAGGGCGTAATTTGGCTGATAGGCGCTGAACTTTTACTCGCCTTGGTCGGCCTCGTTTACGGCTACATCGAGAGTAGCAAGCAACAAAAAGTCTTAGAACAGATGGGTACAAACACCCACGACACCGCTCGCATTCTATCGGAACAGGGAGATGTACTGGGCAAGATGAATACAAATACGCACGATACAGTGGACGCGGTCGGAAAGTTACAGAAAGTGCAGAACGAGTCGTTAGACGCGCAAAAGAACACCCTCAGGTCAATTGGAAAGATGAACGAATCGCTCCAACAACAACTAAACTTAGCTTTTGCTGTCGCTGTGGCGGTCACCGCAGACCAGGCCGCAAAACGAATCATAGTCACTAATCAAACGAAAACAGCTATCTACGTCTGGGGCATAAAATATGACGGCGAACCGCCGCTAAAGTTCACCGACGAACGGTTTGTTGCCCCGGGTGTGAGTTACTTTTTCACAATTGAGAAAATGTTCGACATCCCCCTCACAACGATACCCAAGAACGGTTCCCGTCAGCAGGTATCGCTTGATTTTTATTTAATCAGCGCTGATGGTAAGCCTTATATCGCGAAATGTTTTCTCGATGAAGGGTGGGAGAGCGACGCGATGAAGATTTACCCGAATACGATATCGGTGAAGCAAGAGGCGTGGCCCGCCGACGTGCGGTAAATACTGATATTTCCACAGCCCCCAAAATCTCCCAATTCTTCCCCGAATTCCCTTCTGCTACATTCGGCCCATGCAGCCTAAACTTGCACCCTCCGCGCCCTCTGTCGAACTTTCCGACGAACAGCTTGAAGTGATCGGCCAGATCAACGATCTCGCCTACGAACATCCCAACCAGACGTTTGAAGAGTTGATGCAGCGGGTCGGCACCCAGTTCGCGAACGAGCCGTCGTTCGAGATGTTTCTAGCGGCGTGCCGGGAGATTTTTGATCGGGAACGCGAATAGTCTGCTGAGAAATAAACTGGCCTTTGGTACAGGTGGGTGGAAAAGGTCAGGGGTGGGCGCAGGTACTAGACCTGTCCCTCGAATGACCTTCAGGTCAGTTGTTCTGCGGTACTGCCATTCGATAGTCTGAGCATACCGGATTTGGTGCCGCCAAGTTCCGGTAGCTCCCGTAGTTCAGCGGATAGAGCACCCCGAACTAACGGGGAGGACGCGAGTTCGAATCTCGCCGGGAGCCTCTTTCATAATTCCATTCTTACCGACCGACAGTTTCGAGGCAATTGGTACCAAGGGACAGAATCAGTACAGGGTTG
>Ga0210394_10002508_pt1 | contig 24983 bp, 15 predicted proteins | sample IncBWC12MmetaG_FD_160121 | JGI IMG/M metagenome (GOLD analysis project Ga0210394, IMG submission 160121) | Forest soil microbial communities from Barre Woods Harvard Forest LTER site, Petersham, Massachusetts, United States - Inc-BW-C-12-M | ecosystem: Environmental > Terrestrial > Soil >... | reverse complement strand
TGAGCTGAACCATGCTTCGATCATCGATGGTGCAAGGCTTTCGAAAGCGACCATCAAGGTGTTCAAGCACAAGGACGTGGCAGACTGCGAACGGATTTTGAAGGAGCACGCGGAATTCCCTGGGAAAAAATTGATCATCACCGACGGCGTGTTTTCGATGGATGGAGATATCGCGCCGCTGCCGGCGCTTTGCGACCTGGCCGAAAAATATAATTGCATCATGATGGTGGACGACGCGCATGCCAGTGGAGTGCTGGGGCGCGGCGGGCGCGGTACCGTGGACCATTTGAATTGCCACGGGCGCGTACACATTCAGGTGGGCACGCTGAGCAAGGCGATCGGGTCGATGGGCGGATATGTTTGCGGTTCGCGGGATTTGATCGACTTCTTGTATTTGCGGGCGCGGCCGTTTCTTTTTTCGACTTCGCACCCGCCAGCTACCGCCGCGGCGTGCCGTGCGGCGTTTTCACTGCTGGATTCACCGGAAGGCGAGAAGCTGGTGAAGAAGCTTTGGGCCAACACCAAATATTTCAAGAACGAATTGAAGAAGCGTGGGTTTCAGTTCAAGGCCAGCGAAACGCCAATTGTGCCGATTCATGTAGGGGATGCCGCGAAGGCTTACGAATTTTCGCGAAATTTGTTTGAAGCAGGCGTGTTCGCGCCGGCTGTCGGATTCCCCACCGTGGCGGAGGGAAAGGCGCGGTTGCGGGCGATTGTCAGCGCGGCGCACAAGCGGGAACATTTGCTGAGAGCCGCAGATACGCTCGCGGAAGTAGCGAAGAAATTGGGAATTGTCTAAAGCTTCTTAAAGCGCACGTCAGGTATTTCCCCGACGTGTAAATCGTTCCGCAGGCCGGTGTTTTCGCGCCGGTCGATCTTGATTCTGCATCTAAATCCATGGGCAACTTGTTGATTCTCGGCGTACGAGGGTGGGCATGAGAGTTGCCACTATCGTACCGGGAGACTTCGAGTGTACGAGGAGTGGAACAAACTATTTGCAGGAGGCTTGGTTATGAGACGAATGGGGGCTGTAATCGCGGCCGCATCGATTTTTGCTTTCGTCGCTACAGCGCAAGCGCAAACGAGTTCAGCGAGCGGACAAGCGGGTGCGCAGGCTCCGGTCGAGACCGGAAAAAAACCGGAGCAGAATGCTTCGATCAATGCATCGCTTGCGGGAGGTTGGCCGATCAGCGCGGAATTGCGCACATCGCTGGACTCCAAGAAAGCGAAACAAGGTGATGCGATAGAAGCGCGGATGACGGAAGCGGTAAAGGCGAATGGCAAAACCATTTTGCCCGGGGGCACCAAGCTGGTGGGGCATGTCACACAAGTTTCCGCCAAGTCAAAAGGTGACGCCGGCTCTTCGCTCGGGTTGGCGTTCGACAAGGCGGTTCTTAAAGGCGGCGAGGAGATTCCGCTGAACGTCAGTATCCAGGCACTGGCGACTCCGGGAGCCGCGCAAGGGTCCAGCGCTGTGGATAACATGGCCACGTCACCGCCAGGCACACCGGTGAACAGCGGCGTTCCCGGGGGAGTGAACTCGCGAGAGATGAGCCCCGGCATGAGCTCCGGGTCGCCAGGAAATCGGCCCATCAATACGGGCGGAACGTCCGGCGAAGCCTCAAGCGGAACTTCAGGTGGAACCCCAAGCGGAACATTGAATGCCGCAGGGAAATTGACACCAAACAGCCACGGCGTTTTTGGAGTGCAGGGGGGCGTGCTGAAACCAGAAACGACGAACGGCACGGGTTCGTTGATTACCTCAACAGGGAAAAATTTGCGTTTAGATAGCGGCACGCAGTTGCTTCTGGTAACTCAGGAAACCAACGCGGCCGAGACCTCGAAACCCTAGGCACGATTTACAAACCACGCTAAGGCGCGCGTCCGGGCACGCGTCGTTTGCGGGTGCGGCGGCTCTATGTGCGCGCTTTGCTATACTCGCCGCATGGCTGGGAAAACGGAGAGTCCGAAGAAACTGTTTCTGGTTGATGCGATGGCGCACATCTACCGGGCGTTTTATGCGCCGATGGTGCGCATGAATGCGCCCAGTGGGCTTCCCACCAAAGTGCCGTTTCTATTCGCAAATATCGTGCGGCGATTGTTGAAGGATTACAAGCCGGACTATATCGGAATCGTGTTCGACACCAGCAAGCCGACCTTTCGCGACAAGTTATTCGAAAAATACAAGGCACAGCGGCCGCCGATGCCGGACGAGATGAGCGTGCAATTGCCGTACGTGCGGAAATTGTGCGAGGCCATGTGCCTGCCGATCCTGGAATTTGACGGGTTTGAGGCGGATGACGTTATCGGAACGATGGCCAAACAGGGCGCGAAGATGAAGCTGGACGTGCTGGTGGTGTCGAACGACAAGGACATGATGCAGCTGGTGAATTCGGGCGTGAAGATCTTGCGCACGGGAACCGGTGGGGCGAAAGCGGACACGATCGTGGACGCCGCGAAGGTGCAGGAGATTCTGGGAGTGCCGCCGGAAAAAGTGATCGACCTGATGGCGCTGCTTGGGGATACCGCGGACAACATTCCCGGCGCAAAAGGAATTGGCGAAAAGGGCGCGACGGAGCTTATTCAGAAATACGGCAGCGTGGAAAGCGCGCTGGAACATGCGGCGGAGGTGAGCAACAAACGCTATCGTGAAGCGCTGCAGCAGCAGAAAGAACAAGTGATGATGAGCAAGCAGTTGGCGGCGATCGAGACGGATGTGCCGATCGACCTGAATCTGGAGAGGCTGCTAATCAAGGCGCCCGATCCGGCGTTGCTGGTCGAGCTGTATCGCGAACTGGGATTTAATTCCTTGCTAAAGGATTTGCTGGCCAGCGGAGGCGGTGCGGGAACCGCTGCAGCGCAGATCGCGGCCGAAGCGTCCAGCGCGGAGAGTAGTTCCGCGATTAAGAAAGACTATGTGCAATTTTCAGAGTTGCCGGAGTTTGCGGCGTACTTCAAGAAATTGAGCGGGAAGCAGGCGCTGGCGGTGTGGTTGAACCTGGACGCGGAGATGCGCGAGACCGAGGGATTCGGGACCCGCGTGACGGGCATAGAGGTATCGTCGCTGGAGGGCGAGGGCCGCGCCATATTCGCGGACGAAAAGGGAGAGGCGCTGAAGATATTGTCCGAGGCGGTGCGGGATTCGAAGCGCCGGAAGATTGTTCACGACCCGAAGCTTTTTCAACTGCTAGCGGGGAAAGCGGAACAGATCGAGCACGCCACGCAGTTGTACTCGTACTTGTTGAAGCCCACGACGGGAAATCACAATTTTGCGGACGTGGTTTTCCGGCAATTCAACGCGCCGATGGGCGGTGGCTTCGGCGAGCGCGCCGATTATCTGCAGCGAATCGCGCCATTGTTGCGCGCGGAGGTTGAAAAGCAGGATCTGCTGAAGGTGTACGAAACGATTGACCTGCCGCTGTCCGGGGTACTGGCGGACATGGAGCGCACTGGAATTCGGGTCGATCCCGCGGCACTGGACAAGATGTCACAATCGATGGAACTGGAAGTGCGACGGTTGGAAAAAGAAATCTGGAGCCTGGCGGAGAGCGAGTTCAACGTGAATTCGCCGACGCAATTGGCGGAGATACTTTTCGACAAGCTGAAATTGCAACCACCGGCGCGGCGCGGCGGCAAGGTGCGCTCCACATCAGCGGATATCCTGCAAAGCATGAGCGAGCAGCACGCGCTGCCGGCAAAAATTATTGAGTACCGGGAAGTCGCGAAATTGAAATCCACGTATGTGGACGCGCTCCCGAAGCTGATTCATCCGGAGACCGGGCGGCTGCACACGAATTTTTCGCAGACGGGCACGGCAACGGGACGACTGAGCTCCAGCGATCCCAATTTGCAGAACATTCCCATACGAACGGAGTTGGGAAAAGAAATTCGTGCTGCTTTCGTAGCTGAAAAAGGGAAAATCCTGCTGTCCGCCGATTATTCGCAAGTGGAACTGCGCATCATGGCGCACTATTCGAACGATCCGGTGCTGCTGGAAGCGTTTCGCAGCGGCGAAGATATTCACGCGCGCACCGCGCAGGAAGTTTTCGGCGTGGGGCCGATGGCGCAGACCGGTGAGCACCGGCGCGCAGCGAAGGCCATTAATTTTGGGATTATCTATGGGCTGTCGGCATTTGGACTGGCGCAACAGTTGAATATTGCGCAAAAAGAGGCGGCCCAGTTTATCGCTGCCTATTTCGCGCGCTACCGTGAGGTCAAGGCGTACCTGGATCGCGTGCTGGTGGAGACGCGGAAAACTGAGATGGTCAGAACGCTGTTTGGAAGGATCCGGCCGATTCCAGAGATCAATTCAGCGCAATTTCAGCTGCGAAATTTTGCGGAGCGCACAGCGCTAAATTCGCCGCTGCAGGGCACGGCGGCGGACTTGATCAAGCTGGCCATGATCGCCATTCAGGAAAGGCTGGAAAAGGAAAAACTGGCCGCGAAGATGATTCTGCAGGTACACGACGAGTTGCTATTTGAGGCGCCGGTGAAAGAAAAGGGCGCTCTGGAAAAGTTAGTCAAGGAAGAGATGGAAAATGTGTACAAGCTGGCGGTTCCGCTGGTGGTGGAGATAGGCACCGGCCCGAACTGGCGCGATTTAGACTGAGTGGTTCTGCAATTTCCCTGGAAAAATTTGGGTTTGAGCACCTGTACGCGCGGACAGGCGGCGGATAGGTCACGTCCTGCCCATTCACGGCGTGGTTGACCTCCATGCGCATGTTACGTTCAGCCAGTAGCTAAAGCGGACGGAATACGCGTGCGGCAGAACCAAAAAATCATCGCTATTTGTTTGTTCGTGCTGGGATTTGCCGGCTGCGGAAACGTGCAAAACTCCGCCAGCGACAGCGCCCGGAGCGTCAGCGTGGCGGTGACTCCAACCACCACGAAAATTCCCAACTTTTCGACGCAGAGCTTTACCGCGACGGTGACGGGTTCGCCCAATACCGCGGTCGACTGGCAAGTGAATGGGGTAACCGGCGGCAGCCGCGCGACCGGGTTTATTTCCAACACTGGATTGTATATGGCGCCTGGCGGGGTGCCGACGAAGCCAGATGGATCGGGCGGCACAAACGTTACGACGGTGACGATTACCGCTGTATCGCAGGTGAATGCATCGGCGGTGGCAACGGCGACAGTCACCATCGTGCCGCAAAATGAAGAGGCACAAGCGGGACCGGTGAAGCTGGGCACGTCGGGCGGAAACGTGACGGATATCAGCGGGAAATATTGCTGCTCCGGCACCCTGGGTTCGCTGGTGACGCTGAACGGTACGCAATACATTCTGAGCAATAATCATGTGCTGGCGAAGAGCGACTCCGGTAACGCCGGAGATGAGATAACACAGCCTGGATTGATCGAAACGAACTGCCAGGCGGGGCCTGCGACGCAAACGGTGGCGAATCTTTTCGCGTTTTACAATTTGCAAACGGGAGCACTGCCCAAGGTGGACGCAGCGCTGGCGAGCACGGTGAACGGCGCGGTAGATGCTGCGGGCAACATCCTGTTGCTGGGCGCGACGCAAACGAACGGCGTGCCGGACGCTGCGCCACCACATGCTGGCAGTGGAATTAATCCAACGCAGGCGCTTACGTCTCCACACAATGGTCTGGTGGCGAAGAGCGGCAGGACGACGGGACTGACCTGCTCGCTCATTATTGGCACGAATGTGGCGGCGAGCGTGGACTACTACAAAAATTGTGGGGATTCGAAAGCTGCGTTCACGGTCAACTATACGGACTTGCTTATGATTGCGGGAGCAACGTTCAGCGCGGCGGGAGATTCCGGCGCTTTGATCGTGACGCAGGACACCGCCGACCCGGTGGCGCTGCTTTTCGGTGGATCGGACACGGATTCGGTGGGCAATCCTGTGAGCGACGTGCTTTCTGTATTTCCCGGCGCGAGCAATTCCAGACCGACGTTCGTAGGAGGCGCGGCGCATTCGGTGCTCGGATGTACGCTACCGGTGAAGCCCAGCCCCGCGGCTACATCGCAAACTGCTGTTGGCGGCGAATCGCTGAGCAAGGCGAATCGCGCACGAGATTACAGCGCTCCTACACTACTCGCGAATCCTACCGTGCAGGCATTAGGTTTTGGCAGGAGCTACGACCGGCCCGGTGACGGCGCCGTACTTCTATTTGTTGACAACGGCGGGGTTGCCGCGGGTATGCCGCACTCGTTGAATGGTGTCCCGACACGCATCATTGAGGGCGATGCGTGGGCCTATCGCGGCCTGTTGAACGACAAGGAAACGCATCAGCTTCTGCAGACCGTGGCGGAGCCGCAACTGATGTATGAACTTTTGCCGGGACAGATGCAGAAAGCGCGTGCAGTGCAAGCGGCGCATGTGGCGGAACTTTTGAAGCAACCTGGAGTGCTTGGCGTGGGAATCAGCGCCAGCGTGGATGCGCCGGGAGAAGCAGCGCTATTGATTTATTTGAAGCATGGAACTTCGATTGAGTCGATTCCTGCGGAGATCGATGGCGTGCGCACACGGTTGCGGGAAACAGGCCCGTTCATGGCCGGCAAGAGCGACAACGAGCCTGCGCCGAGCTGCAGGGTTAGTGGCGTTGGGGAAGCGAAGAAGGCCGAGAGTGCAGCAGGTGCCGCGATTCCTTGGGAACTCTAGAGTTTGAATGCCAGCCTTCCGAAGAGGGCGATTTATTTAGAGGTCAGGAAAACCCAAGAAGGGCGCCCTGAAGCCGTCCCTACAAAAGCGAGAGAAAGCCGGGAGGACCAGCCTAAAGGCTGGCCACCATACGGAAGGCAAGCGCTGCCCCTCACACTTCTAGTATTCAAAAAACTTATGAGCGGAAATGATTTCTTTTATTTGTACGCTGGGAGGCATAGACTTCGACTCAAAGCCAATCGACCGCCCTGTCCAGGCTTGGTCGATTGCTCCTTTCACTCAGGCCTTACATTCGGGAGGTATCTATATGCGGAGAGGGTATTATTTCGCTATTCCGGTTCTTGCCTGTTCGTTGGGCGTGGCTGCAGCGCGGCAGCAGGAACCTACCGAAAAACCGAAAGAACCGGCTGAAGCTCCCATTCCCGCCGCGGACGCCGCCAAGCAGAACCCCAAGAAAACCACTCCAGAAGGGCTGGCCGAAGCGAAAAAATTATACGGCTACCATTGCGCGATGTGCCACGGAAAGAACGGAGATGGCAAGGGCGAGCTGGCGGCGGACATGAAGCTAGAGCTAAACGACTGGCGCGATGCGAACTCGATTGCGAAACTGACCGATGGCGAGTTGTTTTACATCGTAACGAATGGCCGCGGGAAAATGACCGGAGGCGAGGGAGATCGAACCACCGAGCAGGTACGCTGGAATCTGGTGACGCTGGTTCGTTCTTATGCGAAAAAAGGCACGGAGCAGGCCGCTAAGCCATAAAGAAACATTTTCGCGATTTGTTTGTGGATTCGCCGACGGCGCCGGAAGACTGGCGCCGTCCGTCGTTTGCATGGCGCTGTGATAGGCTGAGAGTAAATAACGAAAAGGAGAAACGCATGGCGCATGCTGCGAAATTCCTGGCTTTGGTGAACGACGCAAAGAAACGCGTCAAAGAAACGAATGTGGCGGACGTGAAGAGCCGTCTGGATAAGGGCGAGAAGTTTACGCTAGTGGACGTTCGCGAAGAGAGCGAATGGACGCGCGGCCATCTGCCCGGCGCGATTCACCTGGGCAAGGGCATCATCGAACGGGACATCGAGCAGCGAGTGCCGGATGCATCCGCAAAGGTAATTTTGTACTGCGGCGGTGGATTTCGGTCCGCGCTGGTGGCGGACAATCTGCAAAAAATGGGTTATAGCAACGTCGAGTCCATGGACGGTGGCTGGAAGGGCTGGCTGGACGCGGGGCTTCCCACACAGAAGGATTGACGAACCTGTAATGGATGAGCGCCGAAAATCGACGATACTTGTTGTCGATAAGAAGGCCCTGTCCGGTTTCCATGCGAAAGCGCCCGGCGTCACAGTGGTACTGGAAAAAATAGTAGCCAAGTTTGGCCCAACTCCATCTAATTTGTGACGTTTCGTAGTGGTGCGCGAGCGATTGTTCAGGATAAGCGACGACTGCGTTCGATGCCTGTTGAGGAGAGGACTCTATGGAATACAAGACAATGGGAAACACTGGGCTGCTGGTTTCGACGCTTTGCCTTGGGACGATGACGTTCCATGGAAGCCAGGGCATCTGGGCGGCCATCGGCAATGTCGATCAAGCGGGGGCGGACGGGCTGATGAAGGCGTCCATCGACGCCGGGATCAATTTCTTCGACACGGCGGATGTGTACTCGGATGGCGGAAGCGAAACAATTCTTGGGCAATCGCTGAAGAATTTGAAGATTGCGCGCAAGGACGTAATCCTGGCTACCAAGGTGTTCGGCCGGACCGGTCCGGGGCGCAACGATGTGGGCGCTTCACGCGGACACATTATGGATGCGGTGGAAGCCAGCCTGCGGCGCTTGCAGACCGATCATATCGACCTTTATCAGATTCATGCGAACGATTCGATCACGCCGATTGAGGAGACTTTGCGCGCGCTGGACACACTGGTGAATCACGGGAAGGTGCGCTACATCGGGTGCTCGAATTGGCAGGCATGGAAAATTGCCAAAGCGCTGGGGATTTCGGAGATGAAGAATCTCGCGCGCTTCGATACTTTGCAGGCGTATTACTCCATCGCGGGCCGCGATTTGGAGCGCGAGTTGGTTCCGCTGCTGGAAGCGGAAAAGACCGGGCTGCTGGTCTGGAGCCCGCTTGCCGGTGGCTTGCTTTCTGGAAAATTCAGCCGCGAAAATCAGACGCCGCAGGGATCGCGCCGGTCAGAGTTTGATTTTCCGGTGGTCGACAAAGAGCGCACCTGGAAGATTCTGGACGCCATGGCGCCTATCGCGAAGGCGCACAATTGCAGCCCGGCGAGAATTTCGCTGGCGTGGCTGCTGACCAAGCCAGTGGTCACCTCGGTGATCATCGGCGCTAAGCGGATCGACCAGTTGCAGGACAATATCGCGGCCGTGGATTTGAAACTGAGCGAAGAGGAAATCAAGGCGCTTGACGAAGTGAGCGCGCTGCCGCCGGAGTATCCCGGATGGATGTTGCCGTTCCAGAATGCCAACCGGCTGCAGGCGGCGCCGCACCCGGCAACGCGGACAAAGGCGCAGGGGAACTGACCCTGTGGAGTCGCGATTTCGTTTTCGGGTGTTGGCCAGGATTATCGCGTTGCTGATTGTTGGATTTTTGGGGGCGCAGTTTATCCGGCCTGAGCTTGCGAATCCACGCGTGACGGCGGAGCTACAAACGCCTGCCGAAGTGAAGCGGATTCTGAAAAAGTCCTGCTACAACTGCCATTCCAACGAGACACAATTGTCGTGGTTCGATAAGCCCGTGCCGGCGTATTGGATCGTGCTCAAGCACGTGAGAGAGGGCAGGAAGCACCTGAATTTTTCGGATATTGGCGCGCTTCCCGCGGCACAGCAAAATGGCGCGTTGTTCGAATCTGTGAGCCAGATCGAGTTGGGAGCGATGCCGCTGCCTGCGTATGAGAAGTTGCATCCGGAGTCGACGGTTACGCCGGAAGAGCTGGCCGTTTTGAAGAACTACCTGAATTCGCTGGTGATCAAGGGCCCGAGCAGCGCTGCGGAAATCGATGCGGCGAATGCGGACTACGAGAAATGGATTCAGAGCGGTGGTTCGCCGGCAGCGAACGTTGCGCCGGCGCCGAATGGAATCGCGTTCCAACCGGAGTACAAGAACTGGAAAGCTATCAGCAGCACGGAACGGGCTGACAACCGCTCCACGCGGGTCATTCTTGGCAACGATATTGCCGTGCAGGCGATCACGGACAATAAGATCAATCCGTGGCCAGACGGCACGGAATTCGCCAAGGTAGCCTGGATGCAGCAGGTGGACGATAAGGGCGTGGTGCGCGACGGAAAATTTTTTCAAGTGGAGTTCATGATTCGCGACAGCCAGAAATACGCGAAGACGCTGGGCTGGGGATGGGCGCGGTGGCGTGGAGCGGACTTGAAGCCGTATGGGAAAGACGCAAATTTCGCCGACGAATGTGTGGGTTGCCACACGCCGCTGGCCAACACGAATTATGTGTTCACCATGCCGATCGGGGGCCAGCGATGAGGCCGCTCTATCACAATATTTTACCCGTCGGGCTAGGCATGTTGGTGGCGCTTGCGGGATGTTCGAGTCAGCAACCTAAAGTTGTGGCTACCCTGAATCGCAGCTCGTTTTTGACCGGAGAGCTGCCTGCGAATCCGCTGCAATGGAGAGTTATCGGGACTTTGATTGACCAGAGCGCATCGAGCATGTCCACGCTGTACGGCAACGACATTGCGGTGGATTATGCGCGGACTCATGCGCACCACGAGTTTCCGAACGGGTCGACGCTCTCGCGCGTTACGTGGACGCAGAAAGAAGACGAGCGTTGGTATGGCGCGAAGATTCCGGATCACGTGAAGACCGTGGAATTTGTTTTTGTGAAGACCGCGCCGGATGGGCATCCGTTGTACTCGTATCAGAAATACGAGGGCACGCCGCTGACGCGCGTGGCGGCTGAGGAAGGTTCTGCGCCGAGCGAAGGTGCGTTGGAGTTACTTTCGCAACGCGCCGCCGTCATGCCCTGATATGCGTGTGACGCCTGCTGCTCCTCGGGTATAACCCGTAGGTGGCGCGCAAGATCTTTTCAGTGCAGCCGCTTTGGCGTATCCTGTTTGCTCCCGCGTACTCTCCGTTGCCCCTTGCATCTAATCTTAAGTGCCTTCCATTTGTGGAGAGCGGTAACGCAAAGCCATGAAACCAACTGATACGGCAGCTGAGAATATCGCGCCGGAATTGTCGATGTTCCATCCCGCGGTGCGCGAATGGTTTAGCGCGGTGTTTTCCGGCGCTACGCGTCCGCAGTTTCTCGGATGGCCGGCGATCGCGCGTGGCGATTCGACACTGATTCTTGCTCCGACGGGCACCGGCAAAACTCTGGCGGCATTTCTCTGGTGCATCAACCGGCTGATGTTCGCGCCAACTCCCGCGGAAACCGAGCGCTGCCGGGTGGTATATATTTCACCGATCAAAGCGCTGGCGGTGGACGTGGAGCGGAATCTTCGTGCGCCACTGGTGGGGATTGCACAGGCTGCGCAGCGTCTGGGCGCGGAGTATCACGAGCCGAGCGTTGCGATCCGTACCGGGGATACGCCGCCTGCGGAGCGCGCGCGATTTTTGCGGCATCCTTCGGACATTCTGATCACCACGCCGGAGTCTTTGTATCTGCTGCTGACTTCCAACGCGCGGGAGCTGCTGCGTTCGGTAGAAGCGGTAATTGTGGACGAGATCCATGCGGTGGTTCCGACGAAGCGTGGATCGCATTTGGCGCTTTCGTTGGAGCGGCTGGAGCATCTTGCGAGACGCAAGATTCAGCGCATCGGGCTTTCCGCTACGCAGCGCCCGCTGGAAGAAGTGGCCCGGTTTTTGGGGGGCGCGGAATCGGCGGGTGAATCCGTAGCCCCGAGTGGCGAAGCTGCGACTGGCGACGAACCCCTTTCGGAGTTCGAAAGTTCTGTGAGCGCTCCTGTCTACCGCCCCATCACCATCGTGGATGCCGGCGAGCCGAAACGCCTGGACCTGCGCGTGGAAGTTCCCGTTGAGGATATGACGCGGCTGGACGAGATCGATCCGTTGCCGAGTGGTGCAGCTTCGCAAGGGCCGGTGCGGACGTCGATCTGGAGCGCGATTCATCCGAAGCTGCTGGAATTGATTCGCGCGCATCGTTCGACGCTGATTTTTGTGAACAACCGGCGTTTGGCGGAGCGCATTTCCGGCGCGGTGAACGATCTTGCCGGAGAAACTTTGGTGCGCGCACATCACGGAAGCGTTGCAGTGGCGCAGCGCAAGGAGATTGAAGACCGGCTCAAGCTGGGGACGTTGCGCGGGATTGTGGCCACTTCTTCGCTGGAACTTGGGATTGATATGGGCGCGATTGATTTGGTGGTGCAGATTGAGTCGCCGCCTTCGGTGGCCAGCGGAATGCAACGTGTGGGGCGAGCGAGCCATCACGTAGGGGCGGTGAGCAACGCGGTTTTGTTTCCGAAGTATCGAGCGGATCTTGTCGCTTGCGCGGCGATAACGCGGGCGATGTATGACGGGCAAGTGGAAGCGGTGCACTATCCGCGCAATCCGCTGGACGTGCTGGCGCAGCAGATCGTTGCGATTGTGGCGTTCGATTCGTGGAGTGTGAATGAGCTGTTTCGGCTGGTGCGCTCCGCGGCTCCTTATGCGGCGCTGACACGATCGGTGTTCGAAAGCGTGCTGGATATGCTGGCTGGCCGCTATCCATCGGATGAATTTGCGGAGTTGCGGCCGCGGATCACTTGGGACCGCGTGGCGAATCGCCTTACGCCTCGTCAGAGTTCGCGGCGCGTTGCGGTGATCAATGGCGGCACGATTCCGGATCGCGGGCTTTACGGCGTGTTTTTAGCGGGAGGCGTCAAAGGCGCGCGCGTTGGCGAGTTGGACGAGGAAATGGTGTTCGAAAGCCGCACGGGCGACACGATTATTCTTGGGGCCAGCACTTGGCGCATCGAGGAAATTTCGCACGACCGCGTGGTGGTGTCCCCCGCGCCCGGCGAACCCGGCAAGATGCCTTTCTGGCATGGCGATACGGTTGGGCGGCCCGCGGAGTTTGGCAGAAAAATCGGGGAGATGACGCGAGAGTTGTTAAGTCTGCCGCGTCCGGTGGCGTTCACGAAATTGGTGGAGAGGCATAGCCTGGATGCCAATGCCGCGGAAAATCTTTTGCGCTACCTGGAAGAGCAAGCGGCGGCGACCGGCCGGCTGCCCAGCGACCGGGACATTGTGATTGAAACCTGCCGCGATGAACTTGGCGACCGGCGGGTGTGCGTGCTGACGCCGTTCGGCAGCCGCGTGCATGCGCCGTGGTGCATGGCGGTAACTGCGAAATTGCGGGCGGAACGCGGCATGGAAGTCGAATCCATGTGGTCGGACGACGGGTTCGTCCTGCGCATCCCCGATAACGATGAGGCGATTTCACCGGAGCAGTTGCTGCCAGCGCCGGCGGAGTTTCAGGAACTGGTGCTGCGCCAACTGGGGTCAACTTCCTTGTTCGCCGCGAAGTTTCGCGAAGCCGCTGCGCGAGCGCTGCTTTTGCCTAAGCGGCGTCCTGGATTGCGCGCTCCGCTTTGGCAGCAGCGGAAGCGCGCTTCGGATTTACTCGCGGTCGCGGCACGCTTCTCTTCGTTTCCGATTCTTCTGGAGACGTATCGCGAATGCATTCGTGATGTTTTCGATCTGCCGTCGACAGCGAACCTTCTGGCTGCGGTGCAACGTGGCGATATTCGGGTAACCAGCATGGAATCGGACAAGCCTTCTCCTTATGCCGCGTCGCTGCTGTTTTCTTATGTAGCGAATTACATCTACGAAGGCGATGCGCCCCTTGCGGAACGGCGCGCGCAAGCGCTTTCCATCGACCAATCGCAGTTGCAAGAAATACTTGGCGACACGGATTTGCGCGAATTGCTGGACCAAGCGGCATTGGATGAAGTGGAAGATCGCTTGCAGTGCCTCGATGTGGAGTTTCGGGCGCGACATGCGGATGGCGTCCACGATTTGCTGCTGAAGCTGGGAGATTTGACCGAGGCGGAAATCGCGGTGCGTTGCGGAAGCGCGGAAGTAGCAGCGTTCGTCGCGGAGATTGTGAGTGCACGGCGAGCTGTTCGCGTGCGTGTCGCGGGTGAATCGCGGATTATTGCCGTGGAATATGCTTCGCGCTATCGCGATGCGTTGGGCACGCCGCTACCGCCCGGACTGCCGGAGGTATTTTTGGAGAGCAGCGAAGATCCGTTACGCGAAATTATTCGACGCTACGCGCGTACTCGCGGGCCGTTTACGACGCAGGAGCTTGCCGCGCGATATACGTTGCAGCCCGCCACCGTGGACGCGGTTCTTCGGGCGCTGCACGGGCGCGGGAAATTGTTGGAGGGGGAATTTCGTCCACGGGGGCAGCATCAGGAATGGTGTGACCCGGAGATTTTGCAGCAGATTCGCAGAAAGAGCCTGGCGCGTTTGCGGCGCGAAGTGGAACCCGTGGAGCAGCGTATTTTTGCGCGATTCGCGACGCGCTGGCAGGGAGTGACGCTGCGAAGGCGAGGGCTCGATGCGTTGCTGGATGCAGTGGAGAGCTTGCAGGGTGCTGCGTTGCTAGCGTCGGAGCTCGAGCGAGAAATTCTGCCCGCGCGCGTGGCCGACTATCGCACCGGTGATCTGGATACGGTAATGGCCGCCGGCGAAGTGGTGTGGGTTGGGCTGGAGCAGATTGGCGCGCGTGATGGTCGCATCGCGTTGTATCTCACCGAATCGGTTCCGTTGCTTTTGCCGTGCGCGGAGTTGCGCGGGGAGCAGGTTGCGCTTTCGGAAAAGGCGCAACGCATTCTGGATTTTCTCGGACAGAGTGGAGCTTCGTTCTTTGCGAACATTCATGCGGCGCTTGGTGGAGGATTTCCCGGCGAGACGCGAGATGCTTTGTGGGAACTGGTGTGGTCTGGGCAGATTACCAACGATACGCTGCACCCTTTGCGCGATCTCTTGCGACCGCCGGATTTGAAGCGCGATCGGGCAGCGATAGCGGAAGGTCCGCCGGGGTCACCGGAATTTTTGCGGCGCTTGCGGTCGCGCAAGGCCGGGGGAGGCCCGGCGCAGGGGCGCTGGTCGCCGATTTCAGCGCATCTGGCGGCGCCCATTACCGTGACGCAATGGAGCGCGAATGTCGCGCAACAGTTGTTGACCCGCCACGGTATCGTGATGCGCGAAACGGCCATCGCGGAAAATATTCCGCGCGGGTACAACGCGATTTATCCCGCGCTGAAAACCATGGAAGACAGCGGCTGGGTGCGGCGCGGGATGTTCGTGGCCGGCATGGGCGCGGCGCAATTTGCGGCGACTTCCGCGGTGGACATGCTGCGCAGCTTGCGGACGGAGCCTGCGGTTGCGGATGTGGTGTATCTGGCGGCTAATGACCCGGCGAATCCCTATGGAGCGATGCTGCCATGGCCGCGCGCCGAGAATGAGTTGGAAGATTCCGCGCATCACAACATGTCGCGCACCAGTGGTGCTGGCGTCATCCTAATCAATGGGGCGCTGGGGGCGTTTCTGCGGCGGCGCAATCAGGCGTTGCGGATCTTTCTTCCGGAAAACGAACCGGAACGGTCGCAGTTTGCCCGAGAGTTGGCGAAGAAACTGGCGGAGCTTGCAGTTCGCTGGCAAGGGCGCCGCAGCGGGCTTCTGATTGGCGAAATCAATGGCGCGCCCGCGAAAGAGCATTTTCTGGCGCGGTTTCTGACGGAGTCTGGCTTTCACGAAACGATTTTGGGATATCAGATGCGCCGGGTCACGCCGATGGTGCCGAGCCGTGACGCGGAAGACCACTCGGAAGAAAACGATCACGACATTTCGGAGAGCGCGTAATGCCGGAAGGGGACACAATTTTCCGCGCGGCACGCACGCTGCATCGCGCGCTTGCGGGAGAAGTGGTGACCGGGTTCGAGAGCGTGCTGCCGAAACTGGAGCGCGTGGAAGTAGATGCCCGCGTGACCGGACGCACCATCGACAAAGTCCAGGCCCAAGGCAAATGGACGTTGATGCATTTTTCCGGCGATTTGATTTTGTTGACGCACATGCTGATGAGTGGCAGTTGGCATATCTATCGTCCAGGCGAACGATGGAGACGCCGGCGGCTGGAGATGCGGGTGATTATTCGAACCGCAAAGATCGAAGCGGTGGGATTTAATGTGCCCATCGCGGAGTTTCACACCGCGGATTCGCTGCGTCGCCGTCGCGTGTTTAATCAGATTGGTCCGTCGGTGCTGGCGACGGAATATGATGACGCCGAAATCGTGCGGCGTTTGGGCGGTCGCCCGGAGCTTACGGTTGGCGAGGCGCTGCTTTCGCAGTCGTTGCTCGCGGGTATTGGGAACGTATTCAAATCCGAGATATGTTTCGCGTGCGGAGTGCATCCTTTTCGAACGGTTGGTTCGTTGAGTATTTTGGAAATGGCGTCTCTGGTGTCCACCGCGCGCCAGCTCTTGCTTGCGAACGTGGCCGATACTTCCGGCGACGAGATCGTGACCTACGCAGGAATACGGCGCACCACGGGACGCAGCAATAGCGAGGAGAATCTTTGGGTCTATGGGCGGCGCGACCAGCCATGCCGCCGATGCGGCGCTGTGATTGAATCGCGCAAGCAGGGGCTGGATGCGCGCACGAGTTTCTGGTGCCCCAATTGCCAGTCGCTAGAATCCGCAGTGGCGCGGCATGCATCGTGAAGCAGCAGGCCAGCGAGACGCTGCGGAGGTTCGTGGAAACGGCCGACGCTGTCGCGCAAACGACCAAGAAAAATGAAAAGATACATTTAATCAGCGCGCTGTTTAATTCACTTTCCGTTGCCGACGCTGCGCTGGCCGCGCAATTTCTGACTGGCCTCGTATTCCCTCAGTCCGAAGAGCGGGTGGTCGGGATTGGCGGGTCCAGCCTGGCTCGTGCGGTGGCCGAGGCAGCGGGCAAAGCGGGGGAGAATCTCGGCAAGATTTATCGCAAGCACGGTGATCTCGGCGATATGGCGGAAGAGTTGTTGCGCGAGATTCGCGGTGCAGGCTCTTTGACACTGCGGGATGTCGAGGATTTGTTCCGCGACCTTTCAGCGGCGAGGACGCAGATGCAAAAGGATGAATTGTTGCGCGCTGCGTTCACGAGCGGCAGCGCTGGCGACGTGAAATACATAGTGAAGATTCTAACCGGCGATTTGCGCATTGGTTCAAAAGAGAGCCTGGTAGAAGAGGCGATTGCCAAAGCATTTGATCGAAGCGCGGGAGCGGTTCGGCGCGCCAACATGTTTATTGGCGACATTGGCGAAACATTAAGGCTTGCAGCGGAAGACAAGCTCGATGCCGCGACATTGCGGCTGTTTCATCCACTGGGATTCATGTTGGCTTCTCCTGTGGAAACTGCCGCGGAGCTTTTCACGGAAGGCGATGCCACGGCGGTGTACGTCGAGCACAAGTTCGATGGAATTCGTGCGCAGGTACACAAGAGCGCCAGCGGCAAAGTGAAGATTTTTTCGCGTACACGGGACGAAGTTACTGAATTTCCGGAATTGAGTGCGCCGCTTGCAGCGCTTCCGGGTGAAATCATTCTGGATGGGGAGATTCTGGGGTGGCGCGGGTCGCAACCCTTAGCGTTCACCGAGCTGCAACAGCGGCTGGGGCGAAAGAAAGTAGACTTCTGGCTGGCGCAGGATATTCCCGTGAGATTTATTGCCTTCGATGTGTTGTTCGAAAATGGGGAGTTGCTGCTGGATCATCCACTGAGCGAACGCAAGGCGCGGTTGCGGACGATTTTCGCGGCTCACCCAGAAGGCGTTGCTATGGCGGGCGCGAAACTTTGTGAAAATGCGGAACAGGCGAGTGTGGAGTTTTGCGCGGCGCTTGCGGCTGGACACGAAGGCATCGTAGCGAAAACTACGGACTCGCCATATACGCCGGGACGCCGCGGCGGCTCTTGGATGAAGCTGAAGGAACCATACGCGACATTGGACGTGGTGGTGACTGCGGCCGAATACGGCCACGGAAAGCGGCACAAGGTGCTTTCGGATTTTACGTTTGCGGTGCGCGACGGTGAGCGGCTACTGAACATCGGAAAAGCTTATTCTGGATTGACCGATGCGGAAATTGCGGAGTACACGAAATTTTTCCTGGAGCACACCGTGGAGGACCAGGGATTTCGTAGAATCGTGGAACCAAAACTGGTGATCGAAGTGGCGTTCAACAATATGCAGCGCTCGAAGCGGCACGAAAGCGGGTTTGCGCTGCGATTTCCGCGCATTGTGCGGGTGCGGCCGGACAAGCCGGTCAGCGAAATTGACACACTGGCGCGTGCGGAAGAGCTTTTCGCGAAACAAGGTGTAGTTCCAGCGTCTTAGCAGCAATCCACGGGAACGGTGCGAAACGAGAGATACTGCAACGTACCGGCCGCGAGATTCATCTGAAGTACAAGGGCCCGACCAAGAATGGAATATGCCGGAACAAGGGGAAAATAAAATGAAGAGCGCGACAGCAAAGGAATCCAACGGAGAACGGCCTGCGGCGAAATCCGGTGAATTCAGGATCGGGCAGGACCTTCCGGTACACCGCCTTGGATTTGGCGCCATGCGCATCACCGGTAAAGGTGTTTGGGGAGAGCCGAAGGATCGCGGGGAAGCGATTCGCGTTCTGCGTGCGGCCATTGAACTGGGGATCAACTTTATCGACACGGCGGATTCGTATGGGCCGGCGGTGAGCGAAGAGATCATCGCCGAAGCGCTTTATCCTTATCCGAAAGACCTGGTGATTGCCACGAAAGCGGGCTTTGACCGGCCGGGTCCCGACAAATGGGTGACCAACGGGCGGCCCGAGCACTTGCGCGCCGCGTGCGAAGGAAGTCTGCGCCGCTTACGGCTGGAGCGCATCGATCTGTTTCAACTGCATCGTATCGATTCGGCAGTGCCAGCGGAAGAGCAACTGGGAACACTGAAAGATCTGCAGACGGAAGGCAAGATCGAGCATATTGGATTGTCGGAAGTGAGTGTTGCGCAGATCGAACATGCGCGAAAGATCGTGCCCATCGTGACGGTGCAGAATCGTTACAGCGTGGTGGACCGGGGCGCGGAAGACGTCCTGAAATATTGTGAAGGGGCAAATATTGGATTTATCCCGTGGTTTCCGCTGGGGGCTGGAAAAGTTTCTGCGGCGGGAAGTGCGCTGGAACACAAGGCAGCTGAATTGAAGGTGACGCCGTCGCAGTTGGCGCTGGCGTGGCTGTTGTGGCGCTCGCCGGTGATGCTGCCGATTCCGGGGACTTCGAAGGTGGAGCACCTGAAAGAAAATGTGCGGGCGGCAACGCTGAAGCTTGATGAAAGTGTTCTGCGGCAGCTTGGTGCGTCGGGGAAGTAAGACCGGGCGCTGACAATTCTTGAAGGGTGAAGCCCGATCCCCAGAGAAAAATCCAAGAACACAGACAAAAGTGTCTGTGCCACCATCACAGCACGACTGAACAGGTTGCGGAAATCGACTCTTGCGTCGTGGGTTTAGTTTGCCGGGCGGTAGAAATAGTAGTCGGCAGAATAGGCTACTTTGGTTTCGGTGTTGCGGTGGGGGACGTCGCAGCCTGATGCGGGCGGCTGGCCACCCTTGGTATGAAGCCGTTGAATCGTGGTTACTCCCGACAGAATTCCATCGCCGGAATGATTCGCAGCTGTCAACAGCAGCCACGGGATTGAGTCCGCGTCAGGCGAATCCTGGCGCGCGACCACTTTTCCAGCTACTTCGCTGCCATCGTTGTGCTTCCAGGTGGGCCCACCAAAATGCTTGCCGATCGCGGTGCCCTTAGAGTCGAAGAGGTCCGCTTCCGGCGCCTTCAGAATCCAGGCAAGCTTGGAATCCGGTCCCGGCTGGCAGATATACACCTGCGAACCGGTGGCGTGCGCTTGCAAAACGAGCACCTCGGATTCCGGAGCGGCAAGTTTTTCGGGAACATCGGGCTTGGCCATTTGCTGCGCGACCGTGGATTGTAACGGGAACAAAAGAGCGAACAGAACCACTGGAAGAAAGTTTCGCATGGCGAGCCAGTGTAACACGCGGATATACGCGGTTTTAAAGGGAAAATTGGCTGGGGCGGAAGGATTCGAACCTTCACCGTCCTCATTAACAGTGAGGTGTCCTACCAGTTGGACCACGCCCCAGCGGAGTGTAGCTTTTTGCTCCGGGAGGACCGGAGCAGGTGAATTCGCCGCTGCAGAAGCGGCGACGACAAACCTAGAATAGCATGAGGTCTGCTATCAGCAAGAGTCGAAACCGGCGGGTCTAACATAACGAATTCTTATGGAGCGGTTGGTGGGGATGACTGCTTGGTGACGCCAACAAAAGAAACAATGGGTCCATTCTGGAACAATTTTGGACGTCGGAGCGGTTGCGTACAATGTTTCGGAACATTCGAACGCGTTGAGAGATTCGATTTCAGAGAATTCGTCGGGATTATTAGAAACAATTCCGCTTGGAGGTTGCATTCCCGCAAAAATTATTAGAAACTATGCGGTCAATTAGAGACCCGGGCCCGCGCTGCTCGGCATAGAGTGGATGATTCTCCTAAGTAAACGCCCTTCCGGAGAACACAGCTCACTGGCGCAAAGCGGACATGGCACAGATCTTTCACCGAAGCGCGAATTATCTCGCACGATTCAGTTTGCTGGGCGCTGCCGTATTTGCTGGCGTGGCCCTGACCGCGGTTTTGGTGGTGGCCCGGTCACCGTACATCACCAATCAAAATGTTACCCGCGACCAACCCATCCAGTTCAGCCACAAACATCACGCTGGGGACGATGGAATCGACTGCCGCTACTGCCACACTGGCGTGGAGACTTCCGCTTACGCGGGAATCCCGCCTACGAAAACGTGCATGAACTGCCATTCGGTGCTCTTTAATAATGTGGGTTATCTGGAGCCGGTTCGCGAAAGCTATCGCACGGACGAGTCCATTCACTGGGTAAAAGTCCATCGGCTAGCCGATTACGTGTATTTCAACCACAGCATTCATATAAATAAGGGTATCGGCTGTTCCTCCTGCCACGGTTCCGTGAATCAAATGCCGCTGATCATGCAGGCATCGCCGTTGACCATGCAGTGGTGCCTGGATTGCCACCGCAATCCGGAGAAAAACCTTCGCCCGAAAGACCAAGTGTTCAATATGGATTGGAAAGCGCCGGCAAATCAGGACGAGATCGGGCACCGCCTGGCAATAGAAAACAAGATTCGGACGACCGCCGAGCTAACCAGTTGCTCGACGTGTCATCGCTAATGGGTGATATGAGCGATCACGCAAACGATCACGAACTACGTATCCTGCAGGGCAGCACCGCGCAGGAAGGCGAACATCAGCATGACGATCACGGCGATGACGAGCCGGTGGATGAAACGATTCGAGAACATGCGCTGGATCTAGCCACGGTGCGCGAAAAACTTCGCGATAAATCAGGTAAGCAGTATTGGCGGACCCTCGAGGAACTGGCGGGCAATCCGCATTTTGACGACCTGCTGCACCGTGAATTCCCGCGGCATGCTTCGGAATGGGATGATGCCGTTGACCGGCGCGATTTCCTGAAATTGATGGGCGCATCGCTGGCGCTTGCGGGCATGGCGGGATGCGGTACGCCTGACGAGAAAAATATCGTTCCGTATGTGAAGCAGCCGGACGGAATGGTTCTCGGGCGGCCCCGGTTTTATGCCACGGCAATGCCGTTTGGGGCAGACGCCATCGGCGTTTTAGTGGAAAGCCACGAAGGGCGGCCGACGAAGCTGGAGGGCAATCCCGATCATCCGTCGAGCATGGGCTCGACGAGCGCGATCGTGCAGGCGTCGATTCTCAACTTGTACGATCCAGATCGTTCGCAGACCACGCGATATGCCGGGGAAATTCAGACCTGGTCCGCGTTCCTGGAAGCCGCGCAGGGTTTGGCAGCGGCCGCAAAAGCGCAGAATGGCGCGGGTTTGCGCATTTTGTCCGGAACAATTGTCTCGCCGACGCTGGGCTGGCAGATCAAGAAACTTCTGGCGGCGTATCCGGAAGCGAAGTGGCACCAGTGGGAGCCTGCTGCCGGCGATGGCGCACGCGAAGGCTCCAAACTTGCTTTCGGGCGTTACGTAAATACCGTTCTGGTTCCCGGTAAGGCCAACATCATTCTTTCGCTGGATGCGGATTTTCTGGCCAGCGGCCCGGGACATATCGCATACGCGAAGCAATTCTCTCGGCGTCGCAAGCTGGATGCGCCGAGCGATACCATGAGCCGGCTGTATGTAGCCGAGCCTACACCGACGGTCACCGGCTCTTCCGCGGATCACCGCTTGCCGGTGCGTGCCAGCGACATTGAATTGTTGGCGCGCGCTCTTGCGGGAAAAATTGGCGCTGGCGCGGCGATTACGCTTCCGGCGGAAACGGAGAAGTGGCTCAGCAGCGTTGCGCAGGAGTTGCAGAAAGAGCGCGGCGCGTCTCTTGTCGTTGCAGGCGAGCAGCAACCCGCTGCGGTACACGCGCTGGCACACGCCATCAATGCGTCGCTTGGAAACGTTGGAAACACCGTTTACTACACCGATCCGGTGGAATTCGCGCCGGAATCGAACTTGGAGTCTTTGCGGCAGCTTTGTGCGGATATGGGCGCCGGCAAGGTGGATACGCTGGTCATTTTGGGCGGCAATCCCGCCTACAACGCACCGCATGATTTCGACTTTCTGGAAAAATTGAAGAAAGTTCACGCCTCGATTCACCTGAGCCCGTACTTTGATGAAACATCGGCGTACTGCACCTGGCATATTCCCGAATCGCACTTCCTGGAAACCTGGAGCGATGCGCGCGCTTACGATGGCACCGCCACCATTATCCAACCGCTGATTTCGCCACTGTATTACACGAAGTCGGCGCACGATGTGGTCGCGGCCTTCAGCGAAAAGCCTGGCAACCCGCCTTATGAATTGGTGCGTGCCTATTGGGCAGACGCGATGGGCCACTCGGAAGCAGCGGTGGAATCCGGGTGGAAGAAGTGGCTGAACGACGGCGTCATTCCCAACACAAAATATGCAGCGACTGCTTCGGGGTTGAAGTGGAGCGCCAGTAGTTTGCCTGCATTTCAAGCGGCGCCCGCGGGCCAGATTGAATTTATTTTCCGTCCGGATCCCACGGTGTGGGACGGGCGCTTTGCGAACAACGGCTGGCTGCAGGAATTGCCGAAGCCGCTTACGAAAATTACCTGGGATAACGCCGCGCTGGTGAGTCCAAAATACGCGCAAAAACTGGAATTGCTGCACAAAGTAGTTGCTCGCGGCGGCGAGCACGGGCAGGTTAGCTCGCGGGTCGTGGATATCGAACTGAACGGGAGCAAGGTAACTGCCGCAGCGTGGACATTGCCTGGACAGGCTGAGGACACCATCGTGCTTCCGCTTGGCTACGGTCGCACCCGCGCGGGATTTACCGGCACGGATAAAGGGTTCAATGCGTACGTCGTGCGTTCTTCGGACGGGCTGTGGGTCTCCACGAACGGCAAGGTTACCGCTACCGGCGACAACTATTCGATAGCTTGCACGCAATATCACTTCAACATGGAAGGGCGGCAGCTTCTAAGCTCCGCTAGTCTCGCGGAATACAAGAAAAATCCGGGCTTTGCACATGAAGGCCAGGAAGCTCCTCCGAAAGACGATTCGCTGTATCAGGAATTTTCCTACCCCGGCTACGCATGGGGCATGGCCATCGACCTCAACAAGTGCAACGGCTGCAATGCTTGCGTGATCGCCTGCCAGTCGGAAAACAATATCCCGGTGGTCGGCAAGGATCAGGTGATGCGTGGGCGCGAAATGCACTGGATTCGCGTGGATCGCTATTACGCGCATGCGGAATCGGAAACCAACGACCCTTCCGCCTATAATTCCTCACTGGACAATCCGGAAACATTCTTTCAACCGGTCCCGTGCATGCAGTGCGAAAACGCGCCTTGCGAACAGGTTTGCCCTGTGGGCGCGACGGTGCACAGCGCGGAAGGCCTGAACGATATGGTGTACAACCGCTGCATCGGCACGCGCTATTGCTCCAACAACTGCCCATACAAGGTGCGCCGCTTCAATTTCCTGCGTTTCCAGGATTGGGAGACGCCGCAACTGAAGCTGCTGCGCAACCCGGAAGTCACCGTGCGCAGCCGCGGCGTTATGGAAAAGTGCACCTACTGCGTGCAGCGCATCAATAACGTGCGCATCGACGCGGAAAAACAAAATCGCCCGATTCGCGACGGCGAAATCGTGACCGCTTGCGAATCCGCTTGCCCGTCGGAAGCCATCGTTTTCGGAAATGCCAACGATCCCAACAGCCGGGTGGCAAAATTGAAGGCCCAACAGCGCAACTATTCGATCTTGTCGGAACTCAACGCGCGGCCTCGCACAACGTACCTGGCAGCGGTGCGAAATACCAACACGGATCTGGTGAAGGAATGAGCGCTCCGGAAATTCCATTGAACTCGCATCCGTTGTACGAACCCGAGCCGGTGCTCGAACCGGGGCATACGTATGCCTCGGTAACGGACAAAATTTCCTCGATCGTGCTGACCAGGCCGCTGGGACTTGGCTGGCTAGCGGGATTTACCCTGGCGTTTTCCATCGTGATGCTGCTGTTCGGTTGCCTGTCCTGGCTGATCATCAAGGGCGTTGGCATCTGGGGCATCAACATTCCCATCGGCTGGGGATTCGCGATCGTCAACTTCGTCTGGTGGATCGGTATCGGCCACGCGGGCACGCTGATTTCCGCGATTCTTTTTCTGTTGAATCAAAAGTGGCGCACTTCCATCAATCGCTTTGCCGAGGCGATGACGCTGTTTGCCGTGGCTTGCGCGGGCATTTTCCCGTTGATCCACACCGGGCGTCCGTGGATGGCGTATTACATGTTTCCGTATCCCAGCACCATGGGGATCTGGCCGCAATTTCGCAGCCCGCTGATCTGGGACGTGTTCGCGGTGTCGACTTACGGCACGGTTTCGCTGTTGTTCTGGTATGTGGGGTTGCTGCCGGACCTGGCGACGCTGCGTGACCGCGCGAAAGAGAAGTGGCAGCAATATATCTTTGGCATGCTCTCGATGGGCTGGCGTGGCTCCGCTCACCATTGGCATCGCTACCAGTCGGCTTATTTGCTGTTGGCGGGCCTGGCAACGCCGCTAGTGCTCTCGGTTCACACCGTGGTGAGCTTCGACTTTTCGGTGGCCATCGTTCCGGGGTGGCACACCACGATTTTCCCGCCATATTTCGTGGCCGGCGCCATTTATTCCGGGTTCGCGATGGTGCTGACGCTGTGTATCCCTCTGCGCAAGGCTTACAAGCTCGAAGGATTCATTACCATGCGCCATCTGGACACC
>Ga0210394_10002506_pt1 | contig 25035 bp, 14 predicted proteins | sample IncBWC12MmetaG_FD_160121 | JGI IMG/M metagenome (GOLD analysis project Ga0210394, IMG submission 160121) | Forest soil microbial communities from Barre Woods Harvard Forest LTER site, Petersham, Massachusetts, United States - Inc-BW-C-12-M | ecosystem: Environmental > Terrestrial > Soil >... | reverse complement strand
CGAAGTTCGATAACGTCAGCGTCCCGCTTCCGCTCAACGTCACATTCGCCGCGTCGATCTCCAACGCCGTTGTGTTCGCCGACCCGTTCATCGTGAACGTCCCGTTGTTCACGATGCTCGACCCCGTTATATTCAAAATTCCACCGTTGTCGACCTTCAATTGACCGCCTGCCGGGTTCGTCAACGTCCCCGATACCGTGTTCCCCCCTCCGATCACTTCAATCGTGCTCGTCCCGTTATTCGCCAGCGCCGTGTTGATCGTCACATTCGCTAATTGGATCAGCCCCGCTCCCGTCTGCGTGATCGTCCCCCCGTTGATCGTCACTCCCCCATCAAAAAGTATCGTGCTCGCATTGTTCAAGATCGTCCCGCCCGCATTCGCGTACGTCCCGCCAAAGAATGTCAACTTCGAACCCGCGCTCGCTTCCAGCGTACCTGTGTTCGTCCCTCCCGCGCTGCTCACCTGTAAGGTCATCCCGACCGATTGATTCGCGTCGATCGTCCCTTGGTTGTTCAGCCCGATCTGCCCAACGCCGATATTCCCCGCTCCCTGGATCGTCTCCTGGTTCGTCAGCACATCCGTCCCCGACGAACCCCCTATGATATTCGACGCGAAGTTCGATAACGTCAGCGTCCCGCCGCCGCTCAACGTCACATTCGCCGCGTCGATCTCCAACGCCGTTGTGTTCGCCGACCCGTTCATCGTGATCGATCCCGCATTGCTGATGGTGCTGCCACTGACCGTAAGCGTGGCTCCATTATTAAAACTCAGGGTGTCGGTGGCTCCGAGGGTGAGATTGGAAGTAGCGGCGCCACTTATATTCAAAGTGACAATCGAATTCGCGGTGCTTATGCACGCGTTGGTGCTGCTGGTCGGTACACCCGCGCTCCAATTGCCTGCGGCATTCCACACTCCGGAGCCGCCGCCCGTCCAGCTTGTGCCGCATTGCGCAAAGGCTGAGAGTGGAAACAAAAAAAGCGCAAGAAGCGCAACGAGCAAAATCTGGAGAGAGACATTCTTCCTCTCTGAATCGTTTTTTGCGGCGAAGAATCGTGTGTGCATGGCAACTCTCCTTATCGTCAACCGTCTTGTCAAACGTCTGCTCACAAATGTAGACCGCATCTTCGAATCAGGAATGACCGGACTCCCAGGAATGGCCGGACTCCGTTGAAGTGTCAAGAAGGGTAGTTCACGGCCTCTTTTTTTGTCAAGCACATGAATGTATGTGGCCAGATTGCGACCGCAGTGCGTCACAAAGAGTGGTTGGCGGCGAAATAACGCGGCGCTTCAGGCAATCGAAGCAGATATCTGCCGCAATTGCGCGGCGTCCGGCTTTGGAGTTCCGCCCACCTGGCTCGCAACCCACGCTCCCATGCGATTCGCCGCGTCGTTCATCGTCGCGAGCGACGCACCCCGGAGATAGTGGTGGACGAGCCCCGCGGTGAACGCATCGCCAGCGCCGACCGTGTCCGCCACTTTCGCGGGATAGCCGGGGTGTGAATCGCTCGCGTCCACAGTAACGAGCACGCTTCCCTCCGCACCACGCGTGAGACACACCAACTTGACGCCCTGCGTCTCCCGCAGACGTCGCAGCGAATCCTCTTCTCTCTCGTGAAAAAGCCGAAGCAAACTCATAACGCGCGGCAGCTCGTCATCATTCAATTTCACAATGTCCGCCAATTTCATGGACTCGGCCAGCACTGCGGCGGAATAGAACGACTGCCGAAGATTTACATCGAAGATTCGCGTTGTGCTAGGCCGCACAGCACGGAGAAATTCGCGAATCGTCCCGCGCGATCGCTCCGACCGTTGCGCGAGCGAACCGAAGCAAACCGCGTCGGCCTGCGCCGCCACCGTTTTCCACTCGGGACTCCACTCGAGAAAATCCCACGCGACCGATTTCGTGATCTTGAATTTCGGCTGGCCGTCACGGTCCACTGAGATCTTCACCGTACCGGTCGGATGTTCGGAATCTGTCTGAAGGTGGCTCGTGACGAGTCCGAGGCGATCGATGCGTTGTGCGGCTTCACGCCCGAGATCGTCGTGGCCAAGACGGCTTGCGACAATACTCGCGTCCCCCAGCAAACTTGACGCGTAGGCAAAATTCGCGGGCGCCCCGCCGAGTTGCTTCCCTCCGGGCAACAAATCCCAAAGTACTTCTCCCAATCCCACAACGGTGTAAGTTTTCGCAGACATAGCTGCCTAGTTTGCGTTGCGATTTCATCAAAGTGCCAATAATTTTTGATGCGACGCACTACCCGATTCGTGGCATCCACCCAATACAAACTGGCGCCGCGATCGCCGAGGCGTGTTGATGGAACTGCCTGTGCATTGAGCATCGGCGTTGCCGCTCGGATACCGCGTGCCAGCTTTCCCGAGGTCGCTAATCCGGAATTGGGAGTTCATGCAAACACGTCACACACCGCTCTAAACCGAATCCATATTACCATTTTAAAATTGGGAGCTTGACGTTCACGGCAGGGGACCAGCAGAACTGCGCAGCTTCACCGCGACGCAACGCCTCCCAAGACTGCCATGCAGTCGATGATTTTCGGCTCTTCCTCTCGGCGTGTTCAGGAATCCCCTGGGAAAGCGAGCCCGGCTCGCCGTCCTGTTCGTTGCCGTCGTTCTTGCGGCCATTCCTTTTCGGGAAGGCCGAATGGATACTCGCGACACAAATGTTCGAGTAACTTAGGGTGTACTTTGTAATAAGACAGTGGCGCGGTGTAACGCTGCCTTTATTTCTTCGAGCTGAGTGCGTGCTTCATCGAAGTTCCCGGCATCCACGCTCTCTTGCATACCCGGTAGGGCTACAGGATCATAACCATTGTAAGTACCGGGAGCGAACAAGGCGTGCTTATACCACGGCCGGCCCGGCAACCCACCTGCCAACAGAAATGCCTCTTCGGCCTTGACTAAATTCCGATTCACTTCGTACAAATTGGTCGGCTCTGTTCCTTTGCTCGCAGAGGGATCGTATCGATCGGCTAGTTGCCAGGCGACCTGGGTCAGCTCTTGAGCAGCATGCTCCGCCGCCTGGAGATCAAGCTCCCCGGCCCGCCCGAGGAGCACCAGCTTGTTATGGATTCCTTCGAGGTTGCTTTCGATCTCTTGTCCGTAGGTCGCATAATCAAGCGGCAAGAGATCCGCTTCCGCTAATCGCATGGTCATCAAGCCGAAGAGGCGAGCCGAAGCGACGTGATACAGAAACTCGGGATCTCCGAATTTTTTCATCCAGCGATGATTATCGAAGATCGAGTGGTACTCTCCGGCCAGACCATCAAACTGCATGTCCGTCGAGGGAATTCCTAGATGATCGAAGAACGCGATAAAATCCGTACCACCGCCTAGATCCTTGACTTGAAATTCTTGTTGAGCGATAGGAACAGAAGTTGGCCTCGAGGCGGCGGGATGACCCGGCACCAACTGCTGCCGGAGACGTTCTCGCAATTGCTCGTTTGCCCGCTCCAAGACAGAGCCACCCACTGGGTCGGGAATGTCCGCAGCCACCTCCAAAATGAACCTCTTGAGAGAGGGCGATGCGGATATCGAAAGACGGTCTCCGGAAACGGCGGTGTCCGTATTCAGATATGCTACCGCGGCATGATTGAGTTTCTGAGTATATTTCTCTGCCCATACGACTGAACCGAACTCACCCAACTCTTCACCGTCCCAACTGCAGAGCCAGATTGAACGACGCGGGTGCCAGTCTTCTTTGACTAAAGCACCCAGGCCATGAGCCATTTCCAAAAGCGCGGTCGTACCACTGTTGGGATCTGCACCACCATAGACCCAAGCGTCGCGATGATTCCCAGCTAGCACAATTGCCTCCGGGTCTTGGGTACCGTGAATCTTTGCGATCACATTCCAGATTGACCTCACGACCTGGTTCATCCGGACCAGCATCCGGACTTTCGCGGGTCCAGGCCCTACGTGGTAAGTGAATGGCAGCCCCCCTTGCCAGTCCCGCGGCGCCGCGACCCCCTGTATATTCTTCAGAATAGGCTCGGCGTCCGCGTAAGAAAGCGGCATGATCGGTAAATGAGGAATGTTTGAACCGTCAGCAGCCACCGTTCCTGGAAGGATGAATTCATAGAGGACCGAGCCGCGTTGTACTCCCGACGCAGGCCGCCATGGGCCCCGAGGATAAGAGTCGCCGACGTGGTAGCCGTCGTTCTGAGGGTCGGAATAAATGATGAGCCCGGCGACCTTGTTCTCCTCTGCGATTCTTGCTTTTACTCCCCGATAGCAAGCTCCGTACCGCACAATCACAATCTTCCCTGCCACCGAAATTCCCGTGGATTGCAGAAACTCATAATCGGCCGGAAGACCGTAGTTCGCATACACCACTTCGGAAGCCACATCACCCGAACCGGAATAAGCGTTAAACCCGACCGAGCTGCGGCGATCTCTTGAGGCTGGATCTTCAGGGACATATTCCGAATGTGGCCCTGAGAATTTCTCCGGAACGAGCAATTGGAACTTGATCTCGCCGGGTTCGGAATCCAGCACTTTGAACTGCTCGATTTCCGCGTCAAGCCCGTAACTTCGGAATTGCTTGAGCATGTACTCTGCGGTGCGGCGATCACCGAGGCTGCCTGCTGGATGTGGCTCGGCGGTCAAAATCTTGTGAATGGCTTCTGCCCGCTCCGGATTGGGCACGGCCAGAAACTTCTGCTCCAGAGAACGCTCGCTCTGACTGTGCGCAGGTGTAAAACCGCGCAAGGTCAGGTCATGTCCTCCGTCCGTCGCTTCCCCCGCCAGTGAGAGGATCATGAGGATCAAGAAGAAATGTACTGCGGTTCGCATGCGGGTCCTCTAAAAGCCCGTCGCAACGCTCGAATGCTCAGGATCGGTTCCCGTCAGACCGGCCAGAAATTACTGTTTCCAGAGTATGGCGAAGTGTACGAGCGATGAAATCGATGTGCTGGTCCTCAATTATGAAAGGAGGTAGCAGCTCAATATGATCTCCGCCGACACCGTCGATCAATCCAGTCACACCACCGAGAATGAACAAGCCATTTTTCAGCGCGCCGCTCTCGATGAGGTGAGTTACGTCCCATTCGGGTGGAAATGGAGCTTTACTTTTCTTGTCAGCTACAATCTCTATCCCCAGAAAAAAGCCCTTGCCGCGGATATCCCCGACACATGATAAATCGTCGAGTGTCGCATGAAGTCTTAGCAAAAGCTTGTCGCCCATCTGGGCGACTCGCGATATAAGCTTATTTTCTTCGATGTACCTCAATACGGCCACTCCCGCGGCGCAGCTTAATGGGTTGCCGCCATAGGTGTAGCTGTGCATTGGCTTTCCTGATCCATCTGCAATTGCTCTCCATACCTTTTCGCAAAGAATCGTCGCCCCGAGCGCCGCGTATCCACCTGCAATTCCCTTCGCGGTGGTAATGATATCCGGTACAACTTGCCAGTGTTCAATTCCCCAGTTCAAGCCCGTCCGGCCGATGCCACTCATCACCTCGTCGGCGATGAACAGAACATCGAATTCATCGCAAATTTCCCGGATAGACCGGTAATATTCAGGCGGAGGAACTACGGCTGAGAGCGAAGTCCCAATCACCGGCTCGGCAATGAAAGCGGCGACGTTTTCTGCTCCCTCCTGACAAATGACTCGCCTCAGTTCCCTTGTGCACTCCATTCCGCACTCGGGATAAGACAGTTTCCAAGGGCAGCGATAACAATACGGCGGCGGGATGTGAGGAAAACTGAGGAGATAGGGGTCATGCATTCGCCGCCACGATGTTCTGCCGCTCATCGAAAGAGCGCCTACCGTATTGCCGTGGTAACTCTGCCATCGCCCAACAATCTTGCGCTTGCTTCGATTACCTCGCTCCCAATGATATTGATAAGCGAGCTTAAGTGCGGCTTCGTTTGCTTCAGCTCCGCCAGAACAGAACAAAGTTTTCGTCTCCCGCATTCCGTGCGGTGCCCACGCATTGAGTATCTCTGCCAAATTGTGACGGGGCTCGTTTTCGGAATTGCCAGAGTAGCTGAAGGCTAATCTTCCTGCTTGGTCAGCGATCGCGTCCACGATCTCCGGGATACCGTGACCGACATTGACCACGCCTACGCCCCCAATTGCGTCCAGGTATTGATTCCCCTCAACGTCGTATACGTAGACCCCTTTACCTTTCACAAGGGTCTTCGAACTCTTAGAATAGTCGGCGTAGAGTACATGGCTGCTCACGGGAATCCTCTTGGCTTTCTCGGACTGATCCTGTGTCATTTCACTGACTCCGCGCAGCCGCCCACCCTTTAAAACATCGCTCAGCCGATCATCGAAGACCGCCGTATGTCTTCACTATTCCCTTTTCCAACCAGGTCCACGTAGAGGGCGGCCGGCTCTGGAGCCTGTGAGTTTCCCGTGTTCGTATTCAAGCTGGCCGTTGACAAACACGTAGTCGACACCTTGCGAGACCTGCGTTGGCTCCGCGTACGTCGCTCGGTCGCTGATCGTCGAGGGATCGAAAACAGTGATGTCCGCGTAATAACCAACCTTAATCAAGCCGCGGTCGGTCAGGTGCTCGCGCTGTGCCGGCATCGATGTGATTTTCCGAACAGCCTCCGGTAGGGACATCAGGTGCTCATTGCGGACATACTGCCCGAGAAAACGCGGGAACGCACCGAACGCGCGCGGATGAGTATACGGCTCGAAGAGTGGCCCATCGAGTGAAAGCTCGTTGGCATCAAGACAGATCGAGGTCCATGGCTGCTTTAGCGCATACGTCAAATCCTTCTCGCTGGCCACGAAAAAGAGCGCTCCGCTTAACGCCTTATCGGCAAGAATTAAGTCAAACAACGCGTCCATCTCAGACTTTCCTTCCATCTTAGCGATCTGTGCGACCGTCTTGCCAGCATATCGCTTCAGCTCCGGACTGAAGGCAGAGGAAATCAGGACGCCTGAGCCACCACCGCTGTCGTGGTAGAAATTTTCCCAATGTTCGTGATCAACAGCCATGTCGCGGGCGATGCGCGCGCGAACCTTCGGGTCGCGCAATCGCTCGAGGAGCTTGTCCGTCCCACCATCGGCCACCCATGGAGGAAGTGCCGTAGCAAGCGCTGTGGCGCCGGCCAGATAGGGATATTGGTCCGCGCGAATGTCGAGCCCTGCATCGCGGGCCCCCTGAATCTTTTTGACAACCTGTGGCATTGTGCCCCATCGCGACTTTCCGGCTACTTTGAGATGGAAGATTTCCACCGGCAAACCGGCCTCGCGGCCGATGCGGATCGCTTCGTCGAGCGCGCCCATTTCGGTAGCACCTTCGCTTCGCATGTGCGTCCCGTAGATTCCGCCATACTTCGCCGCTACCCTGGTAAGTGCAATCAATTCATCCGTGTTAGCGTAGTGTCCTGGCGGATAAATCAGCGCGGTTGAAAGCCCGAGCGCACCATCCTTCATTGCCTCGGCAACGAGCGCCTTCATCTGTTCGAGTTCTTCCGGCGTGGGCGCACGATTGTCGTCGCCGATCACCGCTTCGCGTACCTGCGCCGCTCCTACGTAGGTTCCCAAATTGATCGGCGTGCCGTCTTTCTCAAGGCGGCGAAAGTAGCCGTCGAGTGTCGTCCAATCGACCATCAAATGATATTGATCAAGATACGACTTCAGCGCCGCTAGCGTTTTCCCGTTCTGCGGCGCGACCGAGCCACCTTCACCAGTAATTTCACTCGTTATGCCCTGCGAGAGCTTGCTGAACGAACGGCTGTCGATCAGCAGCGTGAACTCCGATTGCCCCAGCATGTCAATGAATCCCGGGGACACGATCTGGCCCGTCGCATCAACTACCGTTCTTGCAGACGCTCCCCCGAGGTTTCCGATAGCCGCGATCCGGTCACCGCGAATGCCGACATCTGCCGCATACCAGGGACCGCCGCTGCCATCGAGAACACGACCGTTCTTGATAATCACGGCGAAGGGAGCGGGCTCATCCGGCGACGTCGAATAGATGGCGGAGGCAATCTGTCCCAGCGCTTCGCCGACTATTTTCGGGGGCAATGTCGGGTCTTCGGTTGAGAACGGGACGTGATTGGCATAGGCTGCGAATGCAAGATGGCGCCCGTCAGCGGTCGTCATATAGCCCGCGAGACCTTTGCCGTTGAGCATCGGGCTCTTGTTCAAAGCGTCGTAGGATTCGTACGTGCCGGGTTTGGCAAGAACATGCCCCGCTGCCGGAGAATTTACCTCGATGTCCCAAAGAGTTCCGTCGCGCCCAAGCACTGGAAGGGCGTTCTCAAAGATGGGGAAATCTTTCTGCTTCGACATGAAGGCCAGGTAATGAACCATGAAATCCGGCGTGAAATATGTGGACGGTGCGAGCCCGGCCCCATCCGCCTGCGAGGCGCCCGTCAAATCAAAACCGCCGGTCGCGAGAAAATCGCGCTCCAGATCAAAACCGCCCTGCTCCATGTCGAGCGTCTTGGGTCTGAGGATTGTGCCAAGGATAAAAGGCATCATGGACGCGTGTAAATTCTGACTAACCTTCAGAGTGATTCGGATCTCTTCGGAGAGCGGAGGGGATACATGTTCTGCGACAACATTGTTTTCCACGTAGAGGGAGGAAAGCATCTTGAAATCTGGCTTATCGCCGGGCGCTGGCAGCTTCGCTTTAATGCCGTTCTTGCGTAGCGCTTCAACGAACGTCACTTGTGCAAAGCGGCTGGGCTGCGGGACGGCATACGTGCGGAGAATCGAAGGCGAATCGAGCGGAAACTTTCCAGATAGCGTAACTGTGTACGAAGCATCCGGATTCATTACATCAGTGGGGGGCTGTACGTCGGGCTTCGATCCAGGCGGCCCCGTCGTTATCTGGTTGACGAGTGTTACGTAGGAGGTTTGCGGCGAAATGGTCAGGGCAACGGGTGCGCCTTCTGAATCACCGCGCGAAACGGTCAGATCAATGAGATTATCGTTCAGCGATATCGGCGAGACCACAACGTTCGTACCTGATTCCCGACCGCCCTCGGGAAACAGAGTGGCATCCACGAGCACGCGCCCGTCAATTTGTCGAATGCCGTGAGCTGCTACTTGGGCGGCAAGCTCTCGAATTACAAGCAACGGATCGCCCAAAACGACCTTCGCTTCGGGACTGCTGTCGGAATAGGAGTGGTCCCCGTTCTCGAATACAAGTTTGCCGTCCGGCTGGATCCTACCGGAAAGGTTTGGATCACCGCTGGCCACCAAAACGAGATCGCCTTTCAGTGTGCCGCCGGGCTCGATAGAGCCCGTGCGATAGACGCGTGTGTGAAACCGATACTCTGCACCGAGCAGCTCGAGGCCGGTCCCTTCCGTCAGAAGTTTGCTCGTTGAACCCGGAGTAAAAAACTTCTCTCCATTTAACGCATAGACAACCTTGTTTTCATCGAGAGAATAGATCTCCACACCGAAGTTCGCGTGCTTATATTCAGGCCGATTCACGATCGCATGAATTTGATCGGCTAGTGCAGTCTCCTGCTGGACAGAAGTCACTTGAGACCGCGTGGGGACGACACCAAAAACTCCAGCCGCGAATAGGAAAAATAAAATCGAATTATTGTGTTTGATCATTGCCATTGAACGGTGAAGGCTCCGGTCCTTCGTCGGACGATCGAAGAGTTAGGATTTGTCTTCCGACCTGCGCGCTTTCGCGTGCCCACTCGAGAGAGATCCCCGGATCGAACGCGTCGGATCTTGTGTCGTATCGCAATGGTTGTTTTTGGATCAGAAACATGTCATAACGTGGAAATTCGCGAATTGTGGAATTTGACGGAACCCTCGTTTACGAAGACACCCCAGCGCCCATGTTTCAGGTCGTAGAGCCGAGTATTCAGCGCCACTCGATTGTCGGCATAGATAACGCACACGGTGTCGTCAACGAATACCTTTAGATCAATCGATGTGTGGGGCAAAAGAGTAATTGGTCTCTCCATACCGACGTCGAACGGAAGGTCACCCGGCCGCGGCCAAGTATCAAAGACAAGTCGATTCCGCAAGGGCTCCAAACGGATGTAATAGGCGGAGTCAAGATCGTCACTCACTCGAAGCATCAGGCCGCATCCGCGTGTATTCTTTTCGAAGACAACGGTTGTCTCGATTTTGCAACGGAGAGGCATCGCGCCCGAAGGAGAACAGGCGAAACCTCCGGGAGCATCAAGATGGATTCCCTCCGTCGAAATTTCAACAGGACCTGTTCCATTTTGAAATTGAAAGGCAACGTCTTGCGAGAATGCGCGATCTACGCTATCAGGCACTTTCACGGAAAGTGTTCCATCTGTCTCTTGGATGATCTCGTGGACCACAAGATTCCCGCCCCAATCCCATCCCGATGGCCCCAACTCTATGTTGCTTGGATAGGGTTTGCAGGGAGAGAAGCCGGAGTCGCGGTTCGAACGGAGATAGTCGATCTTGTCGTAGCGCGAGGGATTCCAGCCGAAGGCGAACCGGCGGTGACCGTCCGACGCAGTCTTCGCCGCATAGTAGGCTCGGCCATCGAATGAATCGTTTTCAGGTGCGAGCCACGGACCCTTCAGCGAACGGCTCATTCGGTAATGTGTCCGATGCTGTTCGCTAAACTCTGAAAATACCAAGTACCACAAATCCCCCATTCGGAACAGATCTGGGCATTCGTGATCGAAATACAAACCTGGAGCCCAGAATGGCTCGCGGACATCCCATTTTTTCAGGTCGCGCGAGGTGCACAGAGCGGTGCACCCTCGTCTTCTCGCAGGTCCCGCCTTAAGGCGAGCCACGACCAGCATCCAATACTCCCTAGCTTCTTCATTCCAGAAAACAAAAGGGTCACGCCAGTCGTTGATGTCATAAATTCCGGGCGCGGCATAGAAGGTATCGTCGGGGATCTTGACCCAATGCAACAGATCATGGCTAGCTGCGTGCATGATTCCGTCTCTAGGCTTTCCTTCCTTGGGGAAGTAACGATTGTTGCCTGCAAAATAGATGTGGTAGAGGCCTTCTGCCTCAATCACGCTGCCCGCAAAGCAGCCGAAGTCCTGCTGATTTCTGTTGCCCCGCGGTAATACTTGACCATGCTCCGTAAAATGAACAAAATCTTCCGTACTGATCAGATACCAGGAGCCAGGCCAATACAGTGGCTCTCCTTTGGGGCAATTAGATGCGTCACGCCAAGCTGGCGAAAAGAACAGCCAGAATTTTCCGTCTTTGTAGAAGGGCTGAACGTCAGCGGTCCAAGCATTCTCAGGACGATAGAAAAAATCTCGAACATGGCTTGCGCCAGCCGTCGAATCACGCCGCACAGGAAACTGCTCTGCAAGAAAATTACCGATGTTGCTGAAAGCTGGTTCCTTCCCCGAATAAAGGACCGATGCTGCCGTTACGGACTGAAGGAAGTCGCGACGCTTCATGGTGTTCAAGCATCTCCAGTGTTTCTTGAACTGCCTCCATCAGCGGACCATTAGGCAATCCGACGGAATTCCCTACCAGCGGCAGTGCTACTCGATGCCACCCTCCGACTAGCTCGTTGAAACGGGCTAAAACGTAAACTTCAACGCAAATTGAATAATCCGCGGGTTCACGCTCGTACCAGAGATCCGTCCAAAAGTTGAGTCCCCAAAATTCGAATCTGGATCCGCGAACTGTGCGTGATTGAAGGCGTTAAAGAACTCCGACCGAAATTCAAAATTGGCATTTTCATGCGGCCAGCGTACCGGAAACTGCTTTAGGATGGACAGGTCCCAATTATTCTGGCCAGGTCCCTTGAATATGCCGACACCAGAATTGCCAAACCCCAGCGCATTGGGGTCAGCCGAGCTAAATACCGCGGGTGCCTCAAAACAACTAGTATTGATGTAATCGTTCAGATGGCTGCTAACACCTCCCGAGTGAACGTACTGGCTGGGTGTGCACGTGCCTGTCAGGCTTGCGCGGTCGCTAAAGTTTCCGTAGACGCTATTCCCATTGAAGAACTGAGCCGTCAAGAAGTGTCCATCCTGGATCGTCACTACACCCGAGACTGCCCACCCTCCCAACAGTTCACCGTGCAAGGACGTTTCACCCTTCGGGCCCGGCAGTTCGTAATAAAAGTTGGCAACGAAGCGTTGGGGGCGGACGTAGAAATCCGGTCCATAGGATTGGCGTAGGTTATTTGAATCTCCTAGTACATTGCCCCCATTAAATCCAATCGACTGTTGGTAGGCATCGGCTAACTCCTTGGAATACGTATACGACAACTGAGCTTGTAGACCGTGGCTGAACCGTTTGTTGAAGCTAACGAGTAGCGCGTTGTACCACGATTCTCCAATACTTTGAATTTCCTGCGGACCAGGGAAGAAGCCCTCATAGGGAGTGCGCATCGCCAAATTCGCCAATGTATTCGTGGTCTCGCCTCGTATCGGATTAGTTGGCGAAGCTATCTGAGCTTGATTGCTGTCGCGGATGAGGATATTGTGCAGTCCACGGGTGCCCGAATAGCCTACCTCCAGAATCGAGCTCGGGGTAATTTGTGCCTGCAATCCTAGGCTGTACTCCTGTTCCATCGGCGGGCGAAATGCGGGGTCGAAGAAATACAAGAAGTTCTGCGTGGTTGGGGAGTATGGGATGAAGCCTGGTAATGTTGGGACGTTTAGGTTAAAGGGGACCTGACTTGTAGCTGCAGCATTGCTTGCCCCTACCGAGAGCCGGCCTATAGAAAATGGAGAATTGCCGAGCAACTGGATGGCCACTTGACCTACGTATCGGCTGTGGTACACCCCGTACCCCCCTCGCAGTACCAATCGATCTGTACGCGGTAGCTGCCAGGCGAAACCGACGCGAGGGTTCCAGGTATTCTGGCCATCACCGTTCATCGCACATCCGTTGGGACCTCGTATAACCCCCGGCGGCAACGGTGTCGGTCCGGTATAGTTCGAGGGTACGACGGTTCCGGCGATTGTTCCCCCGGCCGGTGGATTCGGATTTAGCGCTGCAAGATCGATTGTAGAATTGCGGCCGAGCGAATCGGAGATGCAGCCGAGACGATCATAGCGCAGTCCAAGATTCAATGTCAGTCTCTTCGTCAACTGGACGTCGTCTTGAGCGTAGGCGTTCCCCTCCCAGGCTCGGTATCCTCGGTCAAAGAGGCCGGGGTTGTCGAACGACAAGAAAACGTTGCTGAACGCACTGCCGTTCTGGGCGGCGCTCATTCCCAACAGAAAATCAGCCCAACTCAAGTAAGCCACGTTGGCGATATTCTTATAGCCCACATTGTTGTATTGTTCGCGGAGAAGACCCCCTCCAAAGCGAAAACTGTGACGGCCGCGGATCCAGGACAACGAGTCTTGGATTGTGTACGTGTTTTGCGCGATCGTCACGGCTTGCCCGTTTCCACCCAACTCAAGAGCACTGGGAGAGGGAAAGTCGAAATTAATTTGCGGACGATTGTTGTCATAGCTAGGCACCGTAACGCCGACATCGGAAAACGTAAATGGATAACCTACCGTGCTGTGTTGATTGACGCGATTGAAACCGATCTCTGCCTGATTCACAAGATTCGAACTAAAAACATATGTGTGCGTCAGCGAAAAGCTGCGATAGCCGAAGGGAAAAGTCTGCGGAAAGCCCGGAACGGAAGAACCCGCGGACGAGGTGAACGGCAAGGTATATGAGAATCCGTTATTCGAGAAGAAAAACCGGCCAGAGAGCTTACTCCGCTCGGAAATTTGATAATCTGCGTTCGTCATGAACTGGTCATCTGTGAAGGGGCACGCATCGCTGAATGTCGACGAGCCTTGGCTGTCGAATGGCTGACTCGGGTTTATAGTTTGGGGTGTGGGAATCATATATTGCCCATTCGAAAGCTTTAGCTGCAACAATTGCAGCGCGACGGGGTTAATATTCGATCCGTCTGAGAGTATAGCTGCACCTCCATTCGCGCCAGTTTGTCCAGCGAACAACGCTCCAAGAGCTGCGGCCGAACGATCGTTCGTGAGCGGCGCCATGGTAACGGTCTTCGAACACTGCGGATCCAGCCCGTTTCGCTGACGATTCCCCTCGTATGACACAAAAAATAACAGTTTGTTCTTCTTGATGGGTCCCCCGAGAGTGAAACCGAACTGGTTCTGATTGAGCACCGGCCGTGGCTGGTTGTTGGCTTTACCGAAATACGTGTTCGCGTTTAGAACGTTATTGCGGAAGAATTCCCAAGCACTCCCGTGGAAGTCATTCGTGCCTCCCTTCGTGATGACGTCTACGTTGGCGCCAGCATTTCTCCCGTATGACGCATCGTATTGCCCGGTCTGAACCCGGAACTCCTGAATCGTATCCGGGTTAGGAAGAGGGACTCCCCCGCTACCCGTTCCGTTGCTGCCCAAGTCATTAATCCCTATCCCGTTCATCTGGTAATCGTTGTCATTGAATGTTCCACCGTTTGCAACCATGACAGCGGTCGCGCCGCTAACGCTGCCTCCGTTTCCCAAGGCTGAGGAATTCCATACGTCGCTATTTACGCCCGGATTCAGTGCAATAATTTGGGTGTAGTTTCGAGTTGCGAGAGGAAGATTTCGGACCTGCTCTCCACTAGTCACATTCCCGAGAGCGCTCGATTGGGTTTCGAGTTGCTGCACAACGCCCTCCACCATGATCTTCTGCGACACCTGCCCGACTTCAAGACGCACGTTAATAGCCGTGTTCTCTGCCACGATCACTCGAACACCGGTCTCGAAGATCGTCTTGAAACCCGATCTGCTAAGCTCAAGGTCGTATGTGCCTGGAAGTAGGAGCGCGACGAGGTATTTGCCGTATGAGTCGGAAGAAACCGAACGGATTTCACCGGTTCCCATATTGGTCACCTTAATTTGGGCTCCCTCAACAGACGCGCCACTCGAGTCAGTCACGATACCAGAGATCGCGCCCGTGCCGGATGTCTGGGCCTTCGTCGCCACCGCCGCGATTCCAATCAGCGATAGCAATACCACAATGCTTAGCGTGGCTGTCCTGCATTTTTGAATCTGACCGCTCCAGCTGATGCACAACCTTTGGTTACCGTTCCGCATGTCGGCCCTCCACACAATCGGTAATCAACCGACTAAAAAATAGTTCCCGCAGCACCTACCGCGAAATGCAACACTTACATCATTAGCTCGCTTAATTGCCACGAAAGTATGCTCGCTTACAGGCCTTGTCAAGAGAAAAGTGTGACTCGTCCCTCGGCCGCGTGTCTTGCGAGCGATCAGTTCAGCACCAGATGATCATCCTAAGATGTCAATTCGCCCAACAAAATATGCTTATTTGTGATCTATCTGCGCGTTCTATTTAGATCTCATACCATCGGTTGGCTGGATCTGACTGCCGCTGGAGGGTCCGCGACTCGGAGTGATTTGGCATGGAACATGTGTTGCATTATCAACTTCAACGAAGTCGCGCGACACCTAAAATCATGAGTTCTGAGGAGATCAATGAGTTGGTTTACCCTGACTCGCACCCGACGCCGAGGCGCCGTAAACTTCGCATGATTCGCATCGAAGCAGTCAGCGAATTTCTCTAGCCCGGTCGATTTTATGGTTAGAGTTCTCGTGATCTTAGGCGGGGTGAGTGTCCTTGGCTCGGCACGAGCGATCCGGAAGTGTAACCTCACTCAACGTCGACGTTCTCGAAGTTCGGTTGGCGGAAAAACTGTCGAGGAGCCGAGCTCCTCCTGTAAGCAGGCCTAGAATCCTTCCGTTCCTGAAGAGCATAGATCCCCATCCGGCCAGACAAGGCGCACCGAGCAAGTTCGAAGCGGTGCGCACCGATCGAAATCAGAAACACTACCCTTGTATGTACGTCCATCAATGCGCGGCAGTAGAAATTGCGGCGGCTGATCCCAACCGCTGATCAAAAAAGTCAGCCGCCGCCGAATAAGCGGCTATCCACGTTCGATGCAATAGGAAATTGTGAATTTCGTCAGGGAACACGATCTCTTGGAATTCGACGCCTTGTTTCCGTAAAGCGTCGGTTAATTCGACCATTTCGGCGAATGGGACATTCCGGTCGTCGTCGCCCTGGATCAGCAAAACGGGCGAGCGCCACGTCAGGACGGAAGCCACCGGTGAAGATTCCCAAGCCAAGCGCGCGGCTTCGGGGTGGGAATCAGGATTGTAACCGGGAATCCAGTAACTCAACTCGACGTTCCAGTCATGTACGCCGTGCATATCCACGCCTGCCGCAAACAAATCAGAGGAGCGTGCAAGACCCATAGCGGTGAGATACCCGCCATAGCTTCCTCCCCAGAGCCCGATTCGTTTGGGATCGACATCAGCGCGGTTCCGCAAGAAAATACCAGCGCCCTCCACATCGTTATACTCGCTTGCGCCCGAGGCACCATACTTTAGGGCTTCGCGGAAATCGAGTCCGTAGCCAGTGCCACTACGGTAGTTCACCGAGAGGACGACGTATCCGCGACTCGCGAGAAACTGGTTCATGCCGTAGGCGTTACTGTAGTAGTCAATGTCATGCCAACCGAGAAGCATTTGGCGACGCGAGCCCCCGTGAAAAAAGGCGATAGCGGGGTGGCGCGAGCCGTCACTGGCATTGGGGGGGAGGAAAAGCTGGCCGTGAATCTGCATTCCATCCGCTGCAGAGAAAATCACTTGCTGAGGTGTGACCAACTGTGCCGCGGGGAAATCTGTCGGAATTGCGCTAGGCGCGAGGTCGCGAATCTCACTCGGACCGACAACAATCGCGGGCCGCATGGTAATCCGCCCGTCAGAACGGAGCACGGCGACGGTCTGGTTGTCGCTGGCTACAACCGGAGCGGTTTCAATTCCCGAGCCACCTGTCAACGCCCTCGGAATGTTTCGACCCATAGCCACTTTCCAGATGTGCCGGCGGTCGATGTCGTCCTGGTTCGAGGAGTAAACGAGGGTCTTACGATCGGGGCTGAGCGAGACGTGCTCGACTTCGAAGGCCCCGGGAGTGAGAAGAGTAGGCGCGCCGCCATTAACGAGCACAGAATACAGGTGATTCCAGCCATCGCTTTCCCACGGGAAGATGATTTGATCGTCGACACCCCAGAAAATCTGATTTTCGGCAGCAATTTCCCAGAAGGCGCTACCACGACCCTTGGAGGATTTCCATATTTCGCGGCCTCTTCCCGTGTCGGCCTGTGCGACAAGAATCGACCAGGGTTCGCCGATCCGCTTCGCTTCAAACATCTGCGTGTCTTTCGACGAGGGAATCCGGAGAAACGCGATGCTCTGGCTATCGGGCGACCATGCAGGTGCAGAATCGTAATTCGTGCTTGGCTGCATATAGCTGAGTTTCTTTGACTCCAGCGCGTATACGCCGATGAGGCTGTGATCGCCGCGCTTACTAACGAACCCGATGCAGCGGCCGTCCGGAGACCAGCGCAACGAGCTGCTTTCGCCTCTCGAGTGAATCAGTTGTTCCGGCTCCTCGCGACCATCGAGTTTGGCTAGCCAGACCTGGCTCTTGTAGACGTACGCAACCACATCTCCCTTGGGCGAAACGGCCGGCGAATGGCCTTCGCCGATTTTCTTCGGCTCACCGCCCGAGAGCGCGACGATCCAGATGTCCTGTACGACCCCCTGCACGAATCGTGTGGGATTGGGATAGGGCTTGTCACTAAATTCGAGGTCGCCGCCTCGCACATAGACTAAGGATTTCGCGTCGGGAGTCCAAGCGAGACCGCCGATCGCCTCACCATTGTCGTCGGAGTATTGCGTGAGTTGGCGGCTGGCGTAGGCGTTGCCGCCACCTACGGGCTCGGCGATCCAGATATTGCGATTGCCCTCAGCGTCGTAAACCCAGGCAAAACGGTTAGTCGCGGGAGCGGCGACCAAATCTGTCGGGAACGGAGCACTGAGGACCTGCTGGATCGTGAAGCCCCCTCCAGCGAAACTGCCACTTCGGGCCCCCCCGTCGCCTCCAGTGAAGGCCAGTGTGGGTGATAGGATCAGAAGTAGTGCCACGATTCGTTTGATCGTCTGCATTCGCGCGTCCTCCGAGATTGAAATGAAATAGCGTTGGGCCGCCGGAAGCTAGAGCGAGGCAAGGACTGCAAAGGCGCAGGACGCGCTACTCCTCGTGGTGCCAGCGATAGCCGGTGCGTTGCTCCTTATCAAGTTTCCGCAGGAGAACCATGGTCCGCCGGGGTCGGTGGAATGCAATACCGGAAATGAGTGCATTCAACAGAGACATCGGAGCGGCATAGGATGTCCCAAAGGGGGCATCAGTCGACACCAGAAAATATTCACTCGAATAGCGAGCAATGGGTGAGATGGACGTGTCGGTAATCCCTACGCAATAGGCGTTTGCGGCCCGAGCCTTCTGCAAGCCGTCAACGGCTTGTCGTAGTCCTCGACGGAAGCTGATCGCAATCACCAGGTCACCTTTTCCAATGGAGCGTGCGATATGAACAGTCGTTCCGACGCTGACCACTGCCACAGCCGGCAGGCCTAGTACGATGAGTTGATATTCGAGGTAACGGACCAATGATTCCGCTGCATCCCCACCATAAATTACAATCCTTCTCGCGGAATAGAATCTGACAGCGAGAGCAGATGCTCGTTTCAGATCCAGTCCATGAAAAAGAGCCTGGAGGTTCTGCTGGTCTTGGCGGATGGCCTCTCGCACTTGCGCCTCGGCGGTCTTCTTGGTAACCACCGCGTCGCCGGTCAAATCAAGAGAGGTCGCGTGCGCAACGGAGAGTTCATGCAAATACCACTGAAAGTGTCGGTACTCCGAAAAGCCCATGGCTAAGATCGTGCGAAGAAGCGTCGAGGGATCGAGCTTCAACTTCTCCGCGAGGCTCCGTACGCTCAACAGCACGTGGTCGCGAGGATGCTCCAAGACTGGTCTGATCATCTGTTGACGCTTGCGGCTAATTTTGGACAGAATCTCAGCCACGCTGCCCGGTGGTACATCGTGTCGTCGAATACTCGCCCGTGGTTCAGTGCTCACGGCATCCAGACCGCATTTAAAAGTTCCCTTGGGGACATCCTAAACCGATGCGTGATCGAAAAGCAATATACTCTCACGAGAACAAAGTGCAATACATGTGCCATGTTGTCAGAAGTTAGTTCTTGCATATTTATTGGTATTGGTTTTATGCTATGGCCGCCCCGCATGACAGTCATATTCTCAACGAGCAGTAAGAACGCAATGATTGACTCAATGTCTCAGTCGAGCCTTGAGCCGTTGTGAGATGAAGAAAGTTTCGGAGCAACGCGAATCAAGACGCTTCACGATTGGCCTTATGGTTTCCTTCCGGCACGCTCGCATCGGGTGAATCTAGTTTTCGCCTTAGACGGCCGCGAACTTCGGGAGCAGCTCACAGCCATATCTGTTCACAAATTCAGCGGCGTCGCCTTGAGGAAGTTGTTTGGAACTGTTCCCGGACCGTTCGAGAGTCGGCGGTGCGCCAACTAAATTACAGAGAGCGCGAGGTACGCTGAATCGCGCCGAGGCCCGGAAACGAATTGACGATGCTTCGTCCCACGGAAACGCACACACCATCTGTCATTCGTTGCCCAGACGTATTGGACGGTCGCCCCGGCTTCCGTTTGAGAAGCAAATGGGGGCACGTGTCGGTTCTTCAACACGGCGGTCACATCTGCGAATTGATCTCGAAAAAGCACGAAGGGATCAATCCCATGTGGAAACCTGGTTGGAAGACAATCGATCCTTATAAGTATTCTGCGGCAAGGTATGCATCGATTTACGGGCCACCGCCGGAGGGAAGATTATTGGCTGGCATCGCGGGCCACAGTGCCAGTTTCGACTATTTTGGCCCACCCTCTCCCGAAGAAACCGCGGCAGGTCACAGCACGCATGGGGAAGCTCCGGTCGTGAAGTGGAGCTTGCAACAGACCTCCAGCACAACTTCCCCGACTCTGGTGTATGGAGCTGAGTTACCTGAAGCACGGATACATTTCGAGCGGAAGATTTCGCTAGATCGTAGTAACCCAGTTGTTTATTGCGAAGAGAGGGCCCTCAACTTGAGCACGTTCGACCGACCTATTTCGTGGAACGAACATATTACGTTCGGGCCACCTTTCTTGGAATGCGGCACCACACTTTTCGATATGCCAGCCACCCGCGGAAAGGTCTGTTCTAAAAGCTTCAGCACGCGAATGTTCATTCAACCTGATTCTGAGTTTAATTGGCCCGTGGTTCGGAAAACAGACGGCGGGTTCCACAATCTACGTACCACGCCAAACGTGCGTTTTGGTCATTACACCGCACATCTTTTGGATCGAACGCTTGCCGTCGCTTTTGTAGCCGTGTGTAACCCGCGTCTCCAACTTCTAGTTTTGTATCTCTTCGCCCGCAAGGACTTTCCGTGGGTTGGAAACTGGGAAGAGCGGCGGAATCGGATTTCAGCTCCTTGGAATGGTCGCGAATTTTGCCGGGGCTTCGAATTCAGCAGCACACCTTTCCCGATACCTCGGCGCGAAACAGTCACGCATGGGAACCTCTTCGGAGAAACCACATACCGGTGGCTCGCGGCGAAAGCTGAAGACAGGATCCGCTACCTGATCCTTATCCTTGAGGTTCCCGAAGACTTTAAGGGGGTGGCCAGCGCCGTCTGTACGGATGGTTGCGTCCGGGTGCGAGAGAAAGGCACCCGCCGCCATTTGGTGGTACCCGTAAAGAAGTTTATGTGAGCGACTCCTCCTATGCCGGGCAGGTGCCGTGACGACTGGAATTCCTGCAAGGGATGATCGGATGAGTTCCTTTAATGGAATCTCTCGATGGTAAACCTGAGTGCAAGAGCCGTCGCTCATCCTTCGGATAAGACTCCAGCTGACCACAGACTTGTGCCGCGAGAGTTCGCGGCATCTTTCATTCTGGTAACGGCGCTGTTCTTTCTCTGGGGTGTACCGGCCAATTTGAACGACATACTCATACGGCAGTTCATGAAGTCATTCGAAATCAGCAGATTTGAAGCCGGTATGGTTCAATCCGCCTATTATTTGGGGTATTTCCTGTTCTCCATGCCGGCCGCGCTAGTGATGGGCAGGTTTGGCTACAAAATCGGCCTAATTCTCGGCTTGGTGCTGTATGGCACAGGCACATTCTTGTTTTGGCCAGCGGCTATGGTCGCGAAATATGGATTTTTTCTCTTCGCACTTTTTGTCATTGCCAGCGGACTGGCGTTTCTCGAGACAGGCGCAAACCCATTCATCGCGCAGCTTGGAGACCCGGATGGCTCAGAACGGCGATTGAATTTCTCCCAGGCCTTCAATCCTCTTGGGGCGATTTCCGGTGTGTTGGTGGGAACTGGGTTTATCTTTTCGGGCGTCGAACTGAAACCAGCCCAAGTTCAAGCGATGAGAATTACCCATGTGTATAGTTCCTATCTGCGGCACGAGACAATGCGAGTGTTGGTGCCCTACATGGTGCTGGGATGCGTTGTTTTCCTTTGTGCTTTGCTGCTAGCTCGCACCCGATTCCCGGCCAATACCGAACATGCCATCGGAACTCCCGTGCCTGGTGGAGTAGGATTTCGGGGCTTGTTCCTGTATCCGCACTTTGTTTCGGCGGTGTTGGCACAATTCTTCTATGTCGGGGCGCAGGTGGGAACTTGGAGCTACTTCATACAGTACGTTCAGGACTACGTGCACGCATCAGAAAAGATGGGTGGATACCTGTTGACGGGTACTTTGGTCGCGTTCGGCATTGGAAGATTCTCGGCGGCCTATCTAATGCGCTTCTTTCCTCCCAATCGTTTGATGGGAATCTACAGCCTCGCCAACATACTTCTGGTTGCGGTTGGAGTTTTATTTCCCGGATGGCTGGGCCTCTGGGCTCTTTTTCTTACGAGTTTCTTCATGTCGGTAATGTTTCCGACCATATTTGCTCTAGGCCTGAAGGATCTCGGCCCGAACACAAAGGTGTGTAGCTCCTTCCTGGTGATGGCGATCATCGGCGGAGCCGTGCTTACCCCACTCATAGGCCTGCTCTCTGAAGCGACGAAAAGTATGGCAACGGCCATGCTCATCCCGCTCTGCTGTTATATCTTTGTTGCGTATTTCGCATTCATTGGCTCGAAAAAGCGACGGCTGGTTTCAGCGTAGGGCGAGACACCCATGACGAAACGGAGCGCGCTTGCTGGTTTCCGTGCGGGAATATGCGCGGAACGAGTGCCGCAGAGAAGAAACGGGACTGACTCAAGTCCGACAGTTGGATGTCACGTGGATCTGGACCGCGAGTTGGGCGGCGACATAACTGAAAACAGGATATCCCGAAACATGACGACACAGCGAGATTGGAGAATGACGGTCATTGGTGGTCAGCTCAAGGGCATTCCTCCCGGGATCGAATCAATTCCTATCGGCCAGATCGCCGAGCAGCGTTGGAATCTGCTAAGCGGCGATTTGCCTTTGCCTGCTGCGATCATCCGTGAATCGGCTCTTCGACAGAATAGCCGTTGGATGCAGCAGTTTCTTAGATTTTCAGGCGCGTTGCTTTGCCCTCATGGCAAGACCACCATGAGCCCACAGCTCTTCAAGCGCCAGCTCGACGACGGAGCGTGGGGCATCACGATTTCGACGGTGCAACAGCTCTGCGTAACCCGGCGTCATGGTTTCAAGCGAATCCTCATGGCCAACCAGCTCGTCGGAAAGGTCGAGATTCGGTACGTCCTCGATGAACTGGCAAAGGATCCTGAGTTTGATTTTTTTTGCATCGTGGATTCGGCTGATGGCGTAGCTCGGCTTGTCGAAGCTGTCCGCGAACGGTCTCCAGCTCGTCCTCTGCAAGTTTTTGTAGAGGGTGGGTATGGTGGGGGACGCACAGGTTGTCGCACCTTGGAGCAGGCACTTCATGTTGCGCGGCAGGTGAAGCACAGCGAACCTTTCCTGGCGCTTCGCGGCGTCGAAGGGTATGAGGGCACTCTCCAGTCGTCAGAGGGTTTAGACACGGTTCAAAGGGTTCGCACTTTCGTAAGGTTTTTGACTTCCGTCGCGGAAACCTGTGCGAAGGAGAATCTGTATGCGCCGGGCCCCATACTTCTCTCCGCCGGTGGTTCGGCTTTCTACGACCTGGTAGCCGAGACCTTAAACGCGGCCTCGCTTGGCAATCGACAAAAAGTGGTCTTGCGCAGCGGTTGTTATCTTACGCACGATTCCGGGTTGTACCAAAAACTCGACGAGGCGCTACATAGCCGTCTGCCAAAGAGCGAACATCTTGGCCCCGGCCTTATTCCAGCCCTTGAGATTTGGACATACGTGCAATCCGTGCCTGAGCCCAACCTTGCCATTCTGACAGCTGGGCGTCGCGATTGCAGTCATGATGCCGGCTTGCCGGTACCACTCAAACGGTTTCGGATCGGCGCGGACCGTGCGCCAGTCCGGCTGAATAGTGATTACGAGTTGACGGGCCTCAATGACCAGCACGCCTATTTGCGCATTCCGTCAGCGAACTCTCTGCGTGTAGGTGACATGGTTGCCTTAGGCATTTCGCATCCTTGCTCCACGTTCGATAAGTGGCGAATTCTGTTTCTTGTCGACGATGATTACCAGATCACGTCCGCCATCGAAACATTCTTCTAGTTTGACCCCAGCACCTGTCGAGCTTGAGAACACCGAAAGAGGAGTCAGTTCACCCAGATTAGACGCTGTAATTCGCGCATGCTCTTGAGCGGACCTTCTCAGAAGACACTCTTCGGGGCTTCGCCGGCGCGACAGGAGCGGGCACTCAACCTCCGCCACTCGGCGTCTTCCGAAACCGGCAGTAAAGCTGAGGCAGCTAGCTGTCGAGCGCAGGCTTCGACAATGTGGCGCTGGAACAGCCTTCCAAGAGACGTTCTGCCTCTCAGGTCTCGTCGTCCCTACGAGCCTGCTGATCGCCTTGGACCAAGCCGGGGGTGCGGATACGCATCAACTACTCGACCTCGCTTTCATCGATCAATGCGCGGTATACCTGCCGCGCGTGGTCATATGCTTTTTCTGCTTCAGGGAGATCACGCTTCGAGATCCGAGGCACCTTTTGGCTCCAACACTGATCGACGGCCGTCAAGCACCACTCGGCACTTCGACGAGAGGCGCGGATGGGCTTGCCTCCAACGATTATGAAGATCGGATTCGTATGGGAGGAGGGGACGATACGAAGAGCAAGCCAGCTACTTTGTTGGACAGGAATGCTGAACTTGAGCTTCTGAACAGATCCGTCCGCATCGATTACCTGCCGAGCCACCACGTCGCCATTTAAGATAACTTCGACGGGTACTTTCCTGTTGTCACCAATTCGAGCGCGCTCGGTGTCCCAGTAGGGCTCCCAGTCGAAGCGAGCATCGCGGATTTTCTCATCTGGAATGGGATCGAGATAAGCCGCCGCGTTAACCTCAACCTGCACGTCGCCGGGAGCAGGTAGGCCGACCTCGCTTCGCCGCGTCCCAACGTCGGTGCCGTTTGCCGTGAAGTCCATCAAATGGCTTCGGCCATCGGACACATAGCTCTCCCCGTCGCGGATCGCTTCCACCCACTTGGAATAAGACAGGCTGCCGCTGTTCAACTTGGCGTAAGTTCTGGCCATCCCGACTCGAGTGTCATAGATACACGGGAAATCCGTCTCGCCTGCGATGCGAGTCCGGAAGCCGACATTGAGCGTCTGATACCAAATGTTGAGGTCGTACGGAAATGGACCGTCGCCGACATCAATGAAATCGACGATGTCGGGGTAGGTGACGTCCACAACATATTCGTTCGCACCCGGCGCATCAAATGGCGGAATTTCATAGTTTGGCAAGGTATCGCTTCCGAGGGCGAGCCCTCCTCCAGTGTGCGCGAATCCAACTGTCGCGCCTTGGGACTTTGCCCAACGGAAAATTGGTAACTCCCAACTCGGCCAATCTTCGATTTGCTTCGCGCCCGGGTAGTCCTGATCGGCCAGGTTCAACAAGACCGGGTGTCCTGCGTGACTCGATGGAAAACCAGAGACCTCAAGATCATAATGAAGTAGCGCGTCTGGTCTTGACAAGTCGTTATCCTGCCGGCCGCGGAAAAATTGCCGCTGATAGTAATAGTCGGGTCCCCAGTTAAGAACGCTCGCCACATTGAGATGTTCACCAAGTACCTGTCGGTCCATATCTTCA
>Ga0210394_10002505_pt1 | contig 25035 bp, 23 predicted proteins | sample IncBWC12MmetaG_FD_160121 | JGI IMG/M metagenome (GOLD analysis project Ga0210394, IMG submission 160121) | Forest soil microbial communities from Barre Woods Harvard Forest LTER site, Petersham, Massachusetts, United States - Inc-BW-C-12-M | ecosystem: Environmental > Terrestrial > Soil >... | reverse complement strand
CTTCGGGGTCAGACGAGCATTCTTATGCACGGTTGTTCTCTCCCCTGGTGAGGAAACTGACGTCTCGCAACATCAGCTTCCCCTCCCCGGCGGGAGGGAACAACCTCTTGGAAACTCACATCTAGAGCGGCTCGATCAGGCTCGCATCGTTCGGCAGCTTCGGGCTGTTCACCCGGCGACTCACCTTCCAGGCCACCATGAGTTCCTCCGGGTAGCTCTTGAGCGTCGCCTGTGCGTCCTGCATCGCACCCGAGAGCCAGACCTCGTGCTCACTTTCAGCGAGGATCGCCGGCATGCGCGGCTTCTCGTTGTGAACCTCGGCCAGCAGGCGGTTTGCAGGCACCGTGATCAGCGTGCAGGAGAAAACGTACGATCCGTCCTGCCGCCGCGAGCGATCCCACAGGCCCGCGACGCCGAACACCTCGCGCTCGGCGAGCTGCACAAAAAAGGGATCGCGCGTACCGTCCTCGTTCACGTGCGGCTCATAGAAGCCGCCCATGACCAGAATGCATCGCTGACCGCGCTGCCACGGATCCCGGTAACTCGGAGCGCTCGCGATGCGCTCGACCGTGGCATTGATGGTGGACGCCTTGAGCGGCACTCCGTATGCCCAGTAGGGAATCAGGCCCCAGCGCATCATCGCCGCTTCGCGCTCGCCGGACTCTGCCACGACGACCGGAACCTGCTCGGTCGGCAGCACCCGGTAGCTCAGCGGATATTCCCAGCGCCCGCGCCGGATCCCCATTGCCCGCTCGGCCTTCGCGGCCTGCGCAAGGATGTACTTACCGCACATGGAAGGTCTCAAACAGTGTCGCCAGCACTCTAGCACTGTGTGGACGGGCGCCGGCGGCATTGCCCACACTCGCGCCATGCTCCCATGGAATTCGGTCGAGCGGCTGCGCGATCACTTCGGCGATTACGTCATCGTCGTCACCTGCCGCACCTGCCGGCACTCACGCGAAATGACGCCCGCGTTTCTGGCGCGTCATTGCCGCCGCGGCTGGGATGAACCGATCGCCAACATCATCGCGAGATTCCGCTGCCGCTGCGGCAAGAAGCTCGTCGACGTGCAGGTGGGGTTCAACCGCAAGCCGCGCGGCTGGGTGAAGAACCCGTCCTGATCCTAAGGTGACCTCTACTTCGCGCCCGGCGCCCAGAAATCGCGCTGGATGATCCGGTACAACACCGCGGTGAAACGCTCGGCTTCGGCACGTGTCATGTGCGACCACTCCGGCAGGTTGTAGCCCTGCATCTCGGGGTAGTCCTCGAAGTGAATGCCCGCCGCCCCGGTGGCGGCGAGCAGCGCATCCCAGGTTCGTGCACGCGGGAAATTCCGCTTCTCGTATTCGAGATATGGCCCTGCGCTGGGCATACGCACGAACAGCACTTTCACCCCGCGGGCGCGAAGCTGCGCGACCGCTTTCGCCATCCGCTCGATCTGCTGCTTCTCGATCTTCAGAGCCTCCGCGGGCGAAGGATCATCGTCGGCCGGCTCGAAATTCTGCAGCCAGATGCGGCGTGCCAGCGCACGATACTCCGGATCGGTGTCGACCTTGCTCCACAGGTGGGTGTTGCGGTCGGCCTCGGTCTCGGAGAGCTTGCGCACCCTGATGAAGGAATGCAGGCCCGGGCGGGCCGGCCAGGGCTGGCGCGCGAGCACGGTCTGCAGCGCGTAGTCGGGATCGTCAAATGCGAAGTACGGCTCGAGCAGGTGCATGGACAGCCATTGACCGATCCGCTGGGACGGCGACTCCTTGAGCGCGTAACGGATCGCACCGGCGCGATACTCATAGCCCGAAAAGAACAGATCAGGCTCCACTGCGATCAGCACGCGGCCGGTAAATTCCTGATCCGCCGCGAGGTCCTCCACGGCCTTGAGGGGCGAGGTGCCTTCGAAGGAAAGCTGGATCGGACGCCGGCCATCGAGGCGCTCCCACACCGGCAGCTGAATATCGAAATACAGGCGCGATGCGCCCAGCAGCACCGTCGCATCTCCTTCGCCGGCATCGATGCGCCGGCGCTGGATCGCCCACAGGCCGTAGTTATTGGCGATGCTCGGCCGCACGCCGTACGCCCGCCAGTACTCCTCCCAGCCGGCAACCAACAGCGCCAGCAGCAGCAGCGCGCCGATCAGGATCCTGCCCCACGGCTGCGCCGGCACCGGGCGCAGCGGTACCGGCTGCGCCACACCCGGCCGATCGGCGGCGGTCTGGCGCGCGTAGCGGTCCGGCAGCGCGCCCCGGTCAAAACTGGAAGTAGATGAATGCATTTCCAGCTCCCTGGGCGATGACAATTGCAAAGGCCAGCAACGCCCAGAGCATGCACAACGCCAGCGCCGGGGCGCGTGCCACCACCGACTCCAGCGTGCGCGCGCGCATCAGCCAGTGCGTCAGCACGATCCCGCCGACGATCGCGGCCACCGAAATGAGGCTGAAGGTCGGTAAGATCGGCTTGGCCGCTGCGTTCTGGCCGAACATGCCGCGCAGCACGATCCAGGCCTTGTTGAAGGTCTTGGCGCGAAAGAACACCCAGGTCAGGTTGACCAGTGCGTAGGTGAGCAGGCCGAGCGCCACGAAGGCAAGCGGTCCGGGCCGGTAGTTGGCGAAGCGCGCGCGCAGCGCGCGCTCGGCCGCGAGATACACACCGTGCAGCCCGCCCCAGGCGACGAAGGTCCAGTTCGCGCCGTGCCACAGGCCACCCAGCAACATGGTCATCATCAGCGCCGCATAGGTGCGGCGCGCACCGTGACGATTACCGCCGAGCGGAATGTACAGATAGTCGCGCAGCCACGAGGACAGCGTGATGTGCCAGCGGCGCCAGAAATCCGTGAACCCCACCGCCGCGTACGGGAAGCGGAAGTTGTCCGGCATGGCGAATCCGAGGCACAGGGCCGCGCCGATCGCGGTGGTCGAATAGCCGGCGAAGTCGCAGAAGATCTGGCCGCTGAATGCCAGGGTCGCCGCCCAGGCATCGAGCGCCCCGGGAATCTTGTCGCTGTCGTAGACACGCTCCGCGGCTCTCGCCAGGAAGCTGTCGGCGAGCACGATCTTGTTGAAGAGCCCCAGGGTCATGAGCGCGAGCCCGAAGCGCAACTGCTCCCCGCTGGCGCGGCAAGCTTGTGCAAACTGCGGCACCAGCTCCGTCGGGCGCATGATGGGACCGGCCACCAGGTGCGGGAAGAACGTCACAAACAGGGCGTAGTCGAGCAGGTTCTGCGCGGGCGCGGCGCGGCGCAGGTACACGTCCAGCGTGTACGACATGGTCGCGAACGTATAGAAGGAGATGCCGACGGGCAGGACGATGTCGTAGTGGGCGGGGTGATAGGCGATTCCGACCGCCGACATCAGGGAAGTGAAGTTGTCGAGCAGGAACTGTCCGTATTTGAAATACCCCAACAGGCCCAGGTTCGCGATCACCGACAACAGCATCCAGGCATGGCGGGTCCGGGGGCGCTGCGCCTTCACCAGTCCCTGCGCCGCGTACCAGTCGACCACGGTCGACACCCACAGCAGGATCACGAACGGCGGGTTCCACGCCGCGTAGAACAGGTAACTCGCGATCAGCAGGTTGATTTTCTTTACGGTCCACGGCAGCGGCAGCGAATGCAGTGCCAGCACGCACGCGAAGAACACCACGAACGTGAGCGAGTTAAAGACCATAGTGGTGCGCCACCCGCCTGCAGGCGGGTCGGCGAGTTCTCCCCCCGCAATGCCCGTTCAGGGCTTTTCGTCATCATGAATCAGCAGGGCCGCGCCTGGCAACGTCGCCAGGTGGAGGTCGGCCCGCGCTCGGGGGATAACCCGTAAGGCGGGCCCCGTGGCCGCGTGGGTTAGCTCGACGCTGCGCTCAGGATGCGCCGCTCGCCGCCGACTTCATCGCAGCCTCGGCACGCCGCTGCATCTCCTCGGGAGGGACATCTTCCACGTGCGTGGCGACCGTCCAGACGTGACCGAATGGATCTTCCAGGGTGCCCGAGCGGTCGCCGTAGAATTGATCCGCCACCGGCCGCTGTGCCGTGGCTCCGGCCTTGACGGCGCGTTCGAATACGCCATCCACATCCTCCAGGTACAGCAGAATGCTGACGCTCGAGCCGCCGAGCGAGCGCGGCCCGCGGTAGCCCATGGCGGGATGCTCGTCGGCCAGCATGATCACGGAGTCGCCGATCTTGATCTCGGCGTGACCCACTCTGCCCTGCGGATCGGCCATGCGCAGCAGCTCCGTCGCACCGAAGGCGCGCTTGTAGAACTCGATCGCCTCAGCCGCGCCCTTGATGATCAGGTACGGGGTCGCCGTGCGGTATCCATCGGGAATCGGTTTGGTGGCCATGACTCACGCTCCTGCCATTTTCTCCCTGCTCGAGCTTACTCCCGCGAAGGTGGCAAGTTAATGACGAATGCGGGGCACTCGCACTCGTCCAGTGCTCACACAGCGCCGCCACTGGATAGAGCGGCGCGCGCATTGTGTCGCCGCCAGACCCAGTACGTCACGCTCAGACAAATAAGAAATGGCAAGCCGAACACCAGCGTCATGCGAAATGCATCCGTGAACGCGGTCGTCAGCAGAACCGCTGCCATAAGCGCAGCGCCCAGCAGCGTCGTCACGGGAAAGCCGTACATGCGGAAGCGCAACGGCGCAGCCCCGCTGAGCGCACGCGCGCGGCGAAAGCGATAGTGGGTAATGAAGATCATCATCCAGGTAAACATGGCGCCAAAGGCGGAGATCGACACCATGAGAATGAACGCCGACTTCGGTGCCACGATGCTCAGCACGGTGGCCAGCGCGATGCCGATGCTCGAGAGCAGCAGGGCCTGCACCGGCACGCTGCGCCGATTGAGGCGGCCAAAGCGCCGCGGGGCATGCCCGGCCCGCGACAGGCTGAACATCATGCGCGTGGTGATGTAGAGCTGACTGTTCATCGCCGACAGCGCGGCGACCAGGATGACGAAGTTGAAAATGCCGGCGGCAGCCGGCACCCGCAGCGCGCGCATGACCTTCACGAACGGGCTCTCCTCGATGCCCGCGGCGGTCCACGGCACGATCGCCAGCACCAGGGCGAGAGTCAGGAGATAGAAAAGGATCAGCCGAAACACCGTCGAACGAAATGCGCGGGTGATGGCAATCTCGGGCTGCGCAGCCTCCCCCGCCGCGACGGCGATCATCTCGATGCTCAGGTAGCTGAATATTGCGACGATCACCGCGACCCACGCTCCCCACACGCCCCTGGGCAGGAAGCCGCCGTGGGCGGTGTAGTTGTGAAAGCCGACCGCGGCGGCGCCGGTGCCTGAGCCGCTGGCCGCGGCCGGTGCGCGCAGCACGATATAAGCCGCGAGCAGGATGAATATCACGATGGCCGTGACCTTGATCGCCGAGAACCAGTACTCGACAGCGCCGAAGACGTTCACGCTGCGGGCATTCACCCCGATCAGGAGCCCTGAGAAGGCGACGATCCACAGCCACCCCGGGAGAGTGGGGAACCAGAAGCGCATGTAGAGTGCGACCGCCGTGACTTCGGTCCCTACCGCCAGCACGATGCAGGTCCAGTACGCGTAGCGCACCAGAAAACCTGCCAGCGGACCGATGTAATACTCCGCGTAGGCGCCAAAGGACCCGGAAGTGGGGTGCGCGACGGTCATTTCCGCCAGGCACCCCATGAGCAGCAGTGCGACCACCGCGCCGATGGCGTAACTCACGAGCACCCCGGGTCCCGCCAGACTGATCGCGAAGCCGCTGCCGAGAAACAGCCCGGTGCCGATCGCGCCGCCGATCGCGATCATGGTCAGGCGGCGTGCACTCAGGCTGCGCCGCAACCCGCGCTCACGCTCGATGATGTTGTCGAAGCTCGCCTCGCGGTCGCTCATTCGTTCTGATGGGCTTTGCCGGCTGCGGAGTCTACACTGCCCCTCAAGGTATGATTCGAACAGTCTCCCGCTATCGCGTGCCGCTGCTCGCCGCCCTCGCACTCTCGTCGCTCGGCAGCGCGTTCGCCGCATCGGCCGCGCTCGATTCGCTGAGTTCCAGGGACGCCGCCGGCGGCTTGCGCGCCGCGCTGTCGAAGGGTATCGATGTGGCGGTGGCGCAGCTCGGCACCAACAATGGCTTTCTCAACGACTCCAGGGTGGCGATCCCGCTGCCGTCGGCGCTGGACAAGGCGGAGCGTGCACTCAGTCGGGTCGGCATGGGTGGGCAGGGAGATGAGCTCAAGGCCGCCATGAATCACGCTGCCGAAAAAGCGGTGGCACAGGCGAAGCCGGTATTCAAGCAGGCGCTGCAGCACATGACGGTGTCGGATGCCAAGGGCATCCTCACCGGCGGCGATGACGCCGGCACGCAGTACTTCCGCCGCGCCACGAGCGCGCAGCTGACCGGGAAGTTCAAACCGATCGTCGCCGCTGAGATCGCCAGGCTCGGTCTGACCGCAAAATACAACGAGTACGCCGGTAAGGCGGCGCAACTCGGGCTGCTGTCATCCCAGGACGCGAATCTCGACGATTACGTGACCGCGAAGGCCCTCGACGGCCTGTTCAGCCGCATCGCGGACGAAGAGCACGAGATCCGCAAGGATCCGCTCGGGCAGGCGAGTTCGCTCATCAAGAAGGTGTTCGGCACGCTGTAGGGCGAGGGCGTCAGGCGCGTTGCGCGCGGCACGCGTCAACACCGAGCATCAGCCGCGCAGTCGCAGTCCCTGCGGATCGTAGAGCGGCTGCAGATGCACGGTCGCGGCCCGCATCTCGCCCAGGATGTCGATCTCGAATCGCGCGCCCTCGCGCGCGAGCGCGCTCGGCACGTAGCCGGCGGCGAGGCTCCTGCCGACGCAATGGCCGTAGGCGCCCGATGTCACGTAGCCGACCGCCGCGCCGTCTTTCATGATGGATTCATAGCCGACCACGTCGGCGTCGGCGTCCGCCACCTCCATGACGACGAAGCGGCGCGCAGCTCCTGCCGCGCGTTCGGCGAGCGCCGCCGCACGACCGGTGAAATCGGGCTTGGAAAAATCGACGAAGCGGTCGAGCCCGGTTTCACCCGGCGTGTAGTCCGGCCGGAAGTCCTTGTTGAACGAGCCGTAGGCCTTCTCCAGCCGTAGCGAGGACAGGGCGCGGCCGCCGAAGTGCACGAGACCCAGCTCGCGCCCCGCGTCCCACAGGTCATCGTAGAGCGAAGCGAAATAGTCGGGGGTCGTCCAGATCTCGTAGCCCAGTTCACCGGTGAAACCGGCACGCGTCAGGATGGCCGGCGCGAAGCCGACCGCCGTCTCCCTGACCTGGAACAGCCTGAACGCTGACGGCGACAGATCGTCACGCACCAGATGCTGCACCAGTTCCCGTGATCTCGGGCCCGCGATCGACACGCCGTTGAGCGTCGAGGCCGCAGAGCGCACCGACACATCCGCCGGCGGCTCCGAGAGCCAGAACCAGCGCAGGTGGAACTCCTCGGCAAAGCCCGACCCCACGATGAGGAAGCGGTCCTCCGCGAGACACGCAATCGACAGGTCCCCCATGATCCGGCCGGCGGGATTCAGCATAGGCGCGAGCGCAAATCGCCCGGGTTTGGGTAGGCGGGACGCAAACACCCGGTCGAGCCACGCGCGCGCCCCGCGCCCCGCGACCTCGTACTTCCCGTAGTTGCTGGTCTCGTAGAGGCCGACTGTCCTGCGTACCGCCTGACACTCGTCCCGCACGACCGGGAAGGCTTCCGAGCGCCGATAGGTCGGGGTCTCGGTCGGTGCGACGCCCGCCGGTGCGAACCACAGGGCATTCTCGAGCCCGAAGTTCGCGCCCATGACCGCACCGGCCGCCCGCAGCCTCTCGTAGATCGGCGAGCGGCGCACCGGACGGGCTGCGGGCAGCTCCTCGTTCGGGTAGGCGAGCCGAAAGCGACGCGAGTAGTTCTCGGGGACCTTGAGGGAGGTATATTTCGGCGTCGCGAACGCGCCGAACCGCGCGACGTCCATGGAAATGATGTCCTGGCCGGGATCGTTCTCCGCCATCCAGCGCGACAGCACGAGCCCGATGCCCCCGCCCTGGCTGAACCCGGCCATGACGGCGCAGGCAACCCAGAAGTTCCTCACGCCCCGGACCGGTCCGACCAGCGGATTGCCGTCGGGAGCGAACGTGAACGGACCGTTCACCGCCTTCCTGATGCCGACCCGTCCCAGTGCCGGGAAGTGCCTGAAGCCGACCTCGAAGTACGGCGCGAGCCGCTCGAAGTCCTCAGGCAGCAGCTGCATCGAAAAGTCCTCGGGCGTCTTCAGCGGCGACCAGACCACGCCGTGGGGTTCGTAAGTGCCGATCAACGCGCCGCCGCGTTCCTGGCGCAGATAGATCTCGCCGGCGTAGTCGGTCGTGTTGACGATCTCCTTCTCCCGGCCCTTAAGCTCCGGGAGGTCCTCCGTCAGCAGATAGTGATGCTCCATGGCCAGCACCGGCAGCTCGACGCCGACCATGTGACCGATTTCACGCGCCCACAGACCCGCGCAGTTCACCACGTGCTCGGCGTGCACCGTGCCTTTGTCAGTCACGACGTCCCAGGTACCGTCGCGGCGCTGCCCGAGCGACAGCACCCGGGTGAAGCGCTCCACCGACGCACCGAGCCGGCGCGCCGCCTTGACGTAGGCCTGGGTGGTGCCCGACGGATCGCAATGCCCGCCGTCCGCGCGCCACAGCGCGCCGATGAAGTGGCTGGCATCGATCAGGGGATTGAAGTTGCGCGCCTCCTCGAGCGAGATCATCTCGGTTTCCATCCCCAGGTAGCGGGCACGTGAGCAGATGAGCCTCAGGCTGTCGAGCTCGCCCGGGGTCGCCGCGAGCATCAGGCCACCGTTAGGGTGCAGCCCGCAGGACTGGCCGGACAGCGCCTCGATCTCGCGATACAGATCGATAGTGTATTTCTGCAGCCGCGAGATGTTGGCCTCGCCGTTGAACGTGTGCATGCCGCCGGCCGCGTGCCAGGTCGAGCCCGAGGTCAATTCGCTCTTTTCGAGCAGCAGCACGTCGGTCCAGCCGATCCGGGCGAGGTGATAGAGCGTGCTGGCGCCGACCACGCCGCCACCGATGACCACGGCTCTCGCGGAAGCCATCATGAGAATTGATCTCCGCACACCGCGGCAACAGTAACATCCGTTCGGGACAAGAGCCCGAAGGGCTTCGCCGTGGACGCAAGCCATTCGCGCAGATGCCGCGCGGTGGTCGCGGGCGTGAGCAGCAGCAGCCCCGACGGGAGCACCGCGAGGATCACCGCTACCTGCGCCATGATGGTGGCGGCGGCGCTTCCTGCCGGGAAGACCTCCGGATCCAGATCCAGGCGGCAGGCCCGGCTAAGCACCTCGCGGACGCGCGGTCCGGCGAGATGCCACGCCGCCAGTCCCGACGACAGGTCAACCGCGGCGCCAACGCGCGCACACGCGGCCTGCCAGCGCGCCGCGGTCGCCCCCGGAGACGCCGCTGGGCCGAGGAGCAGCCAGCGCGCGGGACGGACGCAGAGCGCCAGTTGACCGGACGCCACCGCCAGCCGTCCGGGTGCCGGCAGGTCAAGGCCCCGCGCGCTCGCGAGGCTCTCGATCTCAGGGGCACGCGCGTGCAGGGCTGCGATCTCAACGATGTCCGCCACGCAGGACGCGAGCCGCATGCCGGGAGCTTCAAGCCCGGACACGAACGTTCTCCGGATCGAGCATGTGGGGGCTGACGATCTCGAGCTCGGTGAGCTCGTCGTGAACGGGCGACGTGCCGATGAGCCGCTGACCCAGGCGCTGGCGGCCGCCCGCCACCAGCGCCAGGCCTACCCACCCATCGAGCTCGACCGCGGGAGTCGAAGAGGTCACGTAGCCGAGACTCGTGGTGCGCGCGCGCGGCGCGACCAGCTGCAAGCCGTTGCGCAGGCGCTGCGTGCGCTCGAGGGGCCGTACGCCGACGAGCTGCAGCCGGTCGGGCGCCGTGAGGCCGGCGCGCTGCGACAGCGCGCGGCCGATGAAATCGCCGTGCTTCTTCAGCATCCGCTGAAAGCCGAGATCATCGGCGCTGGTGTTGCCGTTCAGCTCCGCTCCCGTCACGTGGCCCTTCTCAATGCGCAGGGTGTTGAGAGCCTCGAGACCGTAGGGCGCCATACGCAAGGGCTTGCCTGCCTCGAGCACCGCTGACCACACCTTCAGGGCGTGAGCGGCCGGTACCGCAAGCTCATAGGCCAGCTCGCCCGAAAACGAGATGCGGAACACCCGTCCGGCAACACCCGCGATGGTGGCGGCGCTCGCCGCCATGAACGGAAAGGCCTCATTCGACAGATCGACGCCTGCGACCACCGCCGCCACGACCTCACGCGAGCGCGGCCCCGCGACCGCGAACTGCGCCCACTGATCGCCGACATCGGTCAGGAGCACATCAAGCCGCGGGCACACTGCCTGCAGGTGGAATTCCATGTGCTCGAGCACCACCGCCGCGTTCACCGTCGTGGTCGTGACGAGGAAGTGCTCGCGAGCGAGCCGCGAGGTCGTGCCGTCGTCGAGCAGTATCCCGTCCTCGCGCAACATGATGCCGTAGCGGGCGCGACCGACCGCGAGCGTGGAAAACGTGTTCGCGTAGATGAAGTCCAGGAACCGCGCGGCATCCGGTCCCTGCACGTCGATCTTGCCGAGGGTCGATACGTCGGTGATGCCGAGCGAGCGGCGCACGGCGCGGGCTTCGTTCAGCACCGCTTCCCACCCCTGTTGCCGCGCGTAGACGAGCGGCCGCAGCCACAGCCCGGCGGCCACGAAGGTCGCGCCGGCGGCCTCGTGCCAGTCGTGCAGCGGCAGCCGGCGCTTGGGCTTGAAGTGCTCGCGCACTTCGCCACCCGCGAGCGCCGCGAAGGGAACCGGTTGGGCGAACGGACGCGGCCTGGGCTGCCCGACCTCGGACAGCGGCACGCCGCGCGCTTGCGCCAGGACGGCGCTCCCCACCAGTCCCCCGATGCGGCCCTGGTCAGTCGCCATGCCATGGGTGGTGAAGCGCTTCATGTGCTCGACGTGCTCGTAGCCCTCGCGAAAGCTAAGCCGCACGTCCGCGGCGGTCACATCGTTCTGCAGATCGACGAACGCCTTGCCCCGACCGCGCACTTCCCACAGAGCGGTGATCGGCGTGGCGTCCGCATCGAGCGGCAGATCCGTGCCTGCGCCCGCGGCGCTCGCCGGGCGACCGAGTTCTGCCGCGATCGCGCGCGCCGCGCTCTCGCCGTCACGCGCGGCGGCCGCGAGCCCGAGTACGCCCCGCGCCGCGCCCGCTACCCGCCCGATGGCGGCGGCGAGATCCGGGGTGAACGCGGCGATCGCCTCCTGCCAGGTGAGCTGCGCGCCGAGCTGGCTCGCCAGGGCGGTCAGCGGGGAATACCCTCCCGACATCAGCAGGCAGTCCGCCTCGAGGTCGCGGCGACGGCGACCATTCTCCACGACCCTGACGGTGCGAACCCCGTCGCGTCCGAAAGCCCCCGCGACGACCGCGCCGCCCTGCACCTTGACCCCGAGCGCCCGGGCGCGCTCGGCCGCGAGCGAACTCTCGCGCACGTCGATCACGCCGGCGCACTCGATACCGGCGCCGGTCAAGGCGAACACCGCCTCGTAGGCCTCGTCGGTGTTGAGGAAAAATACCGGGCGGCGCCCCACGGCGACACCGTAGCGTCTCAAATACTTAAGCGCGGCGCCCGCCAACATCACGCCGGGAAGATCGTTGCCCGGGAAGGCGATCAGCCGCTCGAGCGCACCGGTGGCGACTACCACGCGCCGGGCGCGGATGATCCGCAGCCGCTCCCGCAGGCCGCCGAAACGGGTCGCTTCGGCGGGTGAGAGCGTTTCGAGCGCCCCGAACACGCCGTGGCCGTAGGCCCCGAGCACCGTGGTGCGGGGCAGACACCGCACCGTGGCCCGGCCGGCAAGCCTCGCGCACAGGCTCTCGCGCCAGGCAGTCCAGCGCGCATCCAGCAGCGAGCCGCCACCCACTACCAGGTCCTGGTCGGTGAGCATCACCTTGAGGCCGCTCGCCCCCAGACGATGCGCGGCGGCAAGCCCCGCGACGCCCGCGCCGACAATGAGCACATCCGCGTGATCGTGCACGGTCTCGGCGGGCGCTGCGTGATCGCCGACGATCGCCTCGAGCCGACCCAGGCCCGCGGCCCGGCGGATCAGCGGCTCGTAGAGCCGCTCCCAGGCCCAGCCCGGCGCCATGAACGTCTTGTAGTAAAAACCCGCAGGCAGGAAGCGGGCGATGAGATCGTTGAGCGCCAGCGCATCAAACTGCAACGACGGCCAGCGGTTCTGGCTTTCGGCCACCAGGCCCTCGTGCAGGGCGAGCGTGGTGGCGAGCCGGTTAGGTTCGCGCCCCCCGGCATCGATCACGTCGACGAGCGCACAGGGCTCCTCGGGACCTGCCGTCACGATGCCGCGCGGCCGGTGGTACTTGAAGCTGCGTGCTATGAGGCGCCTGCCGTTGGCGAGCAGCGCCGAGGCGAGCGTGTCGCCTTCAAGGCCCTGCATGCGGCGCCCGTCGAAGCGAAAGGCGACCGGCCGGTCGGGGTCGGTCAGAAGACCGCGGGCGATACGGCCGGGACCGCGCATCAGCGCGTGAGTCCCTGCGGGAGGGACAGTGGATCCTCGGGGCCGCCGACCGAGTGAATCTCGTGGCTCAGCGTGTGGCGGACGACCTTCAGGAGCTTGCGGCAGCCGCCCACGTGCAGCCACCATTCGAGATGCCAGCCGCAGGGGTTTTGCCGTTCGTAGACATAGGCGTTGAACGCCGCGAGTCCGGCCTCGGCGGCGGGCCGGGACTGGCTGGCGTCGCCCCGATAGCGAAACTCGGTTTCGTCGCGCTCACCGCACCACGGGCATGGAATGCGAAGCATGGGCGTTTCAGTGAGCGTAGGGGAACGGGCCGGCGCCGCGCTCGTCGATGGTGCGCCCGGCGGCGAAGCGCTCCAGATCAAGATGAGCGGCGAGCGGGTGCGGCGCCTGGCGCGCGATGAGGTGCGCCGTCGTCAGGCCGCCGGCCGGGATCGCCTTGAAGCCGCCGTAGCACCAGCCGCCATTCACGATCAGGCCCTCGAGCGGCGTCCTGGAGATGATCGGGGAACCGTCCATGCTCATGTCCATGACGCCGCCCCATTGCCGCAGCACCTTGAGGCGCGCAAGTCCCGGCAGCAGTGTCATCGCCGCCGCGGCCACCTCTTCCGCCATCGGCAGCGTGCCGCGCTGGCCGTAGGTGTTGTAGCCGTCGATGGCGCCGCCAAACACCAGTCCGCCCTTGTCCGACTGGCTGACGTAGAAGTGTCCGGCACCGTAGGTCAGAACGACATCGAGCACCGGCTTGATGCCTTCGCTCACGAAGGCCTGCAGCACGTGGCTCTCGATCGGCAGCGCCAGTCCCGCCATGGCAGCGAGTCGCGACGAGTGCCCGGCGACTGCGAGGCAGACGGTATCGGCCGCGATGGGCCCGCGGGTGGTCTCGACGCCGGTCACGCGTGCTCCGTCGCGCCGGATGCCGGTCACCTCGCAGTGCTCGACGATGTCGGCACCGGCTTCTGATGCCGCCCGCGCATAGCCCCAGGCGACCGCATCGTGGCGAACCGTGCCGCCACGGGGCTGCAGGAAGCCGCCGAGCACGGGGTAGCGGCCGTTGTCGAGATCAACGAGCGGCACCCGCTGCTTCACCGCCTCGCGGCTCAACGGCTCCGCATCCACCCCGAGGAGGCGCATCGTGTTTGCGCGCCGCGTGAAAAGATCGCGCTGCGCATCGGTATGAAACACGTTGAGGACGCCGCGCTGGCTCACCATCGCATTGAAATTCAGCTTGCGCTCGAGACCTTCCCACAGCTTCAGCGAGTACTCGTAGAAGCGGATATTGTCCGGGTGGAAGTAGTTGGAGCGGATGGTGGTGGTGTTGCGCCCGACGTTGCCCAGCCCGATCGGGCCCTTCTCCAGCACCGCCACGTCGGTAATGCCGTACTCGGTGGCGAGGTAGAAGGCCGTCGCCAGTCCATGACCGCCGCCGCCGACGATCACGACGCGGTAGCGGGAGCGCGGTGCCGCCTTCGCCCAGGCGCGCGACCAGCCGCGCTGGCCGGTGAGACCCTCGAGAAACAGTCGCCAGCCCGAATAGCGGCCGCTCGACACGCGCCTGGCAATCGCAGCTGTCGGGTGGGATTTCGGTACCGGATTCATCGCTGCCCGCCATCATAAAGCGCAGCGCAGGCCGGCACACGCGATTGCGCTGCCCTTGACGCGCAGGGCAACAACCGACAGTGTGCGGCGCTGCGCGATCGTGGGCCCCGAGCGGTCGACAGGGGGTGACGGGTGGCGAACATTCTGAAGTCGCTGTGCATGGCGGCGGCGCTGGCGCTCACCGCATCGCCCCCGCTGCCAGCCGCGGTGGTGGTCTCCTCGAAGCTCTCGAGCGAGTCGGCGATGATCGGAGAGATGATTCGCCTGCTGCTGAACGCGAATGGCATCCGCACGGTCGATCGGACCAAGATCGGTGCGACGCCCGTCGTTCGCAAGGCGCTCATCTCCGGCGAGGTCGATCTCTACGTTGAATACACCGGCAACGCAGGGTTCTTCTTCAACGTGGCGTCCAACCCCGCCTGGAAGGACCTGCAGCCGGGGTACGAGCTCGGTTCCAGACTCGATTACGCGGCCAACCGGATCGTGTGGCTTACGCCCGCGAATGCGAGCAACGCCTGGGCGCTGGCCGTGCGCCGCGACGTAGCGCTGACGAACAACCTGAAGACCCTGAGCGACTTCGGCCGGTGGGTAGCGGGCGGCGGCAAGGTGGTGCTCGCCTGTTCGGCCGAGTTCGCCAATGCCGGGACCCTGCGCTCACTCGAGAAGACCTATGGGTTCACGATGCGGTCCGACCAGTTGATCGTGCTCGCCGGAGGGGAGACGGCCGCGACCATCGGGGCGGCGGCCGCGCACACCAACGGCACGAACACGGCCATGGTCTACGGCACCGACGGTGGCATCGTCGCGGCGAATCTCCAGATCCTCGAGGACGACCGGCACGACCAGCCGGTCTATGCGCCGGTGCCGATCATTCGCGAGGCGGTCCTCAAGGCGAACCCGCAGATCGCCCGGATCGTGAAGCCGGTGATGGAGAGTCTCAGTCGCGAGACGCTGCAACAGCTGAATGCGCGCGTGCAGATCGACGGCGAATCGGAGAACTCGGTCGCCGAGGACTACCTGAAGGCGAAGGGCTTTCTCAAGTGAGCGCGCCCATGGCGCTGACGGTGCCGCGGCTGCGCCGGCTCGACCCCCTCGGTGCGCTGCTCGCGGTGGCCGGGGCAACTGCGGTCATCTTCCTGCCGTTCGTCGTCTTCAAGTCGAACCGGATCGTGCCGGGCGATCCGCGCGCGCTGCTCGAAGCGCTGCCGGCGTGGGGAGCGTTTGCCTGTCAGGCAACCCTGCTGCTCGCCGCCATCGCCGCCCTCGCCATATCCAACGCCCGCGTCCGGCTCGGCGCGGCGTTGCTGGGCGTCGTCGTCGTAGCGCTCGCCGTGGCCGCCGCCGGCGATGCGCTCACACCCGCGGGCAACAGGGTGGTGCGCGTCGCTCCCGGCGCCGCTTTCTGGGTGCTGCTCGTGTGCCTCGGCCTGATGGCCACTGATGCCATCACGCGAATGCGTCCGGGGCCGGGGCTGCGCGTGCTGTTTCTCGCCGTGTTCGCCGCTGTGGCCGGCCTCGCCCTGGCGCACGGCACCTTTGACCATCTGTCCGTGATGCGCGAGTACGCGGTCAACGCCGATCGCTTCGCGCGCGAGGCGCGCCAGCATGTGTGGCTCGCGCTCGGATCGCTCGCCGCCGCCGTCATCGTGGCGCTCCCGATCGGCATCCTCTGCCACCGCGTCCCGCGGCTGCGGGCGGGCGTGCTGGGAACCCTCAACGTGATCCAGACGATTCCGGCGATCGCGCTCTTTGGCATCCTGATGGCGCCGCTCGGGGCACTGGCAGACGCCGTGCCGCTCGCCGCGGCGCTCGGCATACGCGGCATCGGCGCAGCACCGGCGGCGGTCGCGCTGTTTCTCTATTCGCTGCTGCCGATCGCGGCGAATACGGTCGCAGGCCTGAAGCGGGTGCCGCAGGCTGCGGTCGAGGCGGCGCGCGGCATGGGCATGACTAACTGGCAGGTCCTGACTGGCATCGAGCTGATTCTGGCCCTGCCGGTCATTCTCACCGGCATCCGCATCGTGTTGGTGCAGAACATCGGGATGGTGACCGTGGCCGCGCTGATCGGCGGCGGCGGACTCGGGACGTTCGTCTTTCAGGGGATCGGGCAGACGGCAATCGACCTGGTGCTGCTCGGGGCGATTCCGATCGTGGCACTGGCCTTTTCGGCCGCCGTGGTGCTCGATGCGCTGGTGGAGGCCATGGATCGGGCACGGCAATGATCAGCGTTGAGAACCTCACCAAGCAGTACGGCGCGACGACCGTCGTCGACGGCGTGTCCATGGTCATCGAGCGCAACTCGATCACGGCGATCGTGGGCACTTCCGGTTCGGGAAAGTCGACCCTGCTGCGCATGATCAATCGCCTCGTCGAGCCGACCCGCGGGCGGGTGCTGATCGACGGCAACGACACGACCGGCGAGCCCGCGCACCTGCTGCGGCGCCGGATCGGCTATGTGATCCAGGGACACGGCCTGTTCCCGCACCGCACCGTGGCGGAGAACATCGCGACCGTGCCGCGACTTCTGGGCTGGGATGAGGCTCGCATCCGCGCCCGCGTCGAGGAGCTGCTGTGCGTGTTCCAGCTCGATCCGGGGGAATACGCCGCAGCATTCCCGCATCAGCTCTCCGGTGGTCAGCAACAGCGTGTCGGTGTGGCGCGGGCGCTCGCCGCTGAGGCCGCCGTACTGCTGATGGACGAACCCTTCGGCGCACTCGATCCCATCATCCGCGCCAAGGCCCAGGATGATCTGCTCGACATCCAGCGACGGTTCGGCACGACCATTCTGCTCGTGACCCACGACATGGATGAAGCCTTCCGTCTGGGTGATCGGGTCGCAGTCATGAGCCACGGCCGGGTGCTGCAGTACGACCGGCCCGCGGTGCTGCTCACGCGCCCGGCGGACCCCTTCGTCTCGCGCATGACCGGCATCTCCGATCGAGCCATGCGACTGCTGTCGCTCACCACGGCGGGCGAGGCGGCGCTGCCGGGCGCCTCGGACGGGCCGGCCGTTGCGGCCTCCGCCTCGTTGCGCGAGGCACTCTCCGAGCTCGTGTGGAGCGGCGCCGAGTCCGCCGCGGTCATGGACGCGGATGGCACGCGGCGCGGATACCTCACGCTCGCCGCCATCCTCGCCCGCGGGCGACCGGGCTGATGCCGGGCCCGGCCACCATCCTGCGACTCGCGGCGCTCGGGCTGCTGCTGGCGTTCCTGTTGATGCCACAGAGCTTCGCGCCGCTGTTCGCGCCGCTCACGCAGTACGGCGCGCCGCCGATCTACGATCAGGGCAATCTGCTGACGCTCGCACTCGCGCACCTTGGCACGGTGTGTTGCGCGGCCGCGGCGAGCACCATCGTGGCCGTCGGCCTCGGCATACTGGTGACGCGCCCGAGCGGCGCGCAGTTCCTGCCGCTGTCGCGCACGCTCGTCAACATCGGTCAGACCTTCCCGCCGGTGGCGGTGCTCGCAGTCACGGTGCCGCTGGTCGGGTTCGGCGAGAAGCCGACGCTGATCGCGCTCTTTGCCTACGGACTGCTGCCCATCTTCGAGAACACGATCGTGGGACTCCAGACCTGTCCACCGCAGGTCCTGGAGGCCGCGAACGGCATGGGGATGAGCGCCCGCCAGCGCCTGCTGTCCGTGGAGCTGCCGCTGGCGATGCCGCTGATTCTGGAGGGCATCCGGCTGTCGCTGGTTATCAACGTGGGCACGGCGACGATCGGATCCACGGTAGCCGCCAAGGGACTCGGCGAGGTGATCATCGCAGGACTCCTGTCCAACAATAACGCCTTCATCCTGCAGGGCGGACTGGTGACCGGTCTCATGGCGATCCTGCTCTACGACGCCCTCGCCGGGATCGAGCGGCGCATCTGCAAGACCGTCCGCATGGACTGAGGTGAGCTGGCCCGACGCGTCCACGGCGGGACGCGCCGAGCCAGCGATCCTTCATTGTGTCGTTGGCCGATTATGTAACGTCCGGGGCGGCGCACGGGAACGCGGCGCTCACCGCCTCGCGCTCCGACGGCACAGGTCGAGGGCCTCTGCCCGGCGGCCAGCGACCCATCCCGCACCCGACAGCCAGGCGCGTCCGCGTCGAACGAGACCCGCTTCCCGGAAGCGCAAGCCTCGGCGGCGCCGCGGCACGACTTTGGGTAGAATCAGCCGGATTCCGACGCACGCGACAGATTGAGCCGCTCCCCGTTTCCGTGCTACCGGAAGGGGCTTTTGTCGCATGACACTCAACGACCTCGCCGCAATGACCACCGATCCCGATGTGCCCGGCGCAAGCGCAGCGCGCGACCGCCGCCGCGTTTCGGTGGAAGTGCCGACGCTGCTTCTCGTCCTGGCCGACTATGGCGCATGGCTCGCGATCACCCTTGCCTACGGCCACTGGCCGCTGGCGATCGTCGCGCCCGTCACCGCGGTGTTGCTCACGCTGCACAGCTCGCTGCAGCATGAAATCGTGCATGGTCACCCGACCCGCTGGATCGGTATCAACCGGCTGCTCGCCATCGTGCCGCTGTCATTGTGGATGCCGTACGAGCGCTATCGGCGCAGTCATCGTGTGCACCACATCGACCAGCGACTCACCGACCCGCTCGATGACCCGGAATCCTATTACTGGACACCGCAGGACTGGGCACGGCTGAAGCCCATCACCCGGGTGTTGGTACAGATCCAGCAGACGCTCGCGGGGCGGGTGATCATCGGTTCCTTCTGGTCCATCGGGAGGTTTCTGCACGGCGAATTCCGCGCCGTCATCCGCAACGAGGACCGGGCACGGGTGATGTGGCTCGAGCACCTGCTGTGGTGCGTCCCGGTGATTGTGTGGGTCAAGGTCGTGTGCGGCATGCCGCTGTGGATTTACTTCCTCGCCATGGTGATCCCCGCAAACGGCCTGGTGCTGATCCGCGCGTTCGCGGAACATCGGGCGCGGCCGGGGGTGCGCGCGCGGATCGCGATCGTCGAGGAGTCCTGGATCCTGGGTCCGCTCTTCCTCTTCAACAATCTGCACTCGCTGCACCATGAAGCGCCGCTGATCCCGTGGTACCAGTACCCCGCCCGCTACCGACTCATCCGCGATCGCCTGATCGCGGAAAACGGCGGGCTTGTCTATCGCACCTACTTCGAGGTCGCGCGCCGCTTTCTGTTCCGCCCGCACGATGCGCCCCAGCACCCGAGCGGCCGGGTGCCTGTTCAGGCCGGCTGATCGAATCCGGCCGCCCTCGCTTCCGCGTCCCATTCCAGCAGCGGCGCGAACGACGCCTCGGTCGCTTCCGCAAAGCCCTCGAGCAGCAGCAGATCGGCGAATGGACCGAACCAGGGCCGGTGCGCGGCCCCCGTAAACGCCGCGCGCAGTCGCGCCACCATGTCCGCGGGAGCGGCGGCGGCGGCGACGAACGCGGGCATCGGTGTCACGGGCGTCGAGGTGAGCACCCGGATGCCCGCCGTGAGGTGCGGCGCGTGACGCGCGATCAGCAGGTGCCAGTAGGCATCGAGCGGCCCGACGTCGATGCGTCCCTCGCGCACGGCATCCAGAACGCCGCGCGCGGTCACCAGGTTCCCGACCATCTCGGCGTAGAGCGCCGGGCGCTGCGCCGTGCGGTAGGCGAGCAGATGGTGCCTGAAGGCGTTGAATCCCGACTGGGAGTGCGCGACCGTCCAGCCCGCACGCCCGCCGAAGGTGTCCTCGAGCCTCAGGTAAGGGGCATCCTGCCGCACGATCAGGTCTGAGCGGTACACGGCGCGATGCGCCGCCCACTCGGCCCGGGGGATGGGAGCTGCGATCGGCGTCACCGCTGCGAGCTGCAGCGCGATCGGGTACCCGCACATGAACACCGACCCCAGGTCGCCTCGCGACCACAGCTCCTCGAGCGGCTGCGGCGCCGGATAAGCCACATAGGTGAGCGGCACGTGCGCTTCCCGCGTGATGTGCTCGAGGAGCGCGCGCCAACCGGCCTCCACCGCCGGGGTCACCGCATACATGCGGGCATTCGTGATCCATTCGGTCACGCGGGTACCGTATCCCCGAGCTCACGCGTCCTGCGAGCCACGTACGCGTCGATGGCCTCCTTGACCGCGGGCTCGAGGGGCGGCGGCAGGTACTCGGCGAGCATCTTCTTCCAGATGCCGGTCGCCCGCACGGTGGCACTGCGGGCGCCGGCTTCGGTCCAGTTCTCGAAGTTCGACCAGTCGGACAGCAGCGGGCGATAGAACGCGGATTCGTAGCGGGCGAGCGTGTGCGCTGCGCCGAAGAAGTGCCCGCCCACCGCGACGTCCTTGATGGCCTCGACCGCGAGGTCGTCGTCGCTGAACGCGATCGGCTTGAGCATCTCGGCCCAGTTGCGCAGCAGTTCCGCGTCGACGACGATCTTCTCCAGCGAGGCCGATAATCCGCCTTCCAGCCAGCCGGCCGCGTGGTTGATCAGGTGACTGTGACTGAGGATCGCGGCCTGCAGCGAAAACGCGGTCTCGTAGGTCGACTGCGCATCCACCTCCGGCGAGGCATTCACCGCGCTGGTGCGCACCGGGATCCTGAGGCGGCGGCCGATCTGTGCGCTGGCCAGGACCGCATTGCAATACTCCGGCGTGCCGAACGCGGGCGAGCCGGTGCGCATGTCGACGTTGGACGTGAAGCCTCCCATCACGCACGGGGTACCCGGGCGCAGCATCTGGCACAAGGTGACGATCCCCAAGGCCTCGGCCGTCTGCTGCGCCAGCGCGCCGGCCAGCGTGATCGGTGCCATCGCCCCCATGAGCGTGAAGGGCGTGATGACCACGCATTGGCCATGGCGGGCCATCACCATGATGTTGTCGAGAATCTCCTCATCCACCCGGCGCGGTGAATTGACGTTCGTCACCGTCATCAGCGTCGGACGCGCCGCCAGCTCCTCGACCGTGCAGCCGTGCTCGATGGCCGACATGGCGATCGCGTCCTGCGCCTGCACGCCGCCGATGCCGCGCGCCGCCCACACGATATCCGCGCACTCGATGTGGGCCTGATAGGTCAGCAGATGGCGGACCGCCACCGGGATGTCGACCGGCTCGACCACAATGCCACCCTGCCAGTGCAGGATGCCGAGCTTGTGGGTGAGCCTGAGGATGTTGCGAAACCCTTCGAGGTCCCCATAGCGACGGCCACCCTCGAGATCGCGGATGTTCGGGGCGCCGGTGACGGGTCCGAAGTTGACGACATGGTCGCCGACGTGCAGATGCCGCTCGGGATTGCGGGCATGGAGCACGAAGCGCTCGGGCGCGTGGGCCAGATGCGCCTCGACGATGTCGCGCCCCAGGCGGACCATCTGGGTCGCCTCGTCCACCAGGGCGCCGGCGCGGCGGTAGAGCTCGCGTGCCGCGGGGCTGCGGATCTCCAGACCCGCCTGTTCGAGAACCTGGTAGGCCGCGGCCAGAATTCGCTCGACCTGCTCGGCGGTGAGAATTTCCAGCGGCGCCCAGCGATTGGTGAGCCGCGGCAGGGGCGCGAGCGAGGGACCGATGTTGCGCGGGGCGCGCCCACGGTCACGGCGGCGGGAGGTTGCCGGAACTTCGGTCATGGCCTGGCGGCGCAACCTTCCCCTGTCACAGGGATTTCAGGAACTCGACAATCGCCTGCTGATCGGCCTGGTTCAGCTTTTCAAAGCGCTTGCTCACCTCGCTCGCTTCGCCGCGGTGACGGATGATGGCGTCGCGGAACGTCAGCGACGCGCCATCATGCATCAGCATCGGATGCGTGCGCACACCCCAAAGGGGAGCCGTACGCACTCGGTTGGTGGCCGAGCGATAGGCCTCCAGCGACATGTTCTTCCATTTGGTCTGGTACATGTGCTTGCCGTAATGCTCCTCCATCGCGATGGCGATGCCATCGCCCGTGCCGACGTCGTGCAGCAGGAAGTCGCTGTACGGATGGAATGTCTTGTTTCCGAGCGCGTCGGGAATGGTGAATTTCCCGCCGTTCACCACCGTGCCCGGGGCTGCGGTGGCCAGAGTCGGGACATGGCAACTGTCACAGCCGACGCTGGCGAACAGCGTTTCGCCTTTCTTGGCCGCGGCGGTCGCCGCCTGCCGGGCGTCGCGGGCCGGGGCTTTGGTCGCGCGCATGAAGCGTGCGAAGTGATCGAGGTCCGTGAGTCCGTCGGCACCGGGTTTATCGTTCGGCTCGGCCACCGTGTTGCACAGGTCGGTCACTTCATCCGGCAAGAGCCTGTTGGTAATTCCAATCTCGTTGAGGTAAGCGTCACCCGAGAATGACAGGAGGCTCGCGTGCTGGTTCTTCCAGCCGAAGCGTCCGACCCGCGTCACGCCCGGTGACTCAAGGACCGGGACGTATAGAGCCAGGCCGCAAATCTGGCCGCGGTCCTTGTGGCATTGTTTCCTGGAAATCTCGATCAGGGTCGAATCGTCGACCGCCTCCACGAATCCGTCGCCGAGAAGATTCACTGAAATGCGAAAGGTGCGAATATTTTCCGCATCCGGTACGCGCTCCTGAATGTCGGTGGTGGGGAAGGCGGCGTTGGGACAGATGGCACGTTGGTTGACCAGCGTGCGCCCCTTGATGATCTCGGCTCCGTCGTTGATCGGAATGTCCGGGTTCTGAAATGTGCCGTCCCGACCCTTGTGGCCGACACGCAGCTCCAGAACCTGACTGGCGCCGCCAGACACCGGATTCTGGTGGCACTCGCGGCAGGATTGCGCGTTGAAGAGCGGACCGAGGCCATCCGCGATAGCCTCGAATTGTTCAAATGACGCCTGGTCTGCCTGGTGCGTCGCATCGTCTGCGACGCCGTTACTCTTGTTGTCGAAGCCGGTGGGCGCCTGAGTCGCCGGCGTCACCGGCGGACCCGCCGAACATGCTGTGCCGAACAGGCTGAGACTGAAAGCAGCAACCCCGATGAAAGTGTTCATGGTTCCCTCCGTGGCCGGCTGAGAATCTATGCCTGTTCCGGCGGTGCGGTCAAACAACACGCGCACCCCGCTTTCAAAGGATTGGGAGCGCAGAGTTCGCTGCGCTAAACTGGCAATCCCGAGGCAGCCTGAGAAGACCGTCATGTCGGCACGATTTGTCGTGACCATGGGTTTGCTGGGCGCCGCCTTGCCCGGCAGCGCGCCGATTCATGCGCAACAGACACCGGCGGCGAATCCGCTGGATACGGTACCGGATAAGATGCCGTTCGACATTCCCTATGGCACACCCATATCGCTCGAGCGCGCCGAGGCTGTCATTGCCGCGACGGTCGCGGAAGCGAAGAAACACGATTGGAAGTTGAACGTTGCGGTCGTGGATTCGGGAGGCAACCTGGTTGCCTTCCAGCGCATGGACGGAGCGCAGCTCGCGTCAATCCAGATCTCGGAGCACAAGGCGCGCGCCGCGGTCACATTCCGTCGCGAGACCAAGGTGTTCGAGAACGCTATCCAGCAAAGCAATTTCAACTACGTCATGACGCTGGATGGGGTCATCGCGGCACGTGGCGGCATCCCTCTGGTGCAGGGCGGCAAGCTGATTGGCGCAATAGGGTGCTCCGGCGGGACAAGCTCGCAAGACGAGGTCGCCTGCAAGGTCGGGGCCGCGACTGTCAAGTAGCTTCCGAAGTCACAGCTTTTTCACGACGACGCGGCCGCTCGAGTCGACAAACACATGATAGCGATTGCCGTCCTTGCAGGAGGCGGTGTAGTCGCTGTCTCCGTTGCGCCTGGCATCCACCACTTTGTCACACGGCATACCCTGCAACGCGATCGTAGCAGCCAGATCCTTAACCATGGACGGTTCCTCGGCGCTCAACAAGCGCGCGCCGCCCAACACGGCGCTGACCGTGAGAACGAGAATGAATATGCGGCGGGCCATGATGTCTCCTGTTGCTCAAGTCTCAAGTCACAGTTTGGCGAAACTTTACCGGATCCGCGAGGATGCCCCACAGCGCCTCCCGCGAGGATGAGATGGCTGCCGCCAGGGCCGGGTCGCCGTCCTGCAGCAGGCTGAGCACTTTGAGCAGCAGCAGGTCATACCTTTGCCGCAGCTCCGCCAGAGTAGTCGCGCCCTGCTTTCCGTGGAACGCCCTGAATTGATTGAGCAGGTCGTCGACCTGATTCTTCAAAGAGAGCTTGGTAAACAGGCCGATGGCTCGTGTCTCCTTGAGGCGTTGCTCCAGCGCGCCCAGATCGAGCGCCGGGGCCGACGGGGTACTCTGACGGGCGGACGTGTCGCCGGCCGGGGCGGCGGTCGGCTTTGCGGCCGCCGCCGGGGACGCCGCCGCCGCGGCGGGAGCATTTCCCGGGCTCTTGAGGGTGGACGGCTTCGGCTTCGGGCGGCTCGAGCCGCCGGCTCCGCTCTGAGATGAGGAACCCGCAGCTGCGGCGGCAGATTGGGCCGTCGTTTCCGAGCCGTTGCCCGGTTCTGCCGCAGCAGGCCCGGTCGGGGCCGGTGGCGCAGTCCCGGATGGCGGTGTTGCAGAGCCGGTCGCCGGCTCCGTCTGCGACGCAGCGCGCTCGGGCTCCGTCGGCGCCGCCCCCGGCACCGTCGGCCTTACATGCGTGCAGCCGATCAGCACGAGAAAGCACGCAATCCCGGCAATTATCAGCGCGCGCATTGTGTGTGCTCGAAGCTTCCAACCGTCGCAGGTATCGAGGTCTGCGACGGATTATGTCCCAGTTTCAATGAGCATGCGGGTCAGCAGGTAGACCCGACGGGCCATGCCGGACAGGTCGGCGGACGTAAATGCGCGCTCGTCCGCTTTGATCGAGCCCGGAGGCTCCACCAGTTGGCGAAGCCTCCGGCTTTTAGGACTATCAGTCGTCGTTCGGCACCAGCAGCGGTGCCAGCGTGTGCGTGCCCGGGTCAGCGGCGTGGCCCAGGTACGGCAGGTCGAACGCTG
>Ga0210394_10002504_pt1 | contig 25038 bp, 24 predicted proteins | sample IncBWC12MmetaG_FD_160121 | JGI IMG/M metagenome (GOLD analysis project Ga0210394, IMG submission 160121) | Forest soil microbial communities from Barre Woods Harvard Forest LTER site, Petersham, Massachusetts, United States - Inc-BW-C-12-M | ecosystem: Environmental > Terrestrial > Soil >... | reverse complement strand
CCACCGTCCAACGGTCAAGACGACCCGGCCGGTCCGTGGAAACTCGGCCGGAGGCGCGAGTGAAGCGCGCTCCGCGACACGCGCTTCAAATTCCGGATCGAGCGCCCACGCGAGCCGCTGGACTTTGCCGGGAGAAATCCGCTGCTCGGAAATTAGATGTTGCACCGTGTCCGCGCTCGGCCCGAGTACCAAATCCGCGCGGCGCAGAGCGGCGCCGCGAAGCCAGTCCAGCGGCTGCCACACCTCGACGCCATGTGTGAATACGATTGAGCGGAATTTTCGGCGCCGCGCCCTCATCAGCGACACAACTGGAGCCAGGTGCGGATGAAGCGCAATCACCAAGGCTGGTCCGCGCCCCGCCGCTCGCAGCGCGGCTTGGATGAATTGAATTTTGCTGCCTGCGTGTCCCGAAACGGAAAACTCCAGGGAACCGACGCGCACGTTGTGCAATCCCCGCGGATCCTTGAGGCTCAGGAAGCGAGCCGCCAAGCCGCGATCGGAAGCAAATTTCGCGGCCACGGCGCCAACGTGCCGGCCGGCGCGTTGCACGCCGCCCGGCGGCAAAACATCCGTGAACAATCCCACAATCGAGCTCATGTCCGGCACCGGTTCTCCCGATCCGGGCCTCCCTGCGGCCGAGCGGAACATCGCGGTCGGATTTCTTCTTTGTGGTGCGCGTAACTTGCGGTTAATTCGGCCGGAGGGAATTTGGCGCGGAAGAACATCGAGAGAGTCTACCTCATGCCGCGACGCATGATTCAGAACGTGCGCTTGACGGCTCACAATTCGCAAGATGGCCGCCTATGCGCAAATAACTTTTCCTGCTAGGCTGGCCTTCGCGTTGCGGGCACGAAGGAGATCGCTCGGTGGCTGCAAATTCCAGGCGCATATTACTCACGGGCGGAGCCGGATTCATCGGCTCGCACGTTGCGGAGGCCTTGCTCCGAAGTCATGCCTGCTTGAGCATTGTGGACAATCTGGACGATTTCTATTCTCCCGCGTGGAAAAAAGCGAATCTGGAGTCGATCCGAAAAATCGGCGGCTTCGATTTTTTCGAGCAGGACATTTGCTCGCCGGATCGCATGCGGGAAACATTCGCGAGCGTCCGCCCGGACGCGGTGATTCATCTCGCCGCACGCGCCGGCGTGCGACCGTCGATCGAGCAGCCGAGGCTGTATGAGCGTGTGAATGTGGCCGGCACGGTGAATCTGCTCGATCTTTGCAGGGAATTCCGCATTTCGCGGCTGATCTCCGGCTCTTCGAGTTCGGTGTACGGCGCCTGCAAGAGCGCGCCATTTTCCGAGGCGCAAGCCGGCCTGCGCCCCATTTCGCCGTACGCCGCCACCAAGCTCGCGGGCGAACTCTTTTGCCACACCTACGCGCACCTGTACAAACTGCCAGTGATCGCCTTGCGCTTTTTTACCGTCTACGGCCCGCGGCAGCGCCCGGACCTGGCTATCCACAAATTCGTCGCGCTGATCGAAGCCGGCAAACCGCTCCCCATTTTCGGCGACGGAGAAACGGGGCGGGACTACACCTACGTCGACGACATCGTGGCGGGCGTCCTCGCCGCGCTCGACTACAATTTCGCGTCCTCTTCCACAGACCAGGCGCCGTTCGAAATCTTCAATCTTGGCAATTCCCATCCGGTCAAGCTGTCCGAACTCGTTCGCATGCTCGAAGCAGCGACCGGCAAAAAAGCCATTCGGAAACAGGAAGGGCTGCAACAGGGGGATGTGCCGCTGACCTGGGCTGATATCTCGAAAGCCGAGCAACTGCTCGGCTACCGGCCGCGAACCACGTTGGAGGAAGGGCTCGAAAAATTTGTCACATGGTACCGAGCCGAGAGGCTTAGCATGAGCTCCCGAGACTGAAGAAAATCATCGCGCGCCTGACAACTTCAGGGAGTGTGGAACTATCATAGCGACTGACTCCAGAGTCCGATCTGCTCCTCAGCACCGGTAAGCATAAAAGCTGGGGGCACGGTATGCTGAATCCCTCGATTCACGATCGAGAGCCTGATGTATAGTGGTGCTTCGTAAGCCTGAACATCATGACCGCGATTCCCTCGACCGGTCACATCTGCCCGACGCCCGCGGAGTCCAAGCCGAACGAGCCGTTGCTTCGGCCCGTTATGCCAGAACTCGATTCGATCCGTGGCATTGCAATCCTCGCGGTACTTTTTTATCACGGATTTTATTGGAACGTCGACCTTGCGCAATTTTCAAAGCCCGTACGTCTCGTCCTGATGGGAATGTGGGTGGGCAGGTTGGGAGTGAACCTCTTTTTTGTCCTGTCCGGGTTTCTGATCACCGGCCTATTGATCGATTCCAAAGGGCGGACGGACTACTATTCGCGGTTTTACAAGCGGCGGGCCTTTAGAATTCTACCTGCGTATCTCCTGACCATTCTTGCTTTGGTCGTAGTGAAACACGCCCCCTGGAATTTCATCGGCCTCAGTTTGCTCTACCTTTCAAACCTGACCCCGCTATTCGGTATTGCGATTGCCTACCCGATTCTTTGGTCACTCGCCGTTGAGGAGCACTTTTATTTCGTGTGGCCCGCGGTCGTTCGAAAATTGCCTATCAGACAGCTCACGTTTTGCTGTGTCGCCATTATTCTGTTGTCGCCCCTGTTGCGCTTGGTGACATTCTACTGGAGCCGACAAAACGGGTCCGTCTCCTTTGTTGGCAATGATTACACGTGGAACTCGGCGGATGGCTTAGCATGCGGCGCCTTGCTATCTCTTTGGCTGAGGACTTTTCAACCTTCCCGGCGCCAAGTGCAGTGGGTCATATACGTGTTGGCTACAGTTGCAATCGGAATCTACTTAGCAGGGTTGCGATGGGGAATCTGGACACGTCAGCGGCCCCTCGGTGCGGCGATGCAAGTTGTGCCGTGGCATCTGTTCTTTGTCGCTCTTCTTGGCGCGTTTTTGATGTTGGGCACAAGCCCGTGGAAGCGCATCCCGCACGCGAAAACGTTTCGTTTTTTTGGTGAAATCAGCTACGGGCTATACCTCTACCATCTTCTGCTTTTCGAGGGATTCGATTATTTGGCCGCGCGAAACGCATTACCGCTACCCAAGACCGACCCGGGTCGACTGCTCCTGATTCGATTCCTTGTAGCTTCGAGTGTCGCGGTCGCGATCGCGTACGTTTCCCGGAGACTCTTTGAAGACCGATTCTTGCGATTGAAAGGCAGATTCACCTCTGGATGATGCTTTCCTCGACCGGCGTCATGCCGTTGGCCGAACGAGGTCACTTTCTTTGCGAATATGGGCATTGGCGAAAATAGCGCGCATCTCGACGCCGTTGCGGTCCCACGTGTATTCACTGGCAGTCATGGCGGCGTGCACGGCGATGGAATCCCTCTGTTCTGGATGCTCATAGAGCCACCGAATCCTCTGGGCGAGGCCGGCAACGTCGTTGGGATCCTGCAAGATCAGTCCATCCACGCCGTCGGTCATGATTTCCGCGGTCCCGTTTGTCGCGGTGGTGATGACGGGCAGGCCGCAGGCCATGGCTTCGGCGGGCGGCTGCGCGAACGTGTCTTCGAGAGACGGGCCGACGTATGCGTCCGCCGCCGCGTAATACCAATGCACGTCCGCGCGGGACGGGCAGAATCTCACCTTTTCCTCTAGGCCTAGATCTCGAATTCGGCTTTGGTAGGGCGCCGGATCGTCCTTGCCCGCGACGACGAGGACTAGTGGCAGATCTTTGAGTTGCGCCAGCGCTTCGACCAGCGTCACGAGGCCTTTCTTCTTCCAATCGTTACCCACGAGCGCGAGGACAAATTTATCGTCTCCGAGGCCAAGTTGCTCGCGAACCTCGGGCCGCATTTCTCGCCTCAACCCCGGATTGAAAATTTCCTTGTCGAGACCGATGTAGACGATTGGAAAGGGGCCGGCAAGGCCGTAATGGCGTTTCAAATCGTCCGCCGTTTTTTTGGCGATCAGGATCAGGCCAGTCCGGGGATTCGTGTACATCTGGCGTTCCAGAAAAATGATCAGCCGGTAGTAAAGCCATCGATGAATCAGTCGGGGCCAAAATCGAAGAGGGTTGGCTCGAAAACGCAATTCAGGTTCGGCCATGCGGACGAACTCGGCAAACACGATATGCACGGAGATCAAATCCGCGTCCCAGCAATTCGTTCCGGCGGTGTACACGAGATCGTGCCGTAGCCCGCGCACGCGCGCGTCCCACCAGCGCCACAGATGATTCGCCGCGAGCCACCATAGAAAATTCAGAAGGTGCGGCCCGGGGATGCTCGGAATCCGGCGCCACCGCATACGCGCGAGGTCCACGTCTTCCACGCGCTGGCTGTAGATATGAATTTCGTACTCCGGCGGCAGGCGGGTGATCCATTCGGCGATTCGCCGCTCGGTTCCGTGGCGCTTGTCGATGAAGGGAGAAACAACGGCAATCCGGACGGGCGGCATTCTCTTCAGCGCTCCTACGGGCTGACCTGCATGAGCTCGCACCAGCGCTCGAGAACGAACAGATCCCAGATGCGCGACCAGCCCACGGCTCCCTCCGACCGTTCGTAACGATTCCACAGCCGGTTCACGGCCGCAGGCTGGAGGATGCCCGTCCGTGTCAGACGTTCGGGCTCGAATGCTTCCTTCAACGGGCCGCGCAGATCGCGTGACAGCCAGCGCTGAAACGGGAAGGTGAACGTGCGTTTCCGCCGTGACTCCAGATCCGCCAGCAGAGCGGGCGGCAGGAACGCCTTCGCCGCGTCCAGCAGGAGACGCTTCTGCCGCATGCGAATGCTTGACGGAACGGCAAGCAGAAACTCCACGACGCGATGATCGAGAAAAACCGGGCGAACTTCGATGCTGTGCGCCATGCTCATCGCATCGAGATCGCGCAAGAGACGCGGCTCGAGGTGCGCGTGAATGTCCAGGAAAGCGAGCCTCTCTCGGAGATCCTCATTCTCCACTTGCCTGGACCAGTACGCCAAATGGTCTCGCGCCTCCGCGTGATAGCCATTGCGGGAGAACGAGGGCGAAATCAGATCGCGGACGTCCCGGTCCAGGAAAAGCACCTTCACAGCAAGCTGCGCCGCCACAAATGGGTCGTCGGCGCCAATCAGGTACGAAAGCTTTCTCCAGCGGAACGGAAACGCATCTTGATCGAGCAGGCGCCGAAGCGGGACCGGGGGCAGCGGCTTGGCCCAGCGCGCCACCCTGTTGAAACGTTCAAACCAGGCGAGCGAATCGTACCCGCCGAACAACTCGTCGCCGCCCTGGCCTGACAGCGCGACTTTAAATCCGGCTTCCGCTCCCAGCTTCGAAATCCAGTAGGAGTTGAGTCCGTCGACGGATGGTTCGTCCAGCGACCAGATGGCGTGGTCGAGATCCGCCTCCACGCGGCTCGCCTCAAGCGTTACGACCTCGAGCGGGATGCCGAGAGCTTCCGCCGTGCGGCGGGTCAACTCACTCTCGTCGAATTCGGATTCGCCGAATCCCACCGTCATCGCCGAAAGATTTTGCGCTCCCGCGGCTCGGGCGAGCGCGCCCAGGCAGGCCGAGTCCGTCCCTCCGCTCAAGAAAATGAGCACAGGAACATCAGACACGAGATGATTCCGCATCGCGTCGAGCAGCAATGCCGAAAGATCCGCCGCGAGATGATCGCCCGGAACGCGCGGCGAAGAGTGGGGACTTAGCCTCCAGTACGGCTCGGTTCGCCAATTTCCGTCCTTCCACACGCCGATATGGCCGGGCGGCAGCGAAGTTACGCCGCGAATCGCCGTCCACGGAGGCGGAATGTGCCCGAGCTGAAGAAACGCGCGGAGGCCTGCGGGATCGAGCTGGCGAGGAACGAGGCCGGATGCCAGTAGCGCCTTTAGTTCCGACGCGAAGACGAGTTGACCGCCGGATTCGTGAACGTAAAGCGGCTTGATGCCCAGGCGGTCGCGTCCCAGCACGAGTTTGCTTTCGCGCGCATCCCAAATCGCGAATGCGAACATGCCGCGGAGCTTCTCAACGAAACGCTCGCCATATTCCAGGTAGAGCTGCAGCACAACTTCCGTGTCTGACGTCGTGCGGAAGGAACGGCCGCGGCGTTCGAGTTCAGCGCGCAATTCCTCCGCGTTGTAGGTCTCTCCGTTGTACGTGATCCAGGCCTGGCCATCCGCGCTGGACATCGGCATCCGACCGCGTTCGCTGAGATCAATGATCGAGAGGCGCGCGTTGACCAATAGACAGGATGGAAACTCCTGGACGCCCTGGCTGTCCGGACCGCGATGCTTCATTGCGGCGGCCATGCGATCCGCGGCGGGGTGCAGCGAATCGCCAGGGTGAGCCATCGCAATCCCTGCAATGCCGCACACGCCGGCTATTTTCCTGCCAGCGCGAGCCGCCAGCGGGGCACACCGCGCAGATGTTTGGGAACGGGAACGGCCTGAGGCATCTCCGCCAGCTTGGGGAGACGGTACAGCACGCCAACGAGGAGCCACAAATAGGCGTTATTCACAAAGTTCTGATAGGCTTGCAACCCAAAATACATCAGTAAAACCAAAGCCACCACGCAATACCACCAAATCGCAAATCCGATGGGGAAATAGACCGTTTCGCGAAGCTTGCGGACCACCTTCCATCCTTGCCAGAGCAGCACCGAGACCCACAGGAACCACAGAACGACGCCGAATATGCCCATCTCAACGATGAGGCCACCATAACCGCTCTCCACATTGAATTCCGGCAGGGGTTCATTCAACAGACGACCTACGTACTCCATCCCCAATGAGGATAGGCCGGTACCGTGTCCTGTGAGAACCTGTCCTTCGCCGAAGGCGCCCATCAAATTCTGTACTGGGTATTCCCAGGCTCGGCTGGCGAGTTGCGAGCCCTCTCCGGAGAGCGACAGGGTTTCGGTCAAAAACGCCCAATGGCCTCCAATCACCGTTGGAAAGACCTCGACCATGAGGATCAGACCGAGGCCCCCGAACAAAAAGCCCCGTCGGAGCGCCTTAATCATTCGATGGCCCTGTCCCCACCGCCAAGGGGCGCCCCAAAGAAATGCGGCGGTCATCACGAACAACTGCCAATCGTGAACACAAATGGACCGCGTGTACCGGTGGTTATTACGGCAACCGTGATTATGCCCATGCCCAAGTACCCGTACTTGGCGTCCGGCCGGCGGCTCAGCATAAGATAACCTTGCACCCCGAGGGCAATAATCCAAAGCATGACCAGGTAAAAGGAAAACCGTCCCGCGCTGACGAATACAGAGCTTGAGGCGAACACCTCCCGGTGAGTAACTGGTGAGTATCTAGTAAAATGAGATAATGAGTAGAGCTCGGCTGCAGAGTCTTGGGGAGTCAAAAAGCCGACCCCTAGCACCGACTGGGCGACCCCCAAACCAGAAACGACGATCCCGCCAATCAGGCTCACCTTCAGAAGCCGATCCAAATCCGCGGGGCGCGTCAACATGGCGTACCCGAGATACATGAGCGGAACGTAGTAGAAATAGAGCTTCAAGCCCAGAACACCGTACAGGATGTTCGGGGAGTTGGGATTGAACACCTGAGCGAGCGCCAGCGCGAAGAAAAGTGCGAGCGGAACAAGGAACGGAGGCTTGAAAAATTCCACTTCCTTCCGGCGTTTCGCGAAGTAAAAGGAGAGATACGCTATGGCAACCAGAAAGTCCTTAGCGAAATAAACGATCATGCTGTTGCCAAGATATTTGCGGGCGAGGTCCTCAAACAGCAGCCAAATCAGGAAGAGCAAAACGCCGCTGCGCCAGTCGTTCAGAATGTGGACGACCATGGCCAGGACCACAAAACTCAGCCCGAACATGATCAACATCTGGTTCGAACCGGCGACAATCCAACTCGCCAACTCCCAAATCGTCGCGAGAACAATTAGGCCGAAAACGGCGCGTGTAATTTGGCGATTGCCGCTAACGGAGACTAAAGTCGGGAGTTGCATTTGTTCTGATCCCAGCCAGTATGCCACCCCACATGGGGATTGGAAAGTCCAAACGTGCTTCTGCAGCTATAGCCGTTGATTCGAAACCTCTTTACCTGAAGCGGAACGCCCCGCACGCTAGCCGAGCTCCGCCTTTCGTCAGTGTGCGTTCACCCTAAATACACGCCAACCTGAATTTTGATATATCAGCGTGAGCCAGTTCACTCCGGAGGATGCAGTGGCGGTCTGAGAACTCCGCGTAATGAAATAATCCAGATGGCGACTCCTAAACTCGTCTTCTAGATCTAAATGGTCCCAGATAGCTCGTAGGGCTTCCACCTGATGCGGCGTCATCTTGTACATCACGAGAACGTAGCTCAGGTAGGATATGTTATTTGACGTGGATTTCTCGTCGGATCTGAGCTCGCTCTCCACATCGGGCCAACTCCGATTTTCTAGCCGACACAACATCAAGTAGCGCGTAAGAATTTCGAGGTTCGGCGCCATGCTTCGATCACCGAGAGGGACGAACGTCCAGGTGCCGATAATTCCGGGTATGAGGGTCAGCAAGTCGCGATCCGTGGAACCCACGACCGAGCCAGTCGACTCGTGGGAACGCAGCCAAGTGAGGGCATCCATTCTCGGATCGGATTGACGGTGTAGTTGCGCGGTATTCCGGCCGGTCCGGATCTGCCTCAGGCACGCTGCTGAAATCAGGAGAACCATGGCGATGCTCGTGAGCGCGAGCATCGCTCGCCCGTGCAGCTTCTTTTTCGCAGGTTCAAAGCCCAGGATCAACAGGCCCGCCGTATACGTGCCCAAAGGCTGTAGAGCTCGATTGTAGAAATGCAAATGTTGCGCGTCAAATCCGGTAAGGAGGTGGAAATTCAGTCCGAGAGCCGCTCCTACGATCACCGCTAGCAGCGAAACCTGAAGGAGAACATTCCCTCCGGATTTAGCGCGGACCTGAAACTTGCAGAAGATACAAAAGAATATGAGAAGCGAACCGGCCAAAGCCAGGGCCGGAAGATTGGGGCTCCTCGAAAGGGTTCCGACACGCCACATCAGATTTTGCTGAAAGCCGCTCCGCATACCCCGGACCGTCCAAGAAAAATACGGGACTCCTGTCAAGCCGCCTGTGACCAGCACGCCCAGAACAGGTTTCGCAAATCGCCAGTTCTTCAGCCAAAGCAGCACGAGAAACAACACGCCGGCGCCAGCGAAAAAAGCGATCCAATAGAAGTAGTATGCGTAGAAGAGAGTCCCCGCTGAGAGCCCGCCGAGCAGGATACGAATGACCGTGGGCCGAGATAGTGCGTGCGCGAGCAGAACAATGGCGAGAAACAGTAAGAGAAAGGCGATGCTCGGATGCGCAATCCGGGTCAACTCCAATGGCTGAATAAAGCTACCTTCGCGCAACAACAGAGCGTTTCGTGGGCCGAACGCGAAAAGACAGGTTGCCCATGCGATCGCCGCACTTAAAACGGCGGAGCGCAAGACCCCGCACGCATACCAGTACAAGAGTACCCAGATGAGAGTCGGAAACACGGCGTGGCTCGCCATCCACGCAAGCTCCATGCTGCCCAGTGCCCTCGCTAGGAGTCCCAGCAGTAGGGAATGCAATATAGGATAGCCATTCGGAATATCGCGCAGTTCCGCAACATCAACTTCCGCTTGAATCTTGCCGCTGTGAAAAAATCGACTCGGACCGGGCAAATACAATTGAGTCTCATCGTAAACTAGGTCCGAGACTCTGGGGTCCACCGAGAAGGGTGTGTAGTCACCATGGTTCACCGCTATTCCCACGAAGTGATTCAAAGGAAAGAGGACCAGATTGACGAGGATGCCTACCAGCAAAAGAAGTCGGTACTGATTCAAGGAGCCTGACAACGCAGATCGAGGCTCAGTCATTGGCACCTGTCTTGCTCCAAACAGCTAGCAGCGATTTGCCCAATGAATACTGCAAAAGCGGATCCAATATTCTCGAAAGAGGGACTAAGAATTTGTCCCAAAACCGAAGTTGTGCTGCCGTGGGCATTGATTGCCTCAGTAGCGCCAAGTTCGCGAAGGAGGCCGTTAGCCCAACACAATCGAGATAGCTAATCCTCAGCAGATCCAATCCGGCCGGTGAGATCTTCCGTAGCGAGGAACGGTCATACCGCCGGAAATGGCCGATGGCCACATCAAAAGGGGTAAACAAGCATTGGTGCGCAGGTGCTAATACGATGATCCGTCCGCCGGGCCGCAAATGTCCTGCCGCGGCGTTCAATTCTGCCCGGTCGTCTTTAATATGCTCAAGAACATCAATATATACGATAGTGTCGAAAAGCCTTGCGCCGATGCTCTCGATCGTCCCGCATACGATTTCAGGCAATGGACTGGAGCCGAAGTTAAAGCTGTGTGAGAGCCTTGCGATCAGGTCTGGATCCGGCTCCAGGCATACCCACTTTCCTGAGCCACGAGAGTCGAGATACGGCGTGTTTGCTCCAATACCAGCGCCCACCTCCAAAACGTCACCGGCAATGAAGGGGCGGATTTGTCGTGACCAGTATGACTTCCAATTGCGCACTTCGCGGAAAAGGTCCAGTTCAGAGCCCGCATACTTGAACTCAGTCATAGCAGTCATTAGGGATAGAAGTCGGTCGTCTCCGCCACAAAGAGCTGGTGATCGCGGGAGGGAATAAACCCAAAATTCGTCCGGCTGGAAAGCACAAAAAATGTGAAGCTAGCCGCGATTGAGATGAGCTGGATCATCATAATCACGAGCATCCCAGTGACATAGGTTGCCCAGCCGGGTATCGCCCGGTCCGTAAGGAACCGAATCAAGATCACTGCCAAGATTCCGAGGCCCGCCAGTAACGAACCAGCAATCGAGCTGATCAATAATCGGATACCGACCACGTCGCCAAATACGGATATCGCGCTCAGACCGTGTCCCACCAAGCTCACGAAGTTCATCTGGGAGGAACCTTCGATCCGCTGCCCTCGTGGGATCGGAATCATGGTAAACGGTAGCTTCGACCGGAACACAGCAGCTGCGTAATGGTTCCAGGTTTCCGACACTACCACTAAGGTGTTCAGATGCGTGGCCGGAAGAATGCTAAAGTTACCGACCTGGACACCGACACCTGTCAGAGTACGGTGGAGAATCTTATAGAGTTTATAAAATAACTGAAACACTACGGACTCCGAGCGTCGGCTCCGCTCGGCAAAAACAGCCACGGCTCCTTTCTTGGCAGCGAACGCGTCTAGGAGCTGCAAGGCCCCTTCCGGTGTATCCTCCCCATCGGCATCCATAATGAGCACAGCATCACATGCGGTTGTGCTCTCCAGATATGCGAGCCCGATGGCTATCGCACGCTGGTGGCCCAAATTGCGGCGTAAGCGCAGAACCCGAATGCTAGACACGGTGGAATAAGAGGTCTGGAACGTATCAGGAGTGGCTCTCTCTATGGATCCGTCATCTACCACCAGGATCTGGAAGGTGCCTGGATGACCTGGCAAAACCTTGTCGAGACGGCGAATTAATTCGGCAGCTGACTTCCAATCATCGCGGAGCGGCAGAAGTATTACAAGGCACACCAACTCACTCCTCTATGCTCGCACCTGCTTGATCGGAAAAAGTTTATCACATTCCAGCAGGCGTCAGTGTCGCGATCCGTCTTCGCAAACTGATACCGTCTCTTGTGACACTCACCAGCGAGGTTCTAGTCTTAGAATCGTAAAACGATTTCGTACCTCCCTCCCGAATTGAACAGAGTTTCCGAACCTCGGGTACCAATTCGGGCATTCAATAGTGAGAACACGCGTACAGGCGAGCTCAAAGCTTCTAAGTGGTTGTCAGTTCAGTCAGAACACCCCCAGATTCCCGCCCAAATCTTCTTGTTTCTGGCACGAATCTTGCTTAGTGCTGCACTGTTCACGTCGCATGCTCACAGAGAAAGCAACGAGGCAACTGGTGCTTGTTGGGGCGCTGCTGACCCTGTTCGGGCGCTGCCCTTACGTCGATGCGCAATCAGAAGAAACGGAAGCGGCGGCATCAACGCGACCGATATTCGAGATCCAGTTTGGCAGTGCAGAGGGTCTCGGCTTCAAGTTTCCACACCTTGCTCTCGGCGCTCGCATCGAGCGGTCGATCACGCGAGAATTTGAGGCAGATATCGAAACGATTTATTCGCCAGATCGGAAGTACGGACTCAATTCAGGGCATCAAATCACGGTCGAAGCGAATGGCATCTATTGGGCTGTGCGTCGAATCGGACTGTTGGGTGGCTACGAACACAATTGGCTCGTCACCCCAGATTACAAGAAATCGGTAACCATCCCGTACCCTGGGATTGTATTTCGTGGACGGGGTGGATTTCCTTGGCGCTTATATCTCAGTTGGCTCATTCCTTTGGGTCAATACGACCCTAAAACCGGCATCGAGCCCAGCAGGCTGACCGGCCCTGATTTCCTCTACGAATCGCAATTCTCCGAACATTTTCGATTCGGGCTTCGGATGGGGATCTATCATGGTTACGAACAGGGAAATCCAGCTTGCGACGGCAACGCTCCAAACCCACAACATCTCCCACCGTGTCCCCGAACCGGATACACTACGGGGCAGTCATCTTTTATATTTCGGTTCACTCGCAAGCAGTCAACGGAGACTGCGTACTGACGGCACTTCGACACTCACGCCACCACGCAGCCACACGTCATGCACTCGGCTGCACGCGTTCTCTGCAAATCTTTCGCCCGTCGCGAAATCCCCAGGTGTACCCCAGGACGTCCCGCCGGTTCATTTCTAGCGCTCTCACGATTAATTCCGAAAAGGCGACCTGGGAGGTAGAATCGCGGGCGCTGTCGCGAACGCAGGTCCTTGGACCGCAGCGCGCGAACCAAATTTTTTCGGGATGCAGGCTGGGGACGCATTGAGGACGCGCGACCGAATTCGGCTCTGGTTCAAGAGGGCGCTTTTTCCAGGCCTCGATGTCCATACCCGCTGCCGATACCGCTTCCTCTCACGACATTTCACGGGCGGAGCCATCGACACCCTCGATGCGGGGTGTGGCAACGGAGCCCTTTCGTACGCGGCCTACCGGCGGGGGAATCGGGTCCTGGGCGTCACAATGGAAACCGATCAGGTCCAAAAGGCCAAGGAATATTTTTCCTTCCTGGAAACCGATCCCGAACGGCTCCAGTTCCAGGTTTGCAATTTATACGATCTCGACACAATCGAAAGAAAGTTTGACCAAATCATCTGTTCGGAGACCCTGGAACACATAACCCGAGACAAGGTGGTGGTAGAGACCTTCTACAGGTTGCTTCGCGAGCGTGGAATCTTGCACATCTGCTGTCCTTATTCTGAGCACCCCGGGAACAAGGGCCACGTCTGCACAGATGAATCCGTCGGCTGGCACGTTCGCGATGGATACACGCTCGAGACCTACCGGGCGCTTCTTGAGCCAGCTGGATTTCGGATTGTCGAGAGCGCGGGGTTCGGTTCTCCGCTCCTAGTGAGGATATCAAGCGTTATACAGCCCGTCCTGAGCCGGTACGGCGTCGCGCTTGCCCTACCGTTGTTTCTTTTCAGTTGGCCTCTCCAGCTTCTCGACCGCCAAAATCCGCGAGTGCCTTGGTCTCTCTATGTTCGGTGCGTTAAGGAGTCCCGGGATTCATAATCGCAAAGGAGCGACCGGTAAAGTTCGCAGCAAGGAGTTCGCCGTACACGAGATTCATTATTCCCGCAAACACCAACGGGATCGATAGTCGCCCTTGTGACCACAAGTATTTGAAAGTGCCCGGCGAGCACTAGCTTCTGAAACCGCGGTGACTCACTCGCGCTATTTGAACGGCGCGCACCATGCCCTCGGTATACTCTCGCGGCGACCAGGTTTCCATGCGCCGCCGCGCTGCGGCGCCCATGCGCGACCTCTGTTCCGAAGCTGGCAGGATTTCCCGGAGCACGCGCGCCAAGGCTTCTACCTCTCCCGCGGGATACACGTAGCCGTTTTCGCCGGGACGAACCAGATCGAATCTCGCCCCCACGCGGTCGCTGACCACGACCGGCAGACCACAGAGCATGGCCTCGTTGATGACCATTCCAAACGGTTCAAACAATGAGGGCAACACAAAAACGTCCGCCGCGCAATAGGCGGACGGAAGCTGCGACTGATTTACAAAACCGAGGAATCGCACGCGGGCCGCTACGCCGAGTTCCGCAGCTCTTCGGTCGAGGGCGTCTCGTTCGGACCCATCTCCGGCAAAAATGAGATAGGAATTCGCGACATCTGCAGCGGCGAACGCCTCAAGCAAATCGGCGGGACCCTTCCAGGGCTGAAGTTTTGCGCAAAAAAGCGCGGCGGATGCATCCGCTGGAATCTTCCACGCCGATCGGACCGCATTCCGGTCCACCTTTGCTGCCTGCTCAATCCACCACGCATTGTTGACGGACGTGGGCGCTAGCGAGATGCAACTCGAGGGATAGCCGAGCGACTTCAAATACTCCACGCCGCCGGTGGATGAAACAACCACCGCTTGCGAAAGCGAAAAAATCCAGCGCAAGAGCCGCTTCTTGAATTGAATCTTCCACCCGGACCGCGCCCTCCAACTCTGAAGGCTGTGCGAATCCGAAACAAATATGACGGGAACACCAAACCATTTTGCCGCGCAAACAGCTATCCACGCGCTGGCGAAATAGTAGCCGCAAATTAAGAGTGCGTCGAAGTGTCCATCCCGAATCAGCGCCCACAAACCAGGGTTGAACAAGCCGAAAAAGTGATCGGAACCGGGACGCCAGGAGCGGTTGGGAACTTGGGTCCAAGGGTAGCCTTCGAGCAAAGGCGTATCCCAGGAAACCTTCACGCCAAAGCCCGGATCGACTCCCAGCTCGGCCCCTTGCATGCTGCAGTAAAAAACCAAGACATCCAGTTCGGGATGCTGCGACATTTCGCGGAAAAGAGGAGACGAGTACTGAACGACGTGCGGCGCGACGATAAGCAACCGGCTGCGACGATCCCTTGCTCCGGGCGTCGCCGCGGCGGCGGTTCCGGAACGGGTCGGTTTCTGAACCTCGTTGCTTGCGAGTGATTCCCCTGCCACAGCGAAAGTCGTGTCCTTCATGCTCTCACGTCGCGGCGCTTGCGTCTCGCAAATGGGACGCAGCGCAGCTTATGGGTTCACACGTCGTAGGAATTCCAGGCTCCCGCACGCAAAACTTCTCTATGATATAGCTCCTCTCGGTTTCGGGCGAGAGAAAGACCATGTCACGCGAAAATTCTTTCGACGTCAAAGCCAAACTTCGGTACGTCCGCCGCCTTCTTCGCCATCGTTGGCAAGGCCAGCCGCGCGTGTGTCCCTATTGCGGCCCGTCCAGCATCGTAACGCTGGTGCGGCGAAAAAAGTTGATCGCGGAGATTCTGCAGTGCCAGACCTGTCACCTCTGGTTTCGTTGGCCGGCGGATACTTCGACGGAGCACGACACATACTATCAGGAGGAATTCGCCGGAGATTCCCCGCAGGTCGCCCTTCCGGATCGCGCCGAGTTGGGTTCCCTGATGGAGAAGAATTTCGCGGGGTCGCCTCTCGAGATTCATACAAAAGTGCGGGTCTTGCGGGCCTTGCGTCCCGGCGGGCGCGTCCTGGACTTCGGCTGCTCGTGGGGCTATGGAACGTATCAAATCCAGAAGCAGGGCTTTGACGCAGTGGGTTTTGAGATCTCAAGGCCTCGTGCCGAGTATGGCCGGTCAAAAATGGGATTGAAAATCATTGACACGTTCCAGGAACTCGAGCGCCTGCCCGCACGAAGTTTTGACGTCGTGTTTTCCAACCACGTCGTCGAGCATCTGCCAAATATCGCCGACATTTTCCCGCTGCTTACGCGGCTACTGAAGGAAAACGGATTCGTATTCCATGTCCTGCCCAACTTCATGGGCGAAAAGGCGCGCTCCGGATACTGGGTGAAATGGATTGGCGAAGACCATCCGGTCGCGCCCGCGATTCCGTTTTTTGAATTTGCCATTCCTCGCGCGGGATTGAACAAACCGGTATTTGGCTCGAACCCTTTCGACGACCGCATGGCTCAGGCTCTGAAGGACCGGCCCAGAGCATCGCTCTCCACCGAAGGCGACGAATTGCTCGTTTTCGCCGGAAGAAGCTAGTGACATTCCCGAATTTTGCGGAAGCCCGTACTTGACGAATGTCTGCGCGCATGCAGCCGGCATTTCAAAATCCGGCATCCTATATTCAGGAGGACGGTTGCGTGTTGGCAGGCCTGAACTTTCAGACATTCGATTGGGTGGCGCCGCTGCCTAACATCGCTGGCATTCTGACCGATATTCCTCCCGTAAAATCCAAAGTTAGTGTAGATTTCTCTGTGCCGCCGAGGGCGGAAGCCTTTATGAATCCAGCCAAACCTGGAACGCAGGTTGCCGACGAGGGGACCACCCGCATGAGCCGGGATACTCTATCTATTACCGATAACCGAACAGGTAAGACGTACGAGGTTCCGATCAAGAACGACACGATCCACGCCACCGATCTCCGGCAGATCAAGGTGAAGCCCGACGAGTTCGGGATGATGAGTTACGATCCGGCCTTCAACAACACGGCGCTCTGCCAAAGCAAAATCACGTTCATCGACGGCGACAAAGGCATCCTGCGATACCGCGGCTATTCGATCGAGGAACTCGCCGAGAAAAGCACGTACCTCGAAACGGCTTACCTGATCCTGCACGGCGAGCTGCCTACCCGCTCGCAGCTTGAGGATTGGACCTACCACATCACGCACCACACCTTCATTCACGAGTCGGTCAAAAAATTCCTGGACGGCTTTCATTACGATGCCCATCCGATGGGCATGATGATTTCGGCGATCGCGGCGCTCTCCACGTTTTATCCTGAAGCGAAGGACATCTTCAACAAAGAGTCGCGCCAGAAGCAGACGTACCGCCTGATCGGGAAAATGCCCACACTCGCAGCGTTTTCCTACCGGCACAGCCTGGGCATGCCGTTCGCGTATCCGGACAACGACCTGACCTATGCCGGAAATTTTCTGAACATGCTCTTCAAGACGTCCGAGCTGAAGTACCGGCCGAATCCGACCCTGGAACACGCACTCGACGTCCTGTTCATCCTGCACGCCGATCACGAGCAAAACTGTTCGGCGAACGCGATGCGCTGCGTTGGCAGCTCGCACGTGGATCCGTTCTCGGCGACGGCCGCGGCGACCGCGGCGCTCTACGGCCCGCTGCACGGCGGCGCGAACGAAGAAGTCCTGCGCATGCTGCTGGAAATCGGATCGCTCGCGAATGTGCCCGCGTTTATCAAGCGCGTGAAGGCCGGCGAAACGAAGCTCATGGGCTTCGGCCACCGCGTGTACAAAAATTACGACCCGCGCGCGCGCATCATCAAGCGCGTGGCGGACGGCGTATTCGAAGTCATGGGCCGCAATCCGCTGCTGAACATCGCTCTCGAATGCGAGCGCATCGCCCTCGAGGACGACTACTTCGTCTCCCGCAAGCTCTATCCCAACGTCGATTTTTATACCGGCCTGATCTACCAGTCGATGGGTTTCCCGGTAACGATGTTCCCCGTACTGTTCGCCATCCCCCGCACCAGCGGCTGGATCGCCCAGTGGGAAGAGATGCTGCTCGACCCCGAGCAGAAAATCGCGCGCCCGCGCCAGGTATACCTCGGCTACGACCTGCGCCCGTACAAGCCACTCGAACAAAGAAGCTGACGGCAACCGCTCAAATGCCTTAGTGTTTCCGCGACTTTGACACAACTCTACCGCCTGATCCGATTTCCAATTCCGCCGCGCTTGACACTCCCTTGAAGATTCGCTGGCACCGCCGAATGACGGAACACGCATGACAATACACGAATTTCGTGTTACACTAATTTCGTGCCATGAAGATTAAACTCCGCAACGTAACGGTGACCCTGGAAGAGCAGGTCGCTCGTTGGGCCCGAATCGAGGCCGCTCGGCAAGACACGAGCGTCTCTCGCTTGCTGGGCGCCATTCTGAGAGAGCGCATGCTCCAGGATGAAGCGTATGAGAAGTCGATGCGACGCGCCCTCGCTCGCAAGCCATTCTTGAAGTCGAACGGCCGGTATTTGTCGCGTGACGAAGTCCATGACCGTGCCCGTCTTCGTTGACACGAACGTTTTCCTCTACGCGCTGGATCGATCGGACCCGCGGAAGCAAGCGGCAGCTCGAGAGTGGCGCGGGGCTTTATGGGAAAGCCATCTCGGGCGGACGAGTTTCCAGGTTCTCCAGGAGTTTTACTCCAACGTCGCGCACAAGTGGCCGGACGAACGAGCTCGGGCACGCGACGAAATCAGGGATCTGCTCTCCTGGCGGCCGGCAGCAGTGAACTCAAACATTCTGGAATATGGTTGGAAACTTCAGGATCGTTACTCGCTTTCCTTCTGGGATGCTCTGATCGTGGCGGCCGCGAAGGCCCTGGCTTGCCCATATCTCCTCACGGAGGATTTGCGGACCGGTCAAAATCTGGACGGCGTGAAGGTCATTAGTCCTTTCAAGACCGGTCCAGGAATTCTCTCTCCCGAATAGACGCCGTGTTTTGCATCGGGAGTAGTCTATAATTGTCCATGGCCAACTTGGAATTCTCCCTCGATGCATCTGCCGCTCAGCGCCGCACGATGATCGATACGCAAATCCGGAAGCGCGGCGTAAGCTCGCCGCGCGTTTTGGAAGCGATGGCCGCCGTTCCGCGCCACGAGTTTGTCCCAGTTCCGTTCCGCGGCGATGCGTACGCCGATAAACCTCTCCCGATCGGCGAGGGGCAAACGATCTCGCAGCCCTTCATGGTCGCGGCCATGACCGAAGCGCTCGAACTCACCGGCTCGGAATGCGTCCTCGAAATCGGCACTGGATCCGGCTACCAGGCCGCCGTGCTTTCGCTGCTCGTTCGGCAAGTCATTACGGTTGAGAGCCGGACGCCCTTGGCGCTCGCGGCGCAGGAACGGCTCACGAATTTGGGCTATACGAACGTTCACGTTCACAACGGCGACGGCTCCCCGGGCTTTCCCGAGGCGGCGCCGTACGACGCGATTCTTGTCACCGCCGGCGCGCCGGAAATTCCCGTCGTATTTGCGAGCCAGCTTCGAGTGGGAGGCCGCCTCGTCATTCCAGTGGGCGATCAAGAGAATCAGAATCTCGTCCAGGCGAAACTGCAAAACGGAAAACTAAAATCGCGCACGCTGCTCGGCTGCCGGTTCGTCCCGCTGCTCGGCCGCTATGGATGGAGCCGCGCCGACCGCGAACTTCCCTAGATGCTCGACTCGTCGGAATCGTTCTATAGGCTGGGACTACTCAATTTTGTCTCTTTTTCCTAGATTGTGCGTTGCGCAGAGCAATTGAATGTTCTGCGCAAGGAGAGAAGTTCCGCCCTTGGAGAACGGAGCGATGTGATCGAAATGGAGATTTTCCTTACTGCCACAAAAAACACACTTTCCCTTGTCTCTCTTCCAGACTTCGATCTTCACTTGAGTAGGAATCAAACGGTCATGTTGGATTGCATTGGGAGGGTGCTCGATAGTATTGGCTCGCCAATCACACACTCGTAGCTTGAACTTAAATACCTTTCTTTTTCCTTCTTCCTGTTTCCAAGCATCGATGAGTTCGAATAGTCCCGCGAATGCCCAGATTCCGGTCTTGATCTTTTCGTAGACTCTCACTACTTCGGGAGATGCTCCGTCGTTCTTGTGCGCGAGCGCCGCCTGCCAAAAAAATCCATTCTGGGTTAGCGTCCCGCTAGGTGCTTTTGCTTCTTGGTCAGCCTCCTTCGGATTCGGATCGTTTTTCGTCCTCGGGATGTCATGTCCCTCATAAATCAAAGTCCTGCCGCCGTCCTGAACTTCATCCGAATACGGTGCGCCCACACGTACGCTCATCAAAATCACGCTCATCCGTCCCGCGAGACGGAAATTCATGCCTCGTTGCAGGCTAGCGCTTTCCTGTCTGCACATGTCCATATAGGAGATGATGTCGCCGGGCTGAATCGGGACTTCTCGAGAATTCAACTCGAAACCCTCGCCATGGCGAATGCTTTTCGCAGCACGCGGTTCACCGCGACGGTCACATTAAATTTCACCAATTCCTCTTCCCGCGCCCAGGCGAATTCCGTGGCGTCGCTTCCCGCAGCGAGCGTTCCGCCGCGCAGCTCGCATAGATAATCGAGGACGACGAAATGGTATTGCGGCCGCTTCGGGTCGGGCGCCGCGCCGTTGGCGCCGGGAGGCGCCGGAAAAATTCGCTCGAACACTTCGATGAGTTCGACGACCCGAACGTCGAGGCCGGTTTCTTCCGCGAGTTCGCGCGCGATGCCCTGCTCGATCGTTTCACCCACTTCGAGCAGGCCTCCGGGAATCGACCATTCTCCCTGAAGCGGCGGGCCGCCGCGGCGAATCAGCAGCGCGCGCCCGTTGTCGATCACCACTCCGCCGACGCCGACCATCGGGTGTTCCGGGTATTCTCTTTGTGGTGTCATCGCCGCGATATGGCCGCTTCCCTCCCGGACCGCTTCGCGTTATATAATACCCCCGCAGGCGCTTGCCCTAACCCCCAAGGAGGTTTCCGCCGTGGTCCGGTGCCCTGAATGCGCCACTGAAATTGACGTTGACGAGGACGAAGTCGAGGAAGGCGAAATCCTGGCCTGCCCCGAGTGCGAAACCGAAATGGAAGTTGTTCAAATTCATCCCGTCAAGGTCAACGCCATCTCCGACGACGATGACGACGAAGAAGAAGAGGAAGAGTCCGAGGACGGAGACGACTTTGCGGAAGACGATGACCTCGAAGACGAAGAAGAAGAGGTCTGACACGCTCCTCATTTCCTCCCGGCATCATTTCTCTCCTTTGAGCCATCTCATTCTCGTGCTCGCGACGATTGCCTTCGTGTTCACGGTTGGCGCCCATGGCGCGCCAGTCGCCGCCGGGCCCGCGCCCGGTTTTCAGTCGTCCTCCAGCGGGTCGCATGTCCACGATTTCCTGATTTTCACCACGGTGTTCACGGACCGTGGTTTCGCGCTGTACGGCGCGCGGACCCGCCTTCGCCGCGCCGAGGAAAAGAAATTTCGCTGGGAAGCCGTATCCGATCATAGCGGCGAGCTGGCCTTCCGCGTCCCGCAAGGCGCGGAATACGAAATGACTGTCGAAGCGCGCGGCTTCAAAACGCAAACACGCAAGATTGACGCACGCGACGGCCTTCGCGCGGAACTGACGATCCGGATGGAGCCGCTCACCGATTCGCCCGCCGCGCCGCCTGCCGACGCACCGACCGGAGGAACGCCATGAAGCTGCACCCGCTGCTGAGTCTCATCGCGATCGTTGCGCTCGCCTCAGTCGTTTCGTACGCTCAAAGCAACAAGCAAAAGGACTCCGAACTGCGGACAGTTCGCGGCACCGTCGTAGACAAGGAAGAAACCCCGGTGGACACGGCGGTGGTCTACCTCAGAAACATTCACTCGCAGGACATCATCACGCATCTCTCCGGGAGTGACGGCACGTTTCGTTTTAGCGGCCTCGACCTGAATGTCGACTATGAAATTCACGCGGAAAAGGACGGCATGTCATCCGCGAACCGCTCGATCTCGAACTTCGACACTCGCAAGGAATTTGTACTTACGTTGAAACTCGACCGAAAGAAAAGCGGCAAATGAGCGTAGTTTCGATCGTCGTTTCGCCAACCACGTCATGACGGGAAGCAACGGCTAAAGGCAAGCAACAGTTTTGGGGAACCGCCCATACGGGACTGGCTTCCTTTCGCAGGAAGAGCAACCCGGTTTGGCTATCCGCGGTAAGACTCAGATCCGGCGTCCCGACGTGACTTGCTGCCCGCGCGTCCGTTGACAATCGCCGGCATCGCGATACGATTTGCAGTAACATACTGGCGAGCCGGTTCCCGTTCATTTCCTATTTCCGCGTGGGTTATCGGGGCCAGGTCCAGATCGGCATCTCTTCCTCGGAGGTTTCTCATGGCGATTCAGTTGATCATCAACGGCAAAACGGCATCCGTGGACGTTCCGGAGGAAATGCCGCTCTTGTGGGTCCTGCGAGACACGCTCGGCATGACGGGAACGAAATTCGGCTGCGGCATGGCGCTGTGCGGCGCGTGCACAGTGCACATCGACGGGCAAGCCACGCGCTCCTGCATCACGCCGGTTTCTTCCGTCGTCGGAAAGAAAATCACGACCATCGAGGGACTCTCGCCCGATCGCAGCCATCCGGTGCAGCGCGCTTGGATTGAAGTGGACGTGCCGCAATGCGGCTACTGCCAGTCCGGGCAAATCATGTCCGCCGTGTCGCTCCTCGCGCAGAATCCGAAACCGAGCGACGCGGACATCGATGCCGCCATGAGGGGAAACATCTGCCGCTGCGGCACCTACCAGCGCATCCGGCAGGCGGTGCATCGCGCCGCGGAGATGCAAAAGGCTTCGTCCACTCCCCTGCGAATGGACGGCGAGGAAACCGCGGAGGATCTGCTTCTCGAGCCGCAGCCCGTCGGGGTAGGAGGTGTCGCGTGAGCACCGGAATCGTAAATCCTAACCCTGAAATGATGAGGGATGCTAGCCGCCGCAGTTTCCTGAAGACGGGAATGGCCGGCGCGGCCGGCTTGGTCATCGGCTTCTATCTGCCCGGGAAATCGGAGTTGCTTGCGGAGCCCATCGCAACCATGCCGCCGGCCTCGCTGAATGCCTGGATGCTGATCTCCACCGACAACACCGTGACCATCATGATTGACAAGTCGGAAATGGGGCAGGGGATCCTAACCGCGCTGTGCATGATCGCCGCCGAGGAGCTGGACTGCGATTGGAAATCGATCCGCACGGAATTCGCTCCCGCGGCCAAGCAATATTTCAATCCGGCGTTCGGCATGCAGGGTACCGGAGCCAGCTCGAGCGTGCGGTCCTCGTGGGACCCGATGCGCAAGGCCGGCGCGGCGGCGCGAGACATGCTGCTGCAAGCGGCGGCGGACCAATGGAAAGTCGACAAGTCCTCCTGCCGCGCGGAAAACGGCGTGATCTACCACGACGCATCGAAGCGAAAGCTGACCTACGGAAATGTAGCCCTAGCGGCGTCAAAACTTCCCGTGCCGCAGGACGTGCCGCCGAAAGATCCAAAAAATTACCGCATCCTCGGCAAGCCGATGAAGCGCCTCGACACGCCGGACAAAGTGAACGGCGCCGCGCAATTCGGCCTCGACGCGCGGCGGCCCGCGATGCTCTACGCCGTGGTGGCGCGATGCCCTGTCTTCGGTGGAAAAGTCGCGAGCTTTGACGCAACCAAAGCCAAAGCCGTTCCCGGCGTCAGAACCGCGATTCAGATTTCGAGCGGCGTCGCCGTTATCGCGGACAACACCTGGGCCGCGATGCAGGGCAGGCGCGCGCTCGAAGTGAAATGGGACGAAGGAGCGAACGCGACCGCCTCGAGCGAAAGCATCAGCAAGCTCTTCGCGGATCAGATGGACAAGACCGGAGCGGAAGCGCGCAAGGAGGGCGACGCCGCAACCGCGCTCGCCGGCGCGGCGCAAAAAATCGAAGCGGTTTACGAAGTTCCTTACCTCGCCCACGCCACCATGGAGCCGATGAACTGCACCGCCGACGTCGGCGCGGACCGCGTCGAGGTCTGGGCTCCTACGCAATTTCAAACCATGGCGCAAAACATGGCCGCAAAATTCGGCGGCGTGAAGCCGGAGCAAGCGTTCGTCCACACGACGTATCTGGGCGGCGGTTTCGGGCGCAAGGCCGGGGTCGACTTCGTGATTGAGGCTGTGGAAACGTCCAAGGCGCTCGGGCGCCCGGTCAAGGTGACATGGTCGCGCGAGGATGACATGCAGCACGACTTTTACCGCCCCGCGTCCTACGCCAAGCTCGCCGCCGGACTCGGAGCGGACGGCTGGCCGGTGGCGTGGACTACGCGCGTCGCGTGCCCTTCGATCATGGAAGCGTGGTTTCCCGGCAGCACGAAAAACAATCTCGATCCGACGAGCGTCGAAGGCGTCGGCAACCTGCCGTACTCGATTCCCAACATTCAGGTGGATTACGTTCGCACCGAGCCGGGAATTCCCGTAGGCTTCTGGCGCTCGGTGGGAAATTCGCAGAACGGATTTTTCAGCGAATGCTTCATGGACGAATTGGCCACGGCGGGCAAGAAGGACCCGTACGAATTCCGGAAGCGGTTGCTGGACAAGGCGCCGCGCCACCTCGGCGTGCTGGAACTGGCGGCGCAAAAAGCGGGCTGGGACAAGCCGCTGCCCGCGGGCCGGTATCGTGGCATTGCCGTGCTCTTCGCGTTTGAAAGCTACGCCGCGCAGGTCGTCGAAATTTCCGTGAATCGCGGCGCGAAAACCGTGAAGGTGCACCGCGTGGTCTGCGCGGTGGATATGGGCCGCGTGGTGAATCCGCTCACCGTCGCGATGCAGAGCGAGAGCGCGATCGTGTACGGCCTCTCCTCGGCTCTCTACGGAAGTATCAACATCGCGGGCGGCCGCGTCACGCAAACCAATTTTAACAACTATCCGGTGATGCGCATCGATGCCATGCCCGCGGTCGAAACATACATCGTTCCGAGCGAGGAAAAACCGACCGGCGCTGGCGAACTCGCCGTGCCGCCCGTGGTCCCGGCGCTCTGCAACGCGATCTTCGCGGCAACCGGCAAGCGCATTCGCCGCCTCCCGATCCGCTCGGAGGATTTGGCGTAAGTGGCACAGCCACTCTTGGCTGTGCGGTTTTTGCCGAATTGAAAAACGCAGCGCGGTCGTACGCTTGATGGCTGCTGCGTGGACCGCGACAACTTTTCAGAATTTCCGCAGCAAAGCAGGCAATTCCCCAATCGTTTCGATCATCGCGTCGGGCGACGCGGCGCGAAGCCGCTCCGGCACCGGCGATCCGCCGAGCACGCCGATCGCGCGCACACCCGCGCGGTGCGCCATCTCGATATCCTCCGGAGCATCGCCTATATACACGCTGGCTTGCGGCAGCGCCCGGAGTTTTTCCAGCGCCATGCGCATCGGCGCGGGATGCGGCTTGCGCCGCGGCGCGTCCTCGGAACAAACCTTAGCAAGAAACATCGCCGACACGTTGTGCTCCCGGAGCTGCCTTCGCACGCGTGAGCG
>Ga0210394_10002503_pt1 | contig 25039 bp, 21 predicted proteins | sample IncBWC12MmetaG_FD_160121 | JGI IMG/M metagenome (GOLD analysis project Ga0210394, IMG submission 160121) | Forest soil microbial communities from Barre Woods Harvard Forest LTER site, Petersham, Massachusetts, United States - Inc-BW-C-12-M | ecosystem: Environmental > Terrestrial > Soil >... | reverse complement strand
CTGCACGAATTCTGAGATCTTTCCCTACCTGCAGCCTCCGGCGACCACCGCCGAGCAGGCTTGCAACGATCCGGAAGCGCAACAGTATCACTTTTTGGCAGTCGGCGGTGGCAGCGGCGGCGCAAGCAATTGCACATCCTCAAGCAACAATTTGCAATCCACGTGCTCGGGAGGCTACGCGAAGCCATCCTGGCAGAGCGCACCAGGGGTGCCGACGGACGGCAAACGAGACGTGCCGGATGTCTCGCTCTTCGCCAGCAACGGATTCAACAACAGCTTCTACATTATCTGCCAGTCTGACGCGGGCGGTTGCAATCTCAGCGACGGTGAGTTCTCAGGCTTCGGTGGCACTTCTGTTTCGTCGCCCATCTTCGCCGGCATCATGGCCCTGATCAATCAAAAGACCGGCGAACGCCAGGGCAATGCGAACTACGTCTTCTACAAAATGGCGGCGACGGCTTCCAACAGCTGCAATAGCACCACAGTTCCTACGGGCGGCACGAACAATTGCATCTTTTACGATATCCCCACCGGATCAACGATCGCGATGCCTTGCACCGCAGGCAGCCCTAACTGCACAGTTACCACTTCCGGCGACCTGTATGGAGTGCTCACGGGCTACAGCACCACTTCCGGCTACGACCTCGCTACCGGATTGGGTAGCGTGAACGTGACGAATCTGGTGAACCAGTGGAGCACCTACGCGGGCCAATTCAAAGCGAGCAAGTTTTCGTCCTTCACGCTCGGGCCGCCTGCCACGATCACGCATGGCCAAGCCATCCCCGTCACCGCCGCCGTCGCGCCGCAAACCGGCACAGGAACGCCCACCGGAACGATCACGCTGATTGCCGACACCGGCTCGAGCGTGAGCAACGAGCAAGGTGTGCAGCAGGTTTTTGCGCTGAGCAGTGGTTCCCTGCCCGCCGGAACTACGACAACTTTTCTGCCGGGCGGCACCAATTATACGGTCACTGCACATTACTCCGGTGATTCTACGTTTGCGCCCAGCGACTCTTCGCCGGCGACCGTAACGGTCAATCCGGAAGCCAGCAAGACCCAGGCCGCCATCGTTACGTTCAACCCAACCAACGGCGCCGTCAGCAACTCGAATGCAACATCGTTCCCGTACGGAAGCTTTTACATCCTGCGGTCCAACGTAACGAACACCGGTGGAAACTTGTGCGCGCCGAATGGGAACCAGCAATATGACTGCCCGACAGGCACCGTCACTCTGAAAGACACATTCAACGGAGCCACCAATCCACTCGATGGCGGCACCTTTACGCTGAACGGAGAAGGCTACACCGAGGATCAGGCGATCTTCCTACTCGGCGGACAGCACAGCATCGTCGCTTCTTACGCTGGAGACCCCAGCTATACCGCAAGCAACAACTCCGCCACGCCCGATGTTGTCACCGTGACCAAAGCCCCGACGACAATCACTCTCGCCACGTCCAACAACATCATTCAGACAATAAGCTTTGCGACTTTGACCGCCACCATCAGTACCCAAGCGTTTCTTCCTCCGGCTGCGCCCGGTACGGAATATCCCGCTGACAATGTCCAGTTCCTGGTGGGATCTACTCCCCTCGCCGGACAGATAACGTACATCTCGGCTGCGTCTCCTGCCGGAACTGCGCAAGCGATCGCCGAGCTCGACACCAGTTCACTTCCGGTGGGCAATAGTACGATCACAGCGCAATTTCTTGGCGACACAAACTACAGCGCATCTCCTGTTTCGAATTCCGTCACCGTGGATATGGTGATTCCCACCACAACCGCGCTCGCCACCTCGAATGCGACGATTCAGCACGGATCCAGCGTCACGTTCACCGCTGTCGTTACCCCGAATCAGGCCGGCGGTCCCGCCATGACGGGAACGGTCCAGTTCTCTGCGAACGGCGTTAACATCGGCGGCGCCATCGCTCTGGTGAGCGGTCAAGCACGTCTCACAACGACGTCTTTGCCCCCCGGAGCGGACCAGATCTTCGCGGGCTACAGCGGCGATTCCAATTATTCCCCCTCGAGCGCCGGCTTCGCGGAGACCGTGGATCAGATCAGCACCACAACCGCCGTAAGTTCTTCGAGCAATTCCATTCAGCAAGGTACGAACGTAACCTTCACTGCCAACGTTACTCCCGCTCAAACCGGGGGACCGGCCATGACTGGCAACGTGGTGTTCACACTAAACTCTAATAACACGATTGGAACTCCCTCGGTTGTCAACGGCCAGGCGCAGTTAACTACCTCCACGTTGCCGCTCGGTTCGGATTCAATTAGCGCACAATACACTGGCGACGCGAATTACGCGGCCTCCACTGCCGTCGGAGTGCTCGGCGTAAACGTCACGCCTGGTCCAGACTTCAGCGTCTCGTTTGCGCCTGCCACGGTGAACGTCAGCTCTCCTGGCGCGAACGCAACTACTGTTCTCACTATCACCGGAAGCAACGGCTACAATGGCACGATCACATTCGCCCAGTCCTCTTGCTCCGGTCTTCCATTTGAAAGCTCGTGCAGCTTCAGCCCTGCCACCGTCACCGGCAGCGGAACTACGATGCTGAAAGTCGCGACCACTGCTCCCAGCTCGCTCGTTCCAGCAAACCGCCACATTGAAATCGGCGGATGGCGAACTACGGCGGGCGCGATCCGGTTCTTGCTGCTAGCCGTTGCGCTGCTCGCGCTGGCAATTCAGGCGCGCCGCCATCGTTGGAATCTCGTCACGACCGCATTCACTCTCACATTGTTGATCGCTATCGCGGCGTGTGGAGGCGGAGGCACTGGTGGCGGAACGGGGCCCACCAATCCGGGCACGCCGGTGGTACAGAACCAAACCATCACCGTGACGGCCACCAGCGGCACGGCCACGCACACATTCACGTTCTTGCTCAACGTCAACTAACGACGCAAGCTCCGCTTTTCTAGCGGCGCACTTTCGTGCGCCATCGCTGTCACGCCAACAATCGATGGCGGTCAAGCCACCGCCGCTCCCTTGACGTGCCGCCACCTTGCGCTGCGCGAACCAGGCTTCGCTTCCATAACGGTGCCAGTCGCGTCGCTCATCAACGCACGATCAACCCCGCATACCCAACCACTTCGTCGCGCTCGCCGGTAATGTCGCCCGAAGTCGCATAGCGCACCAGCTCGGCCTTCTCCGCGCCCATATCTCTCATGGCGATCAGCATCGCCGTAGTCGCCGCGTAGCCGCACATCGTGATCCCCTCACCGCGCACCGTGTCGTACAGGCCGCGCGGATCAAGCGCCAAAATGCGTTCGATCGCTCGCACGTCCTTCACCCGGGTGAACGCGTCGCTCTCATAATGATTCATATCCGTGCTGGCGATCACCATCACTCGCTCGCTCTGCGTGGCGACCACCTTCGCCACCGCATGGCCCAATTCCTCCAGCAACGGATAACGATCCGCCCCCAGCACCACCGGAACAAAACGAAAATCCGGCGCCAGGCGCTGCAGAAACGGAATCTGCACTTCCAGCGAATGTTCGCGCTCGTGCGCCACGGCATCTTCGCGCAAACGCGGGCATGCGCGCTGCAGTTCCGCGGCCAGCTCCGTCGCTATCGGCGCATCTCCCAGCGGAGTTCGCCAGCAGCCCTGCGACAAAATTGCCATCGCTTCGCCGCGGGGATAATGCCTCGGCCCCAGCAAAATGCATCGCGCGGGAATTTCCAGCGAAGAATAAACCGCCCCGGCGACGTGCCCCGAATACAGGTAACCCGCATGAGGAACCACGCAGCCACGCGCCGCAATTTTTTCCCCGCCCGCCGCGGGCGCAAATTCAGCAATCTGCCGCGCAAGCTCCTTCGGTTCGGATGGGTAGAAGCGTCCGGCAACAGCAGGAGGGCGAATCATTTCATGGCGCCGGCTAAGCCCTGAGAGCCTGCCTGCGGCAGGATCGCACGGTGTCTCATCGGCTCATTTCTCGCGTCGAAATCTACAGAAAACTTCGAGCTCAATACGGGGAATCAAATCGGTTTGGAAGGTCTGCCTTTAATATTGAGCGCTTCGCTGCTTCCGGGTATCCACAAAATCCTCACGTGATCCCCGGCCTGGTAGCCACCCTCATCCTGCACCTGCTCGATTTTATCTTTGGCTCTGTCGGAGAACGTAAAGGTATGGACCTCCATGCCATTTCCCACTTCGCGCACGATCAGCGTGTGGCGGTCCGAGTGGATCACTTCCGCTTTCAGCCACACGGCCTTGGCGGGTTTCTGCTTCACCACAATTGGCGCGCTGGGCTCGGTGGAAATCGGCGTGCGCGCAGGTTCTGTGAGCTGCGCGCGCGCGGGCGGCGCGGCCACCGCCAGCGCCGCAGCGGCGCAAAATAGCATGGTAACGATGGATTTACAGTTCTTCATCGAAGGATATTTTCAGCGACTTCAAGAATTTTATGTCTTGCGCGGTAATCTCCACCCGCGGCTCGATCGTTTCTTCTTCCATGATTTCATCATCCACGCGGATGTGCAGCGATTCCAGAAAACGCCGGTCCTGCGTGGTCATCTTCGCGTCCTGCGCGGAGCGCCGCGCCAGGCCAATCGTCGCGTCCAGCTTCAGCACAATGTCGAATCCCGCCGAACGCACTCCGGAAATCGCTTCGGCGATCCGGTTCGAATCCGACACCGTATCATTAATGGCGTGTCCCAGCTCTCGCAGTAACTGCTTCATGCGATCGTCGAGTTGCAAGGGCATCACCTCCCGTTAGAGCACCCTTCTATCCCAATTCTAGGTCCGCCGCCAGCACGAAACAAGGCCCAGGTGCTGAAAGTGACCTCCTCCAGTTAACCGTCCGCCCGTTCATCCCCGTGCGCCAACCCAACGCAAGTCCTTCCCGCCTTTCCTGCAAAGCGCAGACCGCTTGCTTGAATCTTTGTGGGTCGAGGTTTTAGAGTCTGTTTGAGAACCGCTGCGTTTCGTCACGGCACGGCGTCACAGTTTGCGGAAAAAGTCGGTTATTAGAGGGTCGGAGCTTTAGCTCCGACAATAAATGCTTGGCCTGCGATGGGCTTTAGCCCCCGGAGGAAATGGTTTGAGTCGTTTTTCTGTAAACTTTTCAGCCGTGCCGTAACCGCCGTGAGATCAAAGCGGCTTCGGCCGCTGAGGGGATGAATTTCGAGCTCTCCCACACACTCTTTAGCCGCGACAGTTTCAATCGCGGCGCGCGGCGCCGTGCCTTTTGCGGCGCATTTCCCGAAAGCTTTTAAGTTACCCGCCCCAAACCTCGCATCCAGCCGCCCACCAATCGCTCCCGCACCTCCGCGCAATCTGTACTAGAATTGTTCCATGGCCACGGGCTTCTATCCCACGCTCTGGAGCTCCACCAAGCTCACGCTGCGGGTGGTGTGGCGCGCCATCCGCCAGCTCTTTCACGAAACCACCGGAGCGATCTTCGCGCTCTTCGCTCTGTACGGCGGCATCTCGGCCTGGCGCCAATGGCACACCCGGCCCGCCGCGTGGCTCTTGGGCTTTACGATCATTTACGCCGTCACCATGGTGTGTTTTGCAGTCACATCGTTCCGTCGCGCGCGGCGCGTGCGCTGAGGCTTAAATCGGAATATCGCAAATGGAACATCGAAAATCCGCCACTGCAGAACGCCACGCCGCCTCTCCTTCCGGCCTGCCCCTGGAAGCCGTCGTCGCTGCGACCGACCTCCGCGATTGGGACGCCGAACGCGAGCTCGGGTATCCCGGCCAGTTCCCTTTCACCCGCGGCGTCTATCCCACCATGTATCGCGGCCGTCTGTGGACCACGCGCCAGTACGCGGGCTTCGGCAGCGCCGTCGAATCGAACCAGCGCTACCGCTATTTGCTCGCGCAAGGAGTGAAGGGCCTGTCCGTAGCATTTGATCTGCCCACGCAGATCGGCATGGATTCCGATCACGTTCTCGCGCTGGGAGAGGTCGGCAAAGTCGGCGTCGCCATTGATTCGCTCGAAGACATGCAGACACTGTTCGACGGAATTCCGCTGGAGAATGTCTCCACTTCAATGACTATTAATTCCACGGCTGCGATTCTGCTGGCGCTCTACGTCGCCGTCGCCAAACAGCAAGGCGCGAATCTGCAGCGCCTCGCCGGCACCGTACAGAACGACATTCTCAAGGAATATATCGCGCGCGGCACCTACATCTATCCGCTGCGCCCCGCCATGCGCATCGTCACCGATATTTTCGCCTGGTGCCGCCACGAGCTGCCCAACTGGAACGCGATTTCGATTTCCGGCTATCACATCCGCGAAGCTGGTTCCACCGACGTGCAGGAAGTCGCCTTCACTCTCGCCAATGGCATCGCTTATGTCCAAGCCGCCATCAGCGCGGGCCTCGCCGTGGACGAATTCGCGCCGCAACTTTCGTTTTTCTTTAATTCGCATAACGAGCTGCTGATGCAGATAGCGAAATTCCGTGCCGCTCGCCGCCTGTGGGCGCGCACCATGCGCGAACGTTTCGGCGCGCGCGATCCGCGCTCGCTGATGCTGCGCTTCCACGCGCAAACTGCCGGCTCCTCGCTCACCGCGCAGCAACCCGAAAATAATCTGGTGCGCGTCGCGCTGCAATCTCTCGCCGCGGTTCTCGGCGGCTGCCAGTCTCTGCACGCCAACGCGCTCGACGAAGCTCTCGCGCTTCCCACCGAGCAATCCGCGCTGCTGGCGCTGCGCACCCAGCAAATCATCGCGCAGGAAACAGGAGTCGTGAACACCATCGATCCGGTCGCAGGCTCTTACGCCATCGAAAAATTGACGGACGAAATCGAAGCTGGCGCGCGGGAGTACATTTCCAAAATTGATGCGATGGGAGGAGTGCTGCGCGCCGTCGAAACCGGTTACATCCAGCAGGAAATTCAGAAGTCCGCGTTCGAATATCAGACTGCCGTGGACAGCGGCGAGCAGGTCGTCGTCGGCGTAAATCGCTTTCAGACCGAAGATGAAAAACCCATCCCCACGCTGCGCGTTGACCCCGAAATCGAACGCACCCAGATCGCGCGCCTCCATTCCCTGCGCGCCCGCCGCGACACGCCGAAAGCGCAAGCCGCACTGGTGGAAATCGAGCGCCGCGCCCGCACCGCCGAAAATCTAATGCCGGCGATTCTCAACGCCGTCGAAGCCTACGCCACCGTAGGCGAAATTTCCGACGCCCTCCGCCGCGCTTTCGGCGAATACCAGGAATCCGTCGTTATTTGAATCGCGCCACAGCGCGGTTCACCTTGAGGACCGGCAGCGCCGGTTCGAAGGGCTGGCGCCGTCGTTCGTAGCGCCGGCCTGCCTGCCGGTAGGCAGGCGTCTCGCCGGCTCCTTTCGCTTCGAGCTTGAAACAACTGCTCTCAAACGGCTGATCTTGCTTCAGGTTTTATCTGCGCCCTCGGCGTTAAATCTTTCGCTCGGCTCGAACGTTTCGCCGCGCTCTACTGCTTCTGATAGCTGATCCGGTAAACCGTGCCAGCATAATCGTCGGAAACCAGCAAGGCCCCATCCGGCATCACCAACACATCCACAGGCCGCCCCCAATGCATACCTCTCATCATCCACCCCTGCGCGAAAGGCTCGTATTTCACCGCGCGTGCGCCGTCGAGCGCCACACGGCTCAGGCGATAACCGGTCGGCACACTGCGATTCCACGAACCATGCTCTGCAATAAAAATTCCGTCGCGGTATTCCGCCGGAAACATCCCGCCCGTGTAAAACCGCATCCCTATCGCAGCCACATGCGCCGGCAAATTCCACGCCGGCGCCACAAACTCCGCGCAAGAATGCCCAGCTCCAAACTGTGGATCGGGAATATCGCTGCCGTGACAATAAGGAAACCCGAAATTCATTCCCGCACGCGGCGCGTAATTCAATTCGTCGGGTGGAATGTCGTCACCCATGTTGTCGCGCCCGTTGTCGGTGAACCACATCTCCTGCGACTCCGGCTGCCAGTCGAAACCAACCGAATTGCGGACGCCCAGCGCGTACACTTCCATGCCGGATCCGTCGGGATGCATCCTTACTATGCTGGCAACGCGCTGGTCCGCGGATTCGCACACATTGCACGGCGCGCCAACTCCCACGTACAGCCATCCGTCCGGCCCGAAGCGAATGAATCTCCACTCGTGCTGCTTGGTCTCGGGCAGTGCGGTGCTCACCACAATCGGTGCCGGAGGATTTTTCAATAGCGCTTCGATCGCATCGTAGCGCAGCACGCGGTTCACTTCCGCTACGTACAACGAGCCATCATGAAAAGCCACGCCGTTCGGTTCATACAGGCCGTGCGCAATCGTGATCACTTTGCCGGCCTTGTCGTGGCGTCCGTTGTCCGTCAGCGCGTAAACATTCCCCGCGCGCCGCGAACCCACAAAAACGGTGCCGCCGGTTCCCAGCGTCAACGAGCGCGCATTGGGCACGCCCGCAGCATAAAGCGCAATCTTGAATCCCGGCGGCAGCTGGATGCGCCGCAGCAAAATTTCCAGCAGCGGCGCCGGCAGCTGTCCAGTCCACCGGCAGTATCCCGCCGCGGCGATCAGCGCGATCACCGTCGCCGCGCTCAGAAAGATCCAGCGTTTCCGCGACGTCTTGCTCATGTCCCACCCATAAATCGCCCGGTCCGCCAGTTGCGGTACAGACGCAGCTAGCGCTGCGCGGCGTGCTTATGGCTAGGCCGAAACGTCCGCCCAGCTCCGCATTCAACCAATGTTTCAAACGCCGCGACGCAGGCGTGCCGCAGTTCGCGCGAAATTCTCTCGGGCACTCCCTTGGTAAGCAACAATGTAGCAGTTCCGTGCACCAGTGCCGCAAGCGCCAACGCCAAACCCGCGTGCTGCTCGCGCGTCCCGCCCAACCGGTCCGCCAGGCTCTGCTTGAGCAGGTCAAACGATGGTCGCGCTTCTTCTTTCGCCAGGCGCACGGCCCAGTCCGCATGGATCAGTTCGTACTCGTTGGAATGTTTCGTGGCGAACTCAAAATACCGCAGGCAAAACTCTTCGGCGGAGTGCGCCCGCCGCATGTAGGAGAACATGATCTCCTGCGCCCTTTTGCGCAGCAGCTCCAGAATATCTTTTTTGCCGCGAAATCGCTGATACAACGTGGGAGTCGTGGTACGCGCGGTGCGCGCCACGGCGCGCATGGTCAGCGCTCTTTCTCCGCCTCTGCTCCACAGTTGATAAGCGGCATCCAGAATACGGCCTTCCAAACGGGCATCGGCGGTCCGCGGCATCGGCGCTCCTCGCACTGCTGGCAATCGTGCTACGAAAATAACATTTACAACGTATAAGAAACGATGTATAAATAATACAGGCGCGCAGTATATCCCCGTTTCTTTCCCTGGTGCAGTAAAAATCCGCAGTGCGCTACGAGGAACGATGCACAGATTTGAGTACGCCGTCACCACCAAAGCCACGCCCTCTCTGGCCTGGGAGGTTTATACCAACTGGAAAATGTGGCACGTTTTCGCCAACATCTACGGCCGTTTACATTGGCAGCATGGCGAGCCCTGGAGTATCGGCAGCAGGATGGAAATCGAAATTCTAAAACCCATTCGAGTGGTCGTTGATCATTTGATCGTCAATTGCCAGCCCGGCCGGGAACTCGGCTGGATCGATAGAGCCCTGGGCATCACCATGCATCAGTGGGTCGAATTTGACGAGCATCCCTCCGGCGGCACGCGCGTTCGCACTTGGGGAGAAATCAAACCGGCTCGCGTCGCGGTGGCAGGACGCACCGCTGAATATCTGGTGGGCGTGTTTACCGAAACCTGGTACGAAAATTTTCGCTCGATGTGCGACGAGTTCGCCGAAGTTGGAGTGTGAATCGCGCCATAGCGCGATTCACCCTGAGGCCCGGCGGTGCCGGTTCGAAGCATTCGCGCCGCCCGTGGCAGCTTCGGCGATGGCAAGCCAGAGTCAACTAGCCCGACGCGGCTGCGGAGGAGGCGGCCTTCTTTTCGCCGCCCGCATCCTCCAGCGCATTCGCGCGCAGAACCAGCACGGGGCAGTTCGCCTGCTTCACCACTTTTTCCGCCACCGAGCCGAACGCGATTCTGTGCCAGCCGGTCATGCCGTGCGTTGCGATGATGATCATGTCCGCATGGTCGTGCTCGGCGATGCGCACCAGCTCCATGGCGACGTCGTTCGCCGTGCCTATTTCCGTGCGCACTTTCAAGTTTTTCTGCGCGAGCTGCGTCGCAAGATCAGACAGCCGTTTCGCGGCAGCATCCACCAAGCCCTGGTCGTACTCGCCTTCCTTCAGGATGGACACATTTTCCGGCAGGTCCGGGATCGCCGGCACCACGTGCACCAGCAACAGCTCCGCGCCAAAGCGCGTGGCGAAATCCGCGGCAACGTCCAGCGCGGCATGCGCAGGGTCGCTGAAATCAATCGGGGAAAGAATCAGTTTAGGAGGCAGCATGGCATTGTTTCCTTTGTGCCGGTGTCCCGAGCGATGGAAAGGGCAGCGGCGCCATACTACCAAACCAATTTTCCGTCATGTTACCCGCCTGTTGCTGCCAGGTTAATTCACGAATACAGGCCGAGACACTCACGCCAGACCGCGCCCGGCGAGCGCCGCGCTACGCCTCTCCATCGTAATGTCTTAGAATAGGCTCCCATGAATTCCCCGGCCCGCTTGGACAATCTTCGCGTCGTGCTGGTCGCGACGCGCAATCCTTTGAACATTGGCGCGGCGGCGCGCGCCATGAGCAATTTTGGCTGCACGCACCTGCGTCTGGTGAATCCCTACGATCCGGCGTATCGCGAGGCGGTTTCCGCCGTGGGCGCTGCGCCGGTGCTCGCGAGTGCGGAACAGTTCAGCACCGTTGCGGAAGCTGTCGCGGATTGCGCGCTGGTTGTCGGCACCACGGCTGCTGGCCGCCGCGAATTGCACCATGCGCTGCGCACGCTCGAGGCTGGCGCGCGCATCATTCTCCAAACGCTCGGGCCTCGGCAGCGCACGTTTCCACCGCTCACACGCCAACAACCAGCGAACGCAAAATTCACGCGCAAGGAGCTCGCGCGAAAAAAGATCGATCGCGAGCGCGCCGGACGCGGAAAAACGGCTCGCGCCGAGCACGCTGGCGAAAACGTTGTCGCAAGTCGCGTCGCGCTCCTGTTCGGCTCGGAAAAAACCGGATTGTCCAACGATCATTTGAGCCACTGCCACTGGCTGCTGCGCATTCCCACGCGTGAAGAGCACCGCTCGATGAATCTCGGGCAGGCCGTCGCGGTCTGCCTCTACGAACTGGTGCGCGACGCGAAGGCCACGGCCAAATTTGCGCGCGCGCTGCAGAAAACTCCGCCCGCAACCGCCGGCGAAGTCGAACGCTTCACTGCCGTCCTCACCGAAGCGCTCAGCTCGAGCGGTTTCCTCGATCGCCGCACCGTCGCCGACGCCGACGAGCGCATCCGCCGCCTCGTCCGCCGCCTAAATCTCCCCAGCCGCGACGCCGACATGTGGACCGGCATAATGCGCCAAATCGTCTGGAAGCTCCAAGCCACGGAAAACCCGAACCCACCCCCGCGAAAGAAGCCCACGAATTAGCCGAGTCGCCCACGTGCGCGAGGAGAGCGTCCCGCCGCGAGGCGGTAGGGCAACCCATCAGCGCCGTAGGCGCGGCATAACGTAGCACAGCGGTGCTTTGGTGTCTGCTCGCACCTCGAACCAAGGCTTCGGCACATTAAGACGGAGATACTTCTTCACGTCATTGCGCTCAAGGAATGTCGAGAGACTCACGGATGATTGATACCCAGATTGGGGCGCGAACGCTAGTAACGGAAGTGTCAAAACGCCGTCGGAGCCTAGTCCTCTCCTGATTCGATCCGATATGAATAATCTGAACTGCCACTTTAGATTACTCAGCGCCCTCCGCAACCAACCCTGTCCCTTTAGCAGTTGACACGCTTACGCAATATGCGTAACTCTTCCGTGCTGACTGCGTTGTTCCCACAGGTACGGCAGGGCGTGCTCGCGGCTACGCTCGGCCAGCCAGATAAGTGGTGGTATCTTTCGGAACTTGCCGGCCGTTTGGGCACGAGCCCGTCGAGCCTTCAGCGCGAGTTATCGTCTCTGGTGGCAAGCGGAATATTGGTGCATCGTCGGGAAGGTACAAGGGCGTATTTCAAGGCGCAGACCCAGTCCCCGGTGTTCCGAGACCTACAGCAGCTCTTCGAAAAAACGGCAGGGCTAGCTCCGATCCTGGAGCACATACTGAAACCGTTTGCTAAGAAGATTCAGAGTGCTTTTATCTATGGTTCTGTGGCACGAAGCCGGGAACATGCGATGAGTGACGTGGATGTAATGGTCATTGGCAGAGCAGGTCTTGCTGACCTGTCTCCAGCGCTCCGCAAGGCGGAGGCCCGGCTGGGAAGGGAGGTCAACGTAACGGCCTATTCCCCAGAGGAGTTTCGGGAGAAAATCAAATCGGGCGACCATTTCCTTGCCGCCGTTTTACGAGGACGGAAACAGTTTGTGAAAGGAGGCCAGAGTGACTTGGACGAGCTTGTTGGCAAATAAGGAAGCCCAGAAACACAAAACCTCGAAGAAGGAATTAGGCAATATGCTGGCCCTGATCGCCCTCTCATTAAAGCAAAAGAGAAACGATTTTCTAACCGCGACAAATTTGCCGCCCGTGGCATAGGCAAAATTGTCGGTGCTCCGCTTCGCCAATCACCACTCACTAATCACCCTGTTACACGTCTCCGCTTTTCACTTCGTCGCGGAATCATGTATTCTGCTGGGCCTATGCTGGATTTGGGATATGTGCGCGAGCACTTGGATGTGATTGAGAGGATGGCGCGGGAGCGCGGCGTCACGCTGGATCTTGCGCCTTTTCGGGCGCTCGATACGGACCGGCGGATGGTGATCACTTCGGCGGAGCGGTTGAAGGCGGAGCGCAACAAGGCTAGCGAGGAAATTCCGCGGATGAAGAAGTGCGGCGAGGATACTTCCGCTCTGCTGGCCTTGATGAAGCAAGTCTCCGACAAAATCAAGCGCGACGATGAAACCATCACGGTGCTCGACGAGCAGCTGAAGCAATTCCTGCTGACCGTGCCGAATATTCCGCACGCCAGCGTGCCGGTGGGGAAATCCACGGCAGACAATGTGGAGGTGCGTCGCTGGGGCGCGCCGCCGGCTTTTGATTTCAAGCCGAAGGCGCACTGGGAACTGGGCGAAGGCGCGGGCATTCTGGATTTCGACGCGGCGGTGAAAATCGCGGGCGCGCGTTTTGCGGTGTACAAGGGCCTGGGCGCGCGGCTGGAACGGGCGCTGGCGAATTTTTTTCTGGACGTACACACGCGCGAGCACGGCTACACGGAAATTCTGCCGCCGTTTCTGGTGAATACCGCTTCGCTGACCGGCGTGGGCCAGCTGCCAAAATTCGCGGCAGACATGTTTCACCTGGAAGGCACGGACCTGTGGCTGACGCCGACTTCGGAAGTGGAATTGACCAGCCTGTATCGCGATACGACGCTCGAGGCGGACGCGCTGCCGATCAAAGTGTGCGCGTGGACGGCCTGCTTCCGTTCTGAAGCCGGCGCGGCAGGACGCGACACGCGCGGGCTGAAGCGCCAGCACCAATTTCAGAAAGTGGAAATGTTCAAATTCACTCGGCCAGAGCAGAGCTACGACGAGCTGGAATCGCTGGTCGGGAACGCCGAAGCGATTTTGCAGCGGCTAGGGCTGCATTATCGCGTGATGCTGCTGTGTACGGCGGACATGGGATTCGCATCGGCGAAAACCTACGATATTGAGGTGTGGCTGCCCTCGGCGGGCGAGTTCATGGAAATTTCTTCGTGCTCGAATACGGAGGCGTTTCAGGCGCGGAGGTCCGGGATTCGTTTCAAGCCGCCGGGCGGGAAGAAATCGGAGTTTGTGCATACACTGAACGGATCGGGCCTGGCGGTGGGTCGGACGTGGATTGCGCTGCTGGAAAATTATCAGCGCGCGGATGGGTCGGTGGTGATCCCGGGGGCGCTACGGCCTTTCATGGGCGTGGACTTCATTCCAGGCGCGGCGCAAACTTAAGACGACTTCTGCGAGAGGGTCACAGGGGCACAAAGACTGGAGAGATAAGTCAAAGGCGCCCAGCGGAAGCTGCCCGCGATCCTGCGATTCAGCTCTGCCGAATCTCACGATGAATCACCCCGCAGGGCGATCCACAAAACAAACTGCAAAGAGCCGGCGAGACGCCGGCGCTACGAAATCTGGTCGCGCACAGTGTCCGTAGCTCTGTTTATTCTCTGTGCCTTTCTGTGGCAGATTTTTTTCGCGGTGGATTAAGAGATTGGGCCGACCAGGACCATCGGGCCCGTAGGATGAGGCATGCCGCCGGCGGGTTCGAGCGACACGGCGAATTCTTTTGCGGTGACGCCTGCGGGGAGCTTCATCATCATGTGGCTCATTTCGCCGTTCTGGGGATTGAAGACGCCGGCGCTGATGGGCGCGCCGTTCATGGGCACCAGCCACAACTGGTAACTTTTGTCTGCCGGGGCCGAGGGCAGCCAGCCGTCGTAGGTCATCATCCCTTCCTTCGCGTTGTAAAGCACACGCGCGTGGCCTTCGCCATGGCCTTCAGGCGCGCCTTTCTGCGACCAAAGCGGGACGACGAGCGTCTCGCGCGCGGCAATCAAATCGGCCTGATGGCGCGTTTCGGCGAGTTCTTGCTGCTGCTGCTGAACGGTGTTGCGCAGGTCGGCGAGCTGGCGATTGAGCTGTTCGTTGTGCAGCCACAGGAGAATGGTCGCGAGAGCGAAGGCGGTCGCGACCGGGAGCAGCACGGCCCACCAGCGCGCGAAGATTCCGCCGTCGGAGGGTTCATGCTTCACGCTCGCGAAGCTGCCTCCGGGGCCTTCGGCCGAGGCGATCACCTGGCGCATCAGAGTTTCCTTCACGCCGGGTGAGGGATCCACGGGCGGCGCGGCGAACGCCAGGATCGCGATGCGTCCGCGCGCTGCGGCGAGTTGTTCGGCGCAGTCCGCGCAGGAAGCTAGGTGCGCTTCGAACGCTTTGCGTTCGGCGTCGTCCAGCGCGCCGAGCGCGTAGAGATCGAAATCTTCCGGCCGGGTTGGGTGTTCGCCACTCATGGATGCAAATCCCGTTTCAGGGTTTCTACCGCCGAGCGCAGCCGCGTTTTGACTGTGCCGAGCGGGTCGCCCGTGCGCTGGGCAATTTCACTGTGCGTCAGGCCCTCGAAGTATGCGAGCTCGATGGCGGCGCGCTGCTCTTTCGGTAGATTGTTGAGCGCGCTTTTTACCTTGGCCATCAATTGCTGTTGCACGACGGAGCTTTCAAGATTCGAGGCGACCACGACTGTGTTTTCGCTTAATTCATCGCCGCTGGCGGGATTGTGCCGCCGCAAACGGGAGATAGCGCGATTGCGGGCAATTACCAGCAGCCAACCGGACAGCGAGCCGCGCGACGAATCGAATTGCCCGGCGTTGCGCCACAACTGATAGAAAATGTCCTGCAGAATTTCCTCGGCTGCCTGGGCGTCGCGCAAAATCCGGTTCAGGACGGAAGAGAGCATGCCGGAGTAACGGTCGTAGAGCGCCGCGAGCGCGGACTCGTCACGCTGAACGATCCGGTCAATGAGCGACGCGTCCGTGGGCTTCAACTCCGCTCGCTTCTCCGCCGTCACCAAGTAAATGCTTCTCCTAATAGATACGCGCGCGCAGGGCTTGCGGATTGTGGTGCGGAATGGAAACCCCGCTCGAGGCGCGCGGTCGAGCTGCCGTGGAGGGAGCGTAACTTGTTGGTAAGGCGGGGTCAACGGCGTTCTGGCGGGAATTCGGGGGCGTTCGGAGCGGCGGTATTACGCAGCATGTGCGGAGATTGCTATGCTTATAAGTGCTTGCTGAACAGATGTTTACGGGTGTGGCTGCGGGCATTGCGCGGGCGGATTGCAATGAGTACCGATGCGGGCATTTGCTACGGTCCTATTGGTTTCGATTGACATCCAGCACGGCTTGACTAAACTTCGACTCGCGCAAGACTTACGGCCCTTACCACCAATTGCTCGCCGCATCAGGAAGGAACATTGAATGGCAACCGTTGCCAAACCCGCTAGCACGCAGCCCATCCCGCGGATCGCACCGCGCGAGGACTTGAATCCCTATCGCATCTCGCAAATTCAGTTCGATATCGCGGCGGAGTATCTGAAGCTCGACCCGGGACTGCGCCAGATACTGCGCACGCCCAAGCGCGTGCTGGAAGTATCCATCCCGACCAAGATGGACAACGGGCAGATCAAGGTGTTCACCGGATTTCGCGTGCAACATAACGTCGCGCGCGGGCCGGCGAAGGGCGGCATTCGCTATCATCCGGCCGTGACGTTGGACGAAGTGAAGGCCCTCGCGATGTGGATGACATGGAAAACCGCGACGGTAAATATTCCTTACGGCGGCGCGAAGGGCGGTGTGATCTGCGATCCGAAGCGGATGAGCAAGTCCGAGCTGGAACGCATGACGCGGCGATTCGCGGCGGAAATTCTCCCGATCATCGGACCGGAGCAGGATATTCCCGCGCCAGATGTGTACACGGATTCGCAGACGATGGCTTGGATCATGGATACCTATTCCATGACCAAGGGGCATTCGTCGTTGGGAGTGGTGACTGGGAAACCGATTTCGATTGGCGGTTCGGAAGGCCGGAATGAGGCGACGGCGCGCGGGTGCGTCATCGTGGTGGAAGAAGCTTGCAAGGTGAAGAAACTTTCGTTGCGGGGGGCGAGCGTCGCGATTCAGGGGTTTGGGAATGCGGGTTCGGTTGCGGCGAAATTGTTTGCGGAGAAAAAAGCGCGGGTGATTGCGATCAGCGATTCGCGCGGCGGCGTTTTCAATTCGCGGGGGATCGATCCGCTGAAGGCCATGCGTTACAAGGAGCGCTCTGGAACTGTCGTAGGGATGCCGGGCACTTCGCGGATTTCGAATGATGATTTGCTGACGATGAAGTGCGACATTCTGGTGCCGGCGGCGCTGGAAAATTCCATCACGTTGAACAATGCGGACCAGATCAAGGCGAAAATTGTGGCGGAAGCGGCGAACGGGCCATCCACGCCACATGCCGACGAAGTGCTGGCGCGCAAGGGCACACTGGTGATTCCGGATGTGCTGGCAAATGCTGGCGGCGTTACGGTGAGCTATTTCGAATGGGTGCAGGACCTGCAGAGTTTCTTCTGGTCGGAAGCGGAAGTGAACGCGAAGCTGGATTTGGTGATGCGGCGCGCGTTTCATGAAGTGCACGAGACCGCGCGGAAACATCGCGCGCATCTGCGCACGGGAGCGTACGTGCTGGCGGTGGGGCGCGTGGCGGATGCCACACTGGTGCGGGGACTTTTTCCGTGAGATTCGAGCGCCACGAGAGCGCTTCTTGCGAATGTCCAACCGCAATTGAAAAGCGCGGCTTCCCGGGCTGAAGGCCCGCCCTTCCGGGTCAGCCACTGCTGACGGCTTGTAAGAAACCTCTCATCTTCCTTCCTAAGACGCAGCTCCTGCCGCCTCCTTCGGGCGATATGCAAATATTGTCCTTGCGCGATGCACAAGAAGGCGCGTACATTTTCGTTAGCCGGTGCGCCGATGCGAAAAATGGCAGCGCCGGCGTAGTTGTCTGCGGCGGCCTTGCGCGGAGGGCGCTTACAATTGAGTAACCACACGAATCACACGAGTCATTCCGGTCACACACCACCAATTCTTCTGACGATTGCGGGATTTGATCCTTCCTGCGGCGCGGGCACCGCGGCCGACCTGAAAACTTTTGCGGCACACAATTGCTATGGCGTGGCGGCGGTGACGGCGCTCACGGTGCAATCCACGCAGGGAGTTGTAGCAGTCCACGCGACGCCTTCGGCAACCCTGCGCGCGCAGCTGGATACGCTGGCAGAGGATATAGAGATCGAGGGCGTGAAGATCGGCATGTTGGCAAACCGCGCGAATGCTTCGGTAGTGACGGAGTTTCTGGACAAACACAAATTCGCGCACGTAGTGCTCGATCCCGTTTATCGTCCGACGGCGGGCAATGCGGAATTGCTGGATACTTCCGGGCTGAAATTCGTGCGCGATGAATTGCTGAAGCGCGTGAGCGTAATCACCCCCAACGTTCCGGAAGCGGAATTTTTGACCGGCCTGGACGTGAAGGATCTGGCCGGGATGAAGGTAGCGGGCCTGAAGCTGGTGGAAATGGGCGCGCAGGCGGTGGTGGTGACGGGCGGACATCTGGAAAAACCGATTGACGTGCTGTGCATCGGCACGGAAGTGGAGACATTCGGCGGCGACCACGTGAAAAGCCCGAACACGCATGGTTCGGGTTGCACATTTTCGTCGGCGATTCTGGCGCAGCTGGCGAGCGGCCAGCAGCTGCGCGAAGCGGTGATTCTGGCGAAGGCTTACGTGACGAAGGCGATTGAAAAATCCTACGCGATCGGCAAGGGCGCCGGACCGCTGAATCAGCTTTTCAGATTTCATCAGGAACAGCCCCTGCGCGGAGTTCACGAAGTGCCGCAGCACGGAATGCACCCCGCCGCAGAACCCGCAGCGCATTAGACGCCAAAGAATTACCGCAGGGGACGCAGAGGTAGGAACGCAGAGGTCGCAGCGAAAACTTGCAGCAAATCCAGCGCGCACGCAGGCGCGCTCGAATTCCCGCCGGAATTACCAATCCATCGCATGCATTCGCGCCCGCCTTTCAGTTTTCGGCTACAATTTCGCGCGAGCTGAGCGGAGGAACGATGAAGACGGTACTCGCTTTTTGTGGAGCGCTGATCCTTGTTTTCGCGGGCACGCTGCGTTCGAGCGCACAGGACGGTTCCACGGCTCCGGCGGTCCGACCGCTGGTTTTGACCGAAGCGATTCCTTTGGAGAGCGTCAAGGGACGCTTCGATCATTTTGCGACCAGCGGGAAAAGACTGTTCGTGTCGGCGCTGGGCAATAACACCGTTGCCGTGATCGACATCGGAGGACGCACGGTGGAGCACACTATAACGGGGGTGCCGAATCCACAGGGCGTAGCGTTTGCTCCAGAGACGAACCGACTGTTCGTCGGCAGCGGCCAGGGTAAACTTTACATTTATGACGGTTCTTCCTTGAACCTTGTTACCACGCTCGACTTTCAAGGCGACGTTGACAACCTGCGGTATGACTCCGGAACGAAGCGAGTTTACGTCGGCTATGGCGAAGACGAAACAGGGGCAATCGGGACCGTGGATGCAGCAACCGGCAAACGCACCGAGGAAGAATACAGGCTGGGAGCCCACCCCGAGTCATTTCAGCTGGAAACGTCCGGGCCGAATATCTATGCGAATCTGCCGGATTTGAAACAAATCGCGGTGATCAATCGCGGCACACGCGCGATCGTACGCTGGCCCCTGACGCTCGAACACAATTTCCCGATGGCGCTGGACGAGGCAGACCATCGGCTTTTTGTGGGCATGCACGAACCGGCATGCCTGGCCGTGTTCGATACGGCTTCCGGCCGCATGATCGTCTCAGTACCGAGCGTTCAGGACGCGGATGATCTTTACTATGATGCGGTGCGCAAACGCATCTACATGCCAGGCGGAGAAGGATTCATCTACGCATTCGCACAGACAGATCCCGATCATTATCAGCTGCTGGCAAAGATTCCAACCGCACTCGGTGCGCGTACCGCCGGCTACTTCGGAAAAGGGAAGAAAGGATTCGACCGATTTTACCTGGCCGTTCCCGCTCGCGTCGATCGCGGTTCCGAGATTTGGATCTATACGGTACAAAATTAGCCACTGCGAACTCCCCCAGCGCAGGCCACTGCGATTTGCATTCTGTCGGATTTGCTTTCCCGGAACAGCTGCGCTGTAATGCCGTTCGTCATGAAAGCCTGGAAACTTTTTCTTTTGCTGTGTGGCGTGGCACTGGCCGTCATCGGCTTTTACGGCGTGTGGCTGATTCGGCATGGCCTGAGCACAGCCGGTGAGCCGTCTTATCTCGAGACGGTCGTGGCACGCGCTGCGCGTGACCTGGCCATCCCGCGAAATGCGCGCCTGCAAGCAAATCCATTTGCGGCCACGCCAGAAGTTTTACAACAAGCGCGTGAGAGTTTCCTGGATCGCTGCGCGGTGTGCCATGGACCGGACGGCTCCGGGCAGACCCAGGACGGCCGCAATCTTTACCCGCGAGCGCCGGACTTGCGTTTACCCGCAACGCAACACCTGACGGATGGAGAAATCCGCTACATCATCCGGAACGGCGTGCGGCTGACGGGCATGCCGGGCTGGGCGAAACCGCACGACGAACAGAGCGACGACAGCTGGAAGCTGGTCTTGTTGATCCGCAGCCTGCGGCAATCAAGCGAGCAGGAGCGCCAACAGCAGGCGTCCACGTTACAGTCGGCGCACTACACCGGTTCGCAAGCCTGCGCGAAGTGCCACGCGCAAATCTACGAGCACTGGCGAAAGACGCCGATGGCGAATGTGGTACGCGACCCGCGGCAATATCCTGACGCGATCATTCCCGATCTGGCGACCGATACGGTAGCCAAGTTTACGAAGGACGATGTCGCCCTCGTTTACGGCAGTATGTGGAAGCAACGATACTTTACCAAACGGGGAGACGATTACTATCCGGAGCCAGCGCAGTGGGATGTGACGCATCGCGTGTGGCGGCCTTATTTCGTCGCGAAGGGCACGGACTGGTGGGAGCCATTTTATCCGCCGGACAATATGCAGCGACCTACGGGGCCTACTTGCGACGGGTGCCATTCGGTGGACTACAACGTCCATACGAAACAGGTGGCGGAGTGGAACGTAGGATGCGAAAAGTGCCACGGTCCGGGAAGCGAGCATGTAGAACATCCCTCGCGCGGAAACATTTTGAATCCGGCGCGCCTCGACTACGTTCAGGCGAGCGACAGCTGCATCCAGTGCCATTCGCAAGGACGGCCGCTCGCCAGTCCGATCGAAGGCAAATACTACGACTGGCCCGTTGGCTACCACGTGGGCTCACGCCTGCAAGATTTCTGGCAGCTGGAGGAGCATACGCTGGGCGAAACGACGTTTACGCACTACCCCGACGGCAGCGCACACAAGAACCGCATGCAAGGCAATGATTTCGTGCAGAGCGTGATGTACCGGCGCGGCGTGACCTGCTTCAGCTGCCACGATGCGCACGGCACGGACAACTACGCGCAATTGAGAAAACCCGCGGACCAACTCTGCCTGGATTGCCATGGCCCGCTTTCGTTGAACGGCCCGCGCACCGGAACACTGGAAGAGCACACGCATCACAAGCAAGGATCGGCAGGAAGCAGTTGCGTAGCTTGCCATATGCCGAAAATCGAGACAACCATCGCGGATGTGAAGGTGAGTGCCCACACGTTTAGGTTCATCACGCCCGCGCTGACCGACGAATATAAGATCCCGAATCCCTGCACCATGTGCCACGCGGATAAGACCACCGCGTGGGCCACCGAGGCTCTGCGGCATTGGCCGGAGCGCTCGCCGTGGCGTACGGAGTGAGGGCTGCGGCGTGAGATGCACACCGCGGAGGACCGCGCCGCGCAGCAGATGCCAAAGATTTAACACCGAGGACGCCGAGGTAAGTGTGCAGAGCTCGCAGAGAAAACGTAAAGCAAGGCGCACAGCCAGCAGTGGTTGTGCCGCGAAATGCAGTACCTGACACAGCTCACCGGAAGGCGGCTTGCTATAAATTCAACTGCAAAATTGACTGCCAAGAGCCGGCGGTACGCCGGCGCTATGAAAACCTGAGAGCACAGGTGAGATCACCTAGGCAACCGGCGCGCGTCAATTGCTGGACTCGAAGGCGCGGAAGCGGCGCTCGAGATCCCATTCTTGCTGGGCTTTTTCGCTGGATTTCAGGAAGGCTGCGCAGTTGGCCGATGGTTTTTCGGCGCCGAGGAATTCGCTGGAGCAGGCGGCGACGGGGCGCGTGAAAATATCGGGCTCACGCCAGAGGCTGGGGCCGGGTAGAAAATCGTGTTCCAGGCCGGTGCGGACCATTTGTTTCAGGTCGGCGTAGGAGAGCGCGTAGGATTCCACGGCGCGGACATATTCGTGCGTGAGGTCAATGCGCGCGACGCCTTCGTCGTCGGTCGAGAGCGCCACGGGCACGCCGAATTTGCGGTAGATCGGGAACGGATGATTCTTGCCGCTGATGCCGAGGATCATGTCGTTGCTGCTGAGATTGATCTCCACCATTACGTGCTTCGCAGCCATTTCCTTGAGCAGATCGTAGGGCCGTTCCTCGTACATGACGTCCACACCATGGCCGATGCGCTCGGCGTGAGCGTATTCGACAGCCTGGCGAACGTGGCAGCAGAGCCCTTCGTAGGTGACGAGGCCGGGGGCGAGTTCGCCGGCGTGCAGGGTGATGTGCACTTTAGGGTAGAGGCCGTGCAGAAAACCGACCATGCGCATTTGCAGAGCGTAGTCGGACATGGAAACGAAACCATCTTCGGGCATCACGAGATTAATGCCCACGACGCGCGGGTCTGCGGAGGCTGCTTCGAAACCAAGGAGGGTTTGCGCGAAAACTTGTTCGGGGGGAAATCCGCGGAGAACTTGATAGAGGTAGCGAAGTTGCACGGAGCAGGCGGGAGATTGATTGGGTTCGCCGCAACGTTCGGCCTGGCGGCGAATGGATTCGGCTTCATCGAGATTCGCGCGGACTACGGCGATGTCGTCGCGCAAGCCTTTCGCGAAAAGCTGGTCGCGGAATTCGGCGAATCCGCGATTGGCGTGCCAGCCGAGTTCTTTGGCGATGGTTGCGGTGTGGTCAAAGGGTGGCGTCAGCATCAGTTCCATGTACTGTTCGTTCTGCGCGGCGGCGCGGGTGGCGACTTCGTCGAGGAATTCGCCGGTGTGGACGTGTGAAACGCCGTGGAATTTCGCGAAGGCCTCGAAGAAGTGATCGTGGCCACTGACGCCCGTGGTGGACACGAAACTGCGCATGGAGAAAGCGTCAATGAGCGCATCGTAGAGATGCTGATCCTGATTGGCGTGAGCGGCGGGGATATTGCCATCGCCGCAGACGGGTTGCGGCGGGAGGCTATCCGTCATGGCGCGCGACTGGAAAAAGGAATGTGTGGCGAGATCCACGCAGAGATTGTCTTCGGCGGCTGCGCGAATCCAGGATTCGGCGTAAACCGCGCCAGTGAGATGGTTGTGCAAGTCCGCACCCTTGGGCATGCGGAGCAGGAAGGCGTAGAGGCTTAGCGGATCGGTGCGCGCGAGGTCGAGCGCGTGCGCGGTGCGATTTTCGGCTGTGGCCGCAGTGGGTAGTGAGGTGGCCGCGGTTTTCTGGGCGATGGCGGACGACGGTGCGAGCAGCAGGAGAGTGACGATGGCGAAAAGCTGCAGGCGAAATCGACGCATTCCCATTTTTGCAGGTCCTCGGACTAAATTTCTTATGACGGAGAATGTATCACAGGCTGTTTGTCGCGGCGCACTGCTGGACTGGCGGCAGCGAGGCAAACCGGAAAGCTCCAGGGGAGTTTCTGGCGCTCGCGCAAATTCTAAGGAGTAACAGCCGTCTCCACAATCAGCGACCGGTTGGTGACAACGGCGGAGGTTGGATTCCCCATGCCCCAGAGAATTTCGACGGCGTGGGAGCCCGCCGAGACGTTTTGCGCCACCCAATGGAACGACCGCGTGTCGCAACAGAACTGCGGGTAAAGGAATTCGACGGTATTGGTATCCGGCTGGCAAGGTTGACCATCTATGTGACACTCGATAAACACAATGGGGATGATCTGACTGCCGGAGGGTTCAACTGAGCCGCGGGCGCTGAACGAAATGGTGACCAGGCCGGGAGCCTGAGCCTGAAACGTCAAGGACGTGGATGGCATCGGTTGCAGGGCGCCGCTGGGCGTGGAATAGGTTGCTGGGGTGGACGTCGCCAGAGTAAAAACTTGCGCCAGTTGCGCTGCTTGAGCCTGCTGCGGCGCTTGCGACGGATCAGAGAGTTGCGTCGATTTCGCCGCAATATTCCCGCAGCCAGAACCGCAGGCTATTGCCATTGCGAGAAGAAACGATCGACCAAAAAGCCGTCTTCTCATGGTGGTCCTCCCGAACAGACGCCGACCTGCGATTTGTGGCTGGCTAAGGTGCGTAGCCTATGTTGCAGTTATCTCTTTGTCAAAGCATTGTTCGATACAAATTTCATTCGGGGCACCGGCTTCGATCTGCCGGCCTCGGGTATCGCGGGACCGATGCGCGATCCCACAACCCTCGCCGCGCGACGGGGCGATCGAGCTGCAGGAGCCACAACGCACATGTTTCTAGGGATAGACGAGAGGCGCATCTGCGCGCCAAGCCCTAGTTCTTGACGAACGCGTCGAAATTTATCGGTGGTGGACGCCACGGTGCACCTCGAGGCGCGGTCCGGGACCCAAACCGAAGATTTGGGGCATCGCGAATCGTGGGATGCTGGCTGGGCGCAGTGTGGGTTTTGCGGGGTGATTCGGATGCGCTGGAGGCCGATTAAGAGGAGGACGCGCGAGTCGCGAGCGCAGCACGGACGCCGGAGGCGAGATCGGGTGTCGAATTGGTACATGCTTTCGTCGCACTTTGGGGCCAAAAGGCCTGTAACTAGTGGATGCCACGGTAGTAATGGGGAAATTGGTACTTCCCGGCTATTGCGGCGGACGGCTGCAGACGGCAGGATAGTGGCATAGTCGGGCCAAAGCGGAGCCACCGGACATGGGACCGGCGTGCATACATCCGCTGGGCAACGGCTGCGATTCAACGCCGGGGGGCACAGCGGCAATGCAACAAATTCCATTCAATGGTGTGAAGAGTCATGGCTGATTCCGCGGGACACGATCAAGCGACCGTGCTGGAAGTCCCGGTTACGATTCAAGGGGCGAAGCACGTCGAGGGATCGGAGCAGCGCCAGATATTTACGGAGACGACCAAGACGACGATCGTCTTCGGCAATGGCGCGGTGGTGAATCTGAACTCGAAAGTAGTGCAGGGACAATGCGTTTTTCTGCGCAACGAACATTCTGGACGAGAAATACTGTGCAAGGTGCTCGAGTGGCGGCAGGTGGCGGAGTCCGGTTACGTGGACCTGGAATTCACGACCGT
>Ga0210394_10002500_pt1 | contig 25054 bp, 16 predicted proteins | sample IncBWC12MmetaG_FD_160121 | JGI IMG/M metagenome (GOLD analysis project Ga0210394, IMG submission 160121) | Forest soil microbial communities from Barre Woods Harvard Forest LTER site, Petersham, Massachusetts, United States - Inc-BW-C-12-M | ecosystem: Environmental > Terrestrial > Soil >... | reverse complement strand
CAATCTCAAGGAACGGCCCGCCGGCGAACTGATCGCCGAAGTATTGCCGTGGACTTGGATCAGCTTCGCCGTGGCGGTGTGCACCGGCGCCATGCTGTTCTCATCGAACGCCAGCCATTATTGGGGCACGGTGCCGTTTCGCGCAAAAATGCTCCTGCTCGTCTTGGCGGGCCTCAATATGATCGCGTTTCACGCCACCATCTTCCGCTCGGTCGATGTCTGGGGCGGGCAGCGGCAAACGCCGCGGGCGGCGAAAGTCTCCGGCGGAATATCTCTTGCGCTATGGATCGGCGTGGTTACGCTCGGCCGCTGGATCGGCTTCGTCTAGCCGCTTCTTGGGGAGCCCTTCGCTCTCAACCGTCTGCCGGGCGGCCGAGCGCGCCGTGTCCTTGGGTGTCGGCGGCAGCTGCTGCACGTCGAACGAAGTTGCGTTGATCACGGATGGGTCGTCGCGCAACCGCACATACAGCGCACCGCCGGTCGGATGCGGGACAGGCAGAGCAGCCCCCAGAAAGCCGTCCGGAACCTGCACGGGATGAGCAAATTCCCGGTCGTTGGACAATGAGTCGACCAAGTAGAGATTGGTACCCGACAGCTTGCACGCCAGCTCGGGCGTCGAGCAGGCGAGATCTCTCAAGATGGGCAGTCGTACCAGGTTGCCGAGCGGCTGCCAGTCTCCGGGGATGGCCTTGGCCACCACCCGAAAACGCACGGGCCCAAACGCGGAAGCGCCGAACGCCTTCGCCGGGTTGAACGTGGCCACGGCCACCTGACCATTTTCCAGCGTCAGGCCGCCGTTGCCGAAACTCAAAACGGTCGACCACGATTCATCCGTGCCGGCGACCTCGATGGTTTCGTCGCGCGCGAATATCGCAGGCAGCTGCGCGCGCACGGCAAACGTGAGAATGGCGTCCTGCGGCAGCTCACCCTGATCGGTCAGCTGGATGTTGCTCTCCCGGCTCGACGGCGACGGCTGCACGCTCTGGCCGATCAGCGTCACCCGGGGACGCGGGGAATCCACGGTGCCGATCAGCGGCAGCACGCGCCCATCCTTCAGCGTCACCTTCGCCGCGATGCCGCGCTCCTGCTTGAGGCTCGCCGCGGCCTGCGAATCTTGCGCGACCATCGGCAGTTCGTCGCCCGCGCTCCGGGTCAGCTCGCCCGGAACGAAGACCAGGTTTCGAATCGACAGGCTGGCAACCTGGTCGAGGCGGCTGCCTTTCAGAACGCCCTGCGAATCGCCCGCGTGCATGACGAAGCCGTCGAAATGACCCGCCTCCGAAAAAGTCTGTATCGAGATGGGCTGCGGCTCGCTGACGCCATACTGGCTCACCAACAGCGTCATCGCACCGGGGCTGGCTTCCTGAAGCGGCAGCTTCACCTCGAGCTCATTGGGCTTGACGTTCTTCCATTCTGCCTTGAGCTGCTTGCCGGCGGGGTCCTTCAGCATGATGCCATCGACGCAGCTGACACTGTCCGCGCGCAGGTGAACCGTATCCTGCCGGCCGACCACCAGTGCGTCTTCGTCGCCCGCCGCGAGCTCCCATGTCTTCGAGTGCGCATTCATGAGCACGAAGCTTGGGCCCCGGTAGCGCTCGAAGCCCCAAAACCCAAGCAGCGAGGCGTGCACGCTGTCTCCCATCGAAACGGAGTGCAGCGCCGCCGTGTCCACCACGTAGCCCCCCTGCACCGGATCGGCGGTTGCCGGCAAGTCGACGCTCTTGCCGTCGTTGCCGGTCAAGTTCAAGGTCAGGCCGTGCGCATAGGCGGTCGAGAATACCAGCGGCGCTCCGTCCACCGGCAGCACCAGTGCGGTTTTCCCCGCGCAATAGATTTCTTTCGGATTGACCGCATGCAGCGGCGGCAACTGGGGCTGTTCCACGGCCGGAAGCGCCACGACCAGCACCGACTGGGGATTGTGAAAGGACGGCGCCGTGTTGAGCGCGAGCGCGAGCTTGTCGCCGCGCGGAGTGGCGAGTGCAGGAATGTATTGGTATTGCGCGGTACGGAAGGAGTCGAAGATTTTCGCAATGTCGAGAACCGAGGCAATGTAGGGGCTGTAGTATCCGTAGCTCAGCTGCGGCGTATAACTCGCCTCCATCGCCAGATCGCCGCCCGGACCTGAAGTCAATGCCTCGACGATCGATGTGCTATGGCCGTCGTTCAGGATGAGCGTTTCCTGGCCCTGCGATAGACACGGCGCCTGCAATGCGGGCACCCGGTCGAGGCATTTTTCGTCCACTTTGATCGCGAGACTCCGTGCCAGCAGCGGCGCAGACTCCGCCAATTTGGCGGGATCGGCGTCGCTCAGCGCGCGAACCGCCGCAAGATAGCGTTCCAAACGCGAGCGGTCCAAGGCGGCCTGGTTCAAATCCTGCGACGTGCGAACGAACGCGCCGGGTCTTCCCTGCACCGTATTCACCAAGGTTTTAAAATCGCCTCCCGTTTGCGGGGCGAGGAAAACGAGCACCTGCTGCGCTCCTTCCGGCACGGTTACCGTCAAGCCGTCTTCGGCGCATTTACCGGTCCAGGTCTTGCAGGGGAAGAACCAACTCGGCGGCGGGGGATTGGTCGAGCCGCTCAGGAATGCCGTGACCATCAAGTAATGGGTTGATTGGCTGGGCGGCAAGTCAGCCTTGATCCAAATACGGTCGCCCGCGGCCAGATTCGGCACTTCGGACGCGGGCAGCGTCTGCGTCCCCCGCGTGATTTTGACGTCAAGCAGCGGTCCGGCAAGGTCGAACGGCGCGGGGCCGGCCTCGGCCGCCGCCGCTGCAAGGATCGCCAGAATCAGAGCGTAATTTCGCAAATGCATGGGAATCTCGATACCTTAAGGAGCCGTTCAGCTGTGGCTTAGAACGCCTTCGGCCTGCTAAGTTCGGCCATGGCCTCGCGCGGCAGCCGCAGCATCGATTTCTCGCAAGATTCCCTGGTGGTGGCCCGCCGGCTGATCGGGATGACGTTGCTCGTGGACGGCGTCGGCGGAATCATCGTCGAGACCGAAGCCTACGATCGCGAGGATCCGGCGTCGCACACCTTTTCGGGCCCGACGCCGCGCAATGCCGTGATGTTCGGGCCGCCCGGCCGGGCCTACGTTTATCTGTCCTACGGCATCCATTGGTGCTTGAACTTCGTATGCCGCGAAGCCGGCCACGGCGCGGGTGTGTTGATTCGCGCCCTGCAGCCGACCGCCGGCCTCGAGCTGATGAGGCGGCGCCGGCGCCAACAGGATCCGCGTCTGTTGTGTGCGGGGCCCGGCAGACTCGCACAGGCCTTGCGTGTCACCCACGCCATGAACGGCAAGCGAATCGATCGAGCGCCGTTCAGCCTCAGGGCGGCGACGGCGCAAGCCGCTGTCGTGTGCGGACCGCGAATCGGCATCTCGAAGGCGGTCGAGCGGCACTGGCGATTCGGCCTTGCGGGCTCACCCTATGTGAGCCGCCCGTTCCGGCCCCCGTGTTGACCGCGCCAACCCTTTCAGGTATCTCCTTCGCATGAAGGAACTACAACGGGCGCTGTCCGAGATTCACTCCATCCGCAATCAGGTGGCGCGCGGCACGGAATTTCGCGGCTATGGTCCGGCCTCGATCGGCTTGAGCGGGCTGCTGGCGATGCTGGTCGCAGCCGTGCAATCGCAGTGGCTGGCGAATCATGAAAGCTCGCTGACATCGTGGGTTGCCGTGTGGGCGGGCACCGCCGCCGTCTCGATGGCGCTGGCCGGAATCGACACCTTCGCGCGGGCTCGGCGTGTGCATCGGGGGTTTGCCCGCGAGATGGTGCTATCCGCGGTGGAGCAATTTCTGCCCGCCATGATGGTCGGCTTTCTGCTCACCGTCGTGATGCTGAGCGTCGCACCCCGCGAAGGGTGGCTGCTGCCGGGATTGTGGGAATTGATTTTCAGTTTGGGAGTATTTGCCTCCTGCCGCTTCCTGCCGCGGCAAATGTTCGTGGTCGGCGTGTGGTACCTGGGCTCGGGACTATTCTGCCTGGCCGCCGCCAGCACCACGCGGGCCCTGTCACCCTGGATGATGGGCATCCCGTTTGGCGTCGGCCAGCTGCTGGTCGCGGCCGTACTTCAGTTTGGCTACGGGGAACCTCTTGAATAAGCGCACCGCCAAGAAAGGCGCCGCGCCTCGATTCGCGTACGACGGCCTGGATCGCATCATTCACGAGCGCGCACGCTTGAGCGTGCTCACCTCGCTCGTCACCCATTCGAAGGGCTTGCTGTTCGGCGATCTCAAGCAGCTGTGCGCGCTCACCGACGGCAATCTCAACCGGCATTTGCAGGTGCTCGAAGCGGCCAAGTTGATCGCCATCACGAAGGGCGTGCTGAACAACCGGCCGCACACGTCGTGTCGCATCACGGCACTGGGACGCAAGCGCTACGTCGAGTATCTCGCCGTTCTCGAGCAAGTGCTGTTGGACGCCGCGGCGGCGGTACAAACGGAGTTCACTGCCAAAGAAGTGGTATGACCGGGAGCCCGAACCGGCGCGCGCAGTGCCGTTTCCTGATTGTCACCGCCGATGACTTTGGGCTGCACGAAGCCGTCAACGAGGCTGTCGAGCAGGCCAGTCGCAGCGGTGTGCTTACCGCGGCCAGTCTCATGGTTGCGGCCCCCGCCGCTGCGGACGCCGTCCGGCGCGCGCGCGAGCTGCCGGATTTACGCGTGGGTCTGCATCTCGTTCTGGCGGAGGGCCGTGCCATGCTGGCGCCGGACCTCATCCCAGGCCTTGCCGACGCCGCGGGCCGAATGAACGACCGCATGTTCGTCAATGGCGTGCGCTTCTTCGCATCGCCCCGCCTGCGCCGTCAGCTCGAAGCGGAAATCCGTGCGCAATTCTCGGCGTTCGCGCGCACCGGGCTCAAGCTCGACCACGTCAATGTTCACAAGCATTTCCATCTGCATCCGACCCTGCTGGAGATGCTGCTGCGTATCGGCCGTGAATTCGCCGTACCTGCGGTGCGGGTCCCCGATGAGCCCCTCTGGTTTGCGGCAGGCGGCGGCAACTGGTTCGCCGGCTTCAATGCGGTATTGCTCGCGCCCTGGATAGCGCTCATGAAGCGTCGTTTGCACGCGGCGCACATGCCCCACAATGACCGCCTGTTTGGCGTCGCCGCCAGCGGTGCCATGGATGAAGCGAAGCTGCTGACGATTCTCGAGCGGCTGCCGCCGGGGATCAGCGAAATCTACCTGCATCCGGCAGTGCAATCCGGACCCGTCATTGCGGAGTCGATGACCCGATATCGCCATGCGGATGAACTCTCCGCGCTGCTGAGTCCCCGCGTTCGCGCAGCCATCGCGGCGGGCGGATTCGGCTATGGCGGCTACACCGACCTCAGGCGCGCGCCCCGAGGCTCATAGAACCAAACCGGCTGCCTAGGGAGCTACCGCTCGCTGTAGAAATTCCGTGAGCGCGCCCCGGCCGTCTTCCCACACGGTAAACGGCGTATCGAGCGATTCCTGCGGCATCCGCACCGTTAGCTCACGGCTGTCGGCGATGTAATGCAGCATGGCGGAATCGACACGGTAGGCGCGGTAGACCAGATCGCCGTGCTCCGGCACATGCAGCGCCTGGCGCTTCGCGAGGCTGGTGGGCGGCCGCTCCAAAGGATGCAAATCGATGGTGCGGCCGTCGGCGAGGATCTTGATCTCGCCTTCATCCGGACCCGGCGGCGACGACATGCGCCGGTCCACCGTCGACCAGCGGTAGAGCAGCAAGTATTGGGTGTACTGACCGGAGCGGTCATCTTCGACCGCCACCAGCGTCGCGTAATCGCGGGCATGGGCGGAGACGTCCGAGCGGTCGCGCGCAAACACCAGCGGCTTCGATACCACCAGCAAAGTGCTGCCGCTTTCCTCATCGAAGATCTCCGTCGAGTTCGCCTTCGACGGCGGCCCGTGCGGCGGCTGGGTTGCGCACGACGTCAGCGGCGCCAGCGCCGTCAGCGCCAACAGCAAGGCCACGCGGATATACATCCTAGAATCGTACCCGGTACGCCACCGTCACGTACAAGGAACGTTGATCGACGGAGGTGGTCGTGGCCTGGCCGGTGAGGGTTTGCAGTTGCTGCAGAGCCTGTAGGTTCTGCAGCTGGTAGCCGGCGATGAATTCGAAGACCGAGATACGGTTGGTCCAGTCGGCCCGGACCTGCGGCAAATAGAGCATTTGCTTACCGCCGAGCGTGGGGTCATCCAATCGCTCGACGCTCAAGCGCGGTCCCATGCGCCAATTGCCGGTCACCACGAAGCGCGCGTCCCACGATAAGGTGGTGCTGCGGGCTTCGGGAGAATTATCGTAGCGAGCGCTGAAAATGTGCAAATCGTTCGCCTGCACCAGGCTCGAGCCGGAGAATTGCACCGTGGCGTTCTTGTCGAGTCCGGTGGACTGGGTTGCCGCGACCGCCGGAATACCCGGAAAAACCCCCATGGCGCCGATGAGCGGGGAGGCCGGGGTGCCGCTCAGCTCGAAAGCGCCCAGGTCGGCCATGAACTGCCAACGTTCACCGATGGGACGGCTCGCCGACACGACGAAGGTGTTGCTGGTCGCGGTACGGTCCAGCGCCAGCTGCCTGAGTTGCGAGGGGGTCAGCGGGGGCGTCGTCAGGTTTTCGAGCGAATTCAGGTCTAACGCCGTTTGGCCGATCAGAGCGTTGTTGAGCTCTAGCAAGGGGCTGCGGCGATGGTCGGCATCGAAGCTCAGCACCCAGTACTGGCCCACCTTGGCATTGCCGATCAGGGTCGCCGAGTTGAGCTGCTGGAAGGCGATGTCGTAGTCGATCAGCGCGACCGCCGTGCGTCCCGCCACCGAGTAGCGCGTCTGGAAGCCGATCGAGCGGCGATCCGTCTGGCCTTCGTTGGTCTGATCGAAGAAATAGGCGTCGAAAACGAAGGCCTGATGGAATGGATCGAACTCCGCGGTGACCGTGCCGAATTTCTCATGACTCGAGACCGCCGAATAGCTGGTGTAGGCCGGCAGGCCGGCGGCGCCGCTCACCGACCACTTGGGGCTCACCTGGTAGCCGACGAATAGTCCGTCAAACAGCCCGACGATGCCTTGACTCGCGAGCGATTGCCGGCCGACTCGGGCCGTCACGCCAAAGACGCGGTCGGTGAGCTCCGCATACGCCGCAGTGGTGCGGTCTTGGCTGCCGCCAAAGGCGTTGGTCAGGTTGTGGGTGTAGCCCCCATCCAGACGGGCGGTGAAGTCGTAGCGCTCGCCGCGGTCGCGCAGCAGCAGATCGCCGTAGACCAAGCCGGAGCTGATCGAGTTGGTGGTGGTCGTCGTGCCGGCGGATGTCGTCTGGTCCTTGCCGTATTGATAGCTCACCGCCGCGCTGCCGGCCATGGTCCAGCGGTTGGCCGCGGCGCCTCCGAACTCGCCCGGGGACTTGGGCGATAGCGAAGCCGCAGCCAGGGCTTGCAGCCGGCCGCGTACGCGCGCCGCCCCCGCGGTGTCCGGATAGCGGCGCAGGTATTCTTCGTATTCCGCCTTGGCCTGTGCCAGCTGACCGGCACGCTCACGCACCAAGCCCATCAGTTCCTGGGCTTCGGCGCGCGCCGGATATTCGGGCTGGCGCAGCAGCCGGTTCAGCAAATCGATGGCCTCGGGGAACTTGTGTTTTTCCAGGGCGACGCGCGCATCGCGCAGGATTTGTGCACGCTGCTCATCCGGCAGCGGCGGATCCGTCGGTCCGTTGCTCATCGTCGACGCCACGCCGGCGTGTTCCACCGCCGACAGGTCGGTCTGCTCATCATTCACGGCAAGCCAGGCGCGCGGGTAGCTGGTCTGGGCGATTTTCAGCACGCGCTCGGCCTCCTTGCGCGTCGTGAATGGCCCCGCCCGCAGGCGGTACCAGTGCTGATCCTCGATGTCGGTTTCCGACACGAAGGCCTGCGTTTGCAGGCTGGCGGCGGCCGCCTCGACCGTCTCGTGCGGATACTTGGTAGTCGAGGAATCGAGGTTGATGGAGTAGCCGAGAGGAGCCTCGGCTTCGGACACGAGCACGCTGCCTTTGCGCTTATTGGTATTGAGTAAGCGCACGCGCAGGCCGAGCCCGGAGGCGGTGGGCGCCATCACGAAATCCAGGGGCCGCGACCAGGTGAGCTCGAGCGTGATTTCGCCGGGAACGATGGAATCGACGCGCGCGCCGGTGACCAGTTGCCCGCCGCCGCCGACCAGCGGCAGCTCGGGCGGCAGCGAACTGAACTGCGTGCCGCAATCCGGTCCGAGCCGCAGCGTGATCGTGGTGCCGGTGCCGTGGCTCACGGGCGTATTGGCGACGTAGCGCGCGGAGCAGGCGAATTGAACCGAGATGTCGGTGTGATCCTCGGCCTCTTGGGTGTCTATGAGCTGGACGATGGGTCCGATCTGCAGGATGGACCCTGGGGCGGCCGAGGCGCTCATGCTGAAGGCCGCGACCCCGATCAAAAACGCCATCCAATGCAGCAGCGACGGCTGCCAAAGCAGACCTCCGCGCTTCACATCCACCTCACTTGGCAGGACCAGTGGTCGCGGCGTGCGGGCGCGATAGCAAGGGCCGCAGCGGGGCCGGGGGCGTCGTGGTGGTCCAACTCAAGGTGTTGTGGCAGACCCCGCAATCCTGCGTGGTGCTCGGGTGCTGGGCTTGCTTGCCGGTGGCGGTGACGCCGTTATGGCAGCTCTGGCAGGTCGCGTTGATACCGAGATGATTGAAAGTCGCTGCGGCCCACGTGATCGTGCCGTGGCAGACGCCGCAATCCTGCGTGGTCGGCACGTGCCGTACCGGCTTGCCGGATGCCGACACCCCATTGTGGCAGCTGACGCAGCTGGCTGTGACGCCTTGGTGATCGAAGCGCGCGGGCAGCCAGGCTGCCGTCGTGTGGCAGTTCTCGCAGGTGTTGTTGCTCGCGATGTGGGTCGGCCCTTTGCCCTGCGCGAGCACGCCGTTGTGGCAGCTCACACAATTGCTCGTCACACCGGCGTGGGACGGCGCCGCTGTGCCTGCGCCGAGCAGGGAGGCCGCGCTAGCCGGCGCAGCCGCCGTGGCAGTGCCCCCGCCAATCAATGGAGCTGCGCTCACGACGCCGCCGGACGCGGTCAAGAGCGGTGTGGTCACGCGGGATGCGCTTTGCGCCGCTGGAGTGACCACGGTCCCGATGGTGCTGCGGGACGCCGTCGCCGCCGCCGCAACGGTGCGCGTCGCAGCGCCGCCGCCCCAATTGTTCGGGCTGTGGCAGCCGCTGCAATCCTTACCGACGTGGTGGTTGTTCGGCCGCGTGGTGAGGTTGGTAACGCCATAGAAACTCAAGCCCGTCTCGTGGCACGCGTCGCAGGTCTTGCCGATCACCGCGAACATCAGCGTGTGCTTGGCCGACGTCATGGTGGTGCCGCTGAACGCGGTAAAGGTCGTGGCCGAGTGGCAGTCCTCGCAGGGCGTCGCGCCCGAGGGAATGTGGTTGGCGACCATCGGTTTCGGCGGATCGTTATTGTTGTAGAACGACAGCTGAGTCTGGCCGTGACAGGTGATACAGCCGCTGGTGATGCCCGTGTGGAGTATGGCATTCGACGCCATGGTCGTGTAGTTGGCCGGCGCCGCGGTGTGACAGACCAAACAGGTCGCCGTGCCCGGAGTCGGCATGTGGCCCGCGGGCAGCGACCCGCTGTTCCAGTTCGCGGTGGTGTGGCAGCCGCCGCAATCTCCGGTCGCCATGGTGCCGCTGTTGTGGTCGGCCGGTCGCAGCTGCAGCGCCGGACTCGCCGCACCCATGTACAGGCTGCCCGCCGCCGACGCGTGGCAGGTGTCGCAGGTGGTGGAGACGAAGGCGTGGGTGGCCTGCGTCATGTTCATCGGTCCGAAGGTGCCGGCGGCGTAGGTGGTCGACTTGTGACAGGAACTGCAATCCGTGCCCGACAGATACGGGATGTGCGCGGGCGAGAGCACGTTGTCCTTGACCACCATGTCATTGTTGTAGAACGACAGCTGCGTGCCGGCGCCGTGGCACTGCGAGCAATTGCCGGTGATGCCGGTGTGCAAGACCGAATTCGCCGCGAATACCTTGTAATTCGCCGGTGAGGACGTGTGGCAGGTGAGACAGGCCTGGTTGCCCGGATTCGGCATATGGCCCGCCGGCAACGCGGTGCTGTTCCAGTTCGCCGTGGTGTGGCAACCGCTGCAATCGCCGGTCAGCATGGTTCCAGACGTGTGATCCGCGGGACGCAGCTGCAACGTCGGACTGGCCGCACCGATGTAGAAGGATACGGTGGCGGTGCCATGGCAGGTATCGCAGGTCGTCGACACGAAGGCATGGGTGGCCTGCGTCATGTTCATGGGCCCGAAGGTGCCGGCGGCGTACGTCGTGGACTTATGGCAGGAGCTGCAGTCCGTGCCGGCCGCGTACGGGATGTGCGGCGGCGACAGGATGCCGTCCTTCGGCGTGAAGTTGTTGTACCACGTGAGCGCGGTCGTGCCGCCGTGGCACTGGCTGCAATTACTGCTGATGCCCGTGTGCAGCACCGAGTTCGCTGCCAAGGTTGCGACCGTGTAATCCGCCGGCGCCGTGGTGGGGCAGACCGTGCAGGCCTGGTTGGCCGGATTCGGCATGTGGCCGGTGGGCAGCGAGTTGCTGTTCCAGTTCGCCGTGGTGTGGCACTGGCTGCAGTCGTTCGGCGCCACTTGATTGCCCGAGGTGTGATCGGCGGGGCGCCCTTGCAGCGCGGGGCTGGCCGCGCCCATGTAGAAGGAGAGCCCCGCCTCATGGCAGGTGTCGCAGGTGCCCGGCACGAAGGCGTGCTTGGCCTGTGTCATGTTCATGGGCCCGAACGTGCCGACGGCGTAGGTGCTCGACGAGTGGCAAGAGCTGCAGTCGGTGCCGGCAATATAGGGGATGTGCGACGGCGCGAGGACGCTGTCCTTGATCACCATGTCATTGTTGTAGAACGACAGCTGGGTGCCGGCGCCGTGGCACTGCCCGCAGTTGCCGGTGATGCCGGTGTGCAAGACCGAATTGGCGGCGAATACCTTGTAATTCGTCGGCGCGGACGTGTGGCAGATGTTGCAGGTCTGTGTGCCCGGCGTCGGCATGTGGCCCGCGGGCAGCGTCGTGCTGTTCCAGTTGGCCGTGGTGTGGCAGACGCTGCAGTCGGCCGGAGCCGCCAAGCTGCCGGTGTGATCGGCAGGACGTCCCTGCAGTGCCGGACTGGCGGCGCCCATGTAGAAGCTCAAGCCAGCCTCGTGACAAGTCTTGCAGGCCATGGTCGACACATTCGTGTGCGTGGCCTGCGTCATGTTCATCGGGCCAAAGCCGCCCGTGACGTAGTTGGCCGTATGGCAGGCGCTGCAGTCGTTATTTGTAAACGATGGAATATGCGCCGGGGAGAGCGACGCGGCCGCCTTGATCGTCATGTCATTAGCTGTGAACGATAGTTGCGTCGCGCCGCCATGACATTGGTTGCAACCCGTGCTGATGCCCGTGTGCAATACCGGGATGCTGGCGAAGGGCGTTTTGTAGTTGCTCGGTGCCCCTAGGTGGCAAACGGTACAGGCTTGGTTTCCCGGGTTCGGCATATGGCCGGTGGGGAGCACTCCGGCATTGAGCCAGGTGGTGGTGTTGTGACATCCAGAGCAGTCGCCGGCCACTCGTTGCGGGAAGGAGATGCTGTTAGGGGGCGTGGTGTGGTCCGTCGGCCTGCCTTGCAATGCCGGCGTCGACGCACCGAGATAGAAGGTGAGACCGGCCTCATGGCAGGTATCGCAGGTCGTCGGCACGAAGGCGTGCTTCGCAGCGCTCATATTGGTCGGACCGAAACCGCCCGTGACGTAGTTCGAAGCGTGGCAGGAGCTGCAGTCGGCACCGGTCAGGTACGGGATATGCACGGGCGACAACACCGCCGCCTTGATGGGGTCGTTGTTGTTGTAGAAGGTCAGCGCTCCCGCGGGACTGCCGTGGCATTGGCCGCAATTGCCGGTGATGCCTGTGTGCAATACCGTAATACTCGCCAGCGTCGCGTAGCCGGCTGAAGTGCTGAGATCACCCGTGTGGCAAGTTGCGCAGCTCTGGGCGCCGGGGTTCGGCATGTGCCCGGCGGGCAGCGCGGTGGTGTTCCAGTTGGCCGTCGTGTGGCAGCCGCTGCAATCTGCCGGAGCCGCCAAGGTACCGGTGTGATCGGCAGGACGCCCCTGCAGCGCCGGCGTCGACGCGCCCATGTAGAAAGCGAGCCCGGCCTCGTGGCAGGTGTTGCAGGCCGCCGGCACGAAGGCGTGCTTGGCCGCAGTCATACCCGTGGGACCAAATCCACCGGTCACATAATTGGTCGCGTGACAGGAACTGCAGTCGGTACCCGACAGGTACGGGATGTGCACGGGTGTGAGCACCGCCGCCTTCGGGTTGTCGTTGTTGTTGTAGAAGGTCAGCGCCCCCGACGGGCTGCCGTGACACTGCGCGCAGTTCCCGGTGATGCCGGTATGCAGCACGGCAACGCTGCCGAGCGTCGCATAGCTTGCGAACGTGCCGTTGATCGCCGTGTGGCAGACCGCGCAAGCCTGAGCAGCGGGATTCGGCATATGGCCGATGGGGAGCGTGTTGCTGGCCCAGTTGGTGGTGTTGTGGCACAGCGAACAGTCGCCGGTCTTTTGCTGCGCATCGCCGCTCGCCACGTGATCGGCGGGCCGCCCCTGCAGCGCCGGCGTCGAGGCACCAATGTAAAAAGTCAACCCAGCCTCGTGGCAGGTGGCGCAAACCGCGGGCACGAAGGCGTGCTTGGCGGCGCTCATGTTCGTGGGGCCGAAGCCGCCCGTCACGTAGTTGGCTGCGTGACAGGAGCTGCAGTCGCTGCCCGCCGTATAGGGAATGTGCGCCGGCGTCAGGATGCCGTCCTTGGGCGTGAAATTGTTGGCCCAGGTCAGCGCACTGAAGCCGCCGTGGCACGTAGCGCAGCCGCCGTTGACGCCGGTATGCAGCACGGAGACCGCAGCCAGCGTCGCGACCGTGTAGTCCGTCGGTGCGGTGGTATGGCAGACCGTGCACGCGGCATTGCCCGGGTTCGGCATATGGCCCGCCGGCAGCATGTTGCTGTTCCAGTTGGCCGTGGTGTGGCAGACGCTGCAGTCGCTGGTCAGCATGGTGCCGGAACTGTGATCGGCCGGGCGCCCTTGCAGCGCGGGGGTCGCCGCACCCATGTAGAACGAGAGTCCCTTTTCATGGCAGGTGTCGCACGCCGGCGGCGTGAAGGCGTGCTTGGCCTGAGTCATGATCATCGGCCCGAAGGTTCCGACCGCGTAAGTGCTCGACGAGTGGCAGGAGCTGCAGTCGGTACCGGAAAGGTAGGGAATATGCGCGGGCGTGAGCAGCGCATCCTTGGGCGTGAAATTATTCGCCCAGGTGAGGGCGGTCACGTTGTTGCCGTGGCATAGACCGCAGTTGCCGCTGACGCCCTGGTGCAGCACCGAATTCGCCGCCAGCGTCGCCGGTGTGTAGTCGCTCGGCGCTTTCGTGTGGCACGTCAGGCAGGCGAGGTTGCTGGGATTGGGCATGTGCCCGACCGGCAAGGTGCTGCTGGTCCAGTCGGTGGTGGTGTGGCACTTCGAACAGTCGCCGCTGACCATGCTCGGATCACCGCTGTTGATGTGATCGGCGGGCCGCAGCTGCAGCGGCGTGCCGGTGCCCACGTAGAAGCTCTTGCCGGTGTCGTGGCACGTATCGCAGGTCGAGGACACAAACGTGTGCGTCTTGGGGCTCATCGCCGTCGCCGGACCGAAGCCGCCGGCCTGGTAGGCCTTGTTGTGGCAGGCGCTGCAATCGGTGCCGGCGAGGATCGGGATGTGCGGCGGCGCGAGCGGCGTCTTCTTGGTGGGCGATACGCCGCTGATCGACATGGGAATGTACGGGGCAGGGACGCCCGCGAAGGTCTCGCCGCCGTGGCATAGCGTGCAATTCGCGACGTTCAATCCGGTGTGCAGCACCGGGATGCTCGCGGCCAGCACCGTCCAGGTTTCCGCCGTCGGCGTGTTGCCGTGGCAAACGCCGCAGTCAATTGTCGAGGGAATCGGCGGAACGTGGTTCGACGGCTGGCCGCTGACGAAGCCCGTCGATATCTTGACGGTACCGCTGTGACAAGTCTGGCACGTCGTCACCGTCATCTGCGTATGGTCGAAGCCCGACGGCACCCAACTCGGCATCGCGGTGCCGATGCCGGTCGTATGGCAGTTCTCGCACAGATTGGTCGTGGGCATGTGACTGCCCTGTTTGCCCACCGCTTTAACGCCGTTGTGACAGCTCACGCAGCCCGATTTGATGCCCGTGTGATTGAAGGCGGAGCCCAGCCACGTGGTAGTCAGGTGGCAATCGCCGCACTCGAGACTCGTCGCGACGTGGCCCGGATTCTTGCCCGTGGCCTGCACGCCGTTGTGGCAGATGATGCAGAAGCCGGATACCGCGAGCGGAATCTGCGTGTGATCGACCGCCTTGGGCGGATTCCAGCTCATCACCGTATGACAGGCTTCGCATTCCTGGCTGGTCGGCGGGTGGGTCGGTCCTTCGCCCTGGGCGATCGTGCCATTGTGGCAGCTGACGCAACTGCCCATCACCTCGGCGTGATCGAAATGAATGTCGGGCCGGAACGACGTCGTGTCGTGGCAGGCCGCGCAATTGTTCGTGCTCATGATATGCGTGGCCGTCTTCGGCGTCGCATTGAACGTCGAACCCGTGATGTGGCAGATGCCGCAGTTGCGCGGGGTCCCCTTGAAGATTGCGTTCAGGTGGCACGACTCGCACGGTAGATCGCGATGCACGCCATCGAGCTCGAAGCCGGTCGACAGGTGATCGAAGGGCACCGTGATCGGCGGCGCGCCGGCCGCTGCACTCTCGAGCGCCGGCGCCAGGGTCAAGAAAGCCGTGGCCAGCAGCGCGGCGATCCATCCTAATGTGCGTCGCAATGTCATCTATTGAATCCGAGCGCCTTTCCAGGAATAGACCGTATGGCAGCGATCGCAGCTCTCACCGTATTCGCCCAGATGCCGGTCATCCTTGCGGTGACAGCTGCCGCACAGCGGCGAGGTCTTCACTGAACCCGGCGGCTCGTGATGACAATCCGCGCATTGCAGCTTGGCGTGGGCGCCGAGCAGCGCAAAGTGATCGACAGTGTCCTTCGCATGATCGAACGTCCACAGCGGCCAGCCATTGGGTGAATGGCAGGTCTCGCATTTCTTGCCGAGGCCGCCTTTGTGCACGTCATCGTGCGTATGGCAGTCGACGCAGGTCAGCGGCGCCTTGTTGAAGGCCAGCGTCGCGTGGCACTGCGCGCAGCTCACCACCCGATGCAGCCCGAGCAGGGGGAAATCGGTCAGGTCGTGATCGAACACGATCTCGGAGCGCCAGGTTTCCTGCCCGTGGCAGGTTTCGCAGCCTTCTTTAAGCTTGCCGCCGTGCGGGTCCTCGCTGCGGTGGCAGCCCGCGCAGTCCTTCGCCAGCTTTTGGGTCGCGATCGTAGCGGTGTGACAGGCGTAGCAATCGATCTTGGCGTGCGCGCCCACCAGCGGAAATTTGTGCCGCCCGGTATGGTCGTAGTCCTTGACTTGCCAATGGTCGTTGTCGTGGCAGTCCTCGCATTTCTTGCCGAATCGCGCCGCGTGCGCGTCATCGGCCTGATGGCAGCCGTTGCAGTCCTTCGGAATCTTGTCCTTGTAGTTGCCGCTGCGGTGGCAGGCGACGCAGTTGATCTCGTCGTGCACGCCGAGCAGTGCGTAGTTCGTCTCCTTGAGATGATCGAACTTCGCGGTCTTCCATTCCTTGGTCACGTGGCACTTGCCGCAGTCATCGCCGCGCGAGCCGCGATGTTCGTCGTCGGTCTTGTGGCAGCCGACGCAGGTCTTGGGCGTCTGCTTGTAATGACCGCCGACGTGGCACGCATCGCACGTCACCGTCAGGTGCGTGCCCGTCAATTTAAAGTCCGTCTTGTCATGATCGAATTTGCCGCCGGTCCAGGTCAGCGAGCTGTGGCACTCGCCGCACGACTGCGTGAACTGTTCGTGATGAACGTCGTCCTTCTTGTGGCAGCCCACGCAAGCCACCGGCGCCTTGCGCCAAAGTTGGCCCTTCTTGTGGCAGCTTTCGCAGTCGAGCGCGGCATGCGCTCCTTCGAGCGCGAAGTCGGTGAGGCGGTGATCGAATTGCGCGCGGCTCAGCTGCACGATGTCGGCGCCCCGGCCCTTGTGCTCCGTGTGGCACGCCTTGCATTCGCCGACGCCCGCGTTGGTCATCCGACCGTGATAGCGCTGGTGCACCTGCAAGTCCTCGGCGATATCTTTGTGACAATCGACGCATAGCGAGGTCTGGGTGCGGACGTTCGAGCGGTCGTGGCAATTGGTGCAAGTCTCTTCCTGTTTGATGTGCGCCTGCGTCACCTTGCCGGGCATCAACAGCGTTTCCGGGTTGGCGGCCCAAGAAGGTCGCGCTGTGGCCCCGAAAAGTGCTGCAAGGAGCGACATGGCCAGTAAGACCCTTAGGGGACGACGCACGGCGGCCCAGGAAAATCCACCGCGCCCGCGACTAGCCAAAATGCAGCGCTGCCCGTCAACTTCATTGCGCTCACCTTCCCATGACCGATGGCTTCGTTTCTATCGATTCTTTGTCCCGCAGAGTATAGAGCGCACCTGAACCCAAGTCAGGCCGTCGGCAATGCGAGACATTTTCAACGATCAGTCAATACACGTTGATCGCGACGACGTGAACGATGCCGGCGATCAGCAGCATGAAAAACAGCGGGATGTGCAGCACGTGCCAAAAGGAGAACAGGCGCGCATACAGTTTGTATTCGGTCATGCGCCGGCCGGCATCCAAGCGCCGATAGGCGTATTGGCGGGCGACCTCGCCGAGACGGGTCGCATGCCGCGCGACGATGAGCGATTCGTTCCTGCGCGCCTTGAAGACCGCCTCCCTGACTTCGCGGCGCACAATCCAGCGCGCGACACTCATGCGCACGGCGCCCGTGCTCAAGTGCAAGAACCGGGCAATGCTGCCCTTCGGCGGCAGTATCAGCCTGCGTTCCACCCGATCGATTCCATCCAGCAGGCCCGGCAAGAACGCGATCGAGGTGGTTTGCAAGCGCAGCCGCTCGCCGACCGTCTTCAATTGATCGAGCGTGTCCTCGTGGCCTTCCAGGCGCGCGTGCAGCCGCGTGTAGATGTAGCGGCCGATGACGCCGCTGGCGGCGACCAGCAGCATGCTGAACAGCGCCACGTTGCTATTGGTCGCGCCGAGACTGAAGTTGGCGTGGAACAGTATCAGGATGGGACCGACCACGCCCAGGACCATGTGAAACTCAAACCAGGCGGGAATGCTGCCCATCCAGCGCAGCCAGCGGTAGCGCTTGCGCGCCGAGTAGAGCAGCAGCAGCAGCATCAGCGAACCGCCGATGATTCCCAGCCAATAGCCGACGCCGCGCTGCGGCGTGATGTAGCGCTCGACGTGCGCATGCATGCCCCAAAAGATCACCGTCGCGACCACGAGGGTCCAGATCAGCGGCCAATGCAGACGGGGCGCCTTGGGCGGCGCGACGCTCGTCGCGTGCAGTTTCGCGGCTACGGTGTTCATGTGATGACACGGTCGATCAATATCTTGAGCGGCTGATGGTCGGCCGGATTGATCACCCCGGTGGTCCCCTGCAGATCGCCGCTGGCGGGCAATGGCTGACCTTTCTGCGAGATGCGCGCTTCGATCGTCACGCGACCCGCGTTCGACAGATTCCGCCCGGGCAACATCGACTGCGAATCATCCAACGTGAACTTCAAAGGCCAGTTGCCGACGCTGCCGCGAAGCACGGCCACCGGAACCCCCGGCGCGTCGACGGATTTGGCCACGATGAACAGCGTCTCGCCGGCGGCGGCTTTGGCTTGCAAAGCCGGCGCCAACATGATCTCGCCGCTGACCGCGGTGCCCGAGGCGGCCGGCGCAGCGGCGGCCATCGGAGCGGGCGATGCCATGGGAGATGCCATGGGAGCGGCTGACGCCATCGGAGCGGCCACCGGTCCCGATGCATCGGAATCCGTCGGCACCGGCGGCAACTTGTGTGCGCGCGCCTGCGCCGCGTCCGCGGGACGTCCCAAAAATTCAAATGATTTCGCCAGCAATTCCCAGTCGCCGTCCGTTCCGCCGCTCTTGGCCAGCCGCGACTCGAGACTCGCAATCGCGCTGTTCATCGAGCCCGCGGCGGAATTTGGCGCCGCGCCGCCCGACGCGCCGGCATCACCGGATGCGCCGGTCGCGCTCGCGAACACTTTGGCCGCATCGCCGAACGCGCTGGCCGAGGTTGCATTGGGTGCGCCGGCCGGCGTCGCCGACTGTGCCGTCATCGGCGGACTTGCCAGCCAATGATGCACGCCGAACGTCGCGGCGACGATGAGAATTGCCGCCAACGAAGCCTGCCACGGGAGCGCCGGCAGCGCCGCGAAACGCGGCAATCGGCGCAGCCGCGGCAGCACCAGGATGAGCGCGGCCAGCGTCGTCAGGGAACCGGCCAAGAACCAAAATAACGGCATCAAAAACTCCGTAAACACGCTGTACGCCCTACTGTCGGGACGTCCCCTTGCAGCGCGCTTTTGCTCTTAGGGCGGGATTGTAATACCCAACGTTTAGAGGAATACAATGTGTGTAAAACGCGACACTTTCGCTATTTAGGGCAAGTGAGGAAACTCTCGGATTCCAAAGTCATCGCCCTTTCAACGGGTTGACATAATTCGGCAATTTGTAGGGTTTACAAAGAATGGTTTTATGACGGAATTCTGGTCGCTCGCCGTATATATTGTGCCGCTGGTGGTGATCACCGCCCTCTATGGACTGCGTCAGCGGCGCATTCACGCGCGGCACAGCCAAGTCCTCGAGGACACGGTCGCATCGGGCATGACCGAGCCCGCGTCGCTGCATCCGCTGATCGACGAAAGCAAGTGCCTGGGCTGCGGAGCTTGCGTGACGGCGTGTCCGGAAACGTCGCACCACGACGTGCTTGGCCTCATCAACGGCAAGGCGGTGTTGATCGGCCCGACCGAATGCATCGGCCACGGTGCGTGCAAGACCGCCTGCCCATTCGATGCGATCACCCTGGTGTTCGGCACCGAGCGGCGCGGTCTGGACATTCCGGTGCTCAAGCCGAATTTCGAGTCCAATGTGCCGGGCATCTACGTGGCCGGCGAGCTCGGCGGCATGGGCCTGATCAAGAACGCGCTCACGCAGGGTCAGCAGGCATTGGAGGCGATCGCCAAGGCGGCAGTGAAGCGCCCGGGCGCGCTCGACGTGCTGATCGTCGGCGCGGGCCCCGCAGGTCTCGCCGCATCGCTCGCCGCCAAGAAAATGGGCCTCTCCTATCAGACCGTCGAACAGGACGCGCTCGGCGGCGCCGTGTTCCAGTATCCGCGCGGCAAGCTGGTGATGACGGCTCCCGTGGAGTTACCCATCGTCGGCAAAGTGCACTTCCGCAATACCACCAAGGAAGAGTTGCTGAAATTCTGGACCCAGGCGTGCAACGGCAACGGCCTCAACATCCGCTACTCGGAACGTGTGGAAAAAATGGAAAAAAAGGACGGGGCATTTCACGTCAAAACCAGCACCCAGCAATTCGCCGCGTCGGCAGTGCTGCTCGGGATCGGCCGGCGCGGCACGCCGCGCAAGCTCGGTGTGCCGGGCGAAGAACTCTCCAAGGTGGTTTATCGGCTCATCGATCCCGAACAATATCGCGGTCAGAAGGTCATCGTGGTCGGCGGCGGCGACAGCGCGCTCGAAGCCGCGGCCAGCATCGCCGAGCTCGGCGACACCGAAGTTTGGCTCTCGTACCGCGGTGAAGCGTTCCAGCGCGCCAAGCAGCGCAATCGCCAGCGCGTCGACGCGGCGAGCGCCAGCGGCCAGCTCAAGGTGCTGCTCAATTCCCAGATCCGTGAAATTCGACCCGAGGAAGTGATCTTGAAGCAATCCGGCAAGGAGATGACGCTGCGCAACGACGCGGTGATCGTCAGCGCCGGCGGCATTCTGCCGAACGATTTTCTGAAATCGATCGGCATCGAAGTCGAGACTAAGTTCGGCACCGCATGATGCAGCCGCTCCGAATGTCGACCTTGCATCCCGCCGCCGCGCTGCTCGCCGCTCTGTGCTGTGCCATGAGCCTGTCCGCGGCCGCCGCTCAGCCCAAGCGCGTGGCACCCAAGGATCCTTTGGAACCCGCGCGCGCAGCACTGCGTACCCTGCAGTTCGACAAGGCGATCACGCTGCTCGGCACCGCCGGCGACGCCGGCAACGCCGACGCCCAGTATCTGCTCGGGCTCATGTACTTGAACGGCGTAGGAGTCGTGGCTGATTCGACCCGCGGTCGCACGCTGCTGCAGAGCGCCGCTGAACACGGACAGGGTGCGGCGGCCTATGTGCTTGCCGGTGAATTGGCGCGCGACCGCGACGCCAAGCCAGAATTGGCGCGGCAATGGCTGGAGCGCTCGGCGAAGATCGGCTATTACCGCGCGGTCGAGGCGTTGAAATCCGGGCGGCCGCTGCTCGATCGCGAGTCGGTGGGGGCCTCCGATCCCACGCTGCTCACGCCGTGGGTGATCGACTGCGTGCGCAAGAACGATGCGGCCGAACTGCGTCGGCTCGGCCCAGTGACTGCGTCGGTGCGCGATGAATTCGGCCGCGGTGCCCTGTCGCATGCGGCGGCAGCCGGCACGCTCGCCGCCGCCACGGTGCTGTTGGAATTGGGCGCCGACGTACGCGCCGTCGATCAAGCCGGAACCACGGCGCTGATGCTTGCCGCCGCAGGATCGGATCCCTCGATGGTCGATCTGTTGCTGCAGCATGGGGCCGATCCGCAATCGGTGGATGCTGAGCAGCGCACTGCGCTGTTCTATGCGGCCCGCGCCAATCGCGCGGCCAATGTCGGCGTGCTGCATCGCGCCGGCGCGCTGCTCGATGCGAAGGACACGCGCGGCTACAACCCGCTCGATGCGGCGCTCGTCGTCGGTGCCGACGAGGCCGCCGCGCAGCTGCGCTCGGTGGGTCTGCGCGCGAACCGGGTCACGATCGATCCCGGGCGGCAGAGCGGCAAGTTCGATGCGGCGCACCCGGGTGACATTTATCGGGGCTGGCCGCCGCTGGCGCTCGCCGTGTCCCGCAACGACGCGACGGCCGCGCAGCAGCTGCTGGCGGCGGGCGGCGACGCCAATCTGCGGCTGCCGCAGGGCGATTCGCTGCTCCAGGTCGCTGCCGATGCGCATGCCATACAGGCGCTGGCGCTGCTGCTGACTCGCGGCGCCGACGCGCTCGTTCCCGATCACTCGGGCCATACGGCACTGTGGCTCGCCGCGACGCGCAACGACGTCGAAGTGGTCAAGGCGCTGCTCGCAGGCGGCGTGCCGCCCGATGCGCGCGCAGCCGCTGAACAGACCCCGCTGCTCGCCGCGCTGCGCGCAACCCATCCGGACGTGGCGCAGATGCTGCTTGCCGCCGGCGCAAATGCGGAAGCCACCGACGCGCAGGGCCGCACGCCGCTGATGCTGGCGTGCGCCGGCGGCGAAGCGGGACTCGTAAAATTGCTGCTCGAGCGCCGCGTGAAAACCGACACTGAGGATCATGATCGGCGCACGGCGATCTTGTACGCAGCCGCCTTCGGCTCGCGCGCCGAGGTGGAACTGCTGCTGGCTGCCGGCGCAAATCCGAAGGTGGCCGATGCACGCGGCAGCATGGCGCTGCACGCCGCCGCCGCTCAGGCAAATGCCGATGTGCTCATCCCGCTGCTGGCGGCCGACCTCACGGTCAATCGACGCAACGCCGGCGGCGAGACTCCGCTGATGATCGCGGCCGCCACGGGGCACGCGGAGGTCGTGCAGGCACTGCTCGCGCGCTCGCCGGAATTGAATCTTCAGAACCAGGGCGGCGACACGGCGCTGATCGCCGCAAGCCGCGGCGGCTACACCGCCATCTGCCGCCTGTTGCTCGCCGCCGGCGCCGACAAGGGACTGCGAAACAGCGCCGGCGTGTCGGCCGGCGACGTCGCCGCCGGGCGCGGCTTTGCGGCGATCGTCAAGGAGTTGGCGGGGAACGGCTAGTTCGCGGGCCGGTTAAAAAAATAGCTGAGCAGCTTTTTTAAAGGCTAGTAGGCGTAGAACGGGCCGGTGTAGGCGCCGCTCACTTTCTGGTCGATTCCGATATAAATCGTGCGGCCGTAGAAAAACGGCATTCCCCAAACAAAGTTGGTCGCTCCACCGCCGCCGGCGAGGCCCTCGAATGCGGCCGCAGTAGCCACGAATGTATTCGGGTCCTGGACCGCAAAATCCACCGTGCTCGTGCCATTGTTGGCGCCCACACCGGTATTGACCGCGAATAGTTTCAGTGGAGCCGCGGCGGGGCAGTAATCGCCGACGAAGCTTCCCGTAGAGCACACTGCAATGGTCGAGTCATTGAAAACGTACGCATCGGTCCCCGAGTCGATCAATGCCGGCAGCAGCGTCGAGCCGCCATTGTAGGTCGCGGTAAAGTCGCCGCTGGCATTCGCACCCAGCACCGTGAGCCCCGTCGCGGGCAGTGCGTTGTCCGCCTGAGTGCCGAGCCCAAAGGTCAGTTGACCTTGCACCGAGGCGTCGCCATTGGCATTCACCAAGTTCGCCATGGTGATGCTGAGGCCGTTGTTGTCGACCGCAAACGCGGCGACCGGGTTCGTGACCTGGTCGACGAGCGCCAGGTTCTCCGCGGTGCACGCGCCGGCGGTAGTGCAGCCGTAGTACACCGGCAACGGCGAGGCGGCATTGACGCAGGCCGCGCCGCAGTCTTGCGCGAATACCCCCACGCCGAGCACGCCATTGGCGCCAAAGCCGGCGACGGTGTTGAGCAGCGTGCCGTTGGCGCCGCAAGTCGCCGGCGGCGGCGCGCCGGCATTGGTGTCATCCATGATCTGCACCGGCAATTTGGCCGCAACTTCTCCCGCCAAGGTGACGTCGGCCAAGGCCACGGGTCCCCAGGTTTGGCCGCCGCCGAAGGTCTCGCATTCTTCGACCGTGTTGCCGTGCGTGTCGGTTTCTGCACTCAGCGTCACGGTGTCCGCCGCGAGCACGGACCGGACCAGGCGCAGACCCCAGGATCCGGTGTCGAGCAGCACGTGATCGACGTTGGCGCATGCAGTCGTGCTGCCGGGAGCGCACACCCGCACCGTGACGTACGCGTGATTGACCGCGCCGGGCGCAGCGGCCGGGCCCGAATCGACCGTCACCGTCATGGTGTTGACGACGGTCGGCGGCGGCGTGGCGCTCGTCGGCGCCGAGCTGTGGTTGCCGAGACAGGCGCCGAGCAGCGTCGTGGCCAAGATCACGGCAAGAGGCGCAATGCGTTCGAGCGATTTCATGAGTATTTCAGTGTAAATCCGCCGGCGACACGCCGGCCGGGAGCAGCGGCGGCAGATAGGCGTGGCCGCTGTAGGCGCGCATGTGGCCCCCGGATTCGACCACGAGTTCGGGCGCGGCGATCCGTACGGAGCGGTGGGTGCCGGGTTGCTTGAGTGCGGCCAGGCTCTTGGTATAGCCGTCGAAGCTCGCACCGAGCAGCACGCGAAGGTCCGGTACCACCGGCCCGCTCCAGGCCACCGCAAACACGATGCCGTCCTTGTTCAGGAATTCGCGCACTCGAATGCCGTTATCGATCGCGATCTCTTGCATCTCGAATTGTTGCAGGGACGTCGCGCGAGCCACGCCGCGCAGCGCGGCGGCATCGCTCGCCACGCTGGCGGCATCGCCGCCGAGACTGGCTCGCGCGGGCGGCGTCGAGATTGCGCCGGCGCCTAGAACCAGCAACAATAGGGCGAATTTGACCGGCCGGCATCGCATGGGGTGATTTTGCAGCACAAACCGGCCCCCGGCCACTCGTCTTCTGCGTGCGACACGGGTCGGCGCTCGGGTGGACACGGAGAAGTGACGGTTAAGGTGCATTTAACCAAAAAACCCCGAACTGTGACGCACGTCACAATACGCGCGAATTCCCATCCCGACCCTACCGGCAAGTGCCCAGTCTTACCTATTGACGTCTTGCACCTTCGCTGGGCGCGACCTTAAACTCCGACAGCGCTTTGTAAAAGGTGCAATCCTGACACATTGGATGTTCATAATAATCGCAGGCGAAGTGTCTCAAGGCCTGACGGGAGAAATGGATGCATGTCGGCTCTGAAATGAGACCCCCCACGGCGCCGCTTGCACGGGGATCGTCGACGTCGCGAATCCGCATTTTGCTGGTGGAAGATCATGCGATCTTGCGGGAAGGCCTGAAGGCCCTGTTATTGATGGAACCGGACTTCGACATCATCGGTGAGTTCGCCAACGCCGAGCTCAGTCTCGCCAGTATCAGTGAATTGCAGCCAGATATCGTGATGACCGACCTCGCGCTGCCGGGGCGTTCCGGAATCGAGTTGCTCGCCGAGATCAAGCGGCTATCCCCTCGGTCGCGCAAACTGGTGCTGACCGCGCATGAGAACGAGGAGTACATTCGGGCGGCCCTGAACGCCGGCGCCGACGGCTATGTGCTCAAGGACGCGAACAGCGCCGAACTCACGCTGGCGATTCGTACCGTGTCGGTCGGTCAGCAGTTCCTGTGCAAGGCCATCGCCAGCAAGATTCTATCCGGCTACCTCTCCGGGTATGCCGCCGGAGATCATCGCGCCGCCGCTCCGATGATCACGCAGTCCATCACCGAACGCGAGCGCGAAGTGCTGACGCGGATCGCCCTCGGCAATTCCAACAAGCTGATCGCCCGGGATCTCGGCGTGAGCCCCAAAACCGTCGAGAAGCATCGCTCGAACCTGATGCGCAAGCTGCAGCTGCACAACGCGGCCGCCATCACGATGTTCGCGATCCGCAACGGCATGACGGGCAGCACCCCCTTGAGTGGCCGCTCGCCGGCGCGCGCGGAGCCGCTCGATCCGATGCGCTCCCTGGCCACCGCCGGTTAGGAGCCAGGCTCCTAAGCGCTCTTCTCCTGCGCCTCGGCGCCATGCGGCCCGGCCGCGATGACTTGCGCCACGGCGTCGATCAACTCCTGCGATCCAAAGGGTTTGGTCAGTATGTAAT